>Ga0335072_10009985_pt1 | contig 13671 bp, 12 predicted proteins | sample Lox_Sample_21_FD_206725 | JGI IMG/M metagenome (GOLD analysis project Ga0335072, IMG submission 206725) | Soil microbial communities from Loxahatchee National Wildlife Refuge, Florida, United States - Lox_Sample_2.1 | ecosystem: Environmental > Terrestrial > Soil > Wetlands | place: USA...
CGCCAATTCCATACACGCTCCTCCGCGGTCGCGGTTTTACACCGCCCCACAAATGAGCTTCGCTGAGCTTAGCCATTACGGCCAGACGGCCAGAAAGACACGCTTACCGCCGAGCCGTCGCTGTTGCCGATAGACCTGCTAAGACCGTTTCCAGCAGAGGAAATGAAAGCCTGGAAGGTGGGTCCGGCTGTCGGCAATGTGAGCAACAACAGCCCGGACCTGGTCATTCCGACTGGCTGAATGCCGGCCGCTATGTTCTGGAGAAGTGGTTTGGGCTGTTCTCGTCAACCCAAGATCATGCCCAGGCAGATCAGCGAACACTGGCCGACTAGCGAGGACCGATCCGGTCCGCTGCTCGTTTTGGGCGGCTTGAGGGTTGGCGCCAGCTTGTTCTTGAGCGGGGCCGTCACTTCGAGCCAGAACCTTAGACGAAAGATCGGTCGCACCTCCGCTTTGCTTTCAAGCACCCACGTCTGCACACGGGCAGACAACAAGGGCCGCGAAAGCCAGGGCTTGCATCTCTGGACTCCTGAAGTATTTGTTCCTTATTTCTTTTTCGCGGCTTTTTTCACGGCTTTCTTCACGGCTTTCTTCGCGGCTTTCTTAGCCGGTGCCTTCTTAGCTGTCTTCTTCTTGCCACCCTTTTCACCACCGTTCACGGGTCCTCCTTTCCTGTCGTCCGAGTTTTTTCCTGTGTCTGTCTCGGGTTCCACTTCACTGTCCTCAATCTGTTCGTCCCCGACGAATCCGTCCTCGGTCGAGACGCCGTCACGCCGAAGGAACGGATGTTAGTCTCCTTACTCAGAAGGCTCAAATTCCTCGAGGGCATTGTCATCGGAACCTGGCGCGTGCCCGTTGTGGTTCATGGATCCTCCTCTTATTCCCCACGAATGGTAATCGCCTGGACCTCGCTCTGAAAACGAATCAATTCGTTTTGCTCTTCCACCAAGGAATGAATCCCGGGCCGGATCATTCCCTGTAGTATGACCTGCAAGGTGGCAATGCCACTGGGAATCTGGAAAGAGAAGTGCTGCCCGTCAGCCGATACTGCTAGCGCGACAGCATACGCACCACTGCCTTCGACGTACGAGGCAGCAGCAATTGCGGCTCCTGGCGGCCCTTTGAGAGCCAAGCGAACGGTGTTACCAGCGTTGCCGACGAAGGCCGCCTCATGGGTTGGATCAACGCGAAGTTCACCTTTTCCGCCGCCATTCATCAATCACCTCATTTTTAATAACCCCACTCGAACTGCAGGAAAGAGTTGGGGAGGATCAGATCATTCGATGAATATTCCACTTTCCATTGCTGTTCTCGCTGGGATTGGAGCGCTGCACGCATTCCTTGACCCGTGATCAGGTAGGATGGGTTCCCCATGACCGTGACTCGGACGACGAAGCCATCGCAGAGCCAAGGGAACTGCATGGTGTAGTCATTGATGACGTTGGGCAACAACGCGCGAAAGGCCACGTCGACAACAGCTTCCTGATTTATGAGCCAAGCCGCCTCTGGCGGCAGGGTGAAGCTCCGGACGAGTCCGTCTTTGGGCAGCTCGAAAGCGCCTGGGGTAAGCGCCTGCCAAGCATTCTTATGATCGGGATGACGGATGCGAATCACGACGTTGTCGAAGAGCTGAGGCCACGCGGCCTCCCCGCTGCCGAGGACGGTGCGAAGCTGAGCCTGGAGGGGCCCCGCGATGGCAGAAGGCAGCGCCCCGAAACGGATGCTGTGCAGGAAGACAAAATCGTCGCTCCAGATGGTGCGTGCCGCGATGGGTCCGAGGGCGAATCCAAACTTGAGGAAATTCGATGTGATCTGCCTGTGGTAAGAGCACTCGAAGACGGTGAACGCGCGGAAACCGGGCAAGCCAAAGGTCGCCGGCTCGGCATCGTTCGGAGAGGGTGGGTCGAAGGTGAGTTCGAAATGCCAATCGGCAATGGTCTTCCCGGCGTGCATAGCCCAGAGGGCATCGAGTTGGGAGCGGAGTTTCAGCAGCGTCTTTTGGTTGATCCAGGTGCGGCAGTCCTTGAGAAAGTCGCTGGCGATGATATAGGGGTCCGCGGTGCGGCTCGCCGGCTTAACGAGGGTTCGATGATCCTCTTGCACGTTGATCCAGTCGATCTGGGAATAGAGGCCGCGGGCCGATGATTCTTTAACGACCCAGTCGTCATTACCAGTGACGACGCGAACTGGGAACCAGGCACGCTGGCTGGTCATAACGCTCGGGTGTCCACCATTGAGGACGCGCTGGATCCAGCGTCCGTTGAGCTGGTCGACGAATTCGCCACCAGAAGTGAGCGCCGCCAGCTGCTTATTGGTTTTGACCAGGTGACTGAGCAGCCCCAGAACGGGAACCTTAATCGCCGTTAGCTGCAGGACCGCCTGCGCATACTTCATCCACTCGACGCCATCCATGGGGCATCCGTAGAGAAGCAAGCCCGAGATGAACTCGGACCGGGACTTGTCGAGGAGGCTGAGAATACAGCGCATGGCAACGAGACCGCCCATACTGTGCGCCAAGAAGACCACACGGCTGTCATGGAGCCGGTTGAGGACCTGATACTCCAGCTGACCCGCAATGTTATCAATCGCGGGAGGATGGAGGCTTTTCGTCTCGTATTTAAACAGATAGACATCGTGATCGGCGAAGTCTAGGTCGGTCGCCACCAGTGAGGGAAAAGAGTCGGATGCGCCCTTCTGTTGCCAGGTCTCCTGGGGGTCGCCATTAAAGCCGTGAACGAAGAGAACGGCACGATCCGCCCTCGCAGGCCGCTGATTTGGCACGACGCGAAAAAGGGAATCAGATATGGTCTCGACCGTCCAGCTGGCGCTTGCCATGTCGATCTCCGGGGAGAACCCAATGATACAACCAACAGGCTGCGCGTACGACAGAGTAGAGTGAGTTGGGGTGGAAGAGGCCAGCATGACGCGGCTCCCCTTTTCGCTGGTTGGGACACCCCGGGGATAAGTGGCCCGACAATCGCGATTAGGAGCGTTTACGGGGTTCGCGCCCCCGCAACGACGAAGCAGACGATGTGTCTTGCGTTCGTGCGCTTGCTTCGTGGATTGCCACCGGCAAACGCCCAAGGTTGGCGCGACCATGGCCGATTCACACGTCAAAAAGTGTCGGATGTGCGCCGCCATTTGTTCGGCCCGGCGCCGAACGGCCCTTCCTCGCTTTGATCCAGCATTTCGAGGATCGCGGCGGCTCAGAAATAAAACGTGCAGGTGGGTTCCGAGAGCCAGTCTGATGTGTAAGGGCATGTAATGCAGCTTATCTCCGCCCACCTGGCTGCAATTCAAATGACTTTATAGAACTAGTGACGGCGCTGTGCTTGTTTCACGACAAAGATGGCAAGATTTTCTCTTGAAAATTACAGCGACTTTAGAAGCGACCGAACTGCCACGGGCGGCTGAGGACCACCCGAACGAGCAACTGGATGACGATTAGGACGACTGAAAGAGTTCTGTCGTTCCGACAGTCAAAGGTCAACAGCTTAGCTCTTTCCCCGGCCCCTATTCTCTTTGGTCGCGGGTTTGGAAGAGGACTTGTATTGTGAGCCCGCCTGTTCATGCAACTCAAGCCGCAGCTTCTCAATGACGCCCTGCAGATCCTCAATTGATGGGATCTCATCACGCAGGGGCTCCGGTAACTGGCGGGTGACGCGGTAGGTGGAAACCCCAATCGGTTTGGCAACATCGCGCAAAGCATACTCGACAATGGATTCGCCGCGGCTCTCGCAAAGAAGCAATCCGAGCGTCGGAGAATCCGAAGCGGTGCGCAGCAGGTCGTCTGCAGCAGACAGGTAAAAATTGAGCTTGCCAGCGTATTCAGGCTTGAACGAGCCTACCTTGAGTTCGATCACAAAATAGCAATGCAGCCGGACATGATAGAAAAGCAGATCGAGATAGAAGGTCTGCCCATCCACTTCGAGGGGAAACTGGCTGCCAACGAATGCGAATCCCCGACCCATTTCCAGAAGGAGGTCGCGCAAGTGGATGAGCAGACCGCGCTCCAGCTCCCGTTCTTTGCCGCTGGAGGCCAAGGTCAGGAAATCGAATTGATAGGGGTCTTTAAGAAGCTGTTCGGCCAGATCGGAGCCTTCGGGCGAAAGCGCACGAGAAAAGTTCGTGAGGGCTTTGCCCTGCCGCTCGTGCAGCCGGGCCGAAATGTGATGCACGAGGACATTTTGGCTCCATCCGTTTTCGACGGCTGCTTTCCAGAAGGCGCGTCTGATGGCCCCACGGCAATTGTGCAATAGCTTGTTGCACAAATTCCTTTTCCGGCCACGCCTCGGCGAAAGCCCTCATGTATTTCAGATTGCGCGGACTGAAGCCCTCGACGCCGGGGAACTCCGCGCCGAGATCCCTGGCAAGCCGGTCAACGATCTTGGCGCCCCAACCTTCCGCCCGCTGCCGTTCCAAAATGTCTCGCCCAATCGACCAGTACAGCAGGACGAGTTCGCGGTTGACGGCGAGGGCGGCTCGCACCTGGGCAGTCCGAACGCGCTCTTTGATCTCCTTGAGGAGCGCCGCATAGCCGGACGGTGGTTGAAGCTGTTTCGTCATCGTCTTCTTCAGGGTATGTCAACCGAGGTAGGTGGTGCTAAGGTTGAGGTTGTGCCTGGTGCGACGCAAGAGAGAATATGGGCTGACCCGCCACGACTCAGCCCACGGCCCAGATTGACACAAAAGATGGCTCGAAATCCTTGTGTCATCTTTGTGTCAAATAGCGTCGATTTTGCCGGTTTTTCCGGCTATTCCGATTTTTAACATGTTTACCGTCAACAACTTACGTTTTTGTCAGTTCCATGGCATGGAAGAGGTCGTCGGTTCGATCCCGACCAGGTCCACCAAATTAACTCAATAACTTAGCGGAACCGCTCCCTTCCCGTTTGGCAGCATTTTGGCAGCAAATCTCAAAATCATGTTTCCGAAATCCGCTGCACCGCATTCTTTTCAGCCGCCGCACCATGGCCGCACCTCCCTTCTCCAAGAAACAACCTTGTATTACTGAATCGTGGTTGAAACGGACGCTCCGGCCCCCGCGCTCTTTTTGAAGCCTTCCATCAACATGTCGTGCATCAGGTTGATGGTGGTGCGCACACCTGTCTCCGACTGCTGGATGTAAACCTCCGTCGTCGTCGCCAGGCGCTTGTGCCGCATCATGCCCTGGATGTTCTTCGGGTTTGCAACGTCCTGGGCAAGCGTCGCCATCGTGCGCCGGATGATCTGGAAGTTCAGCCTCGGAAGACTGAGATCCTTGGCCAGTTTGTGGAGAACCCGTTTCCGGTAGTTGCTGTAGTCCATGAACCCTCCGTGCCGCCCTGCAAAGATGAAAGCGTCCGGAGAGACATTCTTCTCTTTCTTTTTGCACTCACGTTCCATTCCCCGAAGATCACCAGGTGCAAAGCGGGTATTCTCGTCAATCGCACTGGTCAAAAACTGTACGCCAAGCGGGCTCCAACAAACGAAGCCGATTCCCAACTCTTCGCATAGTGGAAGGATGACGTCCTCCGGTCCGCGCCACAGCATCGAGTATTCGTTCTGGACCGCGGTTAGAGGGAGCGTCGCATGAGCACGGCGTAGCGTCTTCGGCCCCATTTCACATAGGCCCCAATGTAGAACCTTGCCCTGGGACATCAGGTCCTTCACCGCGCCTGCGACATCCTCGATCGGTGTCTGCGGGTCAACGCGGTGCTGATACAGGAGATCGATGCGATCCGTGCGGAGCCGCTTCAGCGATCCTTCCACCGCGCGCTTGATATGCTCAGGCTTACTATTGAGCCCCATTTGGAACTGCCCGGTCTCCGGGTCGATATTCCAACCGAACTTCGACGTGATCACAACCTTATCGCGGAATGGGGCGATGCTCTCTCCAAGAATTCGCTCGCATTCAAAGGGCCCATAAGCTTCGGCGGTGTCGAAGAACGTTACGCCGTGGTCATAGGCGGCACGGATGATGTTGATCATCTCCGGGCGGTACGGCACGAGCGTCTCATAACTGCGGCTCATGTTCTGAACGCCGATGCCCAGGCTCGAGACTTCGAGCGAACTCAGCTTGCGTCGTCCACTCACATGCGCTTGCGAACTTGGCTCGGCTGCCGCCGGACCTGCAAGACCGGCCACAAAGGTTGCACCCGCGACGACTCCAGTGACGCCAAGGAACGAGCGGCGGTCGATGCCGCGCTTTGTGCCGTTGTCATCGAAGTTCTGCATATTGGGCCTTTCATCGATCACGAAGGAATCTCGGACGGACACACTGACTATGGCGGGTCCGATATTCCCAACATTAGTCCTGATCGGAGCGGGCCGCCCTGCCAGACACGACAATATGGCTTCCAATCACGCCAATCTTATTTGGCGCGCTTCGCTGGCATTCTGGCGTGTTCGGAATGGTAGTGAAGGCAGGAATCCGATACGCTTCTAGGTGGAGGCATAGCCATGCTGAAGCGTTTTAGAGTACCGGGGCGTTTGGCACTCAAGTTGAAGGAGCACGGTGTCTCGGTTGCCGCAGTGCTGCGCAAGGCGGGCCTTCCCGGAGATTTGTTTGACCAGGTGCGGGTTCTGGTCTCGACCGAAGAACTCTTCGCACTTTGGCACTCTATCGAGCGTGTCAGTTCCGATCCCCTCATTGGTATCAAGCTGGGTGTCGAGACGAAGACTGAACGCTTTCACCCCATGGCCATCGCGGCGCTTTCGACCCAGAATCTTGTGACTGCCACCGAGCATTTAGCTCGCTACAAAAAGCTGACTGCGCCAGAAGAGATTCTTTCCAAGCTCGGCAAGCAAGAGTTCAGCATCGCATTTCGTTGGCTACTCGCGGTCGAAGCCGAGCCGCAGGTTCTCACCGATTACTGCTTCTCCTGGACCATTTCTCTCGCCCGACACGGAACTGGGACGCAACTCAATCCTCTTAGGGTCGAGTATGTCCAGCAACGGTCGAATCTGCGTACCCTTGAGCGCAGCTTCGGATGCAAGGTGGACAGCGGTGCCTCGCGCAACGCGATCATATTTCGCGCATCGGATGCAACCGCACCTTTTGTGACTTGCAATGTGGAACTGCTCGATTTGCTCGCTCCACAGTTCGAAGAGCAATTGCGGGAGCAGAAGGAAGAGGACAGTTTCGTCGCCCTGGTGCGTCGCGCCATTCAGGACCGACTGACCGGACAGCGCCCGTCAATGAATGTGATCTCCGAGACACTTCACATGAGCCCTCGCACGCTGCAACGTCGCTTGCAGGAAACAGGCTCCAGCTTTCAACGCTTGTTGGATGAAGCCCGGCACTCGATGGCGCGATACTACCTCTCCAATTCCGTCCTGGAGCTGAATGAGGCCGCATACTTGCTTGGTTTCGAAGATCCGAACTCGTTCGGCCGCGCTTTCCGCAACTGGGAGGGTGTGCCGCCAAGCGATTGGCGTGAGACTCACCGTAGTTCTGCCGCAAATTAGAGCAAATAGCGCGGCGCAAATATCCATCAGCTTGCTATTAGTGAGCGCATAATCGCCAACGCACTCGTCTAGCCAATTTGTCATTGAACGGTTAGACCAGGCAAAAACAATGGCTCGGGCACCCTTCTTTCTGGTTCAGGCGGGCATGCAGCAACGCCGATCGAGGGCGCGATGGCAGGTTTTGCGGGGGCTTCTTTGTCTGAACGGAGAATTGCTTCCTCTGCGTCCTAGGCTCACGCGGAAAGGCGCTCATCGGGAAGCTCGTCGAGCAGAGAAAGCTGTTCCGGGGCTTTGCCGTTGGTCTTAGCGGGACTCTTGCGGCTGTCGTTGGGAGGAACAATCACAGCTTCTTTCGCAGGCTTTTTTGATTCCGCCACAAGCTGACGTTTCAATTCGCGCACAAGCAGGGGAATCGTTTTTGGATGACGTTCGTTGTGGTAAATAAAGGCCGTGTCCACCGTCCACGGTTTCCCGAGGATTGGCTGCGTCGTCAGCCCGGCAAGAAGCGCCGTTCCTTCGCGGATGAATGCCAGGCCGTCGCCTTCCAAGACGAGCCGCTGCATATCGATGGGATGAGACACGCGAGAATGTTCTTGCATCTGGACTCCGGCTTCCGCAAGCAGTTCAAGGAGCCGCTCATGGGCCGCGGGATGCCGTGCAGGATCGTAAAAGATACCGGGCCGCCCACAGAGATCGGCTGGGCGTAGTACCGATTTTGTCATTGCCAGCGGATCGTCGGCGCGGAGACAGGCCACGAGGCGGTCACGCCGAAGCAATTCAATGCGCAGATCCGCCGCATCGGCGGGCAGCGTGATCAGCGCGGCGTCAATCTTTCCTTCAACGACCTCGGCTGCCAGTTGCGCGGAGTCGGCGAGGCTGTGGTGTATCTGGCAAGCCGGCAGGTAGCGCTTGTGAATGCCGCGAGCGGTTTTGAACAAGTCCGGATCGACCCGCGTTCCGCAGCCCAGGCGCAGGTCTCGAATCTCGCCTCTGTGAATGGCTTTCACAGCCGCGATCACTTCGTCTCGCACGTGGAACAAAAGGGGTGCCATTTCAATGAGCGCCTCGCCCGCTTCGGTCGGATTTAGGCGATTGTCTTTGCGGAGCTCATATAAGCGGACCCCGGACTGCTCCAGGAACTGCTCCGCCGCATCGCTGAAACTGGATTGGGACGTGTGCAGGTGCTCAGAAGCAACACGGAAGTTCCGGCGTCGCAAGCCTTCCATGAGTAGTTTGAAAATCCGAAAATCTGCCCAATCGTTGTCCATACCGCATTGCTCCGCGGAGATAGGAATCTTACAGGGTGTGAATACACGGGCATCGCAGCCAATGCCCGGACCTCTTAAGCAGTTTTTTGAATGAAGGCGAATCTCGATCCGAAGAGTGACCCAACCTGAAGGCGCAAGCTCGCAAAATAAAGCGCGTCAAGACCCTTGCTTGCAGGGGGGAATCCAGCTTGGCAATACTGACACGTTTTCCACAAATTAGTTGCGCTTTCCACAGGGGAGCGAGCGAGACGTGGAAGCTGCTGCTTTCAGGGCGGTTGCGCTGGCCTGATCGGAATTTCCGAAGACCTGATCGGGAAAATGTTCTGGACGCTCAAGCGCATTAGCCGGACGCTTAGAATCAGGCTCGTTGACCTTTACGTTTGGAGAGGTTTATGGCTCCCGCAATTGTCGAACAAATGCCTTTCAAAGGGATTTCTTCACCTCTGGATCGAGACCCTCTTCTCTCGGTAGACCAAGTGGCCGACCGGCTTAATGTGACGAAAGATTGGGTCTGGGATCATTCCTCAAGAAGAACGCCATATCTGCCCGTGATTCGCATGGGCGATGGAACGCTTCGCTACCGCGCCAGCCGGATTGAGGACTTCATCGACGAGCGGGAACGCTTGTCCGCCCTGCGCCGCAGGCATCGGTAAAATGGACGCAGGCCCAATTGTTCCCGCCACGGAAATCGAGGAATAAATGGGTGCATCGTGGCAAAGGGGATATGTCACCCCTCGCGGAAAGCTGTGGTATGGCTACTTCCGCAAGACGGTGAACGACCCCGTATCGAACAGTGAGAAAACAGTTCGCGTAGCAGTAGCTCTGGGTCCCCGGTCAACAACGTCCAAGTCCGAGGCCCGGCAGGCGCTTGAACGCGAAATCACAAAACAGAACGGACAATCCGGACAGGGCGGCAGGCCGATGAACGACGGCACCGTAACCTTCGCCTGGTTTGTTAAAAACCGATTCCTTCCGCTGAAGGAGGCCGCCTGGAAAGAAGAGACGGCCAAAACCAAGAAACTCCTGATCGAGCGTGATCTCGTGGACGATCTCGGCGAAATTCCGCTCGAAAACTTCGACAAGTTCAGTTTGCAGGTCCACCTGAACAAACTGGCTCAAACCCGGTCCAAGGATCGAGTGCTGCAAATGCGTGCTTATCTGCGGGACATCTTCGCCGAGGCGGTCGATCAGGACTTCCTCCCAAAGGATCCGGCGCGCAAGGTGAAAGTGCCCTCGCAACTCCGCGGCACCGACACGACAACACTCACCTGGGACCAGCTCCGCCGCGCTCTTATGGAACTAACACTGCGGGATCGCATCCTGCTGGAGTTGGACATGACAAATGCCCTTCGTCCGAGTGAGCTGTTAGCTTTCCGGTGGAAATGCTTCAATTACGCTGCCTGCACGTTGAAGATTATGGAGACCGTCTACAAGGGCAAGATTCGTCCTTGGGGAAAGACCAAGAAGAGTCTCGCGGTCATCCACATTCCGCAGAAGCTTGCGGACGATCTGGAGGCATGGCGGTTGGAGTGTGAGGAACGGGGCAGAGAGGCTGCGTCGAAAGACAAGACGAAGTCGCCGGATATGTCTCCGGATGACTTCATCTTCGCCAACCAGGACGGAGGCTTTCTGGACACGGACAATTTCCGCAAGCGGGTGTTGCACAAGCTGGCACGCAAACTGGAACTGCCGAAACTGACGTTCCAGGTGATCCGCAGAACGATTGCGACGCTTGCGCAAAAGAAGGGCAAGGTGAAGGATGTGCAAGGCGTCATGCGGCACTCCCGAACGGCCACCACAACCGATGTCTACATGCAGGAGATTCCCGAGAGCGTACAGGCGACGGTCAACGCCATCAACCTGGAGTTGCGGAAATCAGGGGCTGCCCGCAAGGGCAAAGCGGACGGCGAACACTCACCTAAAAAACGCGCGCCAAAGAGGGGTCAACTCGCAGGGAAGCGGTCAGGCGATTTGGCTTCGGCGGATGCGAATTTGACACAAATTGACACAAAGCCGGAAAGGAGAGTTGCTGTAAGTTATTGATTATTTGGTGGACCTGGTCGGGATCGAACCGACGACCTCTTCCATGCCATGGAAGCGCGCTCCCAAACTGCGCCACAGGCCCACTCAGGGGAAACAACTGTACTATTCTCGCCGCTCCACGCTGATTCGTCAAACGCCGCCGGGCTCACCTCCACGGACCACGATCAGCATTCCGCCATTCGCCGCGCCGTCGCACCTCTTTCTCCCCCAGTGACTTCCATCACACTCCTCGCCGTCAGCCATCCTCAATAATCGTCTTGCGCACGCCGATGCAGGGGGTCATGGCAATATGTTCAGAATCGTTGACGCCCGCACCGTCGGGTTGAACATCAAGCAGTTTGTCATCGAAGCGCCGCGCATCGCCCGCAAGCAGCGCCCCGGGCAGTTCGTCATTCTCCGCCTCACTGAAGAAGGCGAGCGAATTCCTCTTACTATCAAGGCCGTCGACCCCGCAGCGGGCACCATCACGATCGTCGTTCAAGCCGTCGGTAAAACTACCTCCCTGCTCAACTGCCTTGAAACCGGCGACTCCATCCTCGACATTGTCGGCCCGCTCGGCACGCCATCTGAGATTCGTCGCTATGGCACCGCGGTCATCCTGGCCGGCAGCGTGGGCACCGCCATGGCGCTGCCCACAGCTCACGCGTTTAAAGACGCCGACAACCATGTGATCTTTATCGAGGGCGCGCGTTCCCGCGAGATGGTCATTTTTGAAGATGAGGTGCGCGCCGCCAGCTCCGAGAGCTACATCCTCACTGACGACGGCAGTTACGGCGAGCAAGGCCTGGTGACCAACAAACTCAACGAGCTTATCGCCGGGGGTCGCAAGCTCGACTTTGTTCTTGCCGTCGGCCCGGTGCCCATGATGCGCGCCGTCGCCCGCATCACCGCGCCCCTCGGCATCCGCACCGTGGTCAGCCTGAACTCCATTATGGTTGACGGCACCGGCATGTGCGGCGGTTGCCGGGTTCTACTCGGCAACGAGAGCAAGTTTGCCTGTGTGGATGGGCCCGAGTTCGACGCCTCGCGAGTAAACTTTGAAGTTCTCATGCAGCGCAACTCCATGTACCGCTCCAAAGAGCGGGCGTCGCTCGAGCAGTTTGAAGCCCACAAGGAAGAGGAACTGGCTCGCCTGCGCGCGGGCATTGCCACGCGCGAGCGCGAAACGGTCCGCCTGCGCATGCGGGACGATGCTCGACAAAGCGTGCAGGGTGGTGCTCAGGGCGGGGCGTCCCATGGCTGAAGTGAATCCACTGCCCCTGAAAGAGCGCATGAAGATTGCTCGCGCGCAGATGCCCGAGCTCGATGCCGAAGTCCGTTCGCATAGTTTTGCCGAAGTCAATCTGGGCCTGCCCACCGCTGACGCGCACAATGAGGCCACGCGCTGCATCTCCTGCGCCAAGCCCGGCTGCCAGACGGAGTGCCCGGTCGGCGTCAAAATCAAGGAGATCGTGGCACTCATCTACGCCGGCCAGTATCTTGCTGCCGCCGCAAGAATGCGCGAGGACAATGCCCTGCCCGCCGTCACCGGCCGGGTATGCCCGCAGGAGACTCAATGCGAAGGCGGTTGCGTGCTCGGACGGAAGGGCCAGGCGCTCGCCATCGGCAACCTGGAGCGATTCATCGCCGACTTCGAGCTTGAAAGTGGGCAGCTGGGTTTGCCTGCGGTGGGTCCGCAGACCGGCAAAAGCGTGGCCATCGTTGGCAGCGGCCCGGCGGGTCTTTCGGCCGCCGGCGACCTCATCCAGAAAGGTCATCGCGTCAGGGTTTTTGAGGCCCTTCACGAGCTGGGAGGCGTTCTCGTTTACGGCATCCCCGAGTTCCGCCTGCCCAAGCGCATCGTTCGCCAGGAGGTGAACAACCTGGGGGTCCTCGGCGTCGAGTTCGAAACCAATGTCGTGGTCGGCAAAAGCGTCACGCTCGATGAGCTTATGCGCGTCGAGGGCTACGATGCGATCTTTGTGGCCACCGGCGCGGGCCTGCCTCAGTTTCTCGGCATTCCCGGCGAGCACTTCAACGGCGTCTACTCCGCGAACGAATTTCTCACGCGCACCAACCTCATGCGAGCCTATGATCCCGACTACGACGAGCCCATCTACGACTGCCGCGATCGCGATGTGATTGTGGTGGGCGGCGGCAACACCGCGATGGACGCAGTGCGTACCGCACGGCGCCTTGGCGCTAGGACGGCAACGCTGGTCTATCGCCGCACTGAAGCCGAGATGCCTGCCCGCCGCGAGGAAGTCCATCACGCCCGGGAGGAAGGCATCGCGTTCCGCATGCTCACCAACCCGACTGAATTCATCGGAGACGAGAACGGCTGGCTGACTGCCGCACGGTGCCAGCAGATGCAGCTCGGCGAGCCGGACTCCGACGGACGGCGCCGGCCGGTTGCAATCCCCGGAGCAGAGGTTGTGCTGCCGGCGAACGTGGCCATCATCGGCGTGGGCACCAGGGCCAACCCGCTGATCCAGAGCACCACGCCCGACCTGAAGACCAACGCTCGCAACTACATCGTCGCCGACCCCGAGACGATGCGCACCTCGAAGCGCGGTGTCTTTGCAGGCGGAGACATCGTGACCGGATCGGCAACGGTCATCCTCGCCATGGGAGCCGGCCGCAAAGCCGCCAAATCGATACAGGCCTACCTTGAATCCGGGGTTTGGTAGGAATCAGGTGTTTGGTAGCGGCGCACGTATGACGAACATTCTCCAGGGCTTGGCATGAATTGCCCAGGTTGCGCCCAAATGGCGTTTGTGTTCCGTTTTGGGGGCTAAATTTGGCCTACCTGGATTGGTATGTCGCTATTTACAAATGTGGGGTAGCTGCCTTAATACAGTAGACTCAAGATATTGTGGTTCGCACGCCTGAAGTCGCGAAGCAGCCTGATTATCCAGGGACTTGGCAGCAG
>Ga0335072_10009986_pt1 | contig 13671 bp, 6 predicted proteins | sample Lox_Sample_21_FD_206725 | JGI IMG/M metagenome (GOLD analysis project Ga0335072, IMG submission 206725) | Soil microbial communities from Loxahatchee National Wildlife Refuge, Florida, United States - Lox_Sample_2.1 | ecosystem: Environmental > Terrestrial > Soil > Wetlands | place: USA: Florida...
CAGTGAAAACAATCAAAACGCAGTCCGTCCCCTTTGGAGGCAGTACCGGAAGCTTGCAGCGTAATCTCGCCGCGATTTTGGCGATGGGGTTATTCGTCCTGATTTCCGCCCTGAATTTGAGCGCCCAGCAGATTACCGGGGCCATCCGGGGAACGGTCAAGGACGAACAAAGTGCTGTAGTCCCTGGCACGACCGTGAAAGCAACGAACGTCGCAACCGGGCTCTCCCGGTCGGCCGTAACGGACAGCGAAGGAAGCTACTACATCCAATATCTTCCGGTCGGTACTTACAACGTAGAATTGGATCAGCCGGGGTTCAAGAAGTTCGTGCAAGAGAATCTCGTCGTGACCGTCGATCAGACGCAAGCGCTGAACATCACTCTGGCGGTCGGCGTAGAGACCCAGACCGTCACAGTTACAGCAGCTCCCGCCCTGATCGATACCAATTCCGCAGCGCTGGGAAGAACAGTGCAGCCGGACGAGATCATCGGGCTGCCGTTGGTGAATCGCAATGCGTATGCGGAACTTTCACTGACGCCGGGCGTGCAATCGAACAGCGCCAGTGGCTCCACCAATGCCAGCAACAGCAATCCCAACGGCACTCCCAACTACCAGATCGGCGTGCCGTCCACGCAGGTCGTGATCAACGGCGGGATTGACGGCGGCGTGCCCATGGTCAGCTTCTATCTGGATGGTGGAAGCAACATGACTGGAATCCGCAACTATGGGAATCCGCTGCCGAATCCGGACGCGCTTGAGGAGTTTCGCGTGGAAACCAGCAACTTCTCGGCCCAGTATGGCCGTATGTCCAGCGCCGTGGTCACGGCCGTTACGCGTTCCGGGACCAATCAGTTTCACGGCTCTTTGTTTGAATTCGTGCGCAATACCGATCTGAACGCGACGCCGTGGAACGCAACGCTGAACCCGCCCTACCACCGCAACCAGTTTGGCGGTACCGTCGGCGGCCCGGTAAAGCGCGATAAGGCCTTCTTCTTCTTCAGTTATGCCGGACTGCGCCAAACCGTAGGTCAGTTCCTCAGCGGCGGCGTGGTTCCAACCGCGCTCGAGCGGCAGGGCGACTTTACGCAGTCAAAGGTGATTCCGTATTATCCCGGCACCAAAACCAAGGTGGATGGAACCAATAGCTCCCCTAACTGCCAGATGCCGACCGTAGGATGCGTCCCGTCCAGTTTGTTGGATCCCACAGCCGCAAACATCATCAACAAGTACGTTCCTCTGCCCAACAGTGCGAACAATGCCTGGACGGGGTTCTTCACTGGCCCGACAAACCAGAATGAGTATCTGGGGAAATATGACCAGGTTCTAGGCGCCAAGGATCATCTGTCGGCGACCTACTTCTACCTCAAATCCACGCAAAATGCTTTTGGAAATGGCAATTTCATCTGGGATATCAATCAGTCCTACTCAACCCAGCAGAACGCCAACATCAGTGATGTTCACACCTTCAGCCCCACGACTGCGAACGAGGCCTGGATCGGCTTTACGAGGGTGGCGGGCGGGCGCGTCAACCTGCCGGCGGTTTCCCTTGGAGATCTTGGATCAAATTTCACGATCCAGGGACCAAAGGGGCTCCCCGAACTAACCGTATCTGGATATTTCAGCGTTGGTGGAGCGCTGGCGGGCCCAGTGACCACCACGGACTTCTATTCGTTGCGCGATCTGGTCACCATGACCAAGGGCAAACACTCGCTCAATTTCGGCGGCGAACTGGCGCTGGACAAGAACATGATCGTGGGAAACCTCTATAACTTCGGGGTATTCACCTTTCAGACATCCGCTCCCACGACAACGGGGAATGCCCTTGCCGATTTTGTAACCGGCCAGGTCAACACCATGGAGCAGGACACTCCGTACCACGGACTCCTGAGCGACTGGCATACGGCCTTCTTCATCGAGGACAATTACCGCATGGCTCCCAGGCTCATGGCGAATCTCGGATTGCGGTGGGATATTGACGTTCCTCCGGTAGAGTCTTCGAACCTCACCGGCACCTTCGTTCCCAACGTTCAATCCACAGTGGTTCCCAGTGCGCCGCTGGGGCTGCTCTACCCGGGAGACAAGGGCGTGCCTCGCGGCATTGTCGACCTGCGCTGGCACCATATCTCGCCGCGTGTCGGCCTGGCATGGGATCCCTTCGGTGACGGCAAAACCGCCGTCCGCGCCGCCGCGGGCCTCTTCTACGGCAGCGTAAGCGGCAACGAATGGAACCAGCCGGCCAACGCGCAGCCTTTCGCCATTCGCCAGACCTTTAACTCCATCACGTCGCTGAGCAATGTCTACGGGAATCCAGCTTCATTTCCCAATGGAGACCCATTCCCCTACACGTACACGCCGTCGAATCCCCGTTTCCTTCCCGCGGCCAGCGTTGAGACCCTTTCAAAAGGCTCTCAATGGCCGCTGGTCTACCAGATCAACAGCTCGGTTCAGCAACAGTTACCTGGCGGGTTCACCGGCACACTCGCCTATGTCGGTACGTTGTCGCATGATCTCCCAATCATGATCGACGACAATTACGCTCCGTATGCGCCTGGGGCAAGCACATCACAGACCAGCATCAATTCGCGGCGTCCCTACGATCCCGGCGTTCTCGGCCAGAACATTTTTCTTATAACGAACCAGACCGCCTCGTATCACTCTCTCCAGTTTTCGGTTCAGCGCAGGTTGACGCAGAACTTCATGCTCAATGGCTTCTATGTATGGAGCCATTCGTTCCAGAGCTCAAATGAGTCAGCTGTGGGGCTGGCGACGGCCCAGGATTTTGCCAATTTGTGGGAAGAACGAGGTCCGACGGACAATGATCGACGCAGCATGGCCACCATCTCCGGCATCTGGAATGTCAACTATTATCGGGGATCGAATTCCTTCATGAAGCAGGTCGCGAATGGCTGGACGATATCCTCCATCGCCATTCTCTACAGCGGCGCACCGGTCAACATTGTCACAGGCTCCAACAAGAACTTCGACAGCGCCAACAACAACCGCCCGAACCTGGTTGCCGGTCAGACCGCTTTCCTGAATTCCCATCGAAGTCGCACTGCCGCTGCCGCCGAGTGGTTCAATATAGCGGCGTTCACAGCCAACGGTCCAGGCCTCGGCATCGGTCCTTACGGTGCGGACGGCAATGCGCCGCGCGATTATCTCCGTGGGCCCGGTTACCGGGATGTCGATCTGGGAATCTTCCGCAACGTCAGTTTTGAACGATTCACTTTGCAGTTACGCGGTGAGGCGACCAATGCCTTCAACCTGGTAAGTCTCAACGCGCCGACCGCAAACCTGGCGTCTACTCTTAACGGCCATATCACATCCGCCGCCAGTCCACGGCTGATTCAGATAGGAGCGCGGTTGACCTTCTAGAGAATTGCCGCCGGGCAGGTTCAAGACGGGATCCCGGACCTTACCTTGCTGATGATTTCACCAAATTGGGGAGTCCTGCGAATCGAATCAAATCGTGGGTCTACCGCCAACCAGGGGAGTTCCGCCTCCCTGTCCGCATAGGCCGCGGACAAGGACGAGAGCGCGCCTGCATGATCCTCCAACGCTATCGAAAGCAATGCCTGTCGATATCTGCTAAGAGGAGTTGCGAGCCTGCTTGTGCCGGAAAACGAGAACTGCATGAGCGATATGGAGAGTCTCCGACCCAGGACATGCCCAAGATTTGTCGCCAATGTGTCATCACAGTTAGCTAACATTTGACTCAGTGCCACGTCTGCGCCACGATACTGCTCATCGCCGCGCTCCGGCCTCAGGAACGGCTCGAACCCAAAGCATTGTTCACCATTTCCTGGGCTTCGTTGACGATTGCGTCCAGGTGTGTCTGGCTCTTGAAGCTCTCGGCGTAGATCTTATAAATGTTCTCCGTACCCGAAGGGCGAGCCGCAAACCAGCCGCTACTCGCCACAACTTTCAAGCCGCCGATGGGAGCATCGTTGCCGGGCGCCCTGGTCAGTTTCGCGGTGATTGGTTCACCCGCCAAGTCCGACTCCTTGACCGCATCCGGCGATAGTTTTTGCAATTTTGCTTTCTGCTCCGGAGTAGCAGGCGCATCGATGCGCGTGTAGTAGGGAGTGCCGAACTCTTCGGTTAGCTCGCGATAATGCTCTCCCGGATTCTTTCCCGTGCGGGCGGTGATCTCGGCTGCCAGCAGGTCCATAATCGGCCCGTCCTTATCGGTGGTCCACACTGTGCCGTCGAGACGAAGAAAGCTCGCTCCGGCGCTCTCTTCTCCACCGAAACAATACGAACCGTCAAACAGGCCCTGCACAAACCATTTGAAGCCTACCGGCACTTCGCGCAGATCGCGTCCGAGCTTTTGGACAACTCGATCGATCATGCTGCTGCTTACCAGGGTCTTTCCAACCGCGGCTTCCTGCGGCCAATGTGGGCGGTGCGTGAGCAAATAGCGAATGGCCACGGCGAGATAATGGTTCGGGTTCATCAATCCCGCAACCGGCGTGACAATACCGTGCCGATCCGAGTCCGGATCGTTTGCGAAAGCCACCTGATATTGATCTTTCAGCCCGACGAGCCTGGCCATTGCATACGGACTCGAGCAGTCCATGCGGATTTTGCCGTCGTGATCGACGGTCATAAATGAGAACGTCGGATCAATCACTGGGTTGACAACGGCAATGTCCAATCCGTAAACGGAGTTGATCGGTTCCCAATATGGCCGCGCGGCTCCACCCAGCGGGTCCACGCCGAGTTTCAGGCCGGCGCCGCGAATCGCATCCATGTCAACGACGTTCTTAAGATCGTGGACATACGGCAACATCAGGTCTTCGTGGTGAGTGCATGCGGCGTTGATGGCTTTGCTGTACGGGACCCGCTTGACCCCGGCATTGCCCGCTCGCAACAAATCATTCGCCCGATGCTCCACCCATCTCGTCACCTCGGTATCAGCGGGACCGCCGTTGGTCGGGTTGTACTTGAAGCCTCCGTCCTCTGGTGGATTGTGCGACGGCGTGATTACGATGCCGTCGGCGAGATGCTCTCCGCGCCCGCGGTTATAAACGAGGATGGCCCGCGAGATCACTGGCGTCGGCGTTACGCCGTCATTCTGCTGGATGATCGTTTCCACATTATTCGCCGCGAGCACGCTGAGCGCAGTCTGCTGCGCCGGCCCGGACAAAGCATGCGTGTCTTTCCCCATGTAGAGCGGGCCATCTGTTCCCTGTCCTCGCCGGTAGTCGCAGATCGCCTGGGTAATCGCCAAGATGTGTGCTTCGGTGAACGTGCCATGTAGGGGCGAGCCACGGTGGCCGCTGGTGCCGAAGATCACCAGTTGGTTGGGATCGCTTATGTCGGGATGGGCCTCACAATAGGCCTCCTCCAGGCGAGCCAGGTCCACCAGCAGCTCCTTGGGAGCCGGTTTGCCGGCGAGCGGTGAGATCGTTTCGCCGGCTGGCGCTTCTGTTTCTACTTTATTGGGCATGGTTCCACCTTCCAGATATCGGCTGTATATTCGGCAATTGTTCGGTCGCTCGAAAACTTGCCGGAGTGCGCGACATTTAAGATTGCCTTGCGCGCCCAGCCCTGTCGATCCGCATACAAAGCGCCGAGCTTTTCCTGCGCTTCACAGTAGGACGTCAGGTCTGCCAGGTGCATGTAATGATCGCCCTGTGTCAGAAGCGTATCGCGCAACGGCGCGAACACACCTGGCTCGCTGGGGCTGAAGTGATCGGAGAAAATGAGCTCGAGAGCCGCACGGGTCTCCGGCTCATGTTCATAATGCCAGTAAGGGCTATACCAGCCGCGGCTGTTCTCGACTTGTTCTACAGTGAGCCCGAACAGGAAAAGATTCTGCTCCCCTGCCTCCTCGGCCATTTCAATAGTCGCGCCATCGCGCGTTCCGACCGTCAGCGCCCCGTTCATCATGAACTTCATATTGCTCGTTCCGCTGGCTTCATAGCCGGCAGTAGAAATCTGGTTGGAGACATCGCTCGCGGGAATCAGCCGCTCCGCCAGTGAAACATTGTACTCGGGGACAAAGACGACTTTCAGGCGGCCCCGCACGGCAGCGTCACCGTCAATCGTGGCCCCAAGGTTGTTGATGAACTTTATGATCAGCTTGGCCAATTGATAAGCCGGCGCCGCTTTACCGGCAAAGAAGAAGGTGCGCGGCACGATATCCATCTCCGGATTCGCCCGCAGCCGGTTATAAATCACGATGATCCGCAGCGCGTTCAGCAATTGCCTTTTATATTCGTGGATGCGCTTCACCTGGCAGTCGAAGACCGTGTCCGGATCGACGACCTGCCCCGTCGCCGATTTCAGCCAATCGGCAAACTGCCCCTTGGCCTCGCGCTTCGACGCCAGAAAGACCTCGCGGAAGCCGGAGTCCTCGGCAAAGCGGGTGAGCTCCTTGATCTGGCTTAAGTCCGTGATCCATCCCGTGCCGATTGCCTCCGTAATCTCCCGCGCCAGCGCAGGATTGGCCTGCAGCAGCCAGCGCCGCGGTGTCACCCCGTTCGTTTTGTTGTTAAAACGCTCGGGAAATATTTCGGCGAGATCCTTGACCGTCGTCGTCCGCAATAGCCTGGAATGAACTGCGGCTACGCCATTGGTGCTGTGCGAGCCGACGATGGCGAGGTTCGCCATCCGTATCTTGCGCTGGCTGCCCTCTTCGACAAGGCTTACACGCGCAACGCGCCCATCGTCGCCAGGGAAGCGGCTGCGAACTTCGTCGATAAGCCGCCGGTTGATCTCATAGATAAGCTCCAGTTGGCGCGGCAGGACCAACTCAAACCACGTCACCGGCCATTTCTCGAGTGCTTCCGGCAGCAGCGTGTGATTGGTGTAGGCCAGCGTCCTCTTTGTCAGATCCCACGCCTGGTCCCATCCCAGATGCGCTTCATCCAGCAGGATTCGCAGTAATTCAGCCACCGCCATCGAAGGGTGGGTATCGTTGAGCTGCATCGCGGCCTTTTCCGGCAGCTTCTCCCAGTCCGTGTTGTATCGCAGAAAGCGGCGCACTATGTCGGCCACCGAGCACGCAACCAGGAAGTACTCCTGCAGGAAGCGCAATTCCTGGCCCGCCACCGTGGAGTCGTCCGGATACAGTACCCGCGTCAGCGATTCCGCCTGCAGAGTCTCGCCCAGCGCTCCTACAAAGTCGCCCGCCCCGAACTCCTTGAAATCGAAGTAATCCGGCGCGGCCGCCGCCCACAGTCGCAGTGTGTTGATTGTCTTTCCTCCATAGCCCACCACGGGACGGTCGAAGGGTATGCCGATCAGGCTCGACGGCCGGTTCCTGACGATCTCAAAACGCCCTGCCCGCATCTGGAAAGAGCAATTCAGCCTGATTTCGACCCTTTCGTGCATCCGCACAACTTCCCATGGATCGGCAAACCGCAGCCAGTTGTCGGGCTTCTCCTGCTGCCATCCATTTACGATGGATTGTTTGAACATGCCGTATTCGTAGCGCAGTCCATAACCTGTGGCCGGGAGTTGCATCGTGGCCATGGAGTCCAGGAAGCACGCGGCGAGACGGCCCAAGCCTCCGTTTCCCAGACCCGCATCCGGCTCCTGCTCGATCACTTTCAGCCAGTCGAGACCCTCATGCTTGGCCGCCTGCTGCACCAGAGGATCGAGCAAAAGGTTCGAGACGTTATTGGCCAGCGAACGGCCAATAAGAAATTCCAATGAGAGGTAGTAAATGCGCTTGGCATTCTGTTGTTCATAAGTCCCCTTCGTCATCACCCATCGCTGCGCAAGGACGTCGCGGATGGAACGTGCGAATGCCGCAAAGCGCTCATGCGCGCTCGCAACCTTCGGGTCGATCACACGATCGAAGACCAGGTGCCGCTCGTAAAGAGCATTTTCCGTCCCGACAAAGGGAATCGGGCCACACCCATACTGTTCGAGAAGCTGAGATACGCCGGCTGAGTTCTGGGGAGGCGTGTCTGGCGCCGCGGATTTCTGTTCCACTACAGTCGCTTTGCTCATTGGGGGATACTCCTGGTCTTAGTTTCATAAGATCGTTTGCATGCGAGATTAAGAACAGATGATTTCTCGCCGTACAACTCCACCGGCTCACTCAACCACATGACGGTCGTCATTCCAGAGCCGGATCGCCGGCTGGGAAAGATTGTGCTCATAACCGACTGCGCTCAGGCTCGCTGTGCTCAGCACAAAATACCTGCCTGAGCCCGGAGCGAGCCCCAGCCAGCGGGCGACCAGAACACGAAGGAAATGGCCGCTGGAAAACAGGAGTGAGTTCCCCGCGATCGCTCGGACGCGCTCAATCACCCGGTCCGCCCGCTCGCCGACTTGTTGCGGAGATTCGCCTCCCGGACAACCGTCCCGGAACAGCTGCCAATCTGGACGCTCTTTGAGAATATCGGCCGACAGCCGGCCCTCATATTGACCGTAGTCCCACTCCACGAGCTCCGGATCGACCTGCGCAATGCCTCCAAATCCGGCCAGTTCACAGGTTCGGGTAGCGCGCTGCAACGGGCTGGTGAAAACCCGGGCGAACGTCATAGCATTCAAGCGTTCCCCCAGCCGCCGGGCGTTGCTCTCGCCATTTGCGGTCAGAGGCAAATCGGTAAGGCCTGTGTGCTGGCCCGACAGCGTCCATGCTGTGTCGCCATGGCGCGCCAGATATACCACCGGAAGTGCTTCGCTCATGATGTCTCCCTCCCTGAAGTGCTTGACTCGCTCGCAGTTTCTTCGCCTCGTCGGCACTCCACCAATTCAAGTCTCTCATCATTTCACCGGACTCCCGATGCTTCAGCCTGTGGAGCCGTTTGTGGCAGCGTGCACTAGCTTCCGGCATTCCGCCCATCTGCCTGTCAGAAGCAAATGGGATTCCAAAAAAACGGACGCCGAAAAGTACCTGTAAATTCAACTGCAGACATCCTCTTGCACGGGAAACGTTATGAAAGAAGTGTCGAAAATATGGCAAGTGCCAATAAGCGATCATCGATATTATTGTGCGAACGATGATTGCTTGATGCTCATTATCTTGAGCCAAGGGATGCTAGCCATTTGTTCGCAGGCCGTCTGGTTGTAGCGGTAGCCAACAAGTTGGCCCGCATTGCATGGGCTGTGCTGGCCAGAGGAGAGGTTTACCGTTCCGCTCCTGTTTACACAACCGGTTAATCCAGGCAATGGAAAAGACGCCTGGACAAACCCCAGGCTTGGAAATCGCTCTGGCGATTTCCACTTTACTCACTGCCATTACGGCGGATTCAAATCAGATTTCCCACCAAGGTCTGCTTGGGGCAATACGAGGATGGCGGAACAGTCAAACGGCGTGCCGGAAGCCTGTGGTACAAAACGGTTCTTGGAAACCGGGATTTTTATGAGGACCGGCATGTGCGCAACTCATCATGGCTCGGAGCCTGGCTCCACTCAGAAGCCGCATACATTTGCGCAGACCATTTCCACTAGCCACGCACTTTCCCCTTGCAGTCCCGCGGCGGACCATACATTTGTACCTGCGAGATTGTTAGTGTAGCGCGGAAGGTGAGTTAGTTAACTCGCCGCCGCAGTCGTGGGCGTGGAAAAGTGGGAAGCGTTGTTTGCTTTCCACTTTTCCATGCCCTAAGGAAGTTTCGATTTGCCAGGCCATCGGCGCTGGGGGCCGATATCCCAACGATGAGTGTGGTCTTCAGTGTTGTAGTAGATCCTCCAGCGTTCAGCCAGGATCTGCGCCTCCTTCAGCGAGTAGAAGATCTCGCCGTTGAGGAACTCGTCGTGCAGCCTGGAGTTGAAGCTCTCACAGTAGCCGTTTTCCCATGGAGAGCCGGGCTCGATGTACAGTGTGGTTGCGCCTGTTCGGGCCAGCCATTTGCGTAATTCTGCTGCCACGAACTCAGAGCCGTTATCAGAGCCGATGAACTCCGGGATGCCGTGCTCGATCATGGCGTCGGCCAGCACATCGATGACATGGGAGCTGTTGATCCGGCGCCGCATATGCATTGCCAGACACTCCCGCGTGTATTCATCAATCAGGTTCAGCATGCGCACTGTCCTTCCATCGTGAGTGAAGGTGCTGACAAAGTCGTACGACCAGACGTGATTCTGATGCTCGGGCCGCAGTCGCACGCACGAGCCGTCATTGAGCCACAAGCGGCCACGCGCTTTCTGCTTCTGTGGAACCTTCAGCCCTTCGCGGCGCCAGATCCGTTCCACTCGATCCTTGCCCACCTTCCAGCCGGCCTCATGCAGCTTGATCGTGACGCGCCGATAACCATACCGACCAAACTGGCTGGCCAACGCGATGATGGCCCGGGTTAGTGCGTCCTCGTCGTTCCGCTGTGTGGGCCGATAGCGCTGCGTGCCGCGTGGCTGATGAACCAGTTGGCACGCATGGCGCTCACTCGCTCCGCACTGCTGGGCATGCGCCACAGCGGTACGCCGCCGCTCCGGGCTTAGAAGTTTCCTCGGGCGATGTCCTGAAGGATCTGCTTGTCCAGACTCAGCTCAGCCACCAGCCGTTTCAACTTACCGTTCTCTTGCTCCAGTTCCTTCAGTCGCTTCGCTTGGTCCACCTTCAGGCCGCCGTACTCCTTGCGCCAGCGATAGTAGGTCTGTTCGATAATTCCAGCTTCTTTGCAGGCCAACGGTGTCGATTTCCCGTTGGCAATCGCCACTTCGATCTGCCGCAGAACGTTCACGATCTGCTCAGGACTGTGCTTCTTGCCGCGCGCCATTTATGGCTCCTTCCATACCAGTTTGTCTCACTCCCTCTGGTACAGAATTTGCCGGGCACTCCAACTGCGTCAACTCTTCCTCCTGAAAAATCCGGAGCAACCGTCATTTCCGAGGAGGACTGCTTCTTTGTCTTGTGTTAATGTTCAGGTTCTTTATCTGTTTTCGAATAATTAGGATCAAGATCATCGATAGCATCGATGCGCCTATGACGGTCAAGATGAGAACGGAGTAAAGCATATAAATCTTTGCCAATGGAGTTGTGCTCCTGAGAGAAGTCTTTTCAGAACTGACTAAGATCTTCATGCCCCAAGTAAACAGGCGCTGATCCAGTGCTTTCCGTCTTGACCCTCCTAACGAGATATGCCCGCTAGTTCGCCGCGGACTTAAAGCGAGCAGTGATATCAGAGACGCCGTCACCGATACTATATGCATCAATCCAACCACTAAAGTTCCTTCTCCTATGAACGGGCCACCGCGCGGGGTCGATTGTCAGGGGGGGTCTTTCTAGATGTATTAAGATTTCCCTTTCCGGATGTGGAGAGTTGCTGGACGGCCCTACGCGCGCGCGTCAGGCGGGACTTCGCGGCCCCGACGGTGATCCCGAGCGCCTCGGCAATCTGATTTGCCGAATAATCTCGTGCATGCCTGAGCTCTATCACCTCTCGGAATATGGACGGCAGGCGGAGGATCGCACTCCGGAGCAGATCTTCCCTTTCTCTGCGTTCGCAGTATGCCTCAGGCGTTTCTGATTGATCTGCAATCTCCCAGGGTCTCCAATCTTCCGAATCATCGGGCGGCACCAGCATTGGCAATTCTGAGGCGCGTCTTTTCCGCAAAACCTGGAGCGCGGAATTGATAGCGATTCTGGTAAGCCACGACGAGAAGGTCGACCTACCTTCAAATCTCTGGAGATGAATGAGGGCTCGCAGGACGGTGTCCTGAAACGCATCCTCCGTATCTTCGCGATTCCGCGTGATTCTTTGAATCATTACCAGAGTTTTTCTGGAATGCCGCTGGCAAAGCTCAGTAAATGCCCCACCATCCCCGGAACGTGCTGCAGAAAGAAGCAGTTCATCATCCATCTCTTGTATGCACTGGCCGATGATGACATGGTCTCGCGCTGAAATTGATCTGTGCTCTGAGTTTATTTGCGTTGACAATCTTCACCTTTTTCTTGGTGCTTGAATGGCGTGAATAAGGAGCATAAGCAATGACATCTGTGACAGAAGCAGAAGTAACAACGACGCCATCACTGAGTGCATATGGAACTGCGAGGTCCACGATCCAAGGATCGCCGCTGAGTTCCGAGGAGCTTCGCAAGATAGATGCTTATTGGCGTGCCAGCCTCTACCTGTGCCTGGGGATGCTGTATCTCCAGGACAACCCCTTGCTCCGTGAGCCGCTCAAGATCGAGCACGTCAAGCCACGCATGCTGGGTCATTGGGGCTCGGATGCCGGCCAAGCCTTCACTTACATCCATTTCAACCGGCTCATTAAGAAGTACGACCTGAATGCGTTCTACGTCTCCGGGCCTGGGCACGGGGCACCCTCGGTTCTGTCCCAGGGCTACCTCGAGGGGACATATTCCGAGGTCTACCCGGACAAGAGTGAAGACCGGCGCGGAATGCAGCGCTTTTTCCGGCAGTTCTCGTTTCCGGGCGGGATCGGCAGTCACGCCACCCCCGAGACCCCCGGCAGCATCCACGAGGGCGGTGAGTTGGGCTACAGTATCTCGCACGCCTACGGGGCGGTCTATGACCACCCGGACCTGATCGCCCTGACCGTCGTGGGCGACGGCGAGGCCGAGACCGGCCCGCTGTCCACGAGCTGGCACAGCAACAAATTTCTCAACCCGATCCGCGACGGGGCGGTGCTACCGGTGCTGCACCTCAACGGCTACAAGATTAACAACCCCACACTGCTGGCCCGCATCAGCCGCGAGGAACTGGAAGCGCTGTTCGTCGGCTACGGGTACACCCCGCATTTTGTGGAGGGCAGTGACCCCGAAAGCATGCATCAGGCGATGGCCGCGACCCTGGAACACTGCGTGCTCGAGATCCGCAAGTACCAGGATGAGGCGCGGCGGACCGGCAAGCCGTCGCGGCCGCGCTGGCCCATGGTCATTCTGCGAACCCCCAAGGGCTGGACAGCCCCGCGAAAGGTGGACGGACAATACCTGGAAGGCTTCTGGCGCGCGCACCAGATCCCGCTGCCTGACGTCCACACCAACCCTGCTCACCTGCAACTGCTGGAAGAGTGGCTGCGCAGCTACGAGCCGGAGAAGCTCTTTGATCAGGCGGGCCGGCTCATCCCCGAACTGCGAGCGCTGCCGCCCGAGGGGACTCGACGGATGAGCGCCAACCCCGTGGCCAACGGCGGGCTGCTTCGCAAGCCTCTCTGCATGCCGGACTTCCGCACCCTCGGCGTCGAGGTCAAGAAACCAGGAACAACCCAGGTGGGTAACGCGGGCTTCCTCGGCGTCCTGATGCGGGAGATCATGAGGCTGAACAAGAACAACTTTCGGCTCTTCGGGCCGGACGAGTCGCAGTCGAACAGGCTCGACGCCGTGTACGAGGTCACCGAGAAGGCCTGGCTCGCCGAGTACTTCCCGGAGGACGCCGATGGCGGCCACTTGGCTCCGGACGGGCGCGTCATGGAGATGCTCAGTGAGCACACCCTGGAAGGCTGGCTGGAGGGCTACATTCTGAGCGGTCGGCACGGCCTGATCAACAGCTACGAGTCGTTTGTCCACCTCATCGACTCGATGGTCAACCAGCACGCAAAGTGGCTGGAGAAGTGCAACGAGGTACCGTGGCGGATGAAGGTCTCTTCGCTCAACATCCTGGTCAGCGGCCTGGTCTGGCGACAGGACCACAACGGGTTCACGCACCAGGACCCCGGCTTTCTGGATGTGGTGACGAACAAGAGCCCGGAGGTGGTGCGCATCTACATGCCGCCGGACGCGAACTGCCTGCTGTCGGTTGCGAACCAT
>Ga0335072_10009987_pt1 | contig 13670 bp, 15 predicted proteins | sample Lox_Sample_21_FD_206725 | JGI IMG/M metagenome (GOLD analysis project Ga0335072, IMG submission 206725) | Soil microbial communities from Loxahatchee National Wildlife Refuge, Florida, United States - Lox_Sample_2.1 | ecosystem: Environmental > Terrestrial > Soil > Wetlands | place: USA...
ACATTTGCTGCAATTGCTGCAAAGAGTAGGGTCCTTTTTGGGCATTGTGGCTGCTAATCCAGTAATCCATTTGTCCAACGCTTATTTACCCATTAAACCATGTAAAGAATAATTAGCAACATTATTTCCATATGGTTGCATAGGTGAGGAATTTCGTTTTTCTTCTCTCCATTGCGGCCTTGTCCTCTTTTGCGCGCAGACTCTAACATTGGTTCAAACATCCATGTGGATATCCATCGAATTAACCGAGCAGCCCATCGCCCGTCCGCAAACTTGGCCGATGCCATTTAATCTGGAGACCGGCGCTTTGACCGAATTTTACGGCATTGTCCGGGAAACCGAGGCCGGGACGAAGATTCCTTCCCTGCGCTACGAAGCCTATTCATCTATGGCCGGAAAGGTGATGCGGGAAAAAATCGCGCTGCTCGAAAAAAAATATCCATGCGAGGCGATCCGGATTGTCCATCGTCTCGGCATGGTGCCCAAAGGGGAGAGTGCGATTTACGTGGGAGTCCAATCGCGGCATCGGCGGGAGAGTTTTCTTTTTCTGCAAGAATTCATGGATGAATTTAAAAAAGATGTTCCCATCTGGAAACTCGCATGATCGCCGTGGCTGAAGCGCGGGAAATCATTGACCGGAAAGTCGGGTCGCTCGGCGTGGAAACGGCGTCATTGACGGCCGTGCACGGGCGCGTCTTGCGTGAAGATGTGGCCGCGGGCGAGGACATGCCGCCTTTTGACCGCTCGGCGATGGATGGCTACGCGGTTCGCGCCGATGATCCGGGGGAGGAATTTGCCGTCAGGGGTGAGATTCGTGCGGGCGATGCGGTGACAAGAGAGATCGTGCCGGGCGAGGCGGTGCGAATTTTTACCGGCGCGCAGATGCCGCGCGAGGGCCTGAAAGTGATCATGCAAGAGCACACGGAAGCGGTTGGCCCACGGATCCGGCTGTTGCGGAAAAGTGCCATGGCGAATGTCCGTTACCGCGGTGAAGACGCGAGGGCGGGGGAGATTCTGCTCCGGGCAGGGACAACTCTCGATGCGGCCGCCGTCGCTTTGCTTGCCGCGATGGGCAGGACTTCGATTTTGGCCTCGAAACGGCCCTCGGTTTTGCATGTGACCACGGGAGATGAAATCGTCCCGCCTGGCACGGTGCCAAAGGAAGGACAGATTCGTAACAGCAACGCCTTCCTGATTCCTTCTCTCTGCCGGGAACAGGGTCTAGAGGAGGTAACCCATCTTCATTCCGGCGACGATTTGGACGCGATGTTGAAATTGCTCGCCGAAGTGAAGGGGGAAAAATATGACATGGTACTTGTTTCGGGCGGTTCGGGTGGCGGAGCCTACGATTTTACCGCGAAAGTTTTTGAGAAACTCGGGGCTACACTTCACTTTCGCCAAGTCAATGTGCGTCCCGGAAAGCCGCTTATTTTCGGCACGAATTCCTCCCAGGTTCTGTTCGGTCTTCCCGGCAATGCCCTGTCGCATTACGTTTGTTTTCATCTTTTTGTGCGATGCGCTCTCAATTCTCTTTTGGGGCGGCCCGCGTCCGGTGTAACGAAGGGAATTCTGGCCGAACAGTTGGCCGATGCGTTTAATGACCGCGAGACATGGTGGCCGGCGCGCATGAGTTTGGCGGAAGGACGGATTGAATGCCACGCGCTGCCGTGGAAGAGTTCCGGGGATATCACGCGTCTGCCGTCGGCGAATGCGCTGATCAGGGTTCCAGCCTCGACTCCGGCGCTGCCCGCGGAAGCGATGGTGGAATTGCTGATAACCCGCTCCGATTGGAGATAGAAGTACTATGCCCCCGGCGAAAAATTTCAGTCATTTGGACCGTCACGGAACCGCGAAGATGGTTGGCGTCGGCCACAAGGCGGTTGTTTTCCGCCGGGCGACCGCAACGGGCAAATTGCTTTGCGCCGCCGCGACGATTCGCCAGTTGAAAAAGCAAGCGCTGCCGAAAGGCGATGTGTTGGGAGTAGCCCGCATCGCCGGCATTCAGGCGGTCAAGCGGGCCGCCGAACTGATACCGCTTTGTCATCCGTTGCCTCTGCATCAAATCCAAATCGATTTTCGGGTGAGGGCGCGCGCGATTGAAATCGTCTGCTCGGTCGAGACGGAAGCGAAGACGGGAGTCGAAATGGAGGCGCTTACCGGAATCAGCGTCGCCGCGCTGACGCTTTACGATATGTGCAAGGCGGTTGACAAGAAGATGTTGATTTCCGAAATCCGCGTTGTGGAGAAGATGAAGAAATGAAGGTAGGCCGCATTACCTGCAGCGACCGGGCTTCGTCCGGTATCTATGAAGATGCCGGTGGTCCGGAGATCGAACGTGTTTTCGGAAGCATTTGGACCGGGCCGGTTGAATTTGCCGCCCGGATTATTCCCGACGAGGCCGCGGTCATCGAGGCCGCGCTACGGCAACTGTCGGATGAGGAAGGTTGTCCGCTGATCATCACGACGGGCGGCACCGGTTTCGCCGCGCGCGATGTGACGCCGGAAGCGACGCGGGCGGTGATCACCCGGGAACTTCCCGGGTTCGGTGAAATCATGCGGAACGTTTCGTTTGTGGTCGCGCCGACTTCGATTTTATCCCGCGCCACCGCAGGAATCAGAGGGCGATCGCTGATCATCAACTTGCCGGGCAACCCGAAGGCGATTGCGCAATGTCTCCCACCACTGCTACCCGCTATCCGGGAGGCTTTGCGGCATTTGGCGGAATGATAGGCGGTCCTGTGCACGGCAGATTTTTTTGAGGCGAAGTTTTTCTGCCGTCCGCAGTACCTCCTCGCTACCCAATCCCGGGTTTAAGAATTATCGAAGGGGCGGATTCAAAAATGTCACCGGGTGGGCTGGTTCGCAAACAACGTCCGGCGCGCAGGACGATCACCTGATCGCAAAGTTCGGCCACTTCGGCCGGAGAATGAGAAACGTAGAGCATGGGAATTTTGAATTCGTCCCGAATCCGTTTGAGGTAAGGAATGATTTTCCATTTCAAGTCGTGATCGAGACTCGCCAGCGGTTCATCCATCAAAAGGAGGCGCGGCGCAACCAGGAGAGCCCGAGCAAAGGCGACGCGCTGCTTTTGTCCTCCGGAGAGAGCGGAAACCGGGCCGTCCAGGAACGAGGCAATTTCAAAAACTTCGGCCACATGGGCCAGCCTGATTCCCGGCGCGGTGTCCCGGCTTCGGCCGCATCCGTAGAGAAGATTTTTGCGGACGGAGAGGTGGGGAAACAGGGCGAGGTCTTGGGGAACGTAGCCCAGACCGCGTTTTTCGGGCGCGCAGCTGAAACGCCGGCTACTGTCGGCGAGCACGAAGTCATCGATGGCAACGAAAGCCGAGGCTGGTTGGCGCAGGCCGGCGACGACTTCGAGCAGAGAGGTTTTTCCCGCGCCGGAGCTGCCGAAGATTCCGATAACCTGGCCATCGATTTCCAAGTCGGTTTCGAGAAGGAATGTCCCCTGCCGCAACCGGAGATTTTTCAGGCAAAGTTTCATCGCGCCGCGCCCCATTTTGAAAACTGATTGCTGAAAATGATCGCGGCGAACGCGAGCACCGCCGAGACGGCCATCAGCCGGTAAGCATGCCCTTCGTTGCCGAGTTGGATGTCGCTGAAGATCGCGACCGACAGGACCGTGGTGCGTCCCGGGATGTTACCCGCGACCAAAACGGTCGCGCCGAATTCGCCGAGCGCGCGGGCGAAGGCCCAGACGGCGCCGGCGATCATTCCCCGGAAAGCGAGCGGCAGAGTGATGGTGAAGAAGACTCGCGCCGGTTTGGCCCCGAGGGTTCGCGCCACCTGTTCGAGGCGCGGATCGACCTCCTCGAATGCGATGCGCGCGGTCCGGATGAGAAAGGGAAACGACATGACGGCCATGGCGGCCACCACGGCTTTCCAGGTGAAGACGATCTCGGTTCCGAATAGGCTCTGCAGGAATACGCCGATAGGGCCGCGCCGGCCAAGAAGGTTGAGGAGAATCAAGCCGGTTGCGACCGGGGGCATCACAAGCGGCAGGGCGACCGCGGTTTCGACCAGCGATTTTCCGGGCCAATTTTTTCGCGCCAGCAGCCAGGCCAGCGCGATGCCGAACGGAAAAATGAGGAGGGTGCTCAGGCCGGCGGTCAGAAGAGTCAGGCCAATGACGTACGCATCATCGGCGTTCATGCGTCCTAACTTTTGGTGATGAAGCCGTATTTTTCAAATATTTTCAGGGCATCGGGGCCGCGCAAATAATCGAGGAATTTCTTCGCCGCCGCCCCGTTTTTTGATCCTTGCACCAACGCCACCGGATAGGCGATGGCCGGTCCTTCGGCAGGCGGAACTTCCCAGGCGATCTTAATCTTTTTTGAATGAAGCGCGTCGGTTTTGTAGACGATTCCAGCGTCAACGTTGCCAGTTTCGACCGCCGCAAGGGCGGCGCGGACGCTCTCCGACGGGATGACATGCGGGGAAACCTGATCCCAAATTCCGATTTTTTGCAAATAGGCTTTCGCGTAGATGCCGGCGGGCACGCTCGCGGGCTGGCCCAGCGCGATTTTTTTGAACACCGGGCTCGCAAGCTGCGCCGCCGAAATGAGAATGGCCGGGCTGTCTCCCGGCACGATAATGACGAGGCTATTGGAGAGGAGATCCTGCCTGGTTTCTTTGGCGATAAGACCCGCTTTTTCGAGATCGTTCATTTTCGCTTCGTCGGCGGAGAAGAAGATATCGGCGGGCGCCCCGGCTTTGATTTGCATATCGAGCGTATTCGACGCGGCGAAATTGAAGACAACGTGATCTCCTCCCGCTTTTTCATAGGCCGCGCCGATTTCATTCAAGGCATCGGTGAGGCTGGCCGCCGCGAAAACTTCGATCTCTCCGGCCCTGGCCTGAAGCTGGGACATCAGCAAAAGAAGGACGGCGCATACGAAAAATATTTTTTTGATCGATTTCATAAGCGGGGAGGGAACAAGGTGGAGGGAAGCCTATCTTTGGAAAGGTTTTTGTTCAAGATTCCGGAAGACCCGCCACCAGCGGCGAAGCGCGACCACGGACCAAATCGCCTCGACTAGCCCAAATGGCCACGCGCCCTGCAAAAAGCCGTAAATTGAACCGAGAACGCAACCGGCGGCGAAGGCCAAAATGAACCATGGGGAATAATCTTCGCAGGCATAACAAACCAGCATGACGGTTACGGCAAAAAGTCCGAAGGCGGTGAGGGCGTCCATTTTTCGCAAAAGGAATGGCCCTTCAACCTATCCGCCGATTGCGGTCATGATCCGCCGGGGCTGCCAGTTGTCGCGGAACGCGTGCTCGGGAGGTTTTTCGGTCAGGGCCTGATCGAGCCGCGCGCGAAGCACGGCTTGGTTCACGGATGGGCGCAGGCCGGGCTTGAGGTCGTACTCGCCATGCTGGCCAAGGCACGGGCGGAGATGGCCGTCGGCGGTGAGGCGCACCTTGTTGCAGGCCTCGCAAAAATGGAGATTGGTGAGCGCGCCAATGAATCCGACCAGCGCGCCGGTTTTCTTGAGCCAGTAGTACTTGGCCGGGCCGTGGCCCATTTTTATGTCCTGTGGAATGAGTTTGTCGCGCTCCGAGAGCATGGCCATCACTTCGCCGACCGGAAGGAAATTTTCTTCCGTCAACATTTCGGTGAGGCTTACCGGCATCAGTTCGATGAATCGAACCGGGATTTGCAGCGAAGCGGCAAATTCAGCCAGCGGCCAGATTTCGGTTTCGTTTTTATGGCGAATGAGGACCGTGTTGAGTTTGATTGAGGTAAATCCAATGGCCCTGGCCACGCGGATGCCGGCCAGTACCGGTTTGATGTCTCCATGGGTGATTTCCCGGTAGCGAATTGGATCGAGCGCATCGAGGCTGATGTTAAGCCGCCGCAGGCCGGCCTCATAAAGTTCTTCGGCCATTTCGGGAAGAAGCGTTCCATTGGTGGAGAGTTGAACCGATTCGACGCCGGGCATCCCGATCAACTTCCGGAGAAAACAGGAAATATCGCGGCGGACCAGCGGCTCGCCTCCCGTGACGCGAAAATATTTGAAACCCCGTTCGACCGCGGTTGCGACGATGGCCAGGATTTCCTCGTAGGTCAGAATCTCCTCGCGCCGGCTCCAGTCCTGAAATTGTTCCGGCAGGCAATAAAGACACCGCTCGTTGCAGCGGTCGGTAACGGAAATCCGCATGTAATCGACCTGGCGCGAGACAGGTGCCGAAGGGGAAACCGGTGGCAACGTTTGGAGGACTTGAGCGAGGGGCATGGCTTATGCGGATATTTGGACGGAATCGCCCGTGCGTAATATTTTTCCGGTTTCCGTGGCGGGCACGGACGTATTGATGGCGAAGCGGTAGTAATGGTTGAAGCGTTCTTTTTCCGCCCAGGGGGGAAGTGTCTCTTTGCGCCGTTCCATGAAAGTTTTTTGGAAATTCGGGATCGGGTCGGCGGAGTCGGGATCGCGTACCGGCACGACGCACCGCTGGCATGGATTGTGACCGAGAAATCGAACGTCGCCGATTTGAAACGGCTTGAGTTCTCCCGGCTTGCTGAAGAGATGATCTTCCCAGAAAGGATCGCCACCAGTCAGCTCAAGATTGCCGCGAAAACGGCGCCTCACACTTTTAAGAGACACTTCGGGAAACCATCCGGCAACCTCGCGCAAGCTGGCTTCGCTGGTAATCGTAGGGCCGAAGGCGGTGCGATCATCGGGAAAGCCGCTCTTTGTTTCCGAGGCGAGCGAGACGGTGAATCCAAAGAAGTCGCTCAACCAGCGATTGAGCGGGGCGGGATCGCGGAGCGAAAAATGATGGCGGGTTGCTTCGCCCGTGACGCCGATCCTGATCTCCTGAAAACCGGGTAAGTATTCGGTACGCAGCAGCTGGACACGCGGCGTTCGCTTGCCGTTAACGTAAGCTCCTTTTTCGTCAACAATGGCATGGATACGGTCAAATTCCAAAATGCCTCCCTCGGTCATGCGCGCCTCATCGACACACATGCCATCGAGCGATTTGATGGGATAGATAATAATCCGGCCAAGAACCATATCCTCTTTTTTATTGAGCGGTGGGATCTTGGATGTTTTTCATAGAATGGACCGAAGGATGTCTCTGAGCCGCGCTTGATCGGTCTCGCTAAGTTCCGCCAAAGGAGCACGTAGCGGACCAATGTCGAAGCCGAGGATTCTCAGGCCTGCCGCGATGGTACGCGGAAGACCGCCCTGCACGACGAATTGCAAAAGCGGGAGTTGCTTTTGGAAGAGAGCGAAAGCTTTCTCAAAATCGCCCTTCTTGATGGCCGCATAAAGATTGAGATTCAATTGCGGAATCAGATTTGCCGCCGCCGTGCACCAGCCTGCGGCCCCGGCCATGAAGGCATCTAGGGCTAAAGGATTGGAGCCGTTGTAAAAGGCAAAGTCCGGCGGCGTGATTTCGGCCAGGCGATGGAAGCGGCTGACGTCTCCCGCGCTCTCCTTGACCATGGTGATGTTGGGAATTTGCAGTAGTTTGGCGAGAAATTCCGGCGCCATATCCAGCCCGCCCGTGGCCGGATTATTGTAGGCCATGATCGGCAAGGAAACCGTCTCGGCGACGGTGTTGAAGTGGGTGAAAATCTCGGCCTCCGTCAATTTCCAATAGCTCATGGGAATAATCATCACGGCGCTGGCGCCCCGCTCTTCGGCGAATCGGGCATGATGCTGGGTGCGCTCGGTGGTCAAGGCCGAAACGCCGATCATCACCGGAACCTGTCCCGCCACGCAATCCATGGTTGCGGCAACGATCGATTCGCGTTCCTGATCGGAAAGATAGGGAAAAACTCCGGCGCTTCCCAAAGGGGCTATCGCATGAATGCCGGCCGCGAGCAGGCGTTCGAGAAGCCGGCGGTATTGGGGAAGATCCACCGTTCCGTTGGAGGAAAAGGGAGTGATGGGATAGGCGATAATGCCGTGCAGAGGGATATGACGAGTCAAAGGGAAAATTGATTAAAAGTTTCCGGGAGGACCTACTTGGCAATCTGCCAACAACTTGCCCCTATCGGCGCCAATTCCACCGCAGTTCCGGAATAGAGCCATTTTTAAGGATCAAGATGGCGTGGCTTTATTCATCCGCAACTTGAACGGTGTCGCCGCGGCGAATTTTGCCCCCTTGGATGACGGAAGCGTAAATGCCGACGTGGGCGCCGTTATGCTTGACGGCGGTACGGAGGATCCCGGCGTCCTTGGGCAGATCGGCTTGAGCAAGCGTGGTCATCACACAACGGCCGCACTGGATGGTAACCTTGAGTTTGACCGTGTCGCCGATGCTGAGGATTTTGCCGACCCAGTCCTTTTCGGCGAAGCCGGTGACTTCCGGCGGGGTGGTAACGACGATATTGGGCCGGAAACGGCGCGCTTCCACGCGGCCTTCGGGATAGAATTTGCGCAGTTCGTCCAGAGTCGCGGTGGTGATGATATGCACCATGCCGATATCGAAGAAAGTTTCCGCGGGCATGGCTTCATCCGTCACTTCGTTGCGCCGCGCCAGGCCCTCGATATCGGGCCAGTATTCCTCGAGCGTTCCTGAGGCGGGAGCGCCGCTGAGGAATTGGACGGGCTTGCCGAGGGTTTGGGAAAGGACATCGTTGAGATTTGTCGCATCGGAAAGAATGGTGTCCCCGTTGGGCAGGGTGATGCGTATGGACGGGATTTTCCCACCGTTGAGCGGCTCGGTGTAGGTGGCATGGAAGGAAAACAGGTTGGGCCATTTCGAAGGGTTTTTGGCGCTGGCGATTTTGCCGGTGGCCGGGTCGGACAGGGCAAAAAGGCGGTCGCCCGCAATTCCTTTACCGCCGACCGAGACGGCGTTGAGTTCTTCTCCCATCATGGATTTGACCGGAAAGCGATAGAGCGCGCCGACCACTCCGGCTTTGACAATTTCTGCGAGCATAAATTCTCCTCTTTCGTTTAATTAGCGACAGGTTTTATTCTACTGCCCCGGTAGGAAATACCGGGGCAGTCCAATTTTGTTATTCAACTCAGTTATTTATAAGCCAGTCCGCCAGGCATGCGCATGTCGGCGAGTTCTTCGCGGACCTTGGCCAGCCCCTTCGGGTCGCGCACCTTAAAGGCCACGGCACGGAACAGCCCCGCTCCAATGTAAACCAAAAAGATATAGGGGAACAAATTGACCGGGGCGGGCGGCACCGGGTAGACGCTTCCAATCGCCGGAATGAGTAACAGCACCAAGGCGGCCGCGCAAATGGCCACGTCTTTCGTTTTGAGTTCCCCTATTTTCTTCAGATACATCGGAGCGGCGACGCAGACCAGCGTGTAGGCGCCGATGAATCCAAACGCGCCCATTGTTCCGGCGTCGTTAAAGGCATCGAGCGTGGCCATGCCGCTGACGGAACAGATCGAGACGATGCCAAACATGATCAGCGCCATGCCGGCCAGGGCGATGTGGGGAGTCTCATTTTTTGCATGGGAGCGGCGGAAACATTCGTGGAAGGCGCCATGCCGGCTCATGGCGAACGTCACGCGCGCTCCGGCATTCAGGCAGGAAAGAGCCAGCGCAAAGAAGCTGGTCATCGCGCCTGCCGAGAGAGGAATCGCCAGCCAGGATACGCCGTACATGCTGGACATGACGTTGAGCGGCGCGTCGATGTTGTCCAGGGTCTTCGAATAACCGCGCGTGCCGAGCACTTCGGTGTAGGTGACGAAGATAAAAAACAATCCCGTGATGATCAGGCTCCAGATGATGGTACGGGGAATCGTTTTCGTGCCATTCTTGGCCTCCTCGCCAAACGCAGTCGAACTCTCGAAACCGACCGCGCTAAAGACGGCGACGACAACGCCGAGACCGATACCCGACCACGTGGAGGATTTGAAATCGAATTGGGTTCCATCGAACATCCCGGCGCCATGATGGCCAAGGACGATCAGACACAAAATTGTAATCAACGTGACCGAAACCACTTCGAAGACCAGCATGATGATCTGCGAAATGACGATATCCTTGTAAGCGAGATAAAAGCAGGAGGCGAGACAGATAAAGAACAGCAGCGGATCGGGCAGATGGACTCCTATTACATCGAGGAGTTTTCCGGCGAAGATCGTAAAGCCGGTCGTTCCCGCCAAGCCGATGAAGGTGTAGGCCCAGATCAGGCACCAACCCGACATCGATCCTATCGTGGGTCCGAGGCCGAGCGAGCTGTAGGTGTACATCGATCCGGCGCCGGTCAGCCGCTTGGCGAACTGGTTAAGGTTGAAGGCGACAAAGAGGAGCATGAAGGACCCAAGGGCATAGGCGAACCAACTAAGATTTCCCGTGTTGGAAAACATCAGGGGGACGATCAATGCCGCCGTCATGGTCGGTGATATAACGGCGATGTTTTGCGCCAATAGTTCGGCGAAATTGAGGCATGACGGCCTCAGTTTGTCTTGCTGGGTGCTCATGGTTTTTTCTCCTTCGGTTTCTCTATTTCGTTGAGTGGGTTAAGGGGGTGGTTTTTTGAAGTTGGTCTGGCGTGAAAGCCCATCGCCGGAATGGCGCGTTTTTGTTCGGAGAGAGAAGGGCGGCGGCGGTCTGATTCCGGGAAAGGCGAGGCGACCAACAGCACCTCGGCATCCTGTGTCCCGCGCGCAATCAGCCGGTGATGCTGGCGCGAATCGAAGTGGGCCGCATCCCCCGGCTCAAGATCGTAAGTTTTTCCCGCCAAAGAGAGCGTCAGCCGTCCGGAGAGCAGGTAGACCCATTCTTCGCCATCGTGATGAAAATGTTCATGGCCCTTGCGTTGGGGAGAAACGATGAGCCGGATGGGTTGCAGATTGAAGAACCTCTCGGCGTTGGAAAGCGGCGTATAGGTCAACCCATTGGCGGTTTGTGGCGCCACTTCGTTGGCGCGGACAATCAGGCACGGCTCACTCGCCACCTCGGTCTCGAACATCGAGGCGAGGGAGACATTAAAGATCCGGGCTAACGTGAGCACGGCGGCGATGGAAGCTTGGCGGTCACCATTTTCCAGGCGGGAGAGAAAAGTTTTGGAAAGGCCGCTGCGGGAGGCCAGTTCCTGCAAGCTCCAGCCGCGATTTTGGCGCAAATCTCTCAGGGCTGACCCAAAGGAAGCGAGTTGAAGCTGAACGGGGTCGCGAAACAAAGTCATAAATAATTTTTGGTTTGTTGCCTTTAAGGCAACAATGTCGCCAAGCAGGCACCATGCCATCTTGCCGGCTGAACCGCCGAAGGCTATTTTTACCTCTCGGAAGGAACGTGTCTCTTCCTGGACGGATGGCCCGGAGAAGTGGTTCTTATTTGTCATCCGGCTTTTTCTTGAACAAACGGATCAGATTAAGATTCCCGGGAAACTTCGGTCCGAAGAGTGACGGTCAATTTGGTGTGCTGCGCACGGCAGACTTTTTACAACGAAACTTTTCCGCCGTCCGCAGAACCTCGTCGCTTGCGCCTCGATTCGGTCCAAATTCGATTCATCATGTGACCTGCACCTACTTTTCGGATAGCCTCTACGGTTTAATTTCGTGCCATCCCATGTGAAGCAGTTTACAGCGCCGCATCCCCGACGTAGTCTTGGGGCAAATGAAGAACGAATTGAACGACATTAGAATTCGGGCCGTCGAGCCACTATTCACTCCCGCCGAGTTGAAGAAAGCTCTCCCGGTTCCGGACGCGGTCTCACACCATGTCGCAGCGGCCCGCGTCCGGATCGCCCGGATCATTCAGGGCGACGATCATGCCTTTCTCGCCATCGTTGGTCCTTGTTCGATTCACGATGCGGAACAGGGCCTGTTCTACGCCCGGCGGCTCATGGCGCTCCGGCGTAAAGTGGAGGACGTTATTTTTCTGGTCATGCGGGTCTATTTTGAAAAGCCGCGCACGACGGTTGGCTGGAAAGGTTTGATTACGGATCCTCATCTCGACGGCACGGACGATATTGCCGCCGGACTTAGGCAAGCGCGGTCATTTCTTTTGCAAGTCGGAAAGCTCGGCTTGCCTGCGGCCAGTGAATTTCTCGATCCGGTAGTGCCGCAATACATCGCCGATTTGATATCATGGGCCGCCATTGGCGCGCGTACAACGGAATCGCAAACCCATCGCGAGATGTCGAGCGGCCTCTCCATGCCGGTCGGTTTCAAGAACGGCACTGATGGCGATTACCAGTCGGCGCTCGACGCGATGCTTTCGGCCCGTTCGCGCCATTCCTTTCTCGGTATTTCCCCGAAGGGATTGGTAAGCATCATCCGCACGAATGGCCACCCTTCAACTCACCTTGTCCTGCGTGGTGGCCGGAAAAGTCCGAATTGCGATCCGGCCACGATCAATCAGGCGCTGGAGAAAATGAGCCAGCTTGGATTAACGCCTTCTTTGCTCGTCGATTGCAGTCATGCCAACTCGAACAAACAGCCACTCGCGCAACCGCAGGTCTGGAAGAGCATTTTACAACTTCACCTGAAACAGGAGCCGCGCATCATCGGCGCGATGCTCGAATCGAATCTGAAAACAGGCCGCCAGGATTTAATTCCGGGACGTCGCTTGAAGCCGGGGCTTTCCATCACCGACCCTTGTTTGGGTTGGAAAGAAACGGAAAAGCTCATCCTGGAGAGCGCCAAGCAATTACGCGTTAGCACCAAAAAGTGAGATACACAAGAGCTCTAAGCAAAAATAGCTAAACAAAAAATCTTGTATCATCAGCCATAGATGCTAAGTTGGGTAAAAGTCTAACGAGTCAATATGTGTTATGACGCGAAGCATGGGAGGTGTATGAAACAAGACTTGGGACGAGAGGGTCAACGCTGCATGTGACGCCTTATGCAAAAGGAAGCTAAATTTGGACAGATTCGGATATTACATTTGGAAGATGCCGAATTTGACCGGCTTCATGTTGCGGCCATGATTCGGGAAAGCGGGTTGTCCTGTGAGATCAAGGTCGTTCAATCCGAGATGGAATTTGCCACGGCCTTGAAGGAAGGCGTTTATGATCTCGTCATTTCCGATTTTGCTCTTCCATTTTATAACGGTTTAAAGGCGCTTGCTTTGGCAAAAGAGTTGTGTCCGGATGTGCCTTTTGTGTTTTTCTCGGGCACCATCGGCGAAGAGCAGGCCATTGAAAGCCTGAAAAGCGGCGCGGTCGATTACATCCTCAAGCAAAGCCCGAACCGTCTTATTCCCGCCATTCGCCAGGCTTTGCAGCATGCCGAAAAGCGGGCCCGGCTGCGCGAAGCCGAGGAAAAGAATCGCGAGCAGGTCGAACTGCTCGACAAGGCGCATGATGCCATCATGGTTTGCGACTTGAGTAACCGGCTCACGTTCTGGAATCACAGCGCCGAGCGAATTTACGGCTGGAGTAAAGAGGAGGTTCTGGGACGGGACGCCATTCAACTGTTGCTCAAAGAACAGACTTCAAAATTTGAGGAGGCACGGCAAAGTCTGCGGACGCAGGGCGACTGGATCGGAGAAATGGAAAATGTGACAAAAGATGGGAGAACGGTCGTCGTCCAAACACGCTGCACCCTCATTGCCGACGACCAGGGCCGGCCCAAATCGAGGCTTATTCTGAATACCGATATTACGGAACAGAAACAGCTTGAAGAGCAACTCCTGCGCGCGCAGCGGTTGGAAAGTTTGGGCGCCTTGGTTAGCGGGATTGCCCACGATTTGAATAACACCTTATCCCCCATCGTCATGGG
>Ga0335072_10009988_pt1 | contig 13669 bp, 11 predicted proteins | sample Lox_Sample_21_FD_206725 | JGI IMG/M metagenome (GOLD analysis project Ga0335072, IMG submission 206725) | Soil microbial communities from Loxahatchee National Wildlife Refuge, Florida, United States - Lox_Sample_2.1 | ecosystem: Environmental > Terrestrial > Soil > Wetlands | place: USA...
GTACATGGACAGGACCTGGGTGGCCGTCGTCAGGCCGGGCGGGAGCGAGTGCAGGTGCAGCCGGATCCGCGGCGCGGTTCGCTTGACCAGGCGCAGCAGGGGGTCGGCGAGGATCGACACCGCGTAGTCCGAGGCGGCGATGGAGAACTCACGATCGGAGTCGGCCGGATCGAACTGCGGCGAGCGCTGCAGGGTCAGCTCAAGCTGGCGCAGTGCCTCGCGAACCGCGGGCAGCAGCTGCTCACCCAGCACCGTCAGCCGGTACCCCCGGCCCTCACGCTCCAGGAGCTCGTCGCCAAAGTGGCGGCGCAGCCGGGCCAGCGCGGCGCTCATCGCCGGCTGGCTCACGCCAATCCGCTCTCCGGCCCGGGTGAGGTTCCGGTCCTCCAGCAGGGCGCCCAGCGCGACCAGCAGGTTGAGGTCGATCTCCAGGCTCTCGCCGCGCTCGCCGCGAGGTGCTCCGTGCTCGCTCACCAGCCGAGGCTAATGCCGCTAGGTTGGGGCGCCAAGTAGGCCGGCACGTAACATTGCCGCAACAAGGACGCGACGAGGGGAGGCGGGCGGCATGTCTCTCGGCGGGAACGATCTCAACCTGATGATCGCCTTGAAGGCCCTCCTCGAGGAGGGCAACGTGACCAGGGCCGGCGCCAAGATCGGCAAGAGCCAGCCCGCCATGTCGACCGCCCTGGCCCGGCTGCGCCGCCACTACCGGGACGAGCTGCTGGTCCGGGTTGGCCGGGACTATGAGCTGACCCCGTTCGCCAGGGCACTCATCCCGTCGGTGCAGCAGACGCTGCGGGCCGTGGAGCTCGCGCTGGACACTGGCAGCCGGTTCGACCCGGCCACCAGCGGGCACGCGTTCCGGATCAACGCGACCGACTACGTCATCACCGTGCTCGCCGAGCCGCTGCTGTGCCGGGTCGCCGCCGTCGCCCCCGGCATCCGGCTGGACTTCGATTCGATCCCCGACGACATGCATTACTCCGAGCACCACCTGCGCAACACCGACGCGCTGATCGGCCCGGTGGGGTTCGGGTTCCCCGGCTCGCAGGAGCCCCTGTTCCGCGACCGCTTCGTGTGCGTCGTCGACCCGGCCAATTCCCGGCTGCGGGACGGGCGGCTGACGCTGGACGACCTGGCGGCGCTGCCGCACGCGGTGCGCAGCAGCGGCGGCACTCACGTGGGGCCAGTCGACCGGGTTCTTGACGAGCATTCCGTGCGCCGTCATGTCCAGGTGGTCACCGTGGGATTCCTGCCGCTGCCGTTCCTCATCGGCGGCACCGACCTGGTTGCCGCCATCCCGGAACGGCTGGCCCAGCGGGTGGCCGTGCCGCTTGGCCTGACCGTGGTCGAACCGCCGTTCGGACGGGTGGAGCTCATCGAGTCCCTCTGGTGGCATCCGGCCCGGGCCGCGACCCCGGAGCACGCCTGGCTGCGCCGCATCCTCAAGGAGGCCGCGGCCTCGGTTCCCCCGGTGGCGGCGGTTCCCCGGCCGGTGGCGGCGCCGCCGGCCGATACCGATACCTGGCATTACCAGACCTGATCGCCAGGCGGGTGACCGGCGCGGGCCGGCGTGCTGAGATGGAGCGCATGCCCACCATTCCACGCCGGGTCGTCACCGGCCATGACTCGCGCGGTGCCTCCGTCTTCGCCTCCGACGGCCCGGTTCCCGTCGTCAGGACCGCGCCCGACGGCGCGTTCTTCTGTGAGATCTGGTCCACCGGCGCGATGCCCGCCCCCGTGGGCGCCGCCGAGCCGGACCCGACGCTGGACGCGCTCACCGTGCCGCCCGCGCCGAATGGCACGAAGATCCGGATCAACGAGTTCCCGCCGGGCGTCGTGTCCCCCGTGCACCGCACTCAGTCCGTGGATTACGGCATCGTCCTCGACGGGGAGGTGGTGCTCGTTCTTGACGACAGCGAAACCACGCTGCGGGCCGGCGACGTCGTGGTGCAGCGCGGGACCAGCCACCGGTGGGAGAACCGGTCGGGACGCACCGCCCGGATGGCGTTCATCCTCATCGACGGGGCGTTCACTCCTGAGTTGCTGAACGTGCTCGGCCATGACGTCCTGGGCGGGCTGCTCCACAACCCGCTGGAGGCATGAGCATGGATTACGGGCTGGCCGGCCGGACGATCGTCGTCACCGGGGCGGCGCGCGGCATGGGCGCCGCTGAGGCGGAGATCCTCGTCGGCGAGGGCGCCCGGGTCATCGGGGCGGACATCCTGGACGAGGAGGGCGCGGCCCTCGCGGAACGGCTCACCGCCGCGGGCCCGGGCGCGATGGAGTACCGGCACCTGGACGTGAGCAGCGAGGAGCAGTGGGCCGGGCTGGCGGCGCACCTGGCCGCTGGCAGTGCGGTCACGGGCAGTGCTGTGACGGGCAGTGCCGTCACAGGTCATGGTGCGGTGCACGGGCTGGTCAACAACGCGGGCGTGCCCTACCGCGCCCGGCTGGCCGACATGGACCTCGCGGGCTGGGACCGCGTCCTGGCGATCAACCTGACCGGCACCATGCTCGGGATGCGGGCCCTGGCGCCGCTGATGCCCGACCACGACGGAGCGTCGATCGTCAACATCGGCTCGATCGCCGGGCTGACCGCGCACCACGCCCTCGCCTACACCGTCTCCAAGTGGGGCGTGCGCGGACTCTCCAAAGTGGCGGCGCTGGAGCTCGGCCCGCGCGGCATCCGGGTGAACACCGTGCACCCCGGCCCGATCGACACCCCGATCACGGCGGGGGCCGACCCGGTGTTCCTGCGGGCCACGGTGCAGCAGACGCTCCTGGGCCGGGACGGGCAGTCGCGGGAGGTGGCTGACATGGTGGTCTTCCTGCTCTCCCCGCGGGCTTCCTATATCACCGGCGCGGAGATCCCGGTCGACGGCGGGCACACCTCGCATGGCGGCACCAAGTCCATCGTGGACGCCCTGGCCCAGGCGGGCCGCTTAGTCATCACCCCGCCGCGCGTCACCGCGCGGCGGGGTGAGGGTTGCGCGAGGCCGGGGGCTACTCACACTTTGGCATGTCCGCCAGGCAGGCGTTGAAGAGCTTGGCGTAGGCCGTCTGGCCCGCCCTGGTGGGATGGAAACTGGCCGGGCTCGGCACCTTGCTCGGACTACTCGAGGTCCACCCGAGAAGCCCGTTCACCCAATTGTCCTTGGAGCAGATCCCGTGCCCGGCGAAGGCCTGCAAGGGGTCGATGTACTTAATGGGGAGCGTCTCCCTTACGGTGAAGTACGCACTGGAGATGGCGTTGTCGAGCTGGACTCCCCACTCGTCGAGCAGGCGCTGCTCGTCAGGATTGAATATCGCGAGCCCAGCCCAGCACGACTTATTCATGGGGTCGCCCGAGAAGAGCAGCGGATAGCCCGCGACGAGGATATAGGCGTTGGGCGCCGCCGCGTGAATGGCCTTAAAGGTGGCCACGAGATGAGCCTTCAGCAAGCTGATGACGGTCGGCTCCAACGCCGCGAGCGGCTCTGGGTCCTCGACCTTGCTGGTGCGCGTCATCGTGAAGCCGGAAGCCGCGCAGTCGTGCAGCACGCAGGCCCTCAGCACATCGGCGAACCGTATATCGTTGCCGCCGATGGTTATGGTAATCAGGTTGGTGTCTTTATTGAGCACGCCGGTATTCTTTGGGGCGCCGTCTACCTGGAGGCCTTCGGCCTTCGTTAGGGGCTGCACGCTCCCCCAGTCGGTGCTGCCCCTCTCGTTCCACAGCACCTCCGGGTAATTTCCTTTGTAGACGGGATTTTCCGCATTATAGACGGCGTCCTTCGTGATGCCCACCGTCTCCGCGCCACTGCACGCGATGAACTTAAAGGAGGCCTTCCCCTTAGCCGCCTCCTGGGCGAGGCCTCACTCGCCGCTGGCCGCCCCGGCCAGGCCCGCACCCAGCACGCCATCGCCCTCCGGCTGGCCAGCCAGATCGGCGACAAGTACGGGGAGGCACGTGCCCACCACGGCCTCGCCCGTGTCCATCACGCCGAGGGCAATCTCGCCCAGAGCCGCCGCCACCGGCAGCAGGCCCACGCCCTGTACACCGAGCTCGGAGCACCCGAGGCAGCTCAGCTGGGCGCGGAGCTCTCTGGCGCCGGGCGAGAGTAGGCGGTGCTAGGCCGCGGCCGGCTCGGCCTCGGCTATCCCGTCGTAGACGGCCAGCGTCTCAGCCGCCACACGATCCCAGGAATAGCGCGAGCGCGCCCGGTCCACCGCGGCCACGCAGCACCCCTGGCGCAGCATCGGCTGGCCGAGCAGGCGCCGGATCCGGGCCGCGAGCAGCTGCGGGCGGCCGGGCGGGACCAGCAGGCCGGTCGTGCCGTCGATGACCATGTCGAGATGAGCACCGACGGCCGACGCCACGACGGGGACGCCGCAGGCCATCGCCCGCAGGCACGGCAGGCCGCTCGGGGCGTGCGCGGGAACGTGCGCGAACAGGTCGGCCGTCCGCAGCAGCGCGGCCAGCTCGCCCGGGCTGGCGGCCTGGGCCGGGATCAGTTCCGCGCCAGGCACCGCCGCCGCGGCGCGGGCCAGGGTCACCGCCTCCTCGTCGTCGGGATCGGCGACGGTGACGATCCGCGCCTTGGGGGCATCGCCGGCCCGGGCGCTAGGGCGGCGGGCCGGGACCGCTGGCCCGTCCTGGCTGAATTCCGCGGTGTCCACGCCGACGGGGATCACGTGCACCCGACGCCGGCTCACGCCCATCCGCACCAGGTCAGCTGCTTCCTCGGCGCTGGCGGCAATCATTGCCCCGGCGGCGTGGCCGATCGCGCGCTCCAGCCGGGTCCGCTCAAGTTCCGGCGCCAGCCCGTGCCGCCGCTCGGTCATCGCCAGCGACCCCAGGGCCGCTACCACGGGGATTCCCGTGTCCCGGGCGGCGGCCAGGGCGGCCAGCCCGCTTGCCCAGCCGGTGGCGTGCACGACCTCGGGCCGCCCGCGTGACCAGGAGGCCCGCAACTCCTGGGCCAGGACTGGCACGGCCGCGCGCGGGCCAGCGCTGCCGTCCATGACGTGCTCGGTGACTTCCTGGCCGGCCGTACGCAGGGCGCGGGCAAGGTCAGTAGTCGTTGTGTCAGGGCCTGCTACCAGGGCGATCCTCATCGGGGGCTCCTCACCGGACGGGACCGTCACGGCCTGCCCACCCCTGGGCCAGGAAAAGAAAAAAGCGGCCTCGCGAGCACGCACACCATGACGGCGTGGAACGTGCCTGCGTCGTAGGCACCGCTTGACTTGACTATATCCCGAGCGGAGCCCGGCCAAACGCCTCTTTCCCGTAAAACAGCCCGGGCGCCGGCAACGCTGAGTACGGCACCGCCGGTCGTCATGGTCGAGACCGGTCAACGGGCCTAACTGATTCAGAGCTTGGCTGTCCCGGCCACCAAAGCGTCAATCATTTAGGCTCGATGACACTAGTCAACCATTCTTGACTTCATGAAATCCTCGCTGCCTAAGTGCGCCCGCGGTGGCCACTGTGAAGGGCGAGTGGCCACAGTGAATAGCGGGGTGCGGCCAGGTCTTGTGTGGCGAGATTGGTGCCCGGCCGGCCCCGGCCCGCCACGCCGGGGCCGGCCGGAGCCTCTCTTAGTGACGGGGGCCGCGAGGCTGGCCGCGGCGGGCGGCCGGGATCGGAGGGCACGGCGCGGGGTCGATGATGCGGTTGCGCACGGTCCCGAGGGCCTCGACCTCGAGGGTGACGACGTCCCCGGGGACCAGTGGCGGGGGCACCCGCTCGCCTGCCCGGCCCCAGATCTCGGTGAGGCAGCCGCGGTGGCAGGTGCCGGAGGCGAGCAGGTCGCCCGGGTCGACCCAGGAGCCGCGCGAGGCGAAGCTGATCAGTTCCTCGAACGTGAACGCCATGTTGGCCAGGCTGTCCTCGCCCAGCAGGTCGCCGTTGATCCAGGCCCGCATGGTCAGGTCGAGGAAGCCGTCGGGGGTGCGGTACGGCTCCACCTCATCCGCGGTGACCAGGTAAGGGCCGAGCGTGTGGGCGCCGTCCTTCCCCTTGAAGAAGCCGAACGGCATCTGTCCTTCCAGCCGCTGGATGTCACGGGCCGACCAGTCGTTGAAGATCGTGTAGCCGACGATTCCGGCACTCGCCTCCTCCGGCGGCAAATTCCTCCCGTGGGCGCCGTAGACGACGCCGACCTCAAGCTCAAGGTCGAACTGCTCGCTACCGGGGAAGCGCTCGACGTCGTCAAAGGCCCCGACGCAGGCGTGCGGGCTGGTGAAGTAGAAGCACGGGGCCTCGTACCAGCGCTTGGGCACCGGGTCGGTCGCGCCCTCCTGCGACCGCCGGGCGCCCTCGATGTGGGCCTCGAAGGACACCGAGTCGCGCACCGACGCCGGGTGCAGCGGGGGCAGCAGCCGCACATCGGCCACGGCCGGGCCCGGCGCCGCTTCCAGCGCGGCCTCGCCCGCGGCCAGGAGCGCGGCCAGGCCACCGCGCTCGATCAGCGCCTCGATGGTCGCGCCGGGCGCGAGCTCGTGCAGCCGTTCGCCGGGGGAACCGGGGGCGGTAACGCCAGCGCGGGCCTTGCCCTGGTACTGGTAGCGCGCGAATCGCATCTCAGGCCGCCACCGATCCGTCGCCGCCGTCGATGGCGATCTCCGCCCCGGTGATGAAGGCGGCGTCGTCGCTGGCCAGGAAGGCCGCGAGCTTGGCGACCTCGTGTGCCTCGCCGTAGCGGCCGAGGGGGATCTTGGCGAGGATGCCGGGCAGCGGCCCCTCGGGATCATCGATGAAGCGGGCGGTTTCCGGCGTGTAGATCAGTCCCGGCAAGATCGCGTTCGCCCGGATCCGGTACGGCCCGCCGGCCGCGCACAGGTGCTTGGTCATGGCCAGCACCCCGCCCTTGGCCGACCCGTGCGGCACCTGGCCAACGAACCGCGCGCCGAGCCTGGCCGCGATCGAGGCGACGTTGATGATGGCTCCGCCGCCGCGGCTGACGAGTTGGGGCCAGGCGGCCCGGACCGAGTACCACACGATGTCCAGCTCGTTCTTGATGGTGAAGTGCCAGTCCTCGTCCGACAACTCCATCAGCGGGCCGTTACGCAGCGCCGATGCGTTGTTGTAGAGGATGTCCACGCCGCCGAAGCGGCCGGCCGCCGCGTCGACCCAGGACCGGGCGCCCTCGGCGCTGCTCAGGTTGACTGGCGCGAGGGCGGCCATCTGGCCGCCGGCCTTGGTGACCAGCTCGACGGTCTCGGCGCTGCCGTCGGCGTCCAGGTCGCAGCCGAAGACGGCCGCGCCCTGAGCGGCGAATTCCAGTGCCGCCGCCCGTCCCATGCCCCGGGCCGTGCCGCTGATGAGGGCCACCTTGCCGTTCAGCCTGTCCATGCTGCCCGACCCTATAAGGCCCGGTCAGGGTGGAGAAATCAGCAAGTGGTATGCCACCCATCGGCAAATGATGGCTTCCGCGGCACTCCCGGCTATTGCTAGCTTTCGTGACCGAGATCACCATCATTCCGCCGCCAGCCCGCCACGCAACGGCGAAAGTCATTTCCGGCGAGGAGAATGCATGAGCGCGCTTACCAGACGTTCATTCCTGCTGACCGGTAGCGTCGCCGCGGGCGCGACGCTGCTGGGGGCACCTTCGGCACGAGCCGCGACGGGAGCGTTCCGCGCGCAGCCGGCCCCGTCCGGCGCCATCACCGTGGCCGCTGGGCAGACCTATACGGTCACCGCGACCACGCGCGTCGCCGCCGTCACGATCGAGCCAGGCGGCGTGCTGGCCGCGCCGGCCGGCCACAGCCTGACGATGACCGTCAACGGCGTCGAGACCGGGCAGAAGCTCGCCGCGACCAGCGGGGCCGACACCGTGTTCGTGGCCGGGAGGTGGCGCGGCGACATCGTGCTCACCGTCACCGCGGCCGACGACGTTGCCTGGCAGCAGCACGTCTACCCGTTCCGCCAGGCCATCTACGCCGACGCGACCGGCGTGGTCAGGGACTTCTCGGTGCTCGCGGCGGCCGTCGGCGGCCGGGTGACCAGCCACGGCGCGGCCGGCGTCTCGATCACCTCCACTGGCGAGTGCTTCGACGGCGTCTTCGTCAACGGCGGCAGCTACACCCTCGACCGGCCAGCGATCACGCTCACCGGCAACGGCCGCTGCGACTTCGTCGGCTACGGCGCGGCCCTGGTCGCGAACAACGCTGGCACCCGGGTCGTCGTCGACGGCGCGACCATCCGCACCCATGGCGCGGTGCGCACCGCCGCGATCAGCGACAACGGCGCCACCCTGGTGGTGAAGAACTCCGACCTCTCCGTCCGCAACGGGATACTGCCGGCGGACTACGTGCCCACGGTGAACCTGGACACGATGGAGTCGGCCCCGTGGATGCTGGCCATCGACGGCAACTGCCGGGCGACGAACCTGCTGGGCAACAACTCCGTCGCCGCCTACGTGAACAGCTCGGTCAGCTCGCAGACCTGGGGCGTCCTGTCGACGGACTCCGGCGCCGACTGCACGCTCGTCGCGGTCAACAGCGCGGTGGCCAACACCGGGGACAGCGGCTACGGCACCTACGTGATCGGCAACGCCACCGAGTACCTGCTCGGCACCCGGTTCGACGTGGGGTCCTACGCCACCATCTTCACCGGGGGCACCGCCACCTACGGCGACAGCGACCGGGAGACCGTGGCCGCGCTCAACAAGAGCCTGGACCTGGGCCTGACCGACCGTGAGCTGCGCGCGCTGGAACCCCGGCCGACCGTGGTCAACTCCCGCCAGTGGGGCTTCATGTGGCACGGCGCGTCGAACCTGGCCATCAGCGGCGGCACCGTGGTCACCTCACCGCACGCCACGTTCCTGAACAAGGGCCAGCAGGCGTCCGTCACCGTCGACGGCGGCAAGGGCGCGCGCCTGCGGCCCGGCGACGGCATCCTCGTCCAGGTCATCGACAACGACGACCCCGGCCCGGTGATGGTCGGCGGGGTGCTGGAGAACGCCGGGGTCTACACCCAGCCCACGGGCGAGCCGGTGAAGGACACCACGTTCGACGTCACCGTCGCGCACGACACGGACTCGGTGTTCTCCTTCGACGACATCACGCTGAACGGCGACTTCTACAACGGGCTGCGGGGCGGCGCCGCGTCGTCCGCCAGCGCCGGCGGCCCGCCCGGGCCGGCCAGCGCCCTCAACCTGGTGCTGAATTTCGCCGCCAGCAAGGTCACCGGTACGATCACCGCCACCCTGGCCACCCACTACGTGGACACGATCGACTCCTCGAACTGGTGGGAACTAGGTCACGTGAGCAACGTCGCACAGGCCGCGGTCAACAACGGCGTGATCGTCTCGCTCACCGACCACAGCACCTGGACCGTCACCGGCCCGAGCTACCTGACCGCGCTCTCCCTCGACGCCACCTGCGCCGTGGCCGGCGCGCACGGCAAGAAGGTCACCATGACAGTGGACGGAACGGCGACGGCCATCACCCCCAACGCCAGCTACTCGGGCGCGATCGTTATCGCCCTGAGCTGAGCCTGACCCCCGTTCGGGGGCGGCTACCCCCGCCCCCGAACGGCCCGCGGCCTGCGGGAACGACGGGCCGGTCTAGCCTTGTCCTTATGGGTGACATGTCGCGTTCCGTTGCTGAGCTGATCGTCGAGTGCCTGGAGAACGAGGGCGTGACGCACGTCTTCGGCATCCCGGGCGAGGAGAACATCCGGCTGATCGACGCCTTGTCGAGGTCGTCGATCCAGTACGTGCTCACCCGGCACGAGCAGGGCGCCTCCTTCATGGCCGAGACCTACGGGCGGATCACCGGGAAGGCTGGCGTGTGCTCGGCGACCCTCGGCCCTGGGGCGATCAACTTGCTGCTCGGGACGGCCGACGCGACGACGAACTCGACGCCGCTGATCGCCCTGTCGGCGCAGGTCGGCATGCAGCGCAGCTTCAAGGAGTCACACCAGGGCGTCGACCTCGTGCCGATGTTCGCCCCGGTGACCAAGTGGTCGGCGCTGATGGCGACGCCCGGTGCGGCGCCGGAGATGATGCGCAAGGCGTTCAAGCTGGCCCAGACCGAGCGCCCCGGCGCCGTCTACCTGGCCATCCCCGAAGACGTGGAGGAGGCCGGGGTACCCGATTCCCTCGTCCCGCTGCGGGTCAACGTGCCACGCCCGGACGAGCCGTCAGCCGGGCAGGTCGCCCGGGCGGCGGCGGTCTTGCGGGCGGCCAGCAACCCGGTCGTGCTGGCCGGCCACGGCGCCGCCCGGGCCGGGGCCAGCGCGGCGCTGATCCGGTTCGCCGAGGCCCTGAACATCCCCGTGGCGACCACCTTTAACGGCAAGGGCGTGTTTCCCGATGACCACCCGCTGGCCCTGGGCACGGTCGGCTTCATGCGCCATGACTACGTGAACTTCGGCTTCGACCAGGCCGACCTCATCGTGGCGGTCGGCTATGAGCTGCAGGAGTTCAACCCGGTCCGGATCAACCCGAGCGGCGAGACCAAGATCATCCACATCCACCGGTTCCCGGCCGAGGTCGACGCGCACTACGACGTCGCCGTCGGCTGCAACACCGACATCAGCGAGAGCCTGAACGCGCTGCGGGCGGCGATGGCCGGGCACAAGTTCAAGCCCGCGGGCGAGGAACGAATCCAGCAACTGCTGCGGGGAGAGCTGGCCAGTGGCCAGGCCGACGACCGGTTCCCGCTCGCCCCGGCCCGGATCGTGGCCGACACCCGGGCCGCCCTTGGCCGCGAGGACATCGTGCTCGTGGACACCGGCGCGCTGAAGATGTGGATGGCCCGGCTGTACCCGACCTACGCGGCCAACACCTGCCTGATCTCCAATGGCCTGTCGACCATGGCCTGGACGGTGCCCGGCGCCATCGGGGCCAAGATCGCCAGGCCGGAGGCGAAGGTGCTGGTGGCAACGGGGGACGGGTCGTTCCTCATGAACTCCCAGGAGATCGAGACGGCGCTGCGGCTGCGGCTCCCGTTCGTCATCCTCATCTGGGTAGACGACGCCTACGGCCTGATCAGCTGGAAGATGGACATGGAAATCGGGCACAACGTGGACACGACGTTCGGCAACCCGGACTTCGTGAAGTACGCGGAGAGCTTCGGGGCCAAGGGCTACCGCATCGAGTCGGCCGACGAGCTGCTGCCCGTCCTCAAGGGCGCGCTAGACGACGACACTGTCTCGGTGATCGCCTGCCCCGTCGACTACTCGGCCAACGCCGAGCTCATCCGGAGCCTGGGCGACCTGGACGAATCGTTGTCCTAGGTCCGCCGGTGACCCGGCCGGACATAGCACCAGCGTTGCCGGCATTGCTGGGCCGGGTGCCGGCACCCGCTGCCGGCGCCGCGTGCCTCACACGCCACCAGAAACCGGCATCGCCCGCACGATCTCAGCCCGGCGCTGACGGCAACGCTGGGGTTGCCGTCAGCGCGACGGGCTAGCGGCAGTGCGCCGCGGGCTGCCGTGCCGGGTCTTACCAGGTAGAGGCGAGATCCCCGGCGAACCTGGCCAGGTTCGGGACGCCCAGGCCGGTCGCCGGGTTGTACTGCTCACCCGGGTTGCCGGTGTAGAAGATGTTGTCGTTACCCGTGCCCACCTGGTTCAGCGGCGTGACGGGGCTGTCGGGCCCGGCGGCGAAGGCGTACAGGTTCGGGTTCCACAGCCCGATCCGGTGCCCGAGGACGGAGTCGATGACCGCCGTCGAGCCGTTGAACTGCGGTCCGATGAAGCTCGTTCCGCCCCAGTTGCCCTGCAGGACCGGCTCGCCGAGCGCGGCGAAGGAGGGCTCGTAGAGCAGGTAGCCGGAGTCCGGGTCGGCGTCCGCGGACACGTCGGGGACGGCCCGGCCGGACCCGGCGCCGGAGACGAGCGGCGGGTTGGAGTTGACGCTCCACTCGGTCGGCTCGACGACGCCCGGGGCGATGTCCTGGTAGTCGGTTGGGGTCAGGTACTGCACGCCGTGGTAGTTCGAGGTGCCCGACACCAGCGCCTGGTAGGACGGCTCGGGCTCGACGACGCTGAAGCCGCCTCCGCCGCCGGTCACGTTCGCCGTGGCCGCCGCCGCGTAGCTCTCGTCGTTGGCGGTCGCGGTGGCCTGCCACAGGTAGTCCCAGCCCCAGGCCCGCTGGTTCGGGACGCTGACCGGGACGGTCGCGGCCGGCCCGGTGACCGTGCCAGTCCACGGCGTGGTGGTGCCGCCGGACGCGGTGGCGTAGGGGCTGTCAGCCGGGGTGTCGACCGCCAGGTTGGTGGTCACGGCGTCGAACTGCGCGTCATAGGCGGCTTGGTCGCCCGCCGCGTCGAAGACCGACGTGCCCTGGTCGGCCAGCTCTAGGAACGCCTCATCGAAGGCGGCCTCGTAGGCGCTGGTCTCCTCGCCCTCCGCGACCTCGGCCTTGACGACGGTCTCGGACTCGCCCCAGCTCGTCGACAGGGTGTCGGCGGCGTTCGTGCTGGCGGCCGTGAAGAACGCGTCGATGAAGCCAGGATCGGTGTTCGGCGCCTGGTAGTCGATCACGTTGGCGCCGGGGGCGAGCGCGCCGGACTGCTCCAGGTCCAGGTCGGTCTCGCCCGTGCCGGAGGCGTCGCTCGGCGCGCCCGGCCCGCCATCCACGTTGTCCACCGTCAGGGTGCGGCCGGTGCCCGGCACGTGCGCGACGTTCTGCCAGAAGTACTGCGGAGCGCCCGGGTCAACCGCGGCCAGCGTGACGATGCCGATCGTCTCGCCGGCTCCGTCGCCGTCCTTGTACAGCGGGTCGAGACCGTAGCGGGCGGCGAAGTCGGCGGGCAGGTAGTCGGGGGCCTGATCCCCGGTGGACGAGGACTTCGTCACCGTGACGTCGCTGTTCCCGTGGACCGCGTTGCTCGAGAACGGGGCGTAGTTGGTCAGCCCCAGGATCGTCAGCACGTCCTGCCCTATGCCGGGCGGCAGGTCCGGCGCGCCAGTGGCGCTGTAGACCGTCTGGGCCGGGATCTCGTGGCCGCCCAGGCCACGGCGGGCCGGGACGTGGTAGTTCTTCGTGGTGACGGACAGCGCCGCGTCGAACTCCCCGGCCGTGCCGGACGCCGAGACGTCCACGTTGCCCGGGTAGACCGACGTCGTGATGCCGAACGATGCCAGGTAGCCCGTCAGGGCCGACACGGCCGCCGGGCTGGCCCCGTACGTGGCGGCGAACTGGCGCACGCTGTCGAAGCTGGTCAGGCCGCTGGTCACGGCCGACTTGAGCTGGGCGATGTTGTTCTCCTTCATGATGAAGGAGACCTGCTCGGGGGTGTCCGCCGGGGTGGTGCCGAACGCCGACGCGCCGGGCACGGCCGAGGCGAGCAGCCCCGTCGGTATCGTCGCGGATGGTGCGGATGATGAGGCCTGGGCGGATCCGGCAGTCGTGGCGACTGGCGCGGCGACGGCCAGCACCCCCGCGGCCAGCCCGGCCCAAAGGCGCGATCGAACAGGGGGAACCATGCTCGGGAACACTCCTGACCTTGGGTGACTTGCCGCCAATGGCCTACGAGCATGGATTATCACACGAAAACGGGCCAACCGGTAGAACTCCGTGCCAACACGGAGAACTCCGTGCTGATTCTGACCCCCGGACGGGGGTCATGACAGAGCCGGCGGGCCGCCGGTAAGTTGTGAGTGCATGAAAAAGCCGAGGACGGGCATCTCCTGGCTCCCTGTTCCGCCGGGGGGAGGAGCGGACTATGGAG
>Ga0335072_10009989_pt1 | contig 13669 bp, 16 predicted proteins | sample Lox_Sample_21_FD_206725 | JGI IMG/M metagenome (GOLD analysis project Ga0335072, IMG submission 206725) | Soil microbial communities from Loxahatchee National Wildlife Refuge, Florida, United States - Lox_Sample_2.1 | ecosystem: Environmental > Terrestrial > Soil > Wetlands | place: USA...
CGTCCCCTGACTTCGACCATCCCCTCGGATATATCCCATAAACGAAGATGCCCTCGCTCTCGCAAGGGCATCTTCTCATCTACTCAGCCTAACCGGAAGAGTTTCGTAACAGACTCCACAAGCGCCCTCTTTTCCTGCCGCCGGCTTACGAGGCCTTCTTATGCCTTTCCGCCGTAGCGCTCCGCTTTCCGCGCGCCCCGTCCACATACTCCCCAACCGGAGTCGAATCCGCCGGCGAAGTCTTCTCCGTGCCCGGCTGCGGATCGTACGGCTTCACATTCAGCCCCGATCCACCCTCCGCCTTCGCACGAACAATATGCAGCCCATGCCCGCTGTTCCACGGGCCCTCTACATCCCGGCCCTCTTCGCCTTCGCCCGTGGATGCGTTCACAAACTCGTCCACCAGTCCCGGTGTCGGCTGGAAGATCCCGATCGAGAATGCCGGCTTGTCCATGCTCTCGATTGCCGCCGAAAACGCCCGCATGTGCGTGATTTCCCGCGTCATCAGGAACTGCAGCGCCTGCCGCGATCCCTTATCCTGGGTGAAGCTCATTAGCCGCTCGTACACGATCTTCGCTCGCGCCTCCGCAGCCACGTTGCTCCGCAGATCCACTGCCAGATCGCCTGTAATCTTCAGATAATTCGCCGTCCAGGCATTCCCAACCGAGTCCTGCAGCGCCACGCCTCCTCCGCCCGCAATCGCTACCAGCGGATCGGCTTCCGCCGCTTCCCGGCTCTCCTTCATCGGTTTCAGGTGCATCCGGATCAGCGCCCCCACAACCTCCAGGTGGCTCAGTTCTTCGGTGCCGATATCCATCAGCAGGTCCTTCCGCGCCTCGTCCTCGCAGTTCAATCCCTGGATGGAATACTGCATGGCCGCAGCCAGTTCTCCATTCGCGCCGCCGAATTGTTCCAGCAGCATTCGGCCGAACCGCGGGTCCGGCTCATCGATTGCGACGGTGTACATCAGCTTCTTCACGTGGTGGTACATAGCATCTCCTTCATCTGACCAGATTGTTCAGGGCAGGAACGCGCGCACGCGTTAGTGGGCAAGGATCGTCGGTCGGGCTGGCGATGCAGGTGGTTCTTTCAGGTAGGAGTCGCTGCGCAGGCATCGAGGTTGCTGCGCCTGAGCGAAACCGCACGCTCGCGTTGCGCCTGTTGCTCGCGTCTACGGCTGTCCCGCGCCGTGAATCGGCACGTGCGACGTGATCCCGCGCAGCACAAATTCGCGGATCAGATTCGTTCCCGCCATGCCGCCGATCTCGATCAGCGTGTTGGTAAAGACCAGGCTCACGCCCTCGTTCGCTTCCGGATAGTAAAGATTCGAAAGAGTCCCTGCCGCAAGATCTCCGCCAATGTGAGAAAAATCGAACTCGGGTTTCCCGTTGTCGCCCCGGCAGATGAATGCCGACCGGATCGCATAGAACGCCCGCGACCGAATCGTCCCCGTCCCCTTGTAGAAGTACCGTGGATCCTGGTGGAACAGCGTCGGCAACAGCGCGCTCCCGATCATCCGGCTGTCGAAATCGTTCACATATTGCGCCGCAAACCGCTTGCCAAACCCGCCAACCTCCTGCCCATATCCCGGGTAAATCTTCCGGTACTCTTCCCCACCCGCAATAAGGGCCGCGCCCGCAAACGTGATCGGGTCAATCTCCGACCGGAAAGCCAACTGAAATTTCTGCCGCGCATTCAGAGACGGTGCGTTCCAGTCGAAAGCGCTGTAGAAGTTCGGAAAAACGCCCAGCACCCGCTGGCTCTCCTCAATGTGGACGTCCTCTTCAGCCTCTTCCTCTTCAATCTCTCTTTGATTCCCCACCACCCGCACTTCCGTCACGCCCGCGTTCACCGGCAGCACCAGTTGCGGCAGAAAGCGCGTCTCCCCAGCGTGGACCAGGATCCCCGGCGACTCCACCGTTCCCATCCCGGGACCCGTCACCGTCACCTTGTATGTCTCCGGCGCCAGGCCGATAAATGCGAATTGCCCGTTGCTGCCCGACTGAACGACCTTCTGATCCTCCGGATCGGCCCCTGACAGGACAACCTTCGCGCCCTGCACCACATCCCCGTTCGGATCGACGACGGTCCCTTCTATCGTGGCGGAAGCATCCGTACCCGCCGCTGCGCCCGTCTGGGACGCGAATCCTGGCGCATCCGGCAAATCCGCCGCCGCAGGCCTCGCCCGCTGCGCCTGAACACTCAGCACGCATCCGCCCAGCATCATCGCCAATAAAGGAAGGTGCGCCCGCCTCCGCAAGGCACAGCGTTCTCCGCACCGGTAGGGTTCAGGGGCCAGCAGCACCGTAATCTCCTCGGATGCAGGATTCCAGCAGATCGTCTAAAAGCGCCTGATTCGAAATCCGACGCGCGCTGGTCCGCCTTCTCCTGGGACGATCCATCCTCCCACGCGGTAACCCGCCCTGACGCGAGATGACCTATTCTTCATCTCCCGAAAACCCCGCGATCCCCGAAGCGCCTGGGCAGTATCGACATAGAGGGATGGTTGGCGACGGAGAGCATTTTCGCTCAGTTCGCGAAGCGACGGATGGCAGATATCGGGCCTGTCTTCGCGACGAGCGACAAAGAAATGGGCGAAAAGGCTCCCGTCCCGCAGGGTTGGGAGCGAAAATTCTGCGCAATGACTTCCATAGCGGTCATTTCCCTGCGATTTTCGCTCTCAACGCCGGCCGTTCCTCTATGTCGATACTGCTTAGAGCTCGCGCCGTCCCTCCAGCGCCCGCGCCATCGTGACCTCATCGGCATATTCGATGTCGCTCCCCGCCGGTACACCCGTGGCAATCCGCGTGAGCCGCACGCCCGATCCGCGCAGCAAATCCGCCAGCCAGCTCGCCGTCGCTTCGCCCTCGATCGTCGGCGAAGTCGCCACAATCACTTCATCCAGCTCCCCGCGTTCCGCCCGCGCAACCAGATTCCCCGTCCGCAGATGCTCCGGCCCCACCCCGTGCAGTGGCGAAAGCGTTCCATGCAGCACATGGAAAACCCCGTTCCACGACCGCGTCTTCTCAATCGTCGCGATATTCGTCGGCTCCTCCACCACGCACACCAGCCGCTGATTGCGCGTAGGGCTCGAGCAATAGAGGCACGGATCCACGTCCGTGATGTTGTTGCAGATGGAGCAAAGGCGCAGCCGCTCCTTCACCTCGCGGATCGCTGTCGAAAGCGCCTCCGCGTCCTGATCGTCCGACCGCAGAATGTAAAACGCCAGTCGCTGCGCGGATTTCGTTCCAATCCCCGGCAGCTTGCGCAGCTCTTCAATCAGCCGCGCCATCGGCTCGGCGTACCGGGACTCCGCAAATCGGGAATCCGCGTAGCGGGACTCCGGCAACCGCGCCATGATTTAATCCGCCACCGACACCGGTTGTGCGGCACTGGCTTGTGCGAGCCGCCGCGCCCGAGCCGCCTGCGCCAGTTCGCCCAAAAGCTCTCGCGTCTCGTCCCAGCCGATACACCCATCCGTGATGCTCTGCCCGTACACCAGCGCCTCTCCGGACGTCAGCTTCTGCGCGCCCGCCACCAGATTGCTCTCCAGCATCAGTCCTACAATCCGCCGATCCCCGCTCGCAATCTGCCCCGCCACATCCCGGCACACGCTCCCCTGCTTCGTGTAGTCCTTTCGGCTGTTTGCGTGGCTGCAGTCGATCATCACCCGCTGCGGCAGCCCGGCCGTTTGCAGCAACCGGGACGTCTCTTCCACCGACGCCGCATCGTAGTTCACCGTCTGTCGTCCGCCGCGCAGAATGATGTGGCAATCCGCATTCCCCGCCGTAAACAGAATCGCCGACTGCCCGTATTTCGAGTGCCCCAGAAAGGTGTGCGGATGATTCGCCGAAACCAGCGCCTCGATCGCAATCTGCACGTTCCCCGAAGTCCCGTTCTTGAAGCCCACCGGACACGACAATCCCGACGCCAGCTGCCGATGTCCCTGGCTCTCCGTGGTCCGCGCGCCAATCGCGCCCCAGCTCACCAGCTCCGCCACATATTGCGGAGAAATCATGTCCAGAAACTCCGTCCCCGCCGGCACGCCCATCTCCGCCAGGTCCAGCAGCAGTTTCCGCGCCAGGCGCAGTCCGTCGTTAATCCTGTACGACTCGTCCAGAAACGGATCGTTGATTAATCCCTTCCAGCCCAGCGTCGTCCGCGGCTTCTCGAAATACACCCGCATCACGATCCGCAGTTCGTCGCCGAACTCCGCCATCGCCTCTTTGAGCCGCCCTGCATATTCGCGCGCCGCCGCAGGATCGTGAATCGAGCACGGCCCCGCCACCACCAGCAGCCGCGGATCCCTTTGGTTCAGGATGTCCAGAATCTCGCGCCGCGCGTGGAACACCGTCGCCGACGCCGCCTCGGTGACCGGCATCTCCTCTTCAAGGAAAACCGGCGGCAGAACAACCCGTGTCGACCGGATACGTAAATCGTCTGTGCGATAGAACATTTTCCTCTCTAGTGTATCCGGCGCCACTCTATCCGGCCCCAGTCACCTGCACAGGACCGCAGCGCCACGGAACGGTCCACCCAGGCACCTCTCCGGGAGCAAAAAGGGAAAATGGAAACAGTCAGCTTTTCTTCCGTGGTTGCGAGCCGGCGCTCTCCCCGGCATCACCGGCTCGTAGCATGGAACCATGAGGCTCCTGGTCGCGCTGGTGCTGGCCGTTCATCTCGCCTGGATCCTCTTTGTCATCACGGGCGCCCTTTGGACGCGTGGCCTCCCCTGGCTCACCGGCTTCCATATCGCCTCGCTGGTCTGGGGTGTGATCGTCGAAGTCGGCCCCTGGCCCTGCCCCGTCACTCTTCTCGAGCAGTCTCTCGAAGCCAGAGCCGGCCTCCACGCATACACGGGCAGCTTCCTCGTCCACTACCTCGATGCCATCATTTACCCGAATATTCCGGTCCAGCTCATCATCGGCGTGGGTGTCGCCGTCTGCTGCGCCAACCTGCTCGTTTACGGATTCCGTCTGGCCCGAGGTCTCCGCTCCCGGACAACGTAGCCGGATGTCATCCTGCCCGGGGGCGCCAGGACGGAATTCCACCCGCCCTGTACCCCGAACCGGCAACCTGTGCTACCCAGGCCCGGTCCCGTTCTTCCCACGCATGTTTTTGTGCGCGTCGAAGAACGCTTCCTGCTCGATCGAGAGCTGCTTCACCTGATCGGACGCGCTTCGCTCCGCTTCGAGCGCTGTCTTCTGGTAGAACTCGTAGTTCCGGTTCGCAGGCAGAGAGTTCAGGATCCCCGGCCACTTCGCCGTATCCGCCACCAGATCCTTCAGCGATTTCCGTATGTCTGCGTGCGCCGAATCGTACATGTCGAGGTTGTCCTGCAGCTCGTCCGACAGCCGCGTAAACTCTTCCAGCTTGTTGCGAACCTGCGCGCCCCAGTCATTTCCCTTCGGACCGGCCGCAAGACCTTTCAGCTCGTTCAGCCGTTCGTCCAGAAACTTCATGTACAGCTTGATTCGCTCGTTTGGATTCGTCTTGTTATCGCGAATCTGCTGAACTTCATCATCCGTCAGCGGATCGTTTTGATCCTGCTGGGCATGCAGGCTGGGCAGGATTCCGGTTAGAACCAGAACCATCAGAGACCAGGCAATCCGGCGGCGCATGAGACGACCTCTCCAGTTACCAAACATCTTGGCTGCAACGCCCCTCCCAATGCAAGCGCATCAGCGGATGCGCGCGCCCCGCGCCTCCAGCAGCGAGCGCAGAGTCGACCGGTGGCATCGCGCCTCGTTCTCGCAGTAGCAGCCCACCGAAAAATCGGCCTGCTCTGAAAGCGCCGCCAGCAAATCCAGCACCCGCGAGGCCTCCGGCCTTTTCATTTCCGCGCGATACCGCCGCTCAAACCGCTTCCACGCGGCATCCCCGCAGTCCGAGTGCTGGATCTCGTGGACCACGGCCTCGCTCGGTGCCAGATTCGGCAGCCAGACATCGTAGAAATCCCGCTTCCCGAACTCCGCCTTCGGTACGCCGCGCGGTGGCCGCCGCACCGTCCCGATCCGCAGCCCCTCACCCTTCTGCCTCTTTGACCCAAGCCGCACGACGCTGACTGCCATCCCATTGCCCCCGTATCGACTCCACGGAGATTCTTACACTGCCGGCTTCAGTCTTCGTTTTTTCGGAACAGAACGCGCGCGATTCTTCGGCTCTGCAATCGCCTTTACGGACACCCGCTCCCAGGCCGCCTCCATCGCTTCCCGCACCCGGCCCGCTGCCGCCGACTTCAGGATCACCTGCGTACAGCCCTGCTTCCCCCATCCGCCCTTTACCGGCTGGAACATCTCCGGATCGCGCGTCACAAACGCCTCCTGCTGATCGGGAAACAGCTTCACCATGCCCCAATCGCCCTCCGGATACCCCAGCGTCGCGAAAATCTTCCCGCCCGCCCGAAAATCCGGATGGTTCATGTGTGACCTCTCCTCCGCACCCGGCAGGCTGAGCGCAATCTTCCGAAACTCCGCCGCCGTCATGCCTGCTGCTCCTTCATGGCAGCCTGCATCTGGTCGGGCGTTACATCCTTCACATGCGTGGCGATATACCACTGAAATCCAAACGGATCCTCTACCCCCGCCATCCGGTCCCCATAAAACTGGTCCGCGGGCTCCCGCAGGCTCTTCGCCCCCGCGGCGATCGCCTTCGCATAAACCGCATCGCAGTTCTCCATGTAGAGCAGGATCGTCATCGGCACCCCTCCGTAATGCGCAGGCCCATGGATGCCGCGTTCCGGATGTTCGTCTGCCAGCATCACGATCGAGTCGCCGATACGAATTTCCGCATGCCCCAGACGCCCGTCCGGCCCCGGCATCCGCATAATCTCCGTGGCCCCAAAGGCCCTCGTGTAAAACTCAATCGCCGCAGCCGCTCCCTTCACCTGCAGATACGGCTGAACGCTATGATACCCATCGGGAATCGCTTTCACTGAAGCCATAAACCCCTCCTTGAGACACCACCATTCTGGGGTCTCCGCTCCCCCCGCGGATTGTAAAAATTTGACCCGCCGAATCGCCGACGTCGGGCCGCCGCAACAGGTTCCAACAAGCCCCGGGGTTATGCAGGGCAACAAAGGGTCCACAGGCAATCTGCAACCTGCTACTCGCTGTTCCCCATCGGCACGTGATTCAAATGCTCTGTCGCTGCCATCAGGTAAGCCCCGGGCGTCATCCCTGCAAAATCCTGACAGTCGTGGATAAAATGGGCCTGGTCGTAGTAGCCGCTGTCCAGCGCCACCTGCGCCCAGTCCACGCGTTTCTGCCGATGCACCGCCTCCAGCACCCCCTGGAACCGCCGCACCCGGCAGAACGCCTTCGGCGTCAGCCCCACCTGATCCCGAAACACTTCGATGAACCGCCGCTGGCTCAGTCCGATTCGCTCCATTACGCCGGATACCGTCGCAATCTGCGGCAATCGGCAAATGTGCCCCCGCGCGAAATCAATTGCCGGATGCAGTTCCAGCGGGCGCGCCAGCTGTGCCAGCAGCCCGCGCTCCAGAATCAGGAACATCTCCGCAACCGAGCCCGCCCCCAGCAGACGTTCACGCATGCTGTCGACAGCGCCGCCCCACACATCCTTGAGCGCCAGAGAGCAATTTGCGATCTCCCCGCTCGGCACATGCAGAAACGGGAACACGCCGCCCGGACGAAACTGGATCCCGATCACCCGGTCCTCGCTCGCCGTATCGATCGCGCATCCGTTCGTGCGCGCGCCCGACAGAGCCACCCGCCCGCAGCAGACATACCGGCTCGGGTCGTCCGCATCGTAGACCCGGATCTCCTCGTCGCGCAGATTGAAGATGATCGATGCCTCGCCATTGGGCATCAGGCGCTCGCGTGCGTGCGGCTGCGGCGTCCCTTCCCAATACCAGAAACATCGGACAAAGCCACCCAGCGGCGGCCTCGGAATCGACCGGCAGTGCATCTCCTGCCCTCGCCGCCAGATTGCACGAACTCCCCAACACCGCGCAAGCCCAATTCAGAAAGGGAGCCCTGTCGCCATGTCCTCTGCGTCCTCCGCCTCGCCATCCCTGCGTTCACAAATCGACGGCAGCTTCCGCACCACTCGGATGCCCGCCGCATCCTGCGTCAGGCTCAGGTTCTCCGAGCACGCACCGCATAGCCAGAAATGTTCCAGACGACGCTCAGGTATCCCGTTGCTGTCCCGCATGCCTGTTGCCACTTCGAACAGGAAGATCCGCCCTTCCCGCAGATAAAGCAGCGGCTTTCCACAGTTCGCGTTTGCACAGCAATTCACCATAAGCCACCCCTTTCTCGACGTCACCGGACGAGGACCCGGAACCGCACACGATCATGACGGATAGAGGCGAAGGATAGGGCCGCGGTCAGCGTGGGATTTCCGCGTGAGTTACCCCACCTCAGGTCTGAACATCAGCTTCCCTCCAACGATCGGTTCAGACCGCCGATCATTGTGCGGTTCCACTCACACAGACGGGAAAATGAAGGCAGATCGGCCTGGCAGAACGTTCATACCGGCCTTAGTGTCGGGAGTATCTGCGAATAAAGACGCGTATGTCAAGCAAGGGAACGCAGTATCGGGATATTTATTTGGAGACGATCCGTCTCGGGAAAGACGCGCGGCGCGCGCCATCATCCCTCAAGAACGATTTTTCCGATAACCCAGCAGTTACTGCTAACCGCGCCAGCGGTGCGGAATACACAACTTAGCTGAATGAAAAGTGAACCAACGCGGTACTAAGCCGCGGATCGGATCAATCTGAGCCGCGGTCAGTCCTCAGTTCTTCGCCGCCGTCAATTCCATCGGCTCCGTCAGACTGAAGATCAGCACCGAGCCCTGCGGCAGATTCGCCGCTTCCGGATGGTTCAGCAGCATGTGCGCCGTCACCGCGCTCGCGCCCACCACCGACCCCACGCCCGCACCCACAGGACCTGCGATCACGGCTCCGGCGAGCGCGCCCGTGCCCGTCCCCGCGCTGTACTCAAGCGCGTCCTTCTTGTACCGCACGCTGGCCGCGATCCCGCCTTCCTCATTCACCCGCGTGCCCGACGCATCGGACTCCACCACTTCCGCCATCAGGTGATATTCCGTCCCGTTCGGCAGCACCACCGAGTCCGGCCGCAGCCGGATCGAGGCATGCGGTCCCAGATGATGCCCCTGCGATACATGCACGACTTCGCCCCGCAGCTCCGATCCCGCAGGAAGGATCACCCGGCCGTCCTTGTAAACATTCCCCGTCAGCTTCGCCTCGAACCTCGCTCCCCGAACCGTATCGGCCGTCGACAGATCCTGAGTCAGTTCCACGCGGATGTTCGTCCCTTCCGCTAGTTCGTTGGGATTGTCCGGCACGTAGGTCACGATCCCGTAGTCGGTATTGCTCTCGGCGCGCGTGTGCAGCGCGACTCCGCTGTCGGAGTCTCCCGAGCCTGTCACAATTCCGTAGTCAGGATTGCCCGCCGTCTTATCCGTAGCTGCGGGCGGTGCCGAATTCGGCTGCATGGGAATCGCCGCGGACGGCTTGGGCGCCGGCGCCGGAGCAGGCTGGTCCTCGTCCGCCTGAATCGTGTCATCCGCGGGCGGATGCGACACACCCGTGTACTGATCCTGATTCTGTGACGAAGCGTTTTGCTGAGTCTGCGCCGACGGATTCTGTGCGGGGGGTGTCGATTGCGCAACTGCTGTATACCCGATAAAACAGCCCGCGACCGCCGCGAAAAAGGCAATTCGGCCTATGGATTTCATATCCGATCTCTCCTGGTCTCTCTGCTGCGCACGCAGCCGGATCTGGCCTGTGTAACCTTAGAACCCGTGTCGCGCCCTGAAGTCGCTCGCCGGCAGGCGAAGCATCGAGCTTTGTCCGGCCCTTGCCTGCCGCCGAAAACCCACTCTGTTGACGAGCCTATCCTGGCCCCGTGAGCACTCGCCACCAGCCGCAACTCCGGCGAACCACCGCGGTTACCTCGCGCCCGCCCCTCAACTCTGCGACCGCCGCTGTAAACGCCGATTCCGCAGCCACTTGGCTGCCCCCAGCGTGAACAGCATCAGCCCGAACGGCAGACACATCATCGCCACCATCAGCGACAGCCATCCCGCATTCGTATGCGGCCCGTCCCGGGTGATCCCGCCGAAAACCGTCGCAGCCAGCAGCGCCGCGCACACACCGGCGACCAGAATCCAGCTCCCTGCCAGCAGCAGCGGCCGCGTTCCATCGTCGTTCTGCGGCAACCGTTCGCTTCCCTTTGCCATCGTCCTTCCGCGTCCCCGGCAGGCACTTCAACCTGCGTCTGCTCCTAGCGAAACGCCGCCACCAGCATCACCCGCACCACCACGCCTGTCACCGACACATACAGCCACAGCGGAAAAGTCCACCGCGCCACTTTCTTATGCATCGGAAACCGTCGCGACAACGCCAGATAGAAAGTGATCAGCACCACCGGCAGCGCCAGCGTCGCCAGCACGATATGGCTGATCAGCAGCGGCAGATACACGTAGTAGAAAACCCGGTCGTGCACCGGATACAGCGTATCGCCATGCAGAGCATGATTCGCGATATACGAAATCAGAAACAGCGAGCTGAACACAAACGCCGTCATCATGCTCGCCCGATGCGCCGCAATCCGCTTCGTACGGATGAAATAAAACCCCGCCAGCAGCGCGATTGCCGCCAGCCCATTCAGCAGCGCATTCAGATTCGGTAAAAACGTAAAGTGCACCGCCGCCGCGTCCGAGGCCGGATGCACATAGATCAGCCAGAACAAAAACAGTGTGGCCACAACGCTCACGCCAATAATCGCCGCCACCGGAATCGCCGCCGAAGGTTTGGCCGAAGTCGTTGTCGTCATCGCATGTCTCCGTCTCTGTAACCTGCAACCCTTTCCATGCAACCCGGCCCTCGTAACCTGCCTTTACGCTGCCGGCTGATGCGTTCGCCGGTTCACAATGGCCCACGACGCCCCGAACACCAGCACGCAGAATCCCGCCGTAATTGCGAGATTCATCTGCATCGAAAACAGCGTGTGCTCCGCCGGGAACAACGCATTCCGCAGCGCGTCCACACCGTAGCTCAGCGGATTCAGCCGCATCAGGAATCCCAGCCACCCCGACGCCCGATCCGCCGGAAACAACGCTCCCGAAAGCATCCACAGCGGCAGCAGGATCAGATTCACAATCGCATGGAACGCCTGCGGTGAATCCATCGGCCACGCAATCGCGAAGCCCAGCGCCGTCAGTTCAAAACTGATCAGCACAATCACCAGCACGCTCCAGCCAATCGCCGCCGCGTCCGGATGGATCCCCACCAGCGGTGTGAACACCAGAAAAATAACGCCCTGAATCGCTGCCAGCGTCGCGCCGCCCAGCACTTTCCCCAGCACAATCGCCGACCGGCTCACAGGAGCCGCCAGCACCGACAGCAAAAATCCCTCGTTCCGGTCCTGGATCAGCGACATCATGCTGAAAATCGCCGTGAACAGCACGATCATCACCACCGACCCCGGAAAGAAATACGCCAGATACGATCCCGACCCCGCGCTCGTCTGAAAACTCCGCGCAAATCCCGACCCCAGCAGCACCCAAAACAGCAGCGGCGTCGCGATCACGCCCACCACCCGCGCCTTCTGCCGGTAGAACCGCACGATCTCCCGCAGCCAGAGCGAATACGCCGGAGTCCACACGCCCGGATTCGGAACCACCGCCATCCGCCGCCCGGGCGATGTCGCAGCCGTTGCCGTCGCCATCAGTGCCGCCCCTTCTTCGTACGGCCACCGGCAGCCTTCTTCGTCTCGTCTGCCGCACCAGCCTCATTCCAGAATCGGTGCCCTGTCCGGTCGATGAACACATCTTCAAGGCTCGGCTTCGCCACTGACACGCCTTCGACGATCCCCGGGAACGCCTCCACGACCTCCGTCACAAACCGATGCCCCTGCTCGCGCTCCACGCGCACCGCGTTTCCCAGCACCACAGCATCAACCGCAAATCGATTCGCCATCAGCCCGGCCAGTTGCGCAGCCTGTTCTTCGCCCGCCGTCTCGAAGATCACGACATCGCCGCCGATCTGCGACTTCAACTCCGCCGGCGAGCCCAGCGCCACCAGCCTGCCTTCGCTCAGGATCGCCAGCCGATCGCAGTGCTCCGCCTCTTCCATCAGGTGCGTCGTCACCAGAATCGTTACGCCCTCCTGCTCGCGCAGCGTCTGAAGATAGAGCCACAAATCCCGCCGCGCCCCCGGATCGAGCCCTGTCGACGGCTCATCCAGCAGCAGCACCTGAGGCGAGTGAATCAGCCCCTTTGCCAGCTCCACCCGGCGCTGTTGGCCGCCCGAAAGCGTCTCCACCAGTTCCTTCGCGCGATCCGGCAGCCCCACGCGGGCCAGCACTTCGGCAATTCGCATTTTCAGCAGCGCGCCTTTCAGCCCGTACAGATGCCCCTGGTGCTTCAGGTTTTCCGCTACCGTCAGCTTCGGATCCAGACTGCGCGCCTGAAACACGATCCCGGTCTGCTGCCGCACCCGATTTGGCTCGCGCGCAACGTCGAATCCTTCGATCGTCGCGGTTCCGCTCGTCGGTACCATCAGCGTCGACAGGATCCGGAACAGTGTCGTCTTCCCGCTGCCGTTCGGTCCCAGCAACCCAAAAATCTCGGCGCGTCCCACCGTGAAGCTCAGGGCATCGAGCGCCACGCGCTTCCCGTAATCGTGGGTCACGCTCTCCAGCCGGATCGGGACTTCCTCCCCCGCGATACGGCTCTTCACGGCTTCCGCCTGGGTCGTCGTCGCCATTTGAAGGGCTACTTCCCCACTGCATTCAGCATCAGCGCCATTAGCAGCAGCGGCAGATAAATCACGCTCACTTTCAGCAAATCCCGTGCGTACATGCGCGACTCGGCTGCATTCCGCGCTCGCACGATCCGCATGAACCGCACCGTGTACCCCAGATACGCCAGCCCCAGCACCACCGCCGCGCCCGCGTAAAGCTTCCCGTCCATGTGCAGCCACACCGGCAGCAGGCTCACCGGAATCATCAGCACTGCGTACGTCAGTGCCTCCAGCGCTGTCGACCAGCCGTCCGGCTGCACCACCGGTAGCATCCGAATCCCCGCCCGCCCGTAATCGTCGCGGTACAGCCACGCGATCGACATGAAATGCGGAAACTGCCACACGAACAGAATCGCGAACAGCGCCACGCCCTGCCATTCGATCACGCCTCGCGCCGCCGTCCACCCCAGCAGCGGCGGCATCGCCCCCGGAAACGCCCCGACAAAAGTAGCCAGCGTCGTCACGCGTTTCAACGGCGTATACACCGCCACATATAGAAACGCCGTCAGCAGCGTCAGTCCGCCGGTGACCACGTTGGTTTCCCGCGTCAGCCACAGCGTGCCAAGAACAATCGCCAGCAGCCCAACCGTGATCCCGTGCGCCAGCCCGATGCGACCCGTCGCCATCGGCCGATTCGCTGTCCGGTTCATCTTCGCGTCCAGCTTCCGCTCGATCACCTGGTTCAGCGCCGCCGCACCCGACGACACCACACTGATCCCGATCAGCGTCTCCAGCAAACCCGGCTGCAGGCTGCTGATCCCCGACCGCATCGACCCCAGATAAAATCCCGCCCACCCCGTCAGCGTCACCATCAGCGTTACGCGCAGCTTGAAGAGCTCGCGGTAATCCACCAGCAGCGAAGCCGTCTCTCCC
>Ga0335072_10009991_pt1 | contig 13665 bp, 13 predicted proteins | sample Lox_Sample_21_FD_206725 | JGI IMG/M metagenome (GOLD analysis project Ga0335072, IMG submission 206725) | Soil microbial communities from Loxahatchee National Wildlife Refuge, Florida, United States - Lox_Sample_2.1 | ecosystem: Environmental > Terrestrial > Soil > Wetlands | place: USA...
AGGTGTTTTACGGTGTGGCGCGCCAGATAGCCAACGTATTCACGGGAAAAGATCATGGAACTCATTCGGAATATAGCACATGCGCATGGGGCGAAAGAGGGTCGAGCGAGCCGTGGATGATCGAGGCTGGCCGCGCGTCTCGCCTCAGTGCATGTGCAGCCGCCATGCGGTGTAGCTGACGATTTCGTGCATCAGCCTTTTCATACGCTGGGTCTCCGGAATGCTCCTCCCGACTGGGCGCGGCGATGTGTAAACCTGCAGCCCATCCTTCTGACAGATGGCGTGAATGCGGAACAGATGACTGCCGTCGCTGACCACATCGATGGTGCGCAGCCCGTTCGCTCGCGCGATCACCGCGAGCCGCTCAGCGGACTGCTCGGTGTTGTCGCTTTCGGTCTCGGCGATGATGGCGCGTTCGGGAACACCGTGCGCCAGCAGATAATCGTGACCGACGCCGCCTTCGGAATGCACATCCTTTTCTTCTCCGCCACCCAGCGTGATGATCAGCGGCGCGAGCCCGCGCTTGTAGAGTTCGAGGCCGTGGTCGAGGCGTGCGCGCAGGACCGGGGACGGCCGACCGTCGTATTCGGCGGCGCCAAAGACGGCGATGGCATCGGCCGGGCGCGCCAGGTCGCGGCGCGCATAGTAGCGGATTTGTCCATCGACCCACAGCAACCAGGACGCCGCCCCGACCAGCAGGATGCCGGAGAGCCAGAGAACCGGCCGGGCCCGCGTGAACTGCGGCCCACGGCGAACGGAACGCAGATTGTCCCTGGGCAGGATCACGTTACGATCATCGCTCCTGGAGTGCGAGAACGATCGCGTGCGTTGGAATTGCGCCCTCCCGCAGAATCTGCCAGGTTCCCTCTGGACCCGACAGATCGACGATGGTCGTGGGCACGCTTCGCCCCGTTGGACCGCCGTCGACGATCAGCGGAATGCGATCGCCGATCTGGTCGCGCACGCAATGCGCATAAGTACACTCTGGCAGCCCGGCCAGATTGGCGGCTGTCGCGGTGATAGGCATACCCAGTTCGGCCACGACAGCTCGGGGAATCGCCGAATCGGGCACGCGCAGAGCCACGTTGCCGGTATTGGCGGTGCTGCGCAGCGGCAGCCGCGAACTGGCCTTGACGATGACGGTGAGAGGGCCGGGCCAGAAGCGCTCTGCGAGCAGATCGAAACAGGTTCCGCACTCGCGCGCCAACTGGTAGGCCTGCGCCAGTCCCGAGATGAGCAGGGACAGAGGCTTTTGCTTCAGCCGCGTCTTGATTTCGTAAATGCTCTCGACCGCCCGAAGATTGACGGGGTCCACGGCGAGGCCATAAAAGGTGTCGGTGGGCATGCCGACGACTTTTCCATTGCGAATACTGGTCGCAACATATTGAATCCGGTCGGGCTCGGGCTCATCCGGGTGGATGCGCAGAATCTCCGCAGTCAAGGGCTCTCCCGTCGCAACGTATCGACGCAACGATTCCGCAGACGAAACCAGGCCTGATCGATAAGTATCAGAGGGAGGTTTAGAATCCCCCCATGCCGACGGTTTCGGATCGCTCGCGCCTCATCAGCATTGTACAGAGTCGCCAAAATGCGAGGGTCCGGGAATTGCGCGCCGCGTTCACACAGGGCGGGCGCGAGGCGTCGGAAGTCATCGGGCTCGAAGGGGAGCATCTTCTGGCAGAGGCGCTGCGCAGCGGCCTTCGGCTGCGGACGGTTTTCGTTCGTGCCGATCCGGACCATCGCAGCCTGCGGCGCCTTGAGCGCCTCGGCCTTCCCGCAGCCGTTCCCATTGTCTCGCTCAACGCGGCGGTGTTCTCCAGTGCGGTTGAGACCGAGTCGCCCCAGGGCATTGCCGCGCTGGTTGAGACGCCGCACTTCTCGATGGGCGAAGTGTTGTCCGGGCCGCGACCGCTGATTGTGATTGCCGCCGCGATACAGGATCCTGGAAATCTCGGAACCCTCGTGCGTTCGGCGGAGGCCTTCGGGGCCAACGGCGTGATTGCGCTGCCCGGGACCGTGAGCGTCTGGAATGCAAAAGCTCTTCGCGGGTCGGCGGGGTCCGCGTTTCGCGTGCCGGTGGTGGCTGAGAAGTCTGGCCCGGCGTTCGCGGCTCTGGACGAGCGCAAGATCCCGATCTTCGCGGCGGTTCCCCAGCTCGCGGAATCCGATGCCGTTCCGTGCACTGAAGTGAATCTCACCAGCGCTGCAGCGATTCTGATTGGCAACGAGGGTAGCGGCCTGTCGGCGGAACTGCTGGACCGCGCTGAAGGCCGGATCTGCATTCCTACGCCAGGCCCGGTTGAATCGCTCAACGCGGCGGTGGCCGGGAGCGTCCTGCTGTATGAAGCGGCGCGTCAGCGAAGGCAGGGAGAGCGCGGGTGAGCCTGTTCGCCCCCATTCCGGATGCGAAACTGGCACACGTGGCGGCGCCCCTGGCTGAGCGGATGCGTCCGCGATCGCTGGACGAGTTCCTCGGCCAGGAGCATTTGCTCGGTCCCGGCAAGCCGCTGCGCGTGCAGATCGAGCGCGACGACGCTTCGTCGATGATCTTCTGGGGTCCGCCTGGTGTCGGCAAAACCACGCTGGCGAAGATCATCGCGGAAACCACGAAAGCGACGTTCATCGAGTTTTCGGCGGTGCTGGCGGGCATCAAGGAGATCAAGCAGGTGATGGCCGACGCCGAGAAAGCCGCGTCGTGGGGCACGCGAACGATTCTCTTCATCGACGAGATTCACCGATTCAACAGGGCGCAGCAGGATGCCTTTCTGCCGTGGGTGGAGCGCGGATCGATTCGGCTGATCGGGGCGACGACGGAGAATCCCTCGTTTGAGATCAATTCAGCGCTGCTGTCGCGATGCCGCGTTTATACGCTGCAACAGCTCACCGACGCGCAGATCGTCACGCTGCTGCGGCGAGCTCTCAACGACAGTGAACGCGGTCTCGGCGCACAGCAGTTAACGAGCGGCGAAGGGGCTCTGGAACTGCTCGCGGGCTACGCATCAGGCGATGCGCGCAACGCCCTGAATGCGCTCGAGGTGGCGGCGAAGCTTGCGGCGAGTGAGAAGACCAGCGTCATTACACGGGAAATTGCGACCGAAGCTCTGCAGCAACGCGTGCTGATGTACGACAAGCAGGGCGAGGAGCACTACAACCTCATCTCCGCGCTGCACAAATCAGTGCGCAACTCCGATCCCGACGCTTCACTCTACTGGCTCGGCCGCATGATGAAGGCTGGTGAGGATCCTCTGTACATCGCTCGGCGCGTGGTGCGCATGGCGGTCGAAGACATCGGTCTGGCGGCACCGGAAGCGCTGAACCTGTGCCTTTCAGCGCGCGACATGGTGGACTTCCTCGGGTCGCCTGAAGGCGATCTTGCGCTCGCCGAAGCTGTGGTGTATCTGGCGCTGGCGCCGAAGTCAAATGCGGTGTACACGGCGTATGGCGAAGTGCTGGCCGAGATCGAGAACACGCGCCAGGAGCCGGTCCCACTGCATTTGCGCAATGCGCCGACGAGGCTGATGAAGGAACTCGACTATGGCAAAGGCTACGAATACGCGCACGACGTTGAGGGGAAAGTCGCCGACATGGAATGCCTGCCGGAATCGCTGCGCGGACGGCGCTGGTACCACCCCACGCAGGAGGGCAGGGAGAAGTTGCTGGCGCAAAGGATGGAGGAGATTCGGCGGATTCGGGAGGAGAAGCGGAAGGAGTAAACACGCCTAAAGCGAAAGTTGTCCTCTCCGGATCCAGCCTCACTCTCCGCCGAACGGTGTTTCCACGTGCAGGGTTCGTGCGACTTCGCCACTCTTCAGCATCTCGGCCGCTTTACCGATGTTGACGTCTTGCGGGACGCGGTGGTATTCGCTGGTGATTTCATCTTCCTGGTCGCCGATGGTTTTGAAGAAGAGGGCATGGCCGCTGATATGGACGTGCATCGCAGTGATCTGCCAGCTGCCGTAGCCCACGTCGGCGCGGATGATGCGAAAGGTTCCGCCGGCGTTGATGCGGCCGAGGATGCCCCAGGCGAATGTGACATCGTGATCGAGACGCCCGGAGAGGTCTTTGAGGCGCATGTGGCTCTCTTCAACAACGAGAGTGCCCGACATTGCGGCAAGAACCTTGCCGCTCATGCTGTCCGGCGAGAAGTTCGGATCCGGAGTAAAAGTGAGTTTGACGTCGCCGTTCGAGCGATCGACGATCTTCCAGATGAAGGCTTTGGGCAGCAGGTTGAGCATCTCGCGGGCCTGCTGGCCGTCGTGCTGCTCGGCTTTCTTCATGCGCGCGCGCAGCGCCGGATCGGTGACCATTTGCTGGATGTGGTTGAGATCATCCTGATGCACCTGCGCGCTGGGCGGGCCGCCGTGCTCCTCGATCACTTCGGAGAGATTGCCCTGCGGGGTCTCGATCACGATTTTGACGATGTCTTTGTCCGGAGACTTGTAGGCATCGCGATACATCCAGGGTGTGTGGTCGTTGTAGTCGGCGTCCAGTTCGTTCTTCACGACCGTGGTCACGATCTCGCTGGCGGACTGCGCGTGGAGGTTGCGAGCTGTCCAGGAAGGGAGAAGAGTGGCGGCCAGCGCGGGAAGCAAAACGGCCTTTCTCATGAATGATCGTCCCCAGCATGGGGTGGGGAGAACCCTGGAATCCTCATCGGCAGAACTTCCTTATACCGTTTCGGTGGTGCAGATGCCAAGGCAAAGTCTCACGCTGCTCCTTGTTTGAGCGGTTAATGGTTCGACGTTTCGGACGGGAAGAGGTGTTGGACAGGGACGTGCTTCGGGGTGCCGCCGCTGGCAAAAAGCGGCAGGCAGGCGGCATATCGCTGGCTTGTACAATATTTGAGAGAGATGCCGACGATGCCGCATATGGTTTTTTGCGCCCGCTACAAACAGGAGATGGAGGGCCTCGACGAGCCGCCCTTCGACAGCGACTTTGGCAACAAGGTCTACAACAACGTGTCGAAGAAGGCGTGGCAGGAGTGGGCCGAGCGGCAGAAGATGCTGCTGAACGAATATCGGCTGCAGCCATGGACTCCACAGGCGCAGGAATTTCTGGTCGAGCAGATGGATCAGTTCTTCTTTGGCGAGGGCGCCGCGTTGCCGAAGGAGTACGTGCCGCCGTCGCACTGAGGCGCAGCTAAGAAGCGGTTAGCTGGTGAGGCGATCAGCTAAACGCCGGTCAGCTAAGAAGCGGTTAGCGGCGAAAATCTCCGATCAAAGCTTTGCGCCTATGTGGGCTGATTCTGGCGAGATGCTGACTGATTCGAGCTTCACGAGTCGCCCCCCCCGAAGCAGAAAGCGTTCGTCACGCCATTGGATAATGTCCGAGGCGTAGCTCCACGCCCAGACGCCGAGTGCGAGCAGGTCGCGCGAGGGCAGCAGCCATAGATCGCGCAGGACCTGGCGGTCGCCGAGAATTCCGACGCCAACGCCGAGCGCCAGGCACACACGAAACATCAGCGCCGTGCTGAAGAGCGCAATCGCGGGAAGGCTGATTCCTGACGCGATCAGATTCAGGATGGACCAGGCGAGGCCATAGGAGAACAGCAGGCCGGCATAGCCGCCACGGCGCGAGTCGCGCATGGCGCGCGCCCAGCGCAGCTGGTGGTGGAGGTAGCCGCAGAAGGTCCATTCGGGGACGTGGGTTTCGACGGTTTCAGCGCTGAGCTCGACGCTGAAGCCGGCGTGAGCGATACACGCGCCGAGTTCGTAGTCGTCGGCCAGATATTCGACGAATGCGGCGACCCCTCCGACGGCTTCGAGCGCGCGACGCGAAACGGCGAGGGTTGAACCGAGTCCAAAGTGAATGCCACGCTCGAGGAAGCGCGAGGTGAGCACGCCGGGGGTGAAGTCGGTGGAGATGCCGAGGGCTTCGAGTTTCGAGCCGAGGGTGCTGTGCGCGCGACCGCGGTAGAGAGCGGTGACGAGGCCGACGGGCTTCTCTTCCTGTTGCGACGCGAAGGGCGCCATGACCTGCGCGAGATAGTCGGGGCCGACGCGGATATCGCTGTCGTTGACGATGAGGTAGTCGAAGCGCGCCTGCGAAACCATCTGGGCAAGGTTGCTCACCTTGCCGTTGGGGCCGAGGACCTGGGGCGTGTGGATGAGGCGGATGGGGCGCTCGGGGAAGTTCGCTTGTAGCTGTTGGACAACAGCGGCGGCGGGATCGTCGAGACGCGAGACCCCGAAGAGCAGTTCGTAATCGCCGGCGTAATTCTGGCAGCAGTGACTGGCGAAAGCTTCGAGCATGCCGGGGTCGAGGCCATGCAGAGGCTTGAGAATGCTGACTGGCGGCGCGAATCCGGCAGGAAAACGCGGGCGTCGCAGATACGCGCGCGCGCTCCACAGGGCGACGAGGTAGTAGCCGAGGCCGGCGACGGTGAGCAGCGTGGTGGCGCCGACGACGATGGTGGCGAACATCTCGGTGTTCATTCGCCGAGGATGGGCATGTCGAGCGGCGGCTGGGCCAGCCAGGCGGCGTTACGAGTGCGATCAAGCGCCCGGCGCAGCGCGGAGGCCGCGCACGGCTCGACGGTGACGACGAAGGGCAGGTGGCCCTTCTGATAGCCGGTGCGCTGGAAGAGCGCGTCGATGTTGATCTTTTCTGAAGCGAGAGCTCCGGCGATTTCCGCAACGATGCCGGGCTCATCGCGCACGACGAAGCGGATGTAGTGGCGCAATTCGAACTCACCGCTCACGTTCGCAGCGCGGCTGGGCAGATCGGCAGCTTTGGAGCCGTGCGCGAGGGAGATGAGGTCGGAGACAACGGCGACGGCGGTGGGATTGCCGCCGGCTCCGTGGCCGGAGAAGACGACGTCGCCACCATAATGACCGCTGACGAGGACCATATTTTCGGTGCCGCGCGACCATGCGAAAGGCGAACGTAGCGGTACAAGCATGGGGCCGACGGTCGCGGACACTCCATCGGAACGGACTTCGGCTTTCGAGATCTGGCGAATGGTGCAGTTGAGGTCGCGCGCGTAGACGAGGTCGACGGCGTCGACTTCGGTGATGGAGCGGCAGGCGACGGACTCGACTTCGACGGCGGCGCGGAGGGCAATGCGCGAGAGAATGACGAGCTTGGCGCGCGCGTCGTAGCCATCGACATCTTCGCTGGGATCGGCTTCGGCGTAGCCCAGTTTCTGCGCGTCGCTCAGGACCTCAGGGAAAGCATCGCCTGCCTCCATGCGGCTGAGGATGTAATTGCAGGTGCCGTTGAGGATGGCTTCGATGCGCGTGATGCGATCGCCTGCGAGGCCCTGTTGCAGGCCGGGGATGACAGGGATGCCGCCGGCGACGGCGGCGCCATAGAGCAGGTGGCCGCCTTTGGAGCGGGCGAGGCGGTCGAGCTCGATGCCGTGTTTCGCGATGAGTTTTTTGTTGCCCGTCACGACAGATTTGCCTGCCTCGAGTGCGGCACGTACCCACGTGCCGGGAAGTTCAAGGCCGCCGACCAGCTCGACGATCACGTCGGCGTCGGAGCGGAGGACTTCGTCGAAGTCCTCGGTCCAGATGACGCTGTTGGCAACCCAGTCGACCTTCTTGCGTGCGACACCGCGGTTGAAGATATGCGAAAGGGAGAGGCCATCCGGCTTGAGATCGCACACGATGCGTGCGACAGAACTGCCCACGGTGCCGAATCCGAGGAGGGCGACTTTCATAAAGTCAGGGTACAGGGTACCGGGTGCAGGGTACAGGACGAAGCCGGTAGCCTGTAGGCTGTAGCCGGTAGCAGGAGATGACGTTGGGACTTTTTCGAAAGAAGCTGAAGCAGGAACACAAGGTGATGCTGCAGGCCGAACGAGCCGCGGGTGCGCAGTTGCCGGAGTATCACCGCGCGACGCCGGAGTGCCCGCACCCGGAGCGCTGGAGCATGTTCGACTCGATGACCGCCGAGGTGGAGGTACTGGAGTTCCTGGCAACGCTGGTGACGACCATCAAGCCAGAGCTGGTCGTCGAGACCGGAGCGTTCCTTGGCGTAAGCGCGATATGGATGGCGCAGGGATTAAAGCGCAATGGCTTCGGGCGCATCGTGAGCTGCGAGTTCGATCCCCAGGTGTTTGCAAAGGCGAAATCGAAGATTGCGGAGTCGGGTGTGGGCGAGTGGATCGATTTGCGTCACGAATCGAGCCTGACGATGCAGGTGCCGGGAACGATTGATTTGTTCTATAGCGACAGCGATCTGGAGATTCGAGAGCAGGAAGTACGCCGGTATCTGCCGCAGATCCGGCCGACGGGGCTGATCCTGATGCACGATGCGAGTTCGCATCCGGGGGTGGTGCGGGAGGCCGCGTTGCGCCTGGAAGCCGAAGGGCTGATCTCCGTGGTGCTGCTGCCGACGCCGAGGGGGCTGGTGGTGGCGCAGAAACGGGATGGGCGGGAGTAAGGGAGCCTGTGGCCGGTAGTCTGTAGCCCGTAGCCCGAGCTGGTTGATCTCCCCGGGAGGTTTTCCTAAACGGCGGGTTCGGTCTGGGTTTGCGTGATCTCTTTCGCCGCGGCAAAGGGATTGGCTGTGAGAACTCCTGCTGCTAACGCTGGGCCATTTTGGAAGATGAATCGCGAGAGCGGCACTTCGCCGACGTGAACAGAAAGAAGCGCACGAAAGATCGCGGGGTTGGCGGCGAGGGCGGCCAGTGTGCGGGCACGAAGTTGCGGGTGACGGTCGAGGAGCAGCAACAGTGACGCCATGCGTTGCGGTAACGCGAGCAGCGCGGCATGACCGGATTCGTAGAGCGAGAGGTTGCCGGCAGCCAGCGATTCGGCAAGCAGAAGAGCCTGGCGGAAGGCGAGAGCGAGGCCTTCGCCGGTGATGGCGTCGACAGAGCCGGAAGCGTCCCCCACGAGAGCGACCTGGCCGCGCGTGACGCGGCGAAGGCGGCGCGTCAGAGTGAGGCAGCCGCGTTCGGTGGTGAGCGTCTCGGCGCCGTTGAGCAGACCGCGCAGAGAGGGGAGGGTGTCGAGGATCGGGTGCAGGCGGACGGCAGGATCGCGCGTCATCGCGGAGATGCAGATTTCGCCCGGCGCTGTGGGCGTAATGTAGGCCTGGCCCATTGGCCCCCAGTGGACTTCGACGTGCGCGGACGGGGCCATGCCAGGGGCGAGGCGAAAGTGGGCGCGAAAGCCGAAGCGATGGCTGCGAATGTGCGCGCCCCCGATGCCGGCCCAGGAACGAACGTGCGAAGTCGAGCCGTCGGCGCCGACAATCCAGCGTGCGGCGACTGGCTGGCGATCGACGATCAGAGGCTGACCCGGCTTGAAAATGACCGGTGTGTTGAAGGAGAAGCGGACGCCGACAGAAGCGGCGCGTTCGCAGAGAACCCGATGCAGTATGGTGCGACGCAGGCCCAGGCCGGCGTCGCTGGGGAACTCAGCGGAGACGCAGGCATCGGCAGAGGCGAAGGTGATGCCGGTGAAGGGAACTCCGCTGCTCTCAGGCGCAACGCCGAGAGCTGCGAGGGCGCGGCGCGCTTCGGGCATGACGCCCTCGCCGCAGGGCTTGTCGATCGGCGGACAGCACGCGTCGGCGAGGAGAACGTCGGCGCCGCGAAGACGGAGTGCGATGGCAGCGGCGAGTCCGGCAGGTCCCGCGCCAGCAATGAATACGTCACAGTTGCGGTTACGTAAAGGCATCACCATTCGAGCAGGACCATCTCGGAGCAGAAGCCGGGACCCATGGCGGCGAGGATGCTTCTGGTGCCGGGGGCGGGACGGCAATGCTTCATGACCTCGTCGAGGACCACGAGGACCGACGCCGACGATAGATTGCCGACGCGGCGGAGGACCTCCCAGGAGACTTCGAGGTCGTCGCGGGAAAGTTCCAGGGCCTCGGCAGTGGCCTCGAGCACTTTGGGGCCGCCGGTGTGCATGATCCAGGAGCCGATGTCGCGGCGCGTGAGATTGTGCGTGGCGAGAAAGTCATCCACGTTGTGGCCGAGGTTCTCGACGACAACTTTGGGGACGTCCGGCGAGAGGACAATGTTGAAGCCGTTTTCGGAGATGCTCCAGCCCATGACCTCTTCGGTGTTGGGATAGAAGACGCGATCGGTGGCAAGGATGCGCGGGCCGCGGAGCGGTACCCGGTCGCCCGCGACAAGGACGGCGGCGGCGCCATCACCGAAGAGGCCAACCGAGATCAGGTTGGCGACGGACTTGTCAGCGCGCTGCCAGGTGAGCGAGCAAAGCTCTACGGATAACAGAACGGCGACCTGGTCCGGATAGGCGCGAACGTAGTCGGCGGCTCGTGAGAGGCCCGCGGCGCCGGCGACGCAGCCGAGACCGAAGATGGGGTTGCGGCGAATGCGAGGCGAGAGCCCCATGCGGTTAACGAGGCGCGCATCGATCGAGGGGCTGGCGATACCGGTGACCGAAACAAAGAAGATGGCGGCGAGCTGATCCGGGACGAGGCCTGCTTGTTTCAGCGCGCACTCGATGGATCGCTGGCCGAGGTCAAGAGCCGTGTTGATCCAGGCGTCGTTGGTTTTGCCGAAGGTATCGAGGGCCAGGTAGTCAGTCAGCGGGCGCGAAAACCAGCGGCCATCGACACCGGTGCGCAGGTGGAGGCGCTCGATGATGGAAGTCAGTTTGGGGTCAGTGCCCCAGTAGGGAAGCAGGGCGTCGAGGAACTCACGCTGGGTGACGTAGTGTGCGGGGAAAGCAGTGGCGGTGGCAAGGATGTGCATGCAGCTCTCTGGATCAGGGTGCGACTGTGTTGGCCTCGAATTTCAAACCGGCATGCGGCTGTGAAGAGCTGGTGACAGATTCCGCTGATTCTTATGATCGGAGGCGTTTTTGGTGGGGATGTCAAGGCGATGTCAGAAGATTGTCGGGCTGGCGGTCGTCTTTGGTCAGAGGGTCGGCGCCGGCGAGAGGGAATTCGACGACAATCTGGGCGCCACCGGTGGCGCGGTTGCGGGCAAGGGCGCGCCCGGCATGCGCGTGGGCAACAGCGTTCACGAAGGCGAGGCCAAGCCCGTGACCCTGGGAGTCCTGGCCTTTGACGAAGCGCTGCAGGACGCGTGGGAGCAGGTCGGCTGAAAACCCCGGTCCGTTGTCTTCCACGGTGAGACAGGCGTTGGCCTCGCTCGATGAAACAGCAATCGAGACGTGGGCCCCGGACCCCGCATAGCGGAGCTCATTCTCCATGAGGTTCGAGAGCAGGCGCGTCGAGAGCGAAAGGTCGGCGACGATGCGGACCTGATCCGGCGCGGAAACGGTAAGTTGCTGGTGGTGATCGGCAAAGGCAGGTGCGTAGAGCTCGGCAACACGGTGGACGAGGTCGCTGAGGTCGATGGGCACACGACGCAGGCGGAGTGCGCCGCCGTCGGCTTCGGCGAGGTCGAGCGAAGTGGTTATGACTTCGGAGAGGCGGTCGAGATTTTCGATGGCGCTGGCCATCAGTTCGTGCGACTGTTCCCGGTCCTCGAGGGAGAGAGCAATTTCGAGACTGCCGCGTACTGAGGTGATAGGACTCTTGAGGTCGTGAGCGACCGAGTCAGTGAGCGTGCGGAGCTGATTCACCGAGGCCGTGATGCGGTCGAGCATGTTGTTAAAAGTGCCGGCGAGGCGGGCGATCTCGTCGTGCTGGGAGCCGACGGGAACGCGGGTGCTGAGGTCGTCAGTACGAATGCTGGCGGCGGCACCGGTGATGGCATCCACACGGCGCAGCATGCGACGGAGGCCGAACAGGGTGAGCAGGAAGCCAAAGGCCACCATGAAGACCCAGCCCAGAAAAAAGCGCAGAAGGAGCTGGCGAAGCAGGTGCTCCGCGCTGCGATCGAGGAGGCCCAGATAGATGCGCCCGGCGCCGGGGCCGACGTCGACGGAGACCACTCGGAAGGCTTCACGGAAACCGGAGACGCGCAGGGTGACAGCGTGACGCGGGGGGATATCCATGGCGCCGAGCGCGTTGAGGAAGACGGTGCTGTTTGCGGGGCCGACCCAGACCGGGGGACGGGAGGAGTCACCAGTTTGCGCAAAGAAGACGGTGTTGGCCGCGGTAGGTTCGCCTCCTTCCCAGGAAAATTCCTGGGTTGCGAGTTCGGCGACCTCTTCGACGATGCGGTCGTAGAGGGCGTCGCGCGGGGTGCTCAGCGCGACCTGGCGAAGGGTCTCGCTCTCGCCGGTAAGCCAGGAGTCGCTGCGCTCGCGCACGGTGCGGGCGACGATGAAGTACATGGCGAGAAACACGGCAGCGCTGCCGGCGGCAAAGACCAGCGTCGTGCGCAGTGCCACGCGCCATGCGGCGGTGCGATAAAAGGAGCGTCCGAGTCGGGAAAACATGCGCTAGTCGCGGAGCAGATATCCTACGCCGCGGATGGTGCGGATGAGCGGGCGCTGTGAATCCTTGTCCACTTTGTTGCGCAGGCGGTGGATGTGGACATCAACGATGTTGGTGGAGGTGTCGATGCGCATCTTCCAGACGTGGTCGAGAACCATGGCGCGGGTGACGACGCGTCCAGCGTTGCGGCAGAGGTATTCGAGCAGGGCGAACTCCTGCTGGGTGAGCTGGAGTTCCATGCCGGCGCGCCGGGCTTCGCGGCGGATCAGGTCGATTTCGAGGTCTGCAACACGGAGGCGCGTGGTTTCCGACTGTCCCGGTGTGCTGCGGCGCAGCAGGGCGCGTACGCGGGCCTGCAGTTCGGCGACAGCAAAGGGCTTGGTCATGTAGTCGTCGCCGCCGCGCTCGAGGCCAAGAACGCGTTCGTCGACGGAACGGCGGGCGGAGAGGATCAGGACCGGCGAAGAGACGCCCTGGGAGCGGAGCCGCTGGATCAGGTCGAGGCCATCGACATCGGGCAAGGTCAGGTCGACAACGAGAGCATCGTGAACGCCTTCGAGTGCGAGGCGCTCGGCTTCCTTTCCCTGAGCGCAGGCATCGACACCGAAACCGGATTCGGCAAGGGCCCGGGTGAGAAATTCCCGAATGGTGTTGTCATCTTCAACGACAAGCAACCGCATGAATACTCCTTGAGATGGGCCCTGATCTTCGGAAGAGAGCGCAGGAGGGTTCGAGCCGATGTCCGGCTCGCCAGGGCCGATGCGTGAACACGAAATTTCAATCAGGTTACTTCTTAGACGCGAGTAAAGCACGCACGTGGATTACAAAGCGTTCATGATGAGATGCGTTCCCGATTCTGTGGTTGGACGCGGCCCGCGGAGCACGGGCAAGCGAAGAGAGGGATCGCCTGAATGGCTCAAACAGCTTTTCCATGCGACAAGAGTCTCAGGCAGAGTGCTCCGAGCGAAAGAATCAGCAGGAAGGCAGCAGGCAGAATTCCTTTGCTGTCACCAACGCGCAAGTGGGCCACGATCGCGCCGAGAAAGTAAAGCACAAGGCCGGCAGAGGCCGCTGTGCCGAGAACGTGCCACCAGATGCCAACAACCACGCCAGTCGCTCCGGCCATCTCGCAGACGGCGAGCAACGTGAGGTACCGCATGGGCACGCGGCACGTTTCGTGGATCGCTTTGACAATCTGCGGATCGTTGCGGAGCTTACCGAGGCCGGAGAACAACACCATCGCCGCCAATACGATCGCCACCACCAGGTAGGCAATTCCCATCGCGCTTGTTCCCTGCGTGCGAAATGATACCGTCAGGCGCTCTGTCCTGTCATAACCATCCTGCGAAACGTGGTTCCAATGGAAATCCTCAATGGGCGTGTGCG
>Ga0335072_10009992_pt1 | contig 13665 bp, 8 predicted proteins | sample Lox_Sample_21_FD_206725 | JGI IMG/M metagenome (GOLD analysis project Ga0335072, IMG submission 206725) | Soil microbial communities from Loxahatchee National Wildlife Refuge, Florida, United States - Lox_Sample_2.1 | ecosystem: Environmental > Terrestrial > Soil > Wetlands | place: USA: Florida...
TCGTCCACACGCTGCGCGGGAAACACCAGCACCGCGTAACGATCGATTGCCTGTTCAAAGCTGCGGACGGAGGTGACGTCGATTGGCTCGCGCATGTCGAAGCCATGCACGGAAGCGGCGAAATGCCGATGCAATGGCCTGAATTCGATCGTCATCATGCCCGCCCTTCCACGCCGACGCCGCGGCGCCGTATCGGAGAGTATCGCAACGTCCGCGACCAGCCTACCATGCGCGCGGTGCCGGGAGGATACGAGATGCTTGAAACCACCATCGCGGGCAGCCTGCCCAAGCCGCAATGGCTGGCGGAAACCAACCGCCTCTGGCCGGCCTGGCGGGCCGACGGCGAGGCCCTGGCCGACGCCAAGCGTGACGCCACATTGCTCTGGCTGAAGCTGCAACAGGACGCCGGGATCGATATCGTCACCGACGGAGAGCAATCGCGCCAGCATTTCGTGCACGGCTTTTTGGCCTTCGTCGACGGCATCGATTTCAACCGGCGGGTCGAAATGGGTATCCGCGCCGATCGCTACAAAGCGATGGTCCCGACGGTCACCGGTCCCATCGCCCTGCGTGCCCGTGCGCACCAGACGGAAGCGCGGCTGGCGCGCGTCCATACCAGGCGTCGATTGAAATTTACCCTTCCTGGTCCGATGACCATCGTCGATACCGTCGCCGACGCGCACTACGGCGACCGTCCCGCGCTGGCGATGGCTTTCGCCGCGGCGTTGAACGAGGAGGCACGGGGTCTCGCGGCCGACGGCGTCGACGTGATCCAGTTCGATGAGCCCGCCTTCAACGTCTATATGGCCGAGGTCGCCACCTGGGGCATCGCCGCATTGGAGCGCGCGGTCCAGGGCCTGCCATGCAAGACGGCGGTGCATATCTGTTACGGATACGGCATCGAGGCGAATATCGATTGGAAAGCCGGCCTCGGCGACGAATGGCGGCAATACGAAGCGACCTTCCCAGTGCTCGCGGCAAGCACGATCGATCAGGTTTCGTTGGAGTGCCGCAATTCACACGTGCCGCTCGGACTGCTGCGTTTGCTTGCCGGCAAGGACGTGTTGCTTGGCGCAATCGACGTGGCGACCGACGCGGTGGAAACGCCCGAAGACGTCGCCGCGGTGATCGAAGCCGCCGCGGCCTACGTGCCGCCGGAGCACTTGTTCCCCTGCACCAACTGCGGCATGGCGCCGATGCGCCGCGAAATCGCGGAGGCTAAACTTTATGCGCTCGCCCAGGGCGCGGCACTGGCAATGCGCAGGCTGACATAGCAAGCCCCGCGCCTGCCGAGATATTTTTTCGGGACGCAAGGCTGAGATGCGGCACAGCGGACGTGAGGGTGACCGGGTCGGAACCCTCCTCGACATGTTGAACCAGGGCTCCTCTGGCTCAACGCCGTCCAGCGCCGCCGGCCCCTCCGCTTCCCGGGCGCAATTGGTAACCTGCGGCGCCGACATTCTCCGTGCCGCCGGCATCGAGAACCCCCGGCTCGACGCCCGCCTGTTGCTCGCCGAGGCGCTCAACCTCCCGATCACCGCATTGCTCCGCGATCCACAGCTCCCCGCCGATCCCAGCCAGTACGCCACTCTCCTCGCCCGCCGCGCCGCCCGTGAGCCTTTGGCCTACATCCTCGGCCACCGCGAGTTCTGGAGCCTCCACTTCGCCGTTTCTCCTGCCACCCTGATCCCCCGCCCCGAATCGGAAACCCTGATCGAGGCCGCCATCGCGGCCTTTGCCGAGCGTCCCCCTCCTCGGATCATCCTCGACCTCGGCACCGGGACCGGCTGCCTCTTGCTCGCAGCCCTGCATGAGTTTCCCGCCGCTTTCGGTGTCGGCGTGGACCGCTCGCTCGATTCCGTGCTCCTGGCCGAGGCCAACGCCGAGGCCCTCGGTCTCGCCAACCGCAGTGCCTGGGCCTGTGCCGACTGGGGTGAGCCGTTCGCCGCACAATTCGACCTGGTCTTGTGCAATCCTCCCTACATCCCTACCTCGGAGATCGCGGCGTTGATGCCGGAGGTTGCGGCTCACGAGCCGGCCTCTGCGCTGGACGGCGGAGCCGACGGGCTCGAAGCCTACCGCCGGATCATTCCTGGCCTTTCGCATCTTCTGCTGCCGGATGGGGTAGCGGTGCTGGAACTGGGCATCGGACAGGCCCCCTCCGTGGCGTCGATGGCAGCGGAATATGGAATGATTGCCACAACTCGGCCCGATTTGGCCGGCATCCCGCGTGCCCTGGTGCTGAAATCGGCGACAGAGGCGAAAAAACCGTTTGGCACCAACGCTTCGGCGGTTTAGCTTGGCGGTGTGGCAGGGACCGCTGCGCAGCGGCGTGTCCTGGGCAGCTTGGCCAGTCCGGTCGCTTTCGCATCTGGCGGAAGGAACCAGCCAAAGGCCAATCTGCGCCGCCGGAACCAACGCCGATGGATTGAAGCCAGGCCAAGGGGCAGGAGCCCGGGGCGCTTACGCACGAAGCGGTGCGCCCCACCCTCTACCCCGCATTGTCTGCAAACAGGAAAGCGTAACGGCAAACAGCATGAACATGAAACGTATGCGGGGTCGTGGCCATCGTCCGGGCGGCGGTGGCGGAGGCGGCGGCGGCGGCGGTGGCGCCATACGGCACCATGCGGGTGGCGGGGTACCGCTCAACCGCAACCACGTGTTTGACAGCAACGGGCCCGACGTCCGCGTCCGCGGCACGGCGCAGCAGTTGTTTGAGAAGTACCTGCAGCTTGGACGCGATGCGACAAGCGGTGGGGACCGCGTCATGGCGGAAGGCTACTTCCAGCATGCGGAGCATTATTTCCGCATCCTGAACGCAATGAACCAGGCGGCGCAGCAGAACCAGCAGCAGAACGGCCAGTACCAGCGCCGGCCGTACCAGGGCGGTGAGGAAGGCGGCCAAACTGCGCCGGCCGAGCAAGAGGAAGCCGAACCCCGGGCTGCTGGCCTGGGCGATCAGCCCGAAGCACGCGAAATCCCGATTGCCGCTGCCCCTCCCGAGGCGTAGCGCGCGAAGTCGCAAGCTTGGCAAGCGTTGGCCGGTAATGTCGAGCCAATCAATCAGGGTGCGTGCGCGTTATAGCGATTTGTGGCTGGCACCCCGGTGGATTTGGGTCGCTTCGGCAACGGCGCCCTGCCGTACCGAAGCGACGCTACCATTGCCTCGACAAACGCCATGGTGGAGGAACAACCGCGTGTAGCCGGCTGGCGTGGCGCGGATCCGTGCCTAACGGACCCGGGTCCCCGCTTCGTTGCTGCCCCAGAGGTCGGTCGGCTCGAAGCGCTTGTGGCCGGCACCCCAGCCGCCGGCAGCCATTGCCAGCATGTCGAGATTCGAATCATCCAGCATCAGGTCCGCCTGCCTGCCACAATTGGTGGCGCCGCTGGCGCTGCGGATACCGGCCCAGTGCACGCGATAGCGTGCCATATCTGCCCCGCCGGGAAGCCGCGCCTCAATGATCAGGCTGCCGCCGCTGCGATGGATCACGTCCAGATCCAGCGTGCAATTCGGAGCGTTGACCCGGTTGGCGGTGATTTGCGTCGAAACATCCACCGGCATCCGGCCGCTCGGGTCGAACCGCACCACGTCGCCCACCCCGGGACCCAGAGCAACGGCCGTCTGCGCGATCTTCACCGCGCCCGCCAGACCCCCGAGCGAGACCACGATCGCCAGCAAGGCGGCGGACAGAAGCCCCTGAGATTTGTCATCGCGTGCTCGCATGACACCGAAACTCCGTCCTCGCCTCTGCAATCACTTCAATCTTCGGTAGGCATCCCGCCCGAAAGCGGCATTAGAAAGAAAAAATGGCGGCGCCGTTGAGACGCCGCCAAGTTTGGGGAGGAGTCCAAGAGAGGAGCGCGACAGGATGAACCCGCCTGCTTCTCGCCAAGAACTATGCCTAACCCCTCACCTTCAAACATTGATCTGGATCAAGGGGGACGATTTTCACCTTGCAATCGCTGCAATGCGGCTCAGCGTTTCATCATGACCTAATGCCGCCAACGTTATCTCGATCCCCGGACTGGCGGTCCGGCCGGTGACCGCCGCCCGCAGCGGCTGCGCTACCTGGCCCAGTTTTCGCCCGGTATGCTCCGCGAAGGCCCGCAATGCGCCGTCCAACGCCTCAGGCGTGAACGCCGCCCCCGCCAACGCTCTGCCAAGTTCCGACAACATCTGCCGCGCCTCCGGGGTCAGCAGGGCGGCGGCCTTCGGCTCGACGGGCAGGGGAACGGGGTGCGCCAGAAAGGCCGCCGAATCGGCGAGTTCCACCAGGGTCTTCGCGCGTTCCTTGAGCGCCGGCATCAGCCGGCAGATCCGCGTTATTGCCGTCTCGTCCAGCACCAGTCCGGGCTGATGCGCCAGCCGCTGCGTCACGTCCCTGGTCAGCCGGTCATCATCCGCCTGCCGGATATAGACACCGTTGAGATACGTGAGCTTGGCGTAGTCCATCCGTGAAGGCGCGCGGCCCACGCCGTCCAGGTCGAACAATCTGATCGCCTCGGTGCGATCGAGCACCTCGACGTCGCCATGTCCCCAGCCAAGACGGAGCAGGTAATTGCAAAGCGCTTCGGGCAGATAGCCCTGGTCGCGGAACTCCAGCGCGAATTGTGCACCGTGTCGTTTGGAGAGTTTGGTGCCGTCCGGGCCATGAATCAGCGGCAGATGGCCGAACTCCGGCCGTTCCCAATCGAGCGCGGCATAGATCTGCGCCTGGCGGAACGTGTTGGTCAGGTGGTCGTCGCCGCGGATCACATGGGTGATTTCCATGTCGTGATCGTCCACCACCACCGAGAAATTATATGTCGGGGTGTCGTCGCTGCGCAGGATTATCAGGTCGTCCAGTTCGGCGTTGGCGACCCGAACAGTACCCTGGACGCGGTCGTCGATGACGGTCTCGCCCTGCCGTGGCGTCTTCAGACGGATCGCAGGCCTGACGCCGGGCGGCGCTTCGGAGGGGGCCCGGTCCCGCCAGCGGCCATCGTAATGCCATTGCTGGCCAGCCGCGGCGGCCTGCGCGCGCTCCGCCGCCATCTCCTCCGCCGTCAGGTAGCAGTTGTAGGCACGGCCCATGTGGAGCAATTCGCGCGCCACCTCGGTGTGACGGGCAACGCGCGTTGACTGAAACACGGTCGGGCCATCGCGGGTCAGCTCCAGCCAATCGAGGCTCTCGATGATCCCGCGGGTCGCAGCCTCGGTGCTGCGCGCACGGTCGGTGTCCTCGATCCGCAGCAGGAACTCTCCCCCCTGGTGCCGGCTGAACAAGTAGTTGAACAAGGCGGTGCGTACGCCGCCGATATGGAGCGGCCCGGTGGGGCTGGGCGCGAAGCGGGTTCGGATGATGCGACCGTGTGACATGGAAGCGTGATGTAGCACGCGCGTTCACCGGCTGTAGATGCTTGCCGGGATACCCTGCATCGCATGGAAGCGATGGCGCGCGGCTTGGATCCGGCTGAGGGCAAGGGACAGGGTAGCCGGCGCTTCTTTCCCCCTTGGGCAGGCGCCAACAGACAACCCAGGAGTGGCGGGGAGGGCGTTTCCGCCTCAGCCGGCCCTGACCCTGTCCCCCGGCCTCGCGCTACCGGGCCGCCCGGCGCTTCGAGGCAAGCCGGAGCGGATTTGGCGCTTGCCACTGTGCTCGGTGCGTTTCGCGCCTGCCTGCGACTTGTCCTCGAGGCCGAGCGGGACAACGCGCCGCTTTGGCTGCCGGTGTTCATGGCGAGCGGAGTGCTCTGCTACTACAGTTTGCGCTTCGAACCGCCGGGCTGGCTCGGCGCCGTGGCCACGGTCGCCGCGCTCGCATCGGCTTTCCGGCTGCGGCGCGCCGGGTGGCCCTTTGCCGTTGCCACGGCATTGTCTGCCATCGCAATCGGCTTTGCGGTCGCGCAACTCGCCACCCGGCGGGCACCGCCGCTCGAAACCGCGCTGCCGACCGTTGCCACCCAGGTCACCGGCACCGTGCGCGCCGTGGAGACGCTGCCCGATGGCCGCCGGGTCACGCTGGAGGCACCCCAGCTTGATGCCGGGCCACCCCGGGTGCGAACGGTAAGAATCCGACTGCGCCGCAACGACCCGAGCAATCCTGCCACCGGCGACACGCTGCGGGTGCGCGCCCTGGTCCGCCCACCGGAGCCGCCCGCCTATCCCGGCGGCTGGGACCTGCAGCGAGACGCGTTCTATGCCGGCCTCGGTGCCTCCGGCTTCGCGCTTGGACCGGCCGTTGTGCTGTCCCGCGGCACCCCGCTCGCCCCTCTGCGGGTCGTGCAGCGGTTGCGTGAAATCATTGCCGCCCGCGTTGCGGCGGCAATCGATGGCTCCGCCGGAGCCTTTGCGGTGACGCTGCTGACCGGTTTCCAGAACGCGATGCCGGTTGCCGATCACGACGCATTTCGCGCCGCGGGCCTCGCTCATTTGCTTGCGGTGGCCGGCCTGCACATCGGCATTGTCATGGGCTTCGTAATGTTCCTGGCTCGCAACCTGCTTGCAGCGTCAGAGCATGCGAGTCTGTTCTGGCCAACCAAGCAGATTGCCGCCGTGGCAGCGCTGGCCGCCGGGCTGCTTTACGCCCTGCTTACCGGCCTGCATCTCCCGATCCAGCGCAGCTTTCTGATGGCAAGTTTGTTCACACTGGCCGTGCTGGTCGGGCGCCGCGCGATTTCGTTGCGCGGGCTCGCGCTCGCCGCCACTGTGCTCATGCTGGCCGAGCCGCAGGACGTGCCCGGCGTCTCCTTCCAGATGAGCTTCTCGGCAGTACTGGCGCTCATCTCCGGCTATGCGGCGCTACGCCCCTGGCTGAGTAAATTGCACGGCCGCAGCCTTTGGCGACGCCTCGCCGGCTACCTGCTGGCGCTGGCGCTCACCAGCACGTTGGCAGGCACGGCCTCGGCACCATTCGGTGCGTATCATTTCGGCCGCGTGCAGGCGTATTTTATCGTGGCCAACATGGCAGCAGTGCCGCTCACGGCTTTATGGGTCATGCCGCTAGGCCTGCTGTCACTGCTGTTGATGCCGTTCGGGTTGGAAATTCTTCTGCTCACACCGATGGGTTGGGGTGCCAGCGCAGTGGTGTGGATCGCGCGCACCACCGCGTCGTGCCCGCATGCGACGGTGGCCGTGCCGCACACCCCTGCCTGGGGATTGGCGGTGCTGTCGCTCGGCATCGCCTGGCTGGGGCTGTGGCAGACACGATTGCGGGTGCTGGGTCTGGCGGCGATCGCGCTCGGGCTGGCGTCGAGCCTGCTGGTGCGGCCGCCCGACGTGCTGATTTCCAACGACGCGCGCCTGATCGCAGTGCGTACTGCGGCGGGCGTGTGGCTGCAATCCCAGCCTGGCGCATCGAAATTCGTGCGCGACGAGTGGCTGCAATATTGGGCGGCGTCCCCGGCAAACGCGTTGCCCACGGAAGGCAGCGCGGCGGCGGGAGCGATCGTCTGTACGCCAGAGCAATGTCTGCTGCGACCCTGTCCCTGTCCTGACCTGCGGGCGGCGTTGCTGGTGCGTGGTGGGCCACACCCCGAAGGATGCGCGGATGCCTCGGTGATCGTGTCGCCGGAGCCTGCCCGCGGGCTCTGTCCGAGGCCCTGGCCCAAACTGGTCGATCGTTTCACGGTCTGGCGAAATGGCGCCGCCGCCATCTGGTTGCGGCCGGATGGCGCAGACGTCCTGACCGACCGCGCAGACCGCGGCAATCGTCCCTGGGTGCCACCGCCACCCAGGCCGCGAACGCGCACGCCGGCCGGATTGCCCCGTGCCGCGACCGATCCGGGCTGAGCAACCGCCCTCCCGCGTCTGCGTTGCCGCAATGCTGCAAACGGGGAGCAAAAGCATGTTTTTCCATCGCAAAGAAACCATGATGCCAGTCGCGGTCAAACATCCGGACCCGCGATACGGCCAGTATCTGCTGGAGCAATTCGGTGGCGCCACCGGCGAACTGACCGCTGCGCTGACCTACTGGGTGCAGTCGTTCCACATCACCGACGCGGGTGTGCGCGACATGCTGCAGGACATCGCCATAGAGGAGTTCAGCCACCTCGAGATGGTCGGCCGGCTGATCGAGCAACATACGCGCAACCTCGACCAGACCGACGTGTTTGCCGCGCCCCTGTTCCGGATCCGCGGCGTCGGGCCGCACTTCGTCGACAGTCAAGGCCACGCCTGGACAGCCGCCTACATTAACGAAGGCGGCAACGTGGTGCGCGACCTGCGCGCTGATATCGCCGCCGAGGCAGGAGCGCGGCAGACCTATGAATCGCTGATGAAGATGTCGAAGGACGAGGGCACGACCAAGGTGTTGCACCACCTGCTGACGCGCGAAATCACCCATGCGCAGATGTTCATGGCGGCGCTGGACCGCATGGGCAAGCTGGACGATCCGTATTTCGGCACCATCAAGCCGGACGAAACAGTGGATATGGTGTTCAACCTCTCGCATGGTGACGACAAGCGTGGGCCATGGAACCGCGAGCCAAAGTTCCGCTATGTCGATGACCCACAGCCGAAAGGCGGCCTGCCGGCGGCGCCGGTGAACCCTGACGACGAGAAGACCAAGCCTCTGGCGGCCTGACCGGGCCCAGGATTCCGGCTGTCGAAAGCGCAGCCCCGGCTGCCACGCGGACCGCGCGGTGGCCGGGGTGCTCCGTTCGCGGCGAAAGCATTCGGCAATGTTAGTCGGGGCAGAATGCCACCCCGATCGATCGCTTTGGCCGCATGTTCAATCCCCCGGGGAAACTTATCACCCATGGCCAATCCCGCGGGATTGGGCGGGAGGCCGGCTGACCTGGGCCGGTGGTGCTTGCGGCAACGAAGCCGATTCCCCCATGATCGGGCGGGCTTGGCGCCGGGCAGACGGGTGCGAGGCATCGGACTATGGCCCGGTCCGGCCCTGGGGTGGAAATAATTATGAAACTTTTACATAATCGTTTAAGTTTCCTTGCAGTCGGCACCCTCTTTGGTTGTATTATTTGTGGTGCTTCGCGCGCGCAGGATGCGCCCAATGGAGAGGCAGCACCGCCCGGGGCGGTCGGAGCGTCCGGAAACGTGGCGAAGGCCGCACCGGATCCGGTGGTCGCCCAGGTCGGCAATCAGCAGATCCGCCAATCCGAATTGCTCGATGAAATCAAGTCCTTGCCGGGGGGGGACGGCGAGGTGGCCTACGCCCGCCTGTATAGTGTCGCGCTGCGGCGGTTGGTTGCACGCGAGGCCATCGTGATCAGGGCGCGCGCCGACGGCATGACCGACGATCCGGACGTGGAGCGCCACATGCAGGAGGCTTCCGACCATGTGCTGGAGGATGCCTATTTGCAGCGCGCGACCGCGGCGCGGGTGACCGAGGCCGCGCTGCTTGCGCGCTACCAGAAGGAAATCGCGGGCAAGCCCGGGCCCATGGAAGTGCACGGATCGGCAATCTTGTTGCCGACCGAAGCGGAAGCCACTGATATCATTGCCAAACTCCAGGGCGGGGCCGACTTTGCCACGCTGGCACGGCAATTCAGCAAGGACGCATCGGCATCCAAGGGCGGCGACATCGGATTCGCTCGCCGGGAATCCCTCAATCCGGAGGTGGGAGCTGTCCTGTTTGCCCTGCCGCCTGGCACGGTAACCGCTTATCCGGTGCGGACGGTGGCCGGGTGGTTCGTGCTCAAGGCGGAAACCCGCCGGGCGAGTCCAACCCCCAGCTTCGCTCAGTCCCGTGAGCGCCTGCGGGCGGAATGCCAGCGGGACGCCATTGACGCAGTGGTTAAGAACGCGGTGCGGCAGGTCTCAGCGCAGTTCTCCGACCTGCCAATCAGCGGCGGGGCGGCGAATAGTCCCGGTTCTGGGGACAGCGACCCCAACCAATAGGCGCAGGATCGCCTTAAAAAATATTCTTTGGGCAAATATTTAGATTTGCGTGTTATTTTTAGAACGTCCACGTCCAAAAAATCTGATTAACTCATTTATCCTTTACAATGCATATTCGTCATGCTAACGAGCTAATCACGGTCGCCGGAACGACAGACATGGCGGTTATGCCGCCGATGGGCGCGCGCAAGGTGACCGGGTAGTGGGGAAGCGCAGTCAGATGACACGAGTTCTTGGGCTTTGTGCGGTCGCTTTCTCTCTGGTCCTTGGCCTGGCCGGGCAAGGCGTCGCCAGCGTGACCGTTCCGGCGGGCGCGATAGCGCTGGCTCCAAACGCCTCCTACACGTTCAGCGACGGCCTTCAGATCACCGTCAACAGCGTTTCCTACGACAGCGCCACGTACAGCTCCGCCAACGGCACCTTTTGCGGCAATCAGATCTCCGGCGGCAGCAACGCCTGCTATCTGTATATGCTGCCTCAGTCGGGGCCGAACCCGAGCCTGATCGTCGAAGCGGCCCTGAGCAATGGCACGCTGACGCCGCTCGTGAGCTACGCCTGTAACAGCAGCGACGGCAACTACGCCGGCGGCTTTTGCTCAGGTGTGTCTTATGACCTCGCGTTGCAGCTCACCGTCAAGACTTTGACCGGCGGCACGTATCTGACCTCCGCGTCCGCGCAGATCTCCGGCAGTGCTCCCAGCGGCTACGCCGCGGATGTCGACGACAGCGAGACTCTCTCGGTCGCCACCACCGGTGGCACGGACTGCGCCTCCAGTGACCTGAACGTCAATTTGAATGACACGCCGGGGTCCTGCAGCTTTGCCAAAACGAATTCGCTGCAGTTGACCAAGGACGCGGGCGCCGGTGGCGGCCTCTTGTATCAGGGCACCTATACTCTCTCGACCATCACCGAAGGCTTCTCCGTCGTTCCGGAGCCAGCATCCACAGCGTCGCTCATTTCGGGCCTGGTTGTGCTTGCCGCGATGCGTCGGGGTCGTCGCCGGCGAGCTTGAACCGACGCTCCAGTTCTAAAGCTCCCGTCGAATAAACAAGGATCCACCAATGACAACGACGTGGACGTTCCAAGGTCCGCTGCAGAGCGGCGACCTGGACTTCGGCACCATCACCGCGACAGAGCAAGACGCTGGTATTACTCTGCCGTTCTACGGATCGCCCGGGCCGGTGGCGCCCGTGGCCGCGAGCCTGGCAGGACTTTCGGGGATCTGGTGGGCCGGCTACCAGTTCGGCATATTCGGACCCAACTCATCGCTCGATATCACGCTGGGGTACACGGTTACCGAGACCAATCCGGCCGAAGCGATCAACAGCATAGAGCAATATTACAATATCAACCTCAACACCGATCCCACTGATACCACCGCGACGGCAGTCGAGAATGTCTATACGGCGCCCGGCGGACAGCTCCTCGGCAGTACCACGTGGTCACTTGCCAGCGGTGAGTTTTCCAGCGCGGTCAATCTGTCGGGAGCCTACCAGCAGGTCTATGTCACCGTCTCGCTGAACGAGTCGATCAACGCAAACGGCGTGGCGCCGAGTGCCTCGGGGATCGGCTCGGCGTTCGACATGAGCATCATGGGCCAGTTCTACGGCGAGACGCCGGTCGGCTCGATCAGCAGCTTCGTATTTTGTGACACCTACGGTGCCGGCACCTACCAGTCCAGCGACATGCTGATGGCCGGCGTCACCGTCGACTTGTTCAACAGCGCCGGCAGCCTGGTGGCATCGACGGTCACCAACAGCAGCGGCGCCTACACCTTCAGCGGCCTGGGCGCCGGCACCTACACGACCGATGTGATCGCACCCACGGGCGACAGCATCACGACCAACGGCGGCAGCGGCGAGAACACCGTCAGCGTGACGGCAGGGCAGACCACGACGGTGCCCGCGACCGGGCTTGATATGCCATCGATCTGGGACGTGAATGTCGAGTACGACCAGAACGGCAGCTACATCAATCTCTCGGGCGTGACGGTGACGCTGGAGACCGGAACCGGCACCATCGTCAGTTCCGCAACCACCGACAGCAACGGCGACGTAATCTTCACCGGCCTCACTCCCGGTTCCACGTATATGGTGGAAGTGACGACGCCCGGCGGGACAATGGTGGAGCAAAGCACCAACGTCAACGCGCCGGTTGAAGTCGTGTCGTGTGGCACAGTCGCTTCGAGCGAGATCATCACAGCGAGCAATACCAGCGGCGGCAGTGCCTCGCCGTCGGTAACGATCGTCAAGTCGGTGACCACCGTTGGCGGTGTCGCCGGCGACGGGCCGGCCACCTATGCCGGCGAGGCAATCGACTATCAGATAGTCGTCACCAATACCGGCAGCGAGGCGCTGACCGATGTGGTGGTGACCGACCCGACGTTGAACGTCACGCTGGCATCGCTCCCCTCTCTGGCGGTGGGCGCGAGCGTCACATATACCGCGGTCCAGACGGTGACGCAGGCCGAGATCGACAATGGCGGGCCCGTGTTCAACACCGCCGTCGTCACGGACGATCAGACACCGTCGCAGACATCGACGGTCAGCACACCGGTAACCCAGTCGCCGTCGGTCTCGATTGTGAAGTCCGTGACGACGGTCGGCCACACGGCCGGCGACCCTGCGGCGACCTACGCGGGGGAGGCGATCGACTACAACATCGTCGTTACCAACACCGGCAACGAGACGCTGACCAATGTCGTTGTCACTGACACGACCCTGGGCACGACGCTGGGCACGCTGCAAAGCCTCGCGCCCGGCGCCAGCGTGACCTACACCACCATGCAGACGGTGACGCAGGCGGAGATCGACAGCGGCAATCCGGTGTCGAACTCGGCGGTGGTAACCGACAGCCAGCACGTCACGGGCACGTCGACCGTGTCGACGCCGGTGTCGCAGTCACCGTCCGTGACGATCGTGAAGTCGGTGACGACGGTTGGCCACACCGCCGGCGATCCGGCGGCCACCTATGCGGGCGAGGTCATCGACTACCAGATCGTGGTGGGCAACACCGGCAACGAGACGCTGACCAACGTGTTGGTGACCGACCCGTCGCTGGGCGTCACGCTCGGCTCGCTGGCGTCTCTCGCGGTTGGTGCGACGGTGACCTACACCGCGACGGCAACGGTGACGTCGGCGGAGTTGCTCAGCGGAAAACCGATCGTCAACACCGCGGTGGTGACGGATACCCAGACGCCCTCGCAGACTTCCACGGTCAGCACTCCTGTATCCGGCAGTCCGTCCATTTCGATTGTGAAGTCGGTAACCTCGGTGGGTGGCGTGGCCGGTGACCAGGCAGCGACCTATGCCGGCGAGGTGATCGACTACCAGGTGGTCGTCACCAACACCGGCGATGAGACCCTGACCAATGTCGTGGTGAAGGACAGCACCCTCGGGACGACGCTCGGTACGCTGACCAGCCTGGCGGCGGGAGCCAGCGTCACCTACACCACATCGCAAACCGTGTCTCAGGCCGACCTCAATCAGATCCTTGGCACCACCAGTGGGTGCGGCGGGTCGGTCACTCATACGGGACCTGGCTCCGGCTGCGGCGCTGGCAGCACGGCGTGGATTTGCTCGACCTTCAACCCGACATCCCACGCCAACGGCGCGACCTACACTTTCTCTGGTATCACCTGCACCATCAGCGGCCAGGGCGTCGGCGGAACGATCACAGAGCAATGCCCGAACGCCGTCATCACCTTCTCCAGCTCATGCTCGCAGCCGACCACGACGTTCAACAGCAGCACCAACTGCTGGGTCACCACCCTGCCGGCCAATTGCAATCCGGGCAGCACATTCCTGAGCGGCCTGCCGTTCTCG
>Ga0335072_10009993_pt1 | contig 13665 bp, 12 predicted proteins | sample Lox_Sample_21_FD_206725 | JGI IMG/M metagenome (GOLD analysis project Ga0335072, IMG submission 206725) | Soil microbial communities from Loxahatchee National Wildlife Refuge, Florida, United States - Lox_Sample_2.1 | ecosystem: Environmental > Terrestrial > Soil > Wetlands | place: USA...
GCTTCTCAATACTCGCTTGCGAGCTCGATTCACTCTTAAACAGGACACGGGAAAAACCAATCAAACAGGTTAATCCAACCACAGAAGCCGCTATCAATAAGACCGGAAACCAAACTCTCGGCTTGTGTTTCTGCGGCGTTTTCCCGTCCGCGGGGGCGGCATCGAGCCGCATCATCAGTTTCCGCTCGGCTTCCTCCATTGAAATTGTGGGCATCTTGGACCCATTACTTGCCTCGGAAGCGGCGACTGCGGCCATTGCGGGAATCACATCGGACGTAATCGTTTGGTATTGCTGAAATGTCTCCTGGCAAGAGTCGCAGTACGCCATGTGAATCTGCAGCAGAGCCCACTCCTCCTCCGAGATTTCACCGGAGTAGAAGAGCGCGCATAGCGCAACGAATTCGTCATGCAATTGGGGATTCACCGGCGCGGCTCCACTCTGGAGCTTTTGTGCATCAATTCTCTCACTCAAATGGCCTTTTCGGGGAAAACACATGAGCGGAGCCGATTAAGACCGCGATAATAATGGTGCCTGACATTTCCGAGGAGCTGGCCGGTCTTGTCGGCGATCTCCCGAAGACTATATCCCTCAAAGAAGTGGAGTTCCAGTGTCTGCCGTTGCTCCGGCGAAAGTTGGCCCCGAATCTTGTTCAGCAGGGCCCGCGCGACGATTTCGTCGATAACGACTCGACAGCGGTCTACGCCGAGGTGGTCGTCATGGAGTTCCTGGGCATCGTAGTGACGGCGGAAAGCTAGATACTGCCGGCGATTGATGGCTCGATGGTAGGCGATTTGAATGATCCACGACGACGCTGTTCCTCTGCTCGCGTCGAAGAGTTTTGCTTTCTCGAACAGATAGAGGAAAACGTCTTGGCACAGGTCTTCCGCTTCCGATTTATCACGCAATATTCGAGACGCCACGCTTAGCACAACGATGCGATGCCTGCGAAAGAGTGATGCCAGTGCATCCTTCGATCCGAGTCCAGCCTGAACAAGCAGTTCTTCGTCCGTGGCAGGGCAATCGGCCTGATCAGTAGTCGTACTCGATTCGCATTGGATAGCTGGTTGCGCAGGTCTGTTTTGTTCGGCGTCCGCATGTGCGAGAGCATCGGGGAAGTACGCGGCTTCGGAGCTCATATGACACCATGCCTATTGAGACGCGATTTGTGGTAACTATATTGGATCATATTTTATGATGCTAGAGATCATTTTCCTTGCTGTTAATTATCCACACACTTGATGTGTGGCGAACTTGCAGCGGCAATTCGGAGCCAGAATTCGGGAACTACGCGGCTTGTCTGGAATGAGCCGCGAAGAGTATGCCGCGAGAGTCAGGCTCAGTCCACGTCGAGTTGCTGCTCTGGAACTTGGAAAGGGTTGGCCAAGACCAGCGACTCTCGAGCGCATTGCCAAATCATTTGGACTCGATGTTCGGGATATTTTCGACTTCACATCTACACGAATATTACCTCGAAGGTCCCTTTAGGCGCTCCGGACTTAGTCACGCATTGACACTCGAATAGCTTTCGAAGAGCGAATGAACTTAAACTTCATATTTTTGAGTTTTAAAGATCTTTTTATGTGCGCTGTAAAGTCGCATCGGATGGAAAGCATCAGATGTTTTGCGACTCTTGTCCGCCTTGCGCGTTGCCTTAAGTAAAGTTATAAAACCTATGCTAATATATTTTCTAGCATAGGAAATAGAACATGCCATCAACGCAGAAAGAACGTGCCCTCCATCTTCTAAAAGCGAAAGGAATGCTTCGCCTTAAAGACTTCATAGATAAGCACATCGAGCCCGTGACTCTGGCCCGGCTGGTGCGAGACCGCCAAGTCGTTCGCCCTGCGCGCGGGCTCTATCAGCTCCCCGATACCCCGGTCGATGCCGCCCATGTCCTCGCTGAAGCCGCTGCTCTCGTTCCCAAGGGCATTGTGTGTCTGGTCTCTGCTCTCCAATACCATGGCCTGACCCTTCAGATGCCCTCGACAGTATGGATGGCCATCGGGCGTACCGCATGGAAACCAACCATTAGCTATCCCCCCATTCGATTTGTGCGGTTCAGCGGATGGGCCATAACCGACGGCGTTGAGCGGTACGCGATTCAGTCACGCAAAGTTTCCATCACCAATCCGGCGCGCACCATTGTGGATTGCTTCCGGTATCGCAACAAGATCGGCATCGATATTGCGATGGAAGGACTGCGCGCCGGCATTCGCCAGAAAAAGTGCACACCGGACGAACTCTGGCAATATGGAAAGAAGGCGCGTATCTGGACGATCATGCGCCCTTATGTCGAGACGGTGGTAGCCGATGCCACATGAAACCCGAAATGTTGGCGCGTCGGTACGCGCCAGGCTTCTTACCCGCGCACGGGTGGAAAAGACCGACTACCAAATTCTTCTCACTCGATATGCATTGGAAAGACTGCTCTACCGGCTCAGTATCTCTGCTCATCGTGACCGCTTCGTCCTCAAAGGCGCCCTGCTCTTCGTCACCTGGCTGCACGACCCATTCCGGCCAACGCGAGATCTCGATCTGCTTGGATACGGCGCCAGCGATGTCGAGGCAATCACCGAAACCTTCAGGAGCATCTGCTCGACCCCGGTTCCGGACGATGGCGTAGCCTTCGACATCAACGGCCTGACCGCAGCGGCCATCCGGGAGGACCTGAAGTATGGCGGAGTCCGCGTCCAGACCAACTCAGTCATCGATGGAGCGCGTATTCCCATTCAGGTCGACATCGGTTTTGGCGACATCATCACACCCGCGCCAGTCGAGATTGACTACCCTGTTCTCCTCGATTTTCCTATTCCTCATCTGCGTGCCTATCCGATCGAAACTGTAGTAGCCGAAAAATTCCAGGCGATCGTCCAGCTCGGGATTGCCAACAGCCGCCTGAAGGACTTCTACGACCTCTGGCTGATTTCTCAATCCTTTGAATTCGATGGAGCCACTTTGGCGGCCGCGGTGCAGCGGACCTTTGAACGCCGGCAAACTCCGATGCCGACGGATGTACCGACGGGGCTGACGAGGCTCTATGCAGAAGAGTGGAATGTGCGATGGACAGCGTTTCTCAATCGCGAACACATGAATGCCGCACCTATTGATTTGGGCCAGGTCCTTGACGACCTGCGAAGGTTCCTGGTCCCTCTTATGACTCTGTCCTACTCAGATGCGTATTGGCCTTCTGGCGGGCCATGGTCAAACCGGACGCGCCGATAGTCGCGTGCTCTTTCCAAAGCGCCGAAAATTAAATTTTCTTCGGAGATCGAAAAAGCTGTCAACGTCATTCCATTCTGGAATGACGCTGACAGGCGCTGCCCGTCGGGTGGGCCAATGTTGCCGCGCCTGCCGACCGGCAGGTGCCGCGCACAAGGGCGGGAAAGACGGGCAGCCGAAAGAAATGCGGGGCTCTGGTTCGAGACCCCGCGCCTTAAGCGGTACTAAGCTGCGGCTTTCTTGGCAGCTTTGGTTTGCGCCCTCTTCATCTGCTTTGACGATGGATTTTTCCCAGTCTTTGCTTTGTCTCTAGCCGCAAATTCCTGCTTGACTTTAGCGGCGATGGCTTCGGTATCCACTTTGTAGGCAGTCGCCGCATCGCGCAAGGCCTGCGAAGCATTGCCGCGCGAGGCGGCGAGCAGGATAACGGACTGAACCACCACACAGCCCAGGACGTTTTCATCGGCACGGCGGAGAAAAGCGGCCAACAGCTTGCTAACGGAATCGCCGTCCTTTGCCTTGCGGATACCATGCTCCTTGGCGAGGACCGCCAACCGATTCTCGTCCAGCAGATTCGCCAGACGCTCGGCCACAAACAGGAAATCGCGCTTCATGAGACGCACCGGGACGGCCTCGCCAATCGCCGAGAGAACGCGCAAGCCGGTCACGTTGGCGATGGCTTCCTCTCTGCGCTGCTTGTCCTGCTCGGCTTTGAAGCGCGTGTTGTTGCCACCGGCACCGGCTGCTTTCTTGGGATGGTGGACGGGGCAAGCGGGATTGGCACAGACTTTGTGAATCGTGCCGATGTCGCTGCCTTCAGTGATGATGGCGTCGGTGGCGTGTTTGCAGACCTTGAACTCCGGGCGCTGCGCCTGATCTCTCGTCTTCGGCTTCTCGTCACGGATCGCGGTGTACTTGTTGCGCGGCAAAACCAGACTGCCCTCTTTCTGCGTACCGTAGGCGGTGCTGATCTGGACGATCTGCGGTTTCGCGGCAACAGTTTTTGCCACGTGCGCCGCAACTTTGGCTTGGTAGCATTTTGGATCGACGCAACGGTCGCCCTGCCTGCCGAGGTCCTCGTCGAACAAGAGCTTGTTGTGTCCAGTCCGTTTGGGGCAATCGGCACAACTGCCAGCCGTGGGAACAAGCTGCGCGTCGCGCTTGTCAAAGGGCGCATCTTTCAATACGAGCAGCACGTTCGAGTCGATCCAGAATTGCAGACTGCGGACGGGAAGCAGAATACGAGCAGGTTTCTGGCCTCCATTGAATACCTCCTTGAAGCAGGCCGGAAGCGCCTGCACCTGTTGGTCGGCAGGCAGCTTGGCCAGCAGCAGCGCGTGTCCCACACCGATTTCATCGGCATAGAACGCGTCGACGGCAGCGGGAACAAGGTCGGTTAATTTGAGACGCTGCGCAACGAATGCAGGCCCCTTGCCCACCTTTGCGGCGATTTGCTCGATTGAGTATTTTGGCTCTTCCAACCGGAGCAGAGCTTGAAACCCCTGAGCCTCCTCCATCGGGTGAATCTCAGCGCGAATCAGGTTTTCAACGAGTTGGGCTTCGAGGGCCTCGGCATCGGTCATCTGCTTGATGCGGACAGGAACCGTCTGCTGTTCGGCCAACTGCGCGGCCCGGTATCGTCTTTCCCCGAAGACGATCTCGAAGCCGTTCTCGGTGAGGGGACGGACAAGCAAGGGCGAAAGGACGCCCTGGGCGCGGATGCTTTCGGCGAGTTCCTTGAGCGCGGCCTCATCGAAGGTGCGCCGGGGGTTGGTCTTCGATACATTCAGCAGCGAAAGAGGAACATCGCGGTATTCGGTGGCGTTGACGACTTCGGTTTCCATCATGGGTGTGCTCCTTTCGAGCGGTTGCGGGTGGAGGATTCGGAGCGGCACACGTCGGGCATAGGTACCGCCCCAAGAGGGAGCGGACTAGCCGCGAATGCACTTGTCCGTGAAGGCTTCGACAAATCCTTGCTCATGCAAGTTCTTGTCCCACAGGCTGGCGAAGTTCTGATGTTCGCCGTGGAGTGGGGTGTGGACGACATACTGACCGTCGCGAATGAATCGCGACCACTGCTCAATCGCCACGTAGTCATTGCGCCAATAAAACGGATTGAGTTCGGCGCGGCCAAGCTCGAAACACATCTCCGGATCGCGCATCAGGTCGCCGTTCTGCACGCCGTAATGCGCAACCGAAAGAGCAGGGAGACCGCGCGGCCCGGACTCGTCCGTGGCTTCGATGACCAGTTCCATGTAGGGTGGACTCTCAATCTTCACGTAGAGGCTGGGCCTCCAGCCTCCCGCTTTCTCGATGATGGCGAGAATGGTCTTCATGCCGCCACCTCCGCAAGCGGATCGGAGGTGGCTTCCATTGGAATGGCTGGCTCCAGTGCAGCGAGGATGACACTGGCGGTCTGCTGGATGACTTCCAAACTCTCTGCCAAGAGAGAAGCGTTCCCTTGATAGAGCTGGATGTAATCGGCCGACGCCGTACTGGTCACGAGTCCCACAGCCTTGCCGACAACAAAAGCGATAGCCTCGGCTTCGGTCTCCCGTACCGTCTTCGTGGTGGCGGTACGCCGTTCTGCTTTGTGCAGAAGTTCATGCGCGGTTTCATGCACCAGCGTTGAAAACTCCTCTGCCTGAGACAGCCCCGGCAGCAGCGCAATGCGTCCGCCGTAGCTCATGCCCAACGCGGGAGCAATCTTCTCGTTGTAGACGAGTTGAATGCTCCGCGCCTTGAGGAAGGCTTTCAGCCGTTCCATGTTCTCGCCTGGGTCGCCGGTGATTTCGCGCAACGCGGGAAGGTCAACGCCATCGGTTTGCGAAATGTCGAAGACGTAAGCATTGCGGAAGCCAAGCAATACGCGCTCGTTCTGACGGGTAATATCCTTTTCCGCTTCTTCGTTCTTTTTGCGGCGAACGCCTACGATGGGAGCCAGAATGCGAATGCCTTTCTGTCCGGCTATCACATTGCGGCCGAGGTTCTTCCATGTCCAGAAACCGGCCACGTGCGTGGCGGTGGGCATCTGCCGGGCAATCTCCAGCACATTGCCGAAAGAGTAATTGTGAAAACGGCTCATCGCCGTGAGGTAGTGGGTCAGAGCTTCGGAGCGTCCCGCCTCCAGCTGCTCAATCAGCAGTTTAATGTTGGCGGCGATAAGCTCCTGCTTGGTTGAAGGCGTTTTGCTGCCAGTGGCGGTCTGCGCGGTGTTGGCTGTGTTGCTCATGGTGTTTTCTCCTTTGCATTTGCATTTGCTTTTCATGCCGTGCGCGGCATGTACATACATGCCGAACGCCTCCTGGCGAAGGCGGGGGTAGCAAGTGCAAGGAGAGGGGGATCTCCCACCCTGGGAGCGAAGCGGACAGGGCGAAGGGCTGCACAAGCGGAGCGCGGAAGCCTGGGGAGACTCCTTGCGCGCGCGAGGGGCAGAGCCCCTGAGTGTACCGGGGAGATGCTTTACAAAACAGACCGGGGACATGCGCTACAGCGAAGCTGAATCCCTATGGTTCAGGACTCCGGTTTTGCGCGCGATGATGCGCCATCTCCATTTTATATCCATAAACAATCAAAAAATTGTCCTATTGACATCTTAAAACTTTCCGCATATAATCGTTTCAATGTCGAATATGGAGGTTATATGCATTCACGATCAAAGAGCTACCTCAACTCGCAGGCGGTTTGGCGCCATCGGTTTCTGATATGGTTCCATTTTCGAGTCCTCTTTGCGAAGCGGCATGGACAGCGGCGCAGAAATTGGCGGTTAAGGAGTGCATAATCCGTTAGCCTGCGAATAATGATGACAGATCGATATCATGATGATATGATAACGATGTGGTATCGATTTGCATCCTGAAAGGAGAAGAGGAATGAGGGTTCAATTGGAATTGCCAGAAGCTACTGCCTCTAAGCTGCGCAAGTTAATGGAGGAAGTCGAAGTGAAAACTTACAGCGAAATTTTCGGTTATGCCTTGACTGGTCTGGATTGGATGGCCAAGGAACGGCGATCTGGGAGAATCATTGTGTCCTCTGATCCGGGCTTCAATCAATTCAGGGAGCTGTCAATGCCGATATTGGATGCAATCAAACCTCTCACCCCAGCTTGAACCATAAAGGCAATGGCCGACATTAAATTGGGACTGCTGCGAAGAGATTTTGCCGTTGCAATGTGAGGTTTCGTCGTGAACGGTCTTTCGCTCATCGCGAGTCTCGCGCAGACGCTGGCGTGGCCCACAGTCACGCTAGCTATCGTCATTCTGTTGCGTAGAAATGTCGCGCACATTCTCGACCGGATTCTGGAAGCAAAGGTGGGCAAGTTCATCACCCTAAAACTTCAAGGCGCGGAGCAGTTGCTGAAGGAGTCACGGCGCGAACTACATCCCCCCTTGGTGAATCTTGAGAGCGTATCCGAAAGGCAGCTTACGGCTCCGCCTAACGGCAGAAAGCAAATTATTGCACGTGATCAATTGGCTCCGCTAACGTTGACAGAAGTGTCCGGTAATACTCTAGTGGAACCCGCTCTTACCGGGGCTGATCCCGCGGTTGAAGTCGAAATGGCGTGGAAGAATCTCAAACGCCAGATACTCCTTGCAGCGCGAGAGAACGGACTCAAAGGCGCAAGAAGTCCTGGACCGGCCATCACACATCTTGTAGAGAACGGATTGATACCTACGCAGTTCCAAGAGGCTTTTGAAAAGGTCCAAGCTGTATACAAGGCAATCCAGCGGTACCCAGGTCTTCCAATCGATCAAGCCTTAGCGAAAGAGTTTCTAACTTCCTGTAGCCGACTCCTTCTGCATGTGGCCCAGATTCTCACTCGATCCTAATCCTGAGATCGCAAGAACTGGGCCCTGTGGGATGTAACCGATTCTTTAGCTATGTTGACAGCCTCCCGAATGCAAGCTGAACCTCCCCTCGACCCAACGTCACCAAGAGCCTGCAGCACGGCATCTACTGTTTCAATCTGGCGCGTGGGTTCTTCGCAATCGGGCGAGTCTTGTTTCCGATACGGCCGCCAGGCCAGCTCATCGAGCGCCTTCAATATCCAACACTGGAGATATGGTTCGCCTGCGGCCAAGCGGTCGCTCAATCCGCGGGCAATCACGCAACCCCCAATCGATTTCAGTTTGCAAAGAGCCTCATACTTACCTCTTGGGTCGTTTTCCAAGTCGAATCGGTCGAAAAGCCTGTTAACAGTTTCTTCAAGCTGCTCCGACCTTGACTTCTTCGACGTTATGTTTATTCCATTTTCGGCAAGAGTCTCTTTGTCCCATATTTCCGACGCATATGCAGTGAGGGTGGGGAGTTGGGGCTCTCGAACGTCAGCCATTACGAACGATTCTCCAGCTACCTTTTCAGTAACCTCGCATGCAGGAGCCCTGTCGGCCAGTGATTCACTTTTGCCGTACCCCACAGCCAAGCTCACCAACAATTCGATAGCCTCGTCTGTTTGCGCGTAGGGGCTAGCCAGTAATCTAACAAGCTCTTTCTTGGCAGTGTCACGCGATTTGGGTATATGATCCTTGTTCGTTGCCTGAGACGCTAAAAATGCGCAGTTTTCCGCGAGCGAGCATCCAGACGACCACCATAGTTGAGTTGCTTCGCTTTCACGCTTCAGCCTTTCCACTCTCGAGAGGCACTCGCGCACTTCGCGCCAGGCTGGTGCGCTGTTTTCCCATACCGACCCATTCCCAATCTCATTCCAATAGCCGCGGGCAAATCGGGCCAGACGTGCAATCGCGTCATGAATTCGGGAAGCATAATTCGCAGTGTCTGCAGTGTGTAACACTTCCTTCAACGAGTCAACAAAAGCCAGATCATCCTCGCGCATTCGGCTCCTTTACGACGAGATCGCGAATCGACTCGGCAATCTCAAAGCTCCACTTTTCTCTTTTGCGGATAATAGTGCAGGGCGCGCACGCCTCGGACACTTGCTCTATCGGCGCACGATCCGGTTCGAGATTGGTGAGAAATATAATCGGTAATTTCACGCCGCTTTCGCGGATCCTCTCCGCAAATCGAAGGCCGGTTATCCGATTATCCTCGGTGACCGATGCCGCAAAAGCTTGACCGTGAGGCATCATCACGTCGCACACAATCGCTTGAATAATGGTCAGATTGTCATGGATGTACTTAAGAGCATCGTCAACATTTGACAAGAAATGTACTTGCAAGCCCAAGGACCCTAGTTCATCGAGAACATTCTCGATGTACTCTTTCTCGTCATCGAGAAGCAAAATCATCGGATCCCTCCTTTCAATATCACAACCTGGAAAGTCGTTGGATTCTTGGCGCGCGTCAGCACCAGATCACCTCTCATATCGCGCATATAAACTCTCGAAAGCCATAGGCCTAGGCCAGATCCTGGAGCCCTTTGAATCGCTAAAGGCGTTCGTACTCCCTCGTCAAAGATTCTTGTTTCATACCCTGGATCGATGCCGATACCATAATCTGCCACCTGCACCAGATATCGGTCAGGCCGCATTTCAACAGAGATCTCAATGCGAAACGACTCGTCAGATTCTCTATATTTAATTGCATTCTGAAAGAGATTACTGAACACTGCTGCCAGCTTCACTTTGTCCACGCGCGCGACAATCCTGCCGTCCGGTTTATAAGATATTCGGCCAACATCTGCATTAAAGGCACGCAATTTACGGCTTTGCTGAAAAATAGTCTTGCTAATGACTTGACCACCGATATTGCAAACCTCTGTTTTGGTCTCCTTAAGGTGCCCGGTCACGAAATACTCCATCTTATCCAGAAGAGTATCGATGGTCTCGCCATCCAATACGATGTCGTCCAATTTCCAGGCGATCTTTTGCGGAAGAAGCGATTGCCAGTTGCGCTTTAGAAAAATTGCATTATCCATGATCGCCTGTCGAGGAGCGGCAATCTCATGCCTTAGTTCATCCAACTTACCACGTCGTTTCTTCCAAATAGCCGCCGTTGCATAATCTCCCAAAGCCTTCAACATCTGAATATCTCGTTCGAAGATGTACTGTCTGAATTTTCGTCGGTACCCAGCTTCCAGAGTTCCAACAACAATTTCTCCCATTATTAGAGGAATATATACCCTGATGAGCGAATCGAATTGAAAGAGACGATGGATCTCTGGATTGAATCTGGGGTCGTCATTTTCCGGAACTTCAATCTGTTTTGTTCTTACAACATCAGCCTGGATGTCTTTCGAAGTAAGGATTTCGTGATCCGACATCTGCTTTAACTTCTCGGAATCTTCCTTCGAACGAGCCCAAGAAACGTACTCAGTGCGGATCCTGTTACCGTCTATACTCACGACAGAGATGTTGACATGCGAATAAAGAAGCGCATCATGTATGTGGCTACCCACTTCTTTGATGTCGTCTAGCCAGTCGTGGCCAGCCACCAAACGTTTGGCCAGTTCCGACTCAGCTGAATATAGCTTGTGCAGCGACTCCTGGATTTGCAGCCGTTCAAAGCTCACGGACGCAGACTTGGCCAGCTGCACCAAATGTTTCTCTTCCGCCTCAGAAAACGCGTCAGGTAGGGCGCTCTCAAAATTCAACACTCCGATTCGTTTGGGCTGGTCCTCGACATGGGTTCCCGATCCTTTGGGATTCGCAACTCTCGCGCTTGATTTGGGCACGTAGAGTGGCACTGCAAGCTCGGAATACGTTCCTGGCCAGTACTCGGTAAACCTTGAATGTTGTTTCACGTTTCCAATTCGCCAAACCTTTAGGTGGCGAAGGCAATGCCCAGTCACACCTTCATCAATCGATAGCTCAGTACTTGTGACATACGGTGGCTGGTGTAACGTAACGTCTAGCCCTCCGGTCTCTTTGTCTAAAAGTAGAACTGCTCCTATTCGAGTACTAGTGATGCGAAATCCGCCTTCTAGCAGACACGTCACGAGGTCAGATACCGTTTCCGCTTCAGCGATATTCGACAATGCATCGTTCAGTTCTCTAATCATGCTCGCGTGCAAAACTTGATCGAGAGCGGAACAAATATGCAAGACGAGCTCTTTCGTAAATTTGAGCTTACTTTCATTACTACTTCTGTCGCGACCAAAGTTGAAATCAATCACTCCCAGAACTCTTCCCGAGGAATACACTTGACACGCCAGACGAAAATCTCCATCCGAAGCCCACGAAATTGGAAAATCCACCTCAATGGGAATATTTCGATTGAGTTGGAGAACAATTTCACTACTCAATGCGTCGCATTCGCTTGTTTCTCGCCGGTTCGTTTTTTGAAGTTCCGACAGGAGAAGCTCATACTTGCCGCTAGTCTTATTGGCTAACCATATAGACACGGTCTTGACGGAGATCAATTTTGGTATCGAATCAATCAGCCTTATCAGAAATGATCGGACGTCAAGGTCAAACGCAGCTAGTGACAACAGCCCGACTGAGTTGAGTGTCGTTTCGAGGTCGGGAAGCGGCATCGAGTATTTCTCCATCGGTCGAATCCAGGAACTCTTGGCCGCGAGACGCGGCTATGATGTCCGATTTCTGAACGTGCAATGTCAGTTCGGAACAGTCGACGCATCCTAGGGATGCTGTAGTCACCGTCGTCGTGGTCGCGCAAATGAGTCACGCTATTCGGAATTCAACGCTGATCGGGATGGAAAAACTTGCAAAAGTCTGAAGTTTGCTGCGTGGATCGTCTTTAACCCGTTTCCCGATGGATTTTGAAGAGCCTCGGGATACCAAGAAGGTCTTCCAGCAAACTGCGGGGGATGAGATTCTTGATACTAGGTCTTGTGAATTCTGTCAACTATATTGCCATGGGGCGCTCAGTGAGCGGCCTGGGAATGACACAAATGCGGGTTTCGAGTCTTGTATTCTCAACAGCCTAGATGATCTGGCTGCTGCTCCCACAGCTTAGACCATCGACTCACAACGCCGATAAATACAGGGGGGATGTTCGTACTAATGGAGACCTTGTATAACAGATTTGGTCGGATACAGATGAAGATCGGGACATTCAGAACGAAGTTGCCACCAGCCCGGCCGTGCTTCTAGAAGATTTGTGAATTCACCCGTGGATATTGACCGACCGCATCGATCAAAAAATCTTTGCCATTTGTCCGCTGATCTCTGCCGCAGCAAGACAGAAGAAAGATTAGCCGAGATCTGGGAGTCCAATAATCGTTTCCCCGGGTTACGAACGTGCCTCAGGGTGCCATCCGTGACGTTTGATTTCTGTGGGGCAACTTGTCTCCGCTTGCTGCTGCAGCACCGGTTCTTGTTGACCCAGACACGTTTACTAACGAAAAGCGGGGATGTAGGAAGCGGCGGCGGCCAGTGACGAGGCTCCTCCCTCCAATTTGCTATTGGCACAGCGAAGCTGAGGAATCTATTCTGGGGTGCATGGGGTGGGGATTCAGGAAAAGTATCAATCTTGGTCCGTTGCGGATCAATGCATCCAAGAGCGGGATCGGCTATTCCATCGGGGGTAGAGGCTTCCGAGTGGGAAAGGATGCACGCGGTCGAAGCTACCGATCTATTTCTATTCCAGGGACTGGCATCTATAACCGGACCTACACGAAGAAAAGAGCGGTTTCGACGCCGACGACGTATAATTCCTCTTCCCAGACAAGCCTCAATTCTCCTCCGCCAAAAAAATTTCCCGCACAAGGCATCGGCAAGGCCGCGGCGTATATTGCTGCTGGAGTATTGATTTATCTGATCATCTACGCGATCGTTCACCTGCTTTAAGGAGTCTCGCATGTCATTCGAGCAAGTTCCGTTCGGGGAAAGTGTCGAATTCGCTGAGAACACTGAACCTCGCTGTCCCTGCCTATTGTTGCTCGATACATCGGGCTCGATGCGCGGTAAGCCGATCGACGAACTGAACGCCGGCATCCGTCACCTCCGCGACGAATTATTTGCCGACGAGATGGCGCAGAAACGAGTCGAGGTCGCCGTCATCGGCTTCGGCCCAGTACAAACGCTGTCTGAGTTTCAAACGCCTGATGTGTTTCAACCGCCGACGCTGGCGGCCAGTGGTGATACTCCCATCGGAGCAGCTATCGAAGCGGGACTAAACCTGCTCGACCAGCGAAAGCAGACTTACCGGAATAACGGAGTCACCTACTATCGTCCTTGGGTTTTCCTTATCACGGATGGAGGCCCTACCGACTATTGGCAGGCGGCAGCAGAACGGGTAAAGCAGGGAGAGGTGGCCAATCATTTTTCCTTCTTCGCCGTGGGCGTGGAAGGGGCGCGGATGGACATATTAGCGCAAATTACGACCCGACAACCCCTTAAATTGCAGGAATTGCGATTCCGAGATCTTTTCAAGTGGCTATCCAATTCTCTAACGGCAGTTTCCAAGTCTCAGGTTGGAAGTCAGGTCCCGCTTGAAAATCCCGCGGGACCGAGTGGATGGGGCGCTGTCGGATGATGGGCGGCTGGAAGTACGCAGCCGCCTCCGTCATTGGTACATCGCATCTG
>Ga0335072_10009994_pt1 | contig 13664 bp, 8 predicted proteins | sample Lox_Sample_21_FD_206725 | JGI IMG/M metagenome (GOLD analysis project Ga0335072, IMG submission 206725) | Soil microbial communities from Loxahatchee National Wildlife Refuge, Florida, United States - Lox_Sample_2.1 | ecosystem: Environmental > Terrestrial > Soil > Wetlands | place: USA: Florida...
CAAAGAACCCGGTACGCCCGTTCCTCAATCCCGCATTTAGCGGAAAAGTGATCCTCGGAACGCCCACGCAGTGGTTCAATCCTGACGCCTTTCTTGCTCCGCCGGCCGGCAGCGGGTTTTATGGGAATCTCGGCCGCGACGCGTTGACGGGACCGGGCCTGGCCACATGGGATTTCTCCGCGTTCAAGGACACTGTGCTGCATGACCGCCTCAACCTTCAGTTCCGTGCAGAGCTCTTCAACCTTCTGAATCGAGCCAACTTCAATACGCCGAACCTGGTCGTCTTCACGCCTTCCGGCGTATCACCGACGGCTGGGGTTGTCACCAGCACGGCCACCACTTCGCGCCAGATTCAATTCGGGTTCAAGCTGCTCTGGTAGCAGCCGCAGCACCACGTGTCGGTCGATTCGTTTCCCGGCAGCCCAATTCGAAACTGCTCCCAAAGTGGTGTTCACTCTTCTATAAATAAGCCGCGAGGTGACTTAGATCACAGTGAGGAATCCAGATCAACGCTAATGTAGTCGCCATAGAACGACTTTCACAGTCGAGGGCCCTAAAAGTGAAGACTCATATTCAACCCAATCACAACACCAAGACAACGTTGCAGATCATCGATCAGCCCGCCGTCATTTCCTGGCCCGGCGGAGGAAAGATCGCGGTCTACTTCAATCTTATCGAGATGCAGGACTTCGAAAACGGCCTCCCGGGTCGAACGTACAGCTACGGCAGCCTTCGATTCCGCGACTACGTTGAATCGTCCGTCGTACTTCTCTTCCTCTCACGCGCGAAGTTAACTCTCGTGGGCGGTGGCATCGAGACAACTGTCTCGCTCTATGGATTGAACTCCTTCACCGTCACTGGCCCGATCATCCCCGCGGCTGCCGCACCTGCCACCGCGGTGCAAGCTTCTCGGAACGTCGTCGCTGCCTGAGTGCGGATGCCCCGCGCGCGCAGCCAACCATCTTTGCCTCGATCCACAAGGATCATTTTGTTCACCAACTATTCGCCTTATGTTCGCCTATAATGCGGAGATGCACATCGCCGGCGTCCGCGCGCAAGTTGATCATGCCAGGCTGGGGCCCAGCCTGCTTATCGCCAGCAGCCTGGTGCTTGCCATTCGCACCGCCAGATGGTCCCGTGAAATCGACGGCAGCACCAGCCAGCCGGAATGGGATGCTGAGGTGGAGCATTCGGTCCGGATTGCTTATCGCGTTCTCACACACTTGGTCGCGAAGTTTCCCGGCTTTTTTGCGAAGAAGGATGTTCCCTGGTATCAGCCCGATGAGGATGAATCGCCGCAGTGAGAGTTCGCCTGCGATCAGCTGAAGATCCTCATGCGTCGATCGATTCCACGAGCCGCACCATACGTTCTTCTTGCTGTTCGATTGACTCAACCAGTTTGAATTGCATTCGGCAGCGATCGAGGTTGTGGCCCTCGCGGTGCACCTTGAAGTACGTATCGCCTGAGAGGTAGTCGGTCAGGAACCGCAGGCCGATCTCGAAAGTGATCAGCTTCCCCGAGAACGCAAGCTGCTGTTTTTCCGCCTTCGTTAAGAAATCTCCTGCCGAACTCAAGTATCCGCGCACCAGGGCTTCGAACATGGGAAACTGCAGGTACACCTTCTTGAGGTCTCGCTCGTCCTCCTGCGCCGGGCTTGTCGTCGTTCGCACCATGTCGCCAAAGTCGTAGGGTGCGAGCCCCGGCATCACGGTGTCGAGATCGATCACGCAGATTCCTTCGCCGGTCGCATCGTCGAGCAGCACGTTATTGAACTTGGTGTCGTTGTGCGTCACCCGCTCCGGCAGCTTCGCCTCGAGCAGGACGTCGACGATGGATTTGCGGGCAAGGGCAAACTCGATCTCCGGTTTTGCCAGCACTGCCCGGCCTGCCCCATCGGCGGCAATCGCCTTCTCCAGGGCTTCAAAGCGCTTGGGCGTGTGATGAAAATCGGGAATCGTATCGTGCAGGCGCGGCGCGGGCAAATCGGCCAGCATGCGCTGGAATTGCCCGAAGGCCCGTGCCGCCTGGTATGCCTGTTCAGTGCGCTTCACGGCATCGTAGCTCTGGGCGCGCTCGATAAATCGGTAGGCGCGCCAGTGATTGCCTTCGTCATCCACGTGCCAGGCGTCTCCGCCGAACGTCTCAATCAGCCGCAGCACGCGTCGTTCTCCATCCGCGTCGCCGGCCACCTGAGGGGCCAGGTGCGACGTCACGCGCTGGATGTTTTCCATAACGGCAACAGGGTTCTTGAAGACGTGGTGGTTGATGCGCTGGAAAATCACGCGCGACGCCTCACCGCGCCGATCAAAGACGGCGCAGTAGGAATCATTGATGTGTCCGCTGCCATACGGGGCGGCCGATCGGAACGCACCTTCAATCTGGAACTGCCGTGCGACCGCTCCCACGTTGTGGTTTTGATTCATGACCAGAGGCTCTTCGGGTAATATCCCCCTTCTATAAGGTGGCGCACGGACTCGATAGCGCGTGGACGGTCTTCGCGATATGTGACCCCGAACCATGAATCGACCGTACGCAGCACGCGCACGCGTGCGTGGCCCTCAGCGATCAGCTCGTTCACCGTGGTCGGAACATAGCACTCCGCCTTCAGGTCGGTACTGTGTTGATGAAGGAATCGGCGGAAATGATCGTGCAGCTGATCAAAGACCGTTGGCGTAAAACCCCACATGTTCATCGAAACCAATTCATCGCCGGTGAGCTGCGTCTCGTTCCCATCGGCATCCACGTTCCTGGCGTGCGCCTTCTCGCGTTCAATCGATTTCATTTCCACAATATCCGTTAGATAGCCGTTCTCGTCCACGTGGCAGACGCCGCGCGCCACGGAGCCGAAATCTGAGAGCGTATTCCGCAGAATATATCCCACCATGGCATAATCGCCGCCGCCCGATTGCAGATGACGGGAAAGGGCGCGGTAGCTGTCGGCGCCGTAAAAGTCGTCGGAGTTGATCACGGCAAACGGCTCTTTGATTGTACCTGCGGCCATCAGAATGGCATGCGTGGTACCCCACGGTTTCGCTCGACCTGCCGGCACGGAAAAGCCCGACATCAGCTTGCCCATCTCCTGAAACACGTAATCCACGGCGACGCGTCGTTCGTAGCGGGAGCCGATGCTTTCCGTGAATGCCTTCTCAATTTCCTTGCGGATGACAAAGACGACCTTGTTGAAGCCGGCACGTCGTGCGTCGAAAATCGAATAGTCCATGATGGTCTCGCCGCTCGGACCGACCGGATCGATCTGCTTCAATCCGCCATAGCGGCTGCCCATACCCGCAGCCAAAACCAGCAACGTGAGGTTTGCCATATGATCCTTCCTTTCATGGATCTCAGGGAGTCAGGTTACTTTGCAGGCAGCATGTCGAGGGTAAGGACCTGAAACGGAGCCAGTTCGAATCTGTGAGCTTGCCGCGCGTCCAGTTGGATTGGTGGCTTGTCTTGATCCTCCTTCCACGGGCTCCTCGCCTCAAATAGAGTCGCGGCTCCAGGCGGCAGCTCGAACACATCCTGGAGGTTGATTTCGATGGTCTGCGGCTTGTTGCTCGGGTTGCGCAGCACCAGGATGCCTTCGCGCGGAGCCCACGCAGCCCACCCGTAGACTTCGAGCCACTGCGGATTGCCGCCGACCCAGTGCGTGTCTTTCAACACGTCCGCGTTGGCGCGCGACCATTTCGCGGCCTCCGCAAGATCGTCCCAGTTCGCATCCGTCAACAGCGACGGCGTGATGTACATCTCCTGCAACTGCGTTCCCGTGCCGAAATATGAACGAATCTCGTTGCGGAAATCGTTCCCCGGGTCCTTATCGAGATGCTTGTGAAACCGCGCATAGATCATGCCGTGCAACATCAGCGAGTTCAGCGGATAGAGCGGCCCGTTCTCGACCACATTCTCATAGGTCTGCGTATCGCGATACGTGATCCACCGCTCGCGATAGCTGCCCATGCCAGTCACGTTGTCGTCGTCGCCGCCGCGCCAGATCGAGTCCGCATAGATCAGCCAGAACGGCGACGGCCATGTTCCCGTCGTCAGGTTGATGAAGATGTCCGGCTTGGCCGCGCGCAGTTCACCGATCAGGTGAATAGCCGCGGAAAAATCGCTGTCGAACTGGCTGCCTGGAAACACGGAATCCACGTTGCCCGTTCCATCGAGCTTGAATTGATTCACGCCGTATTTGTGAATCATCTCGAGGCACACATCGCGAAAGGCCGCATAATACTTGGGACCAGAGAGCGCGTAGCCGCCGGCCACAATTTCGTATCCTTGCGATTTGCCGAACGCAATTCGCTCCTGCTTCGGGGTCGAGTAGCCTCCCCACGGCGACATCCAGATGCCCGGATCGGCGCCATACTTCTCCGCTGCCGCGCGCACCGGGGTGAATCCATCCGGAAAACCCGAATTGAATTGCCACAGCGACTTGTGATTGTCCCAGCCATCGTCAAAGAGGAAGGAATCGAGCTTTACGCCGCGCTTCTCCTCGAGTTCATGGCCGAAAGCGTTGATGCGGTCCAACGCACTGGCTTGATCATAGGGCGTGAAGTAACCAAGGTCGTACCAGGAGTTGTAATGGAGAAAAGTGCGGTACGGATGTGCGCGCTCGCGTTCGACGTAGGCGAGAAAATCGCGGCGCATCTGCCCGTCGCGTGCCACGCCCACCACTGACGAATAGGTAATGGACTGTCCAGCCTTAAGAGGCAGTTCGCGATCGATCCAGGCCGTTGCCCGGTCGTCTGTCACCTTGCTCTTCGAGATCGGATGCTCGAAACCAAGGAATAGATTCCCGGCCACGATGGGCGATCCCGCCACCGATCCCGCCACCTGCGCGCCGGCAAGGTGCAGGTCGATCAGCTGAACCCGGCTGATCGCGAGATCGTGACTGCTCGCTTTGATCGTCACAAGCTGCCGGAAGTAGTTCGATCCATCCCGCAATACGACGGACCACGTCGCTTCGAGCGCGTGGTCGTCGCTAACCAGCGGAACATCGACCTCAACACCGTGCAACTGGTCTGCCGCGCGTGCTGCATTCGCCTGGGGCGCGAGCTCCCGTACGGTTGGCTTGCCAGATACCGTCAGATTCTCCCGGTCGAAGATCGTTCCATCATTCAGAAGAATCGCAAACGGCGCTGCAAGTGGGATCTCCTGGTCGTGCAGCCGGTCGGCGACTGCGACGTCGGCAATCCTGTCACCGGTGATCGACCACCGCACGCTGATTGTCTGGTCCTGGAGTTGAAAATTGCTGCCGTTCTGGGCAACAGATGCCGCGTCTGCCGCTTCGGTGGCCTGACTTCCTGCCGCCCAGCCCATTCCGCAAATCAACGCGTAGATCGGCGCTGCTCTTCGAAAAAACAATGAGAATTGCAACGGAAAGCCCTCTTCACCTGCCCCGTGGATTGTATCGCAGGGCGTGCAGACCGGGTTACCGCTTCTGCGCGGAACGAGGGCTTGCAATTACGCGGACTGGTGACATCGGATTAGGTCCGCCGATGCGTGGATTGAATCACTGCACCTGGATGGTCACCGTGCATTGCGCGGTGGTGCTGCCCGACGTGCCGGTGACTGTCACGGTGTAACTTCCGGGCGTGGTGCCTGGATTGCCATTCCCGCCACCTCCGCCTCCGCCGCCCCCACCACCGCAGCTCACGACACCCCCGCCGAGCAGCGCAAGTAACACCAGCATGCCCAACATGGTCTGCCGCCACTTGCGCCGCTCAGAGAACCCAAACAATAGAACGCAGGCCAGCACGCTGCCTCCGCCGAGCAGACCCGCGCCCGGCCGCGCCGGACGGTGCATGGCCGCTGATGTGGCGGCGGTCGTCGAGACCGTCATGGTGGCTGTCTTCGCATTGCTATCCGTGATGCTTACCGGGCTCGTCGCACCGAAGCTGAAGGTGGGCAAATCCACCGCGCCCGCCGGGGTGCTCGCGATTGCGGCAGTCAGCGTGACAGAACCCGTGAATCCGCCACTCGGGGTCAGGGTGATTGTCGAGATGTTTCCGCTCGTCGCGCCCGGAGCAAGCGAAACAGCGGTGCCCGCAGCCGTGAAAGTCGCGGGCTGCGCCGCATTCACCGTGACCGTTTCCGTGTTCGTTCCGGGGCTGTAATTGGAATCGCCGCTGTACGTTGCGGTGAGCGTGTCGGACCCAACCGCCAGCGAGTTTGCCGGAAGCGTGAAGGCGGCCGTTCCCGCGTTGAGTTGGACGGGAGAAGAGGTGTAGCTTCCGCTGGACAAGGTGACAGTGCCGGTGGCGGCGGGAACATTTGGATAGGAGCCTATGCTTGCCGTGACACTGAGCGGCTGATTGACCGCGATCGTGCCTCCAGCAGGCGAGAAATTGATGATCGGATTCGCAAAGACAGTGACAGAGGCGGCTCCGGTGCCGGGGGTGAAGTTTGAATCTCCCAGGTAGGTAACCGTGAGCGTATTCGGGCCGGGTTGAAGTCCACTCTGAATGGTGAATGTGGCTGAACCGTTCGCCAACGGCGCTGAGGCACTGTAGTTCGCCCCGTTCGTCATCGAAACAGAGCCGGTTGCTGTCGGAGATCCTGACGCTCCGCCGATCGTCACGCCAACCCCGACGGGGTAATTCACAACGCCCATCGGCGGCAACACAACAATGCTGGGCGCGATCGTGCCTGTGCCGATCATGTTCACGCCCGTCGAGCTGGAAGTCGCGGAATAGTACTGGTCCCCGCTGTAATTGGCTGTAACGGTTGCTGTGCCGACCGGAAGAGAATTGGCCGGAATGGTCACCATCGCCTGCGCATTGCTGAGAGTGACTGGCGCCGTCGTGACTCCGTTGTATGTCAGCGTGATCGAGCCGGTGGGGAGCTGCAGACCGTTGTTGAGCGTCTGGATCAGCTTGACGGTGATCGGGACGGGCTGGTTGATTGGCGTCCCATTTGACGGAGGGACCAGCACCATCGAAGCCTGCGCGGGAGTTATGGCAACGGATACGGCAGACGATGTTGAGGTGGCGTAGTTGGTGTCGCCGCTGTAGACGGCCGTGATGTTGTGCGTTCCGGCCGCCAGCGTTGAAGTCGAATAGCTTGCAGTCCCACCGGCAAGCGAGGTTGCGCCGGGGCCGACTCCAATGAGAGGTGCCGCGGACAGAGTCTTTCCACCGTCTTCAAATGTGACCGTCCCGGTGGGGGCAACGCCGGCGCTGTCGGATGTAAGAGTCACGCTCAGCGGAACCGGGCTTCCCGCAATACTGCCGCTGTACGTGTAAAGCAGTTGGGTTAACGTCACCGCTGGCATCACGGTAAGGCTCACCGGTGCGCTGGTGCTGGCCTGGAAACTCGCATCGCCCGGGAAAACCGCCGTGAGGCTGTCGCTGCCTGCGGGCAACGTCGACGTCTGCAGCTCGGCCACGCCGTTGCTCGCCAGCGCGGCGGTGCCCAGCGTGTTCGACCCGCCCTTGAACGTGATCATGCCCGTCGCGTTTCCATTCGGACTCGAAGCCGACGCGCTGTTGCCGTAAGGCTGCGCATCGAGCAGATAGATATAACCGTAATAGGCCGTGTTCACCGGATTTCCCGTCGAAGGATCGTAGTACCCAGCCACCTTGAGGTTTGTTGCGCTGCTCTCGGCCGACACCGTCACCGGAATAGAGTTGGAATCGCTCTCGGCATAGGTGTTGCTGCCGCCGTAGTGCGCCGAAACATTGTACGATCCACCCGGAAGTGCATTCGTCGTGCCCGAAGCGCTTCCACCCGCGAGCGTAAAATCCGCAATCGCGCCATTGTTGGGCAGGATCGCCGGGCTCAGGCTGTCGACGAGGGCAAGGTCGCCGGCGGGTGTGCCGCCGGTTGCGGCTACGCTGGCGTTCACGGTCACGCTCTGGCCGTGGGTAATGCTCAAGGCGGATGTGGCTCCGTTCAGCTTGAGCGTTGCGGTCGTGCCGACGAGGTCCGCGCCCGACCAGTTACTCAGAAGCTGAGCCGCATCCACACTGCCGAGCCCACTGGCGTTGTCGTATCCCGTCGTCGCGTTATACCCGGAGAGAAAATCATAGCTGAGCGGGTTCTGCACGCAGTTCGAGGTGTTGGGCTGGCAGCTCACTGAATTGTCGCCCGTGGTCACGTCATGAAACACGGTCGCGTACTTCGACTTCGCCAGGTCGTACAGCACATAGTCGGCCTGCCCAAGCCGCGAACCGGTCTTCTGCTGCACCAGTGCCAGGATGCCCGCGAAAGCCGGAGCGGCAGCGGATGTTCCGCCGATCCCGGTCAAGTAAAACGAAGCGCCAGTCGTTGGCGTTCCGGCGCAGTCCTGAAGAACCGTTCCGGTCGATGGGTCGTAATCCTGGTCCGTGCAGAGGCCCCATGCGGCGCCATAGAATCCATTACCGGCAAGAAACGAGACATCAGGCAGGTTGCGTCCAATGGCTGAGGTGTTGCTGGTCTGCCAGCTTGGAAGCGGGTACGTCGTGCTGACGCCGCCACCGCCAGCAATGATGTCGTCTGAGCTGCCGTAGACCGAAAGCGGAAGGTTGGCCGAAATCGACGTATTCGGAAGCGTCGAATCGTTCCACGGTGCTTCAGGAATGTACTTGAGCGCGCTGCGATGATTGGGAAGCGTGTTGGTAATGTCTACATAGTTCGTAAAGCTGGCAGGAAACGAACTTGTGTAGAGAGCGTCGTAATCCGTCCCGCCGACGGCAACGTTATACGGCGTTGAAGCGATCGCATTCACCGCAAGGCCATATTGCGCGACCTGTTCTGCGTTCGGATTGTCGCAGCCGGCCGAGCCACTGTCACCCGTCGATACCGTCACCGCGATTCCCTGGGCCGCTGCCTGCTCCCACAAGCTGTTCATGTATTGATTGCCGGCTGCGCCGAATTCCGCTTCGCACGCGCCAAAGCTGACATTCAAAATGTCCGCCTGATTGTCGTCGAGCGCCCGCGAAATCGCCAGAAACAACCCGGATTGCAAGGTTGTGTCGGCCGCTGTGTAGAGGATCACGTTGGCATTCGGGGCGATGCCGCCTGAAACCTGGGTGTCAAGATAGGCTTCAATCGCGTCGCCATTTTCACCCGGATCCGTGCCGTCGACGGCCACTGTCGTTGCCTTCGCCGGCAGGCCGAAGGTGGCGCGGTAATTGGCATTCTGGGTGACATCGATGTTCGAATCGCCAGCAATTCCTATCGTGACGCCAGTGCCGTCATACTTCGTTCCGCTGAAGGCCGGGTTCAGCGAGGTCGGGGTGTCATAGATCGTGGCGGCATCGGCCGGCCCCAGGAAGATGTAGTATCCGTCCTGCGCGTCGCCAAAGGTGTAGGTCGGGGTAATCGTATGCTTGGCAGGATCGTAGTGGCCGCTCGGGCCGCGGATATACTGCGCAACCGGCTTGAAGCTGCTCATCGAAGCAAGCCCGACCGCCACCGGCGACAGCGCCTCAGGAATCTGCGGGTCACTCGCATTGGCCCAGTATTGCTTTCCGCCAACCACGTAAGAGTGAATTGATGTACGGAAGGCATCCTGCACCTGCCCGATTGTGCCGGAGATCTCGATTGCCATTTTTCCCTTGGAGATCTTATTCACGGTCAGTCCATGGCTCGTCAGCCATGCCCCGACGGTTTGCAAATCGGCATCGCCCACGCCGAACCGCGCGCCAAATTGATCGGGAGTCAAGAACTTGTGATAGCTCGAGGATGCGGGATCCTGCACGGACGCGAGGTAAGTCTGCAAGTCCGCTTCCTGCATCGCGCTGCGTTTGAGCACCAGGATCAGCCGGCCCGCCGACATCGACACGGGTGCAGGTCCCTGGTCGAATCTGGACTGGGCGAATGAATGTGTATTGCCCCGCAAACTGACCAGCGAGTGCTCATCCACGCCCGCCGTGATGCGCCGCTGCAACGACGGCGCAGGGGACTGCCCAAGGAGGTTAGCAACAGAGGAAACGGAAAGACACAACAGCGCAGACCGGCGCAACCCAGGCAAATGCGAAAGACGCATGACAGGTAATCCTGAATTTCAGCCCCTCACGGCCCGGCGACCTTCACAAAAGACGGGCTGGTCCAAGGCAAAAAGGGGAATGTTGGTGAAAACTTGCGGAGAAGCATACCACAAGGTCGAGGCGCTGGATATCGAACCGGAGTGGTACCCGACTCACCCCAGGCGTTGCAGCGACACCTGGCTCTCGTAAGGTCGCGATGGCACCCGAAGCCTTGCTTATGGAGCTTCGCCATCAGTTGAGCGAATCCCCAGCGGCAACAGCGGGATTTATGATGGGCCCCATGTCGAAGAAGCTTCGTTGGGGAGTTCTCAGCACCGCGCGCATCGGCGTCAACAAGGTCATACCTGGGATGCAGAATGGCAAGCTCACCGAGGTCACTGCCATTGCCTCGCGCGATCTCGCCCGCGCCCAGAAGACCGCTCAAACTCTCGGCATCCCCAAGGCCTATGGCTCCTACGAAGAACTGCTCGCCGATCCCGAGATCGACGCCGTCTACAATCCACTTCCCAACCAGCTTCACGTTCCCTGGACGGCCCGCGCGGCCGAAGCCGGCAAGCACGTGCTCTGCGAGAAACCGCTCAGCCTCACCGTTGCCGAGGCAAAAACGCTGCTCGACGTTCGCGAGCGCACTGGCGTCAAAATCGGCGAAGCGTTCATGATCCGCAGCTACACCCAATGGCTGCGTCTTCGCGAACTGCTTTCGGAAGGCCGTATCGGCGACCTTCGAGCCATTTCAAGCTTCTTCAGCTACTTCAATAATGACCCCGGCAACATCCGCAATCACGTGGAGAGCGGAGGCGGCGCGCTTTATGACATCGGCTGCTACTGCATTCAGCTCTCGCGTTACGCCTTTGCCGGGGAACCGACCCGTGTCGTAGCCAAAATCGAGCGCGACCCGGCCTTCGGCGTCGACCGGCTCACCTCAGCCATTCTGGACTTTCCTTCGGGCCAGTCCATCTTCGCCTGCAGCACGCAACTGGTTGCTTATCAGCGCGCGCAGTTCTACGGCACCCGCGGCCGCATCGAAATCGAGATTCCCTTCAACGCCCCCAAGGACCGTCCGACGCGACTCTTTATCGATGAGAGCGGTGACCTCACCGGCAGCGGAATCCGCACCGAGGTGTTTCCCACGAGCGATCAGTACACGATGCAGGGCGACGCCTTTGCAAGAGCAGTATTTGCGAACACCGAGGTTCCCGTTCCGCTCGAAGACGCCATCCGCAACATGGCGGTAATCGAAGCCATCTTTCGCTCCGGTGAAACGGGCCAGTGGGAAAAGCCGGCGGCCTGATCACGGGAACAATCCCGCTCAGGCTTGCGTCAGAATGTCGTGCACGATGCGCGCGTTCTCCTCGATCTCGTCTTTGCGCCTCGGAAAGACTCCCACGTAAACCCCATCGTTCGGCTTGATGCTCGCAAATGCCGTGCGAAATGCCGACTGCACGCCTTCATCGGCAATCCGGCCCGCGGCCAGAATCTTGAACGCGAAGCACGGCTTCGTCGTTTGCCGGATGACCTTGTACAGCCGCGCCGGATCGCTCTGGATATAGATATCGCCTGTCATTTCCGGCAACTCGCCGCCCAGCACCTGCCGCCACTCCTGTTCGCTGCGGGTGCGGTTGTAGACGCAAGCGGCGAAAAAGTCCACGTCCCATCCCTGCTCTTCGACCAGTTCGATCACTTCCGGCTTGTGCGTTCCCACGCCCACCATCACACCCAGGTCGCGCACCCTTTTGCACCACTCGCGCTCACTGGCCATGGTCCCATGCCGGAATGCGATATCGATCTCCTCCCCTCGCCGCTGTAGTGCCAGCGGCTTCAAATCCCTCACGAGCGCGGCTTCATCATCGCGCGCCGTTACCTGCACGGTCAGGTGCATCTTGCCGCCCTCGGCCTCAAAGCGAGCCAGGTCCTGCGGAGCCCGTCCCATGTTCACATAATTGAAGGCATTGATCCCGAAGCTGTTGGCACGATGCAGCACCTCGCACACCTTGTCCTGCGTGTACCAGTCGGCCATCGCCCTGGCGTAGTTGTTGTTGTAGTGGGCAAAGCCGTAGAGCGGGTTCACGCCGAGCACCATCCGGCTGATCTCCACGCTTCCGAATTTCATCTTCGGTACCTGGATCGCAGCCGAGGACGCCGGCGGCACAGCCGGAACTTGTGGCGGCTGCTGTGTCTCGGCGGCCATCCGCGTTGCGGCTCCGCTGATCACTCCCACGGCCAGCGCGGTCCCGGATTGAAGGAATTCCCGTCGTGTATTCGACATGCGGCCAGCTTCGACCTCGCCTCCGCACCCGCGCTGTGTGCTGGATCACATGTGATCGGCCGCATCGCGGTTTACACTGCCTTGTTCTCTATGCAGGTTGAAAGCCCCACTTCCACGCTCAGCCACACGCGCGGGCCCGATCGCCCACTGCTCGAGTTGACCATCGGCGATCTGCTTTACCGCACGGCCGACCGTTTTCCTGACCGGCTCGCTGTGGCTTCGCGTCACCAAGCGTGCCGCATGACCTGGGGAGAGTTGAGCGACGCCGCCGATCGCGTGGCCCGCGGCCTTTGGGCTCTCGGCATCCGCCGCGGCGATCGCGTCGGTCTCTGGTCCACCAACTGCATCGAGTGGATCATGATGCACATGGGTTGCGCCCGCGCCGGAGCCGCTCTGGTCAACGTCAACCCCGCGTACCGCTCTCATGAGCTGCAATACACACTAAGCCGGTCGCGGATGAAGGCGATTTTCCTCTGGCACAGCGACAAGCGCGCCAACTATGAGGAGATCCTCTCTCGCGCCCGCCACGGCCTCGATCTTGCTCTTGCGCACACCATTTATTTCGATTCGCCGGAGTGGCCGGCTCTGCTCGATTCAGACGGCCGCCTGCCCGGACACGTCGCAATCGACGATGTCGCCAACATTCAGTACACCAGCGGCACCACCGGCCTGCCCAAGGGCGTGATGCTCACCCACCACAATATCGTGAACAACGGGCAGTTCCTTGCGCAGGGCTTTCACTACACTGAACAGGACCGCATCGTCGTCCCGGTTCCGCTCTTTCACTGCTATGGGTGCGTCATCGGCACCATGTCTGCGCTGAACACCGGGGCAGCCATCATCCTGCCCAACTGGACCTTCGACGCTCGCGCCACGCTCCAGGCCGTGCATGATGAGCGCGCAACCTCGGTCTACGGCGTACCGGCAATGTATGTTGCCGAGTTCGCACTGCCCGATTTCTCCAACTTCGATCTCACCAGCCTGCGGACGGGCATGATGAGCGGCGCGCCCTGCCCTGTCGAACTCATGCGGCGCGTACTGAATGAAATGCACTGCCATGAGCTGGTCATCGCCTACGGGCAGACCGAGACGTCGCCGGTTGTCACCATGAGCGATGCCGCCGATACCATCGCGATTCGCGTGCACACCGTCGGTCGCGCCATGCCGCAGACTGAAATCAAGATCATTTCCACGGCAACCGGCACAACGATGCCCATCGGCAAGCAGGGTGAAATCTGTGCGCGAGGCTATCCCGTGATGAAAGGCTACGACGGCGATCCTGCCGGCACCGCGCAGGTGATTCAGCCCGACGGTTGGCTGCGTACCGGCGACCTTGGCGTGATGCACTCCGACGGATGCATCCACCTCACCGGCCGGTCCCGCGACGTGATCATTCGCGGCGGCGAAAACATCTACCCTCGCGAAGTCG
>Ga0335072_10009997_pt1 | contig 13662 bp, 17 predicted proteins | sample Lox_Sample_21_FD_206725 | JGI IMG/M metagenome (GOLD analysis project Ga0335072, IMG submission 206725) | Soil microbial communities from Loxahatchee National Wildlife Refuge, Florida, United States - Lox_Sample_2.1 | ecosystem: Environmental > Terrestrial > Soil > Wetlands | place: USA...
CCTTCCGAGGATCCGCCGCGCCTCGGGGAAGTGAGCCGCGTACTCGGCGTGGTGCTGCACGTGGTCCTTGTGGGTCAGGAAGATCCATCGGACGCCACCATGGGCATCGAGCCACGCGAACAGCTCGTCGTTCGGAAGTGGTAGATCGACCAACACGCCACCGTCGGGGTGCTCGATGAAGTAGGCGAATGCTCCGTAGTTCCTCGTCGAGGGTCGGCCGAGCGCCCACACGCCCTCGTCGACCAGGCGGGGCCAGTCGTTCCAAATCGGGCTGCGTTGAGCACGGTCCCGGGTCGACTGGGGCTTGCCAACCCTGATGGCGTTGAAGCCGCAGCCCGCCGCCGCGGTCCGGGCAGCGTCGAGCTCCTGCCACGTGCGGGGTTGTCTGATCACCCCGGTGAAGGCACCCCCTTCCCAGCTCCCCTCGATTAGCGCTCTTCCCCGCTCGGCGGCTGCGGGGCTGACTTCACCGAAGATGGACGGAGCGACGTTGCGACAGAGCCCGGCGCCGCAGCACCTTCTCGTGATGAAGACCTCTGCAAGGGCGACGTCGTCTACTGGCGACGCCGACGCCGGGTCGGCGGAGTTGGACGAGGTGTCCGGCTGCTGGGTCATGATGATTGTTCTCCCGAGAAGGTTTGGACGAGCAGGAGGCGAAGGGCGTCACGCAGCCTGGTACCGAGCTCGGTCACGGTCCATCCGCGAACGTCGATGAGTTCGGTCGTGGTGGTTGGCGTGAGGAGGGTGGTGGCGAGGTCGGTGGCCGTCTCCACGGTCCACTCGGGGCGGAGCAGGCCTTCGGCACGGAGTCGCGTCACGACATGTCGCATCAACGACCGTCGACCCTGCGGCCGCTGCTCGAAGTGCTTCTCGATTTCCGGATCGTTCCATCGCTCGAACTCGATGGCGACCGCGAGGTTCCGAATCGCCGGCATCCAGGCGATATGAAGGTCCACGAGCCGGTCGAGCGCTTCGAGCGCAGAAGGGGCCTCGTACACCGCGTCGAACAGCTCTGGAGTCGCCAGCTCCGATCGAGCTCGGTCGGCGATGGCAACGAACATGTCGGCACGGCTGGCGAAGTTGGCATGCACGGTCTGGCGGGTGACGCCAGCCCACGCTGCGACGTCCGCGTAGGTGAACTCCGTGCTCGACGCCTGACGCAGGTGTTCCCACATGGCGGCGACGATCCGTTCGCGAGCACTTGGCCCCATGCCCCGAATCAGCCCTTCGCGATCTTCGTGCCGCCCGGGTACCGGACCGATCTCCATCCGTCGTAGAACCCGTTTCCGTACTGACTCGCGGCGCATAGGGGCGGCTTTCCCTCCAGAGCTTGATCGCGCCCGTCGTAGAACCCAGCCGCATAGCTCGAACCTCGCTCTCCGCATTCAGGCGGAGCAGCGTCGCTGATGCGGAGGACCCGCACTTCTGTCGCCGCAGGCATCGTTCAGCCCCCTTTCGCTTGGAACCGCTCGGTGAACTTGGCTCCTCGTTCCTATTTTCTCCTTATTCTTACATCTTGTCAAGATATACACGACATTATGTCGTCTTGATCGCTACAGGACGTCGTGTCTTGGACGTCGACTGGCGTGCCACTCCCGTCCATGACGGTGCCCCAGAGTGAGGAGCACGTTGACGTGGCCGTCCGGAAGCGGATCGACCAGAGCCCAGGGGGCAGCTCAGACCGCGACGCCGGAGGGTGCCGCTGCAACATCGAATGGGATCACCGGGAAATAGCAAGAGGAAGTCGACCATTCGATCCGGGTTGGTCCAGTCAGGTGGGTCGTTCGGACGCCCCCTGATCCGGCGTACTGGGACACCCTTCACCTATGCCTGTGACTTCCACCAATCCCGGTCAACGGGTGCCGATTCAAGCCTGTCGATGGTGCCGATCGCGTGACGAACAAACGCCTCGGGGAGCCTGACTCCGTGGCTTTCGACATAGTGCGCCAGGCCCCCCGGCCAGAGATAGGTCCCATCCGTGAACTCGTTGTCACCGTTTTGAGCGGCGCAGAACCGGCAGTAGGACCACCCTCGGTAGGTGCGCGCAATCGTTCCCGCCCTGAGGAGGTTCACCGTCAAGTGACGCTCGGTCTCATCCCAGCTTGAATCCACAAAGTCGTGCGGATCTGGCCACTCGGGGCTGTTCTCGCTCCGCCAGTAGCCAATGAGGATGAGTTCCACGGGGGAATCTTGTCCCACAGACCTTCATGTACGGCGTTATGGGCGATCTCCGAACCGTTCGACAGGGGAATTCCGAAGACGTTGCGCCCTTCCCTGTTGACGGGTCTCGTCGGGACGTTCAGTTGCTCACTGCCAAGAGCCTCCACTTGCCGGGCACGCCCTTCAGTTGGTGCTCGCCCCTGTCCTCGAACTCGATCCCCGACCCGGCCACAAGCGGGGGAACAGATCCCGAAACCAGGACCTCGCCAGTTGACGCTGAGGCGCCCACGCGCGCCCCGATGTGGACAGCCATCCCCGCGATGTCGTCGCCCCGAAGCTCTATTTCGCCCGTGTGGAGTCCGGAGCGCACCTCGATGCCGAGCTCGGACAGGGCGTCCCGAATAGCGCAAGCACAGGTGATCGCCCGGCCTGGGCCGTCAAAGGTCGCGACGAACCCGTCTCCAACGGTGTTTACCTCCCGTCCACCGAATCGATCCAACTGACGTCGCACGGTTTCATCGTGTCGGTCGAGAAGGTCTCTCCAGCGCAGGTCGCCGAGCTCGGCCGCTCGAGACGTGGAACCAACGATGTCGGTGAACATGACGGTGGCAAGCACCCGATCCGTTGCTCGAGCCGGGCGCACTCCGGTGAGGAACTCCTGGATCTCGTCGACGAGTGCATCGGCATCACCTAAGAATGGGATGTGATCTCCGCCCTTCAGCTCGACGAATTCGGCATGGGGGATCCGCTCAGCTGTCGCTCGACCCTGCTGAACTTGAACGACCCGGTCCTCGCTTCGGTGCAGTACAAGAGTCTGTGCCTGAATGTGCGGGAGGACTGGCCGGACGTCAAGGGCGCCAAAGATTGCCTGTAACTCGCGCCAAGCGCCCGGCGAAGCGCCGAGACGTTCGAATCGAGCCCACCATTTTGTGAAGGATGGATCGGCGCTCGGGCCTTGGAGATCGAGGTTCTTCGCAGTTCCCATCTCGGCGGTGAATCGCTCGAAGAAGAGTTGCTGTTCCTCTTCGGTTCGACCGAAAGGCCAGTCGGGTGCGCGTAGAGATCTGGCAATGGGGGCGTAGAGAACGAGCGCACTGGTTCGCTCGGGATGGCTGGCGGCGAAGAGCATCGTCATGGCTGCAGCCCGAGCCCCACCGAAGATGGCCGCCGTCTCGGAGCCGGCTGCGTCCATGACGGTCCCCACGTCGTCCATCTGGCGTTCGAGCGTGGGCGGTTCGGGTCCTCGATCCGAAAGCCCGACCCCACGCATGTCAAAGAGGATGAGGCGCGAAAAGGCCGCTAGGCGCTCCAAGTATCGAGTCCAGGCGGGCCATTCCCACATCACGTCAAGGTTCGACCAGATTCCCGGCGAGTAGACCAGATCAATCGGGCCCTCTCCAATGACTTGGTAGGCAACATGAACCCCGTCATTGACTGCGTAGCGAGGTTCGGTCGGCTTCATTGCCACCGAGGTTACGGCAGGGTGACGCGTCAGGCGGATCTTGCCCAGGTCTCTGCAGCATCTCCCGGCGAAGCCAAGGCATATGGATCACAGAGCCGGCGTTCTGGGCGCCTTCGCCTGTCGCCCGTACGGTGTAAGGGGTGGACAACGAGAAAGCGTGGGCCGGGCTATGGGACAGGACCTCGACCGGGCGGTCGCGACTTGGGCAGAGACGACCAGAGTTCGTAGGCCTAACTCTTAAAACCGCACGGGATGCTGCACTTCAACAAGGACTAAGCGTGCGAACGTGGCCACCTGCTGACCCCGAGGTCGCGTTCACCGCAGACTTCAGATCAAACCGCCTAAATTTGCTGGTTAAAGACGGCGTGGTTGTCGATGCTGCTACTGGGTGACCAGCGTGAGGGCCGCGAAGGGCTGCCCCCAAGACGGCGTTCGGGTCAGTCAGATTTCTAGAAGCTCGGCGTCGAACCACAGATCCTCGATGTCGGGTGCGAGCAGGAATCGCCAACCTGGCGGGAGCAGAAGGTACGGCAAAGCGAGGGGACACAGCTCACTCAGGTGGGCCACATGAACTGGCTCGAAGAAGTCAGGATCGTCCGAAAGTTCGGTACCCGACCAGATGTACCACCCAGACGTGTCGCCTTCGGGAGGGTGACGAAGGCCGTTCAGGGGCAACTCCCAACCCCGAGCGTTTTTAGCCAGCCCCGCTTTGAGGGTGTCTGGCGATTCAGAGGGCTGGGCGCTCAACCGTTCGCAGACGGCTAGCTGGGCGACGCGAATGGATGGCTCCACCAAGCTTCAGAGTGGCACACCGATCCGGCGATCGGGGGCACCCCTGCGCTCTCTGCGGGCGAGACGGGGGGATTGTCAGCGAATCGTGACGGGTAGCGAAACCGGTGATCGCCCAAGGACCTGTTGCCATTTGATGTCCTCGGGAGCACAGAGGAGCTCGATCGGGCGCAGCAGGGTGCCCTGAAGCGTCTCCTCAAGGGTCATGCGGGCCAGGTTGGTGCCAAGACAAAAATGTGGCCCCGTACCGAATGACAACAGTCTCGGTGCCGACGGCGCATCGAAGCGGCTGACGTCGAAGCCATTTGGGTCGTCCCACACCGACGGGTCGCGGTTGCCGATCATCACGGCCAACAAGATGAAGGCTCCCTGCTCGCGAGTGATGCCGCCAACCTCAACCTCCTGCTTCACCGTGCGCGGAATTCCGCTGATGTTGGGCTCGTAACGCATTGTTTCGGCCACCGCCGAGCCCAGGGTCGCTTCGCCCCCGCGGAGGCGCTCGAGGCAATCGGGATGACTCAGCATCGCCGCCAGGGAACAGCCGATCTGGCTCCTGGTGGTGTCATGGCCGGCAACCAGGAGGTTGGAGACCATGGTGATGACCTCGTCCCGGCTGAGGCGGTCTCCCTCGTCTTCTGCCCGCAGTAGGGAGGTGATCAGATCCTCGCCCGGATCTGCCTGGCGGCGCCGCACCAGGTTGGCGACGTAGTCGAGCAGCTCGCTCAGCGCCGATTCGGCTGCAGCGATCTCGCTCGGCTCCATAAACGTAAAGACCCGGCTCAGCGCGTCTGCCCAGCCGGCGAAGGTCGAGATGTCCTCTTCGGGGACTCCGAGCAGGCGGCACATCACCCGGATAGGCAGACGTTCGAACATCGCCACGAGGTCGCCTTCCCCATTCGATGCCAGCTCATCGAGCAGCGCCTCCACCGACGCTGCGGCGTCGGCTCGAAGCTGCTCGGTTGAGCGGGTCGTGAAGGCCCGGTTTACGAGTCGGCGAAGCCGGATGTGCTCGGCACCTTCGTTGGCGAACATCAGCGAGCCATACCAGAGGCGCAGCTCTCCCTCGATGCCCATGAGATCGAACATCGTCATCCCCACGCCCTCGAGTCTGCTGTCGCGAGCCAGGCGTTCAATCTCGTTGTAGCCGAATACCCACACCGCCCCTGTAAGGGCATCTTGGGCCGTCGGTCCCAACTCGGCCGCCTCGGTCAGGTTCGCCCGGACTTGTCCGGGGTCGAGCGTGTCAACGCTTGGTTCAAGACTCATCGCGCACCTCCTTTTGGTTGACCGCCGCCTCCAAGAGGCTATGCCAGCTGACTCCTCGGGGCTCCCGAACTGCCCGCCGCGCCAACCACCGAGCTAGCTTCGTCAGCTGGAAATCGCCGCTTTCCGGCGATTCGTGAAGCCCCGCGATTGCTCGGAATTCGGTGACCGAGCGGGACTTCTCTGGCTCGCAGACTCACCCCGAAGTGCCGTACGGGACATTCGCGAATGTCACCGTCCCGGCGGTCTGGGGTGTTTTAGATAGCTGCCGCAATCTGTTCGGCAAGTGTCGTATCGCACCAGAAGGTCTTCCGCTCGCCGTCGCGATGGGTCAGAACAAGCTGAACTCCTCGACTCTTCGTCGTGACCTCCGCAGCTTCGAAGGAACGCAGCTCGAGGCTGACAAATGGCTGGACGTAGGAAGTCTCAAAAATGATCCGGCTTGTTGTCAGACATAGAAGGCCCTTCGCCTCCTCTGCCGAGTCCTGGTACGGGTTCTCCCGCCACTTTGCCGATCCCCATGCCACAGCCTTCTCGTCTGGATCGAACTGTTCGACCAGCATCCGGGGTGGATCGGGTGGCGTCACGCCATCAGTTTGACTCACAGATGTAGGGCCCCAGTCCTGATGTACGGCGTTAGGTGGCACGAGCTTGACTCAGTGCAACGCTCACCTAGACCCCTTGTGGCGGGTGGTCCTTTTTGGACCACTAATGGCTAGAATGGAACCGGTGATGAGAGTCGAGTTCGAACGGGTTGAAGCGCTGGAGCTACTCGGGATGACGTTGGCGCACCTGAACGACGCTGAGAGCAGGGCCGAGATGTCGCCGAGGGTCGCGCTGCTGATGACGATCCGGGACAAGCTCGCCCAGGGCCTCCGGGAGGAAACATGAGCTATACCGACGCAGAGGTTGGTGCTGCCGCTGCCGCCATGGAGAAGTATCGAGCGGGTGCGGATGGAGAGGTCGGCGCGGCTCTTGTGGTTGTGGGCTTGAGTTCGGAGCGAGTTGCCAAGGAATCGAGGATCCTCGATGACATGATCAGGGTTGCGCATCGCTCGGGTGCATCAATTCGCCAACTCGCCGAAGTCTCTGGGCTTGGTCGCAAAGCGGTCAGCGACATCGTCTCGTAGGAGGACGATCGAAGCAGTTGACTGAGCGGCGTGAATGTCGCCGAGCCGGCGTTAGGGGACAGCCTCATCCCGGAGTCCCCTCCGGCGATCAGGTCCCTTTGGGGCTCTCCCGCAGCATCTGGTCGTTGTCGCCGCGACGAAGCTTGGCCAAGACCTTTATCTCAATCTGGCGAATCCGCTCCGTTGTCACGCCCCAGAGCTGGCCGACTTCCTCGCGCGTATGGAACTTGCCGTCGTCAAGGCCAAAGCGGAGCCCAAGAATGTCTCGCTCGCGGTCAGAAAGATGTCCCAGTGCCTCTGGCCCCGCGGCATCGAGCCATGATCGGATCTCCGTGTCGTCCTGAATCATCAACCCGAGGGTAATCGGGTGATCGCAAATCAGTGGGCCGAAATAGTCACCTACCCGGCGTTCTGAGACACCTGATCCTGCCGGACTGACTGCCTTCCGCAGCGAGGCCTAGCCTGACCGCATGGCTCTTCGCAGCCGTTATGACGGGTACGCGGACTGGTACGACGAACAGTTTCCAACTCTTCCAGAGGAAAAGTCCCTCCTCCGTGAACTCCTCGACCTCGGCAACGAAACGCTGTGCTTGAACGTTGCCTGCGGGACGGGCCGATACGGAGGAACACTCTCGCGATTGGGGTATCGGGTGCTCGGGGTCGACGTGTCGGCGGACGCGCTCCGGCGTGCCCGTCGAGGTGTGTCACTCCTTGTCCGGGCCGATGCCGCAAGCCTGCCGCTTCGATCTGAGAGCGTTGGAAGTGCTGTCGGCTTCTATTTCCACACCGACGTGGAGGACTTCGCAGGCGTCATGGTCGAAGTGGCGCGCTGTATGAAACCAGAAGCGCGATTCGTCTACTTCGGGCTCCATCCATGCTTCATCGGCCCCTTCGTCGATCGCACTGAAGAGGCCCAGACGCAAGACCTCCATTTCAAGCCCGGATACGGGCAAGGTGGCTGGGCCTGGCCCGACTTCAACCAGGGATCTGGACTGTGGGTCCGAGTAGGCGGCCACCACAAGACAATGGCCGAATTTCTCAATGCGATTTTCGATGCTGGCCTCTCGCTGGAAAGGGTCGTCGAACTTGATGGCGGAGGTAGCATTGCGCCTCGCAATATCGCAGTCGTCGCGTCAAAGGCTCATTTCTGATCGCTGACACGCGAGGCACCAGTTCCGGCGTTAGGGGACGCCTGGACTGGCGCTGACCGAACTGTAAACATTCCCGCGAATATGGGCGAAACTATCGGGATCATCATTTTGGACGTAGTCATCGGAACCATCATTGTGGTGGGAGTCGCGCTCGGTATCTTCGAAAGGATCAGTCGGCCGTTATGGAACCGCTGGCAAACCCGGCGGTAGGGCACGTGTTGCGATCGGCGCGAAGTGGATCTGTGGAGCGTTACACCTGGGTGGGAGACTGCGACCATGCCGATGAACGCACCCCTGATCCACGACGAACGACAAGGTCTGCGGGTTTTTCTCGAACACCAACGGCAGGCGGTCCGCAATGCGGTTTTCGGATTGCGGGATGATCAAGCCCGTCTTCGCCCGACTCCGAGCGGGTTGAGTCTCGGCGGCCTGGTCAAACATCTCGCTGACGCGGAAGGCGGCTGGAACGGCCGCATCGCCGGCGACTCGTCAACAGACGCCTCATTCGAGGATTACATGGCGAGCTTCGTGCTTACTGAGAATGAGACCCTGGCCGGTGTCCTCGAACAGTACGAAGAGGCGAGCGCTCGCACGGACGCCGTGATTCAAAGCGTTGACGACCTGGGACGTCGTGTGCCGCTCCCCCAGGCCCCGTGGTTCCCCGATCCTGAAGGGTGCACGGTTCGCTGGATCCTGCTCCATCTCATCGAGGAGACGGCACGGCACGCCGGCCATGCCGACATCATCCGCGAGGCTCTCGATGGAGCCTTGAGCGGACCGCTCATGGCGGCTGCGGAAGGCTGGCCAGTAGAAGGGTGGATCAAGCCCTGGCGACCGGAGTCCAGCTGACCATTTGGTCGGCCATGGCGCGCAGGTCCGGCGATCTGGGGCACTCTTGCCCTGAGGCGGCGGCGAACCCTCGAGGAGCAATCGGCCAGGATAAGGATCGAGCATGCACCGTGACGCTTCAGCTGGCGGACTGCCAGTAATCCCCTCAGACTTGGCGGCGCGGGTGCGACGCGAGGGACGAGAAGGCTGGTTGAACGAGCTTCCCCATTTGATCGTTGAACTAGCCGAGCGATGGGGTCTTCAACTGGGAACCCCCTTCTCCCGAGGGCCATCTGTCTCTTGGGTAGCACCAGCCGGCCTGGTCGATGGGATATCTGCGGTGCTCAAAGTCGGCATGCCGCACCGAGAGGCCAGCACCGAGGCGGCTGGACTTCCCTTCTTTGCTGGCCAAGGCGCAGTGCAGGTCCTTCGGGCGGACGACGAGGTTTTCGCACTGGTCGAGGAGCGCTGTGACCCGGGTACCGACCTGTGGGACCTTTCCGTCGACGAGGGCAATCGAGTGGCTGCCCAGTTGCTCGGCCAGCTGTGGCACCCGCCGGACGGAGCAGAACCGATAGAGCGACTGAGCGACCTGGCAAATGAGTGGAAGGGCACCATCTCGCGCCGGTGCGATAGCTATCCATCAGGGGTCGTGGAACTCGGCGTTGCTTTCGCCCAGCAGCTCGCGACTTCACAGGAGGAACTGGTCGTACTCCACGGTGATTTCCATCCCGGCAATGTGTTGCGCAGCCAACGAGGTTGGCTGAGCATCGACTGCAAGCCGTTGGTGGGCGAACCCGCCTTCGACCTGGCTACGTTGCTTGCCAATCGTCTGGGAATCGATCCCGCCTGGGAGCCAGAAAACCCGGACCAATGGCCCTTCGCCCCCTCGATCACCGCCCGCGAACTCGCCCGACAAATCGACTACTTCACAGACACTCTCGGGCTCAAGCGAGACCGTGTACTTGGCTGGGCGATCGTAAGGCCTCGCCTGGAACTGGGGACCGGCAACGACGCAAGTGTTCGCGCGCCTGCTGTGATCAACACCGTGCGCGACACCGAGCCGGCGATGTGGGATACCGAGCGGGCCTCTCTGTGTTCGGGTTAGCCTTCGCAAGTGGCGCGTCTGCTCCGCGTTGTCCTTTTTCTCGTAGCCAGCTTCACCTGTCTCTTCGCGGGAATTCCTGACCCGCCCGCGACGGCCTCGCCGCCCGCTGGGCACGGCTATTGGCTCGCAGGAGCCGATGGAGGGGTGTTCAGCTTCGGCGGCGCTCAGTTCTACGGTTCGACCGGGTCTCTTGTTCTTCAGAGACCTATCGTCGGGATCGCCGCGACGCCGGATCGGCTCGGCTATTGGCTAGTCGCATCTGATGGAGGAGTCTTTACCTTCGGGGATGCGTCTTACTACGGCTCAGTTCCGGGACTTGGCATTGCACCCGCAGGGACAGTTCTATCTGGCCCAGCGTTGACTGCACCGATCGTTGGGATCATCCCGTCGCCCGATGGTCGGGGCTATCTCTTGATAGGAGCCGACGGTGGGGTCTTTGCCTTCGGTGACGCGACTTACGAGGGTTCTTGTTATCAGGTCCCGTGCGGCAGCAATACCGCTGTCGCAGCCGCTGTGGCCGACAAGACGGGCAACGGCTACTGGTTCCTCATGACGAATGGGACGTCGTACAACTTCGGGGACGCTTCGCCCTCATGCTCCGTGCCTCCCCAAACCGTCCCAGTCACTTCTGCTAGTGGCCCAGGCAACTCCGTCACGTATGACTACCTCTTTGCGAACGGCTGGGCCCTCGATTGCGGCAACACCTTCTTTGGTAGTGCTTTTGGACAACTGGCCCCAGGCGACAAAGCCACGGCGATCGTCCTCGATGACAACGACGACTATTGGATCGTCACGGCACGCGGCGCCGTCTTTGCCTTCGGCGTCGCAAACTACGGATCGATGGCCGGCACCTACCTGAACGCTCCCATCGTCGGAGCCGCCGGCTGGTAGTTGCAACTGTTTGTCGAAAGCCGCATCTCCGGTCTTCGGGAGGGGATAGGGCTATCCCACCGATCCGGCCATTCGTGAGGTCGATTGGCGATGCCTCGCCACCCGGGAGCGTCGCTCCTCAGAGAGTCACGTCAACCAACACGTCGGGCGGTGGGCCGTCGGGTTGGGCACCTAGGTCAACGCCAGTCAGCTCTTTCACTTGGTCACGAAACCAGACGGTGAATTCGCCTTGGTCGGCGGCAAGTTCGGCGAACGCTTTCCCGATGTCGGGAGCCTCGAACCACACCAACATGAAGCTCCCCATAGGAGTCTCCTGCAGGGCCCAAGTCTCACGGGCAATCCCATCCCTGAGCAAATGCGCCTCGAAGTCTTTGCGGCGCTCCCCGACGCAGGTGGCCGCGAAGTGACGGCCTAGCTTCTCTTTCCCGGGAAGGATGGGGAACGCTCCGTTGAACACTGCCATTGGGCTTCTCCTTGTTCGTCCGGCCACAATCGCCGGGGTCGGCAGTCATCCTGGCCCCACCGAAACGGTGCTGCAACCGCCATTGGCGGGACTCAACGAGTCCTGCTGCCACCTGCACGTAGCTATCGAAATTGGCGGTTTCGCGCTGCCGCCGGACTAGAGGAGTCAATTGGGCCGTTCGTATTGGCTACCCGTGTCGTGCGGCCTCGCGTACAGCCAACCGCAACCGGGCGGGTCAGCCACATACTGCGAAGAGCCTCCAAGGGCCTCGAATGCCCTTCAGCTCGTGCTCGCCCCGATCTTCAAACTCAATACCCGAGCCGACGACGAGGTCGGTGATGGTGCGAGATACAAGCACCTCTGCCGGGCCGGCAAGTGCGGACACACGAGCGGCGATGTGGACGGCGACGCCCGAGACGTCATCCCCGCGGGACTCGATCTCACCTGTGTGAAGGCCCGCCCGGATCTCCAAGCCCAGGCTTCGGACTGCGTGGACAAGCGCGCGTGCACATTCGACCGCCCGCGCCGGACCGTCAAAGACGGCAAGCGTCCCGTCTCCAGTGGTCTTGACCTGGCGACCCCGGAATCTGCCGAGCTCACGGGTCACCAGTTGGTCGTATCCGTTGAGGACGTCTCGCCAATGTCGATCCCCGAGCGTGGTCGCCCGTTCGGTCGAGCCGACGATGTCCGTGAAGAGCACCGTGGCCAGCACCCGGTCCAAAACAGCGCTCGGTCGGGCCCCGGTCATGAACAGTTCCAGCTCATTAAGGACGTCTTCGCTGCGACCGGCAAAAGGCCAGTGGTCGTTTCCGGAAAGCTCGACAAGACGGGCGCCAGGGATGTGGCTCGCTAAGTAGCGACTGTGATTGGGGTTTACGTGAGCATCACCGTCTCGGCTGATCACCAACGTTGGTGCCTGGATAGCATCGAGAACCTCGGTTACGTCGCTCTCCCAGAAGGCTGTGGGTATGACAACTGAGTCGGGAGTGGCCGACAAACGCTCGATCCGTCCCCATCGCCGTTTGTCGTCGTCGTCGTCTACGAGGCTTGGCGCCAGAACGGTGGTCACACCGCCCGACCCCCACGCTTGACGCACCGCGTCGACATAGCGCAACAGGGAAGAGGCAGGCATCCCCCACGGGCAATCCGGGCTGCGCCGATAGCGGGCGAACGAGTTAACAAGAGCGAGGCTCGCGACCTGTTGGGGATAGGTCGCTGCATAGAGCATCGAGGCCAGTCCCATCTCGCCATAGGTGAGGATGGCCGGGCGCTCAGACCCGACTGCCCCGATGACGGTACCGATGTCGTCCATCCAAGTCTGAATCGCCGGGACCGATCTCGGATCGACAGACCCCGAGCTCCCAAATCCCCTCGGATCGAAGGAGATCACTCGACTGAAGGACGCCAGACCCTCCATGAAGGAGCTGAACGCCGGCTGATCCCACATGACCTCTATGGGAGTCCCGCCGTTCAGCGGGAAGACAAGGTCCATCCCAGCATCACCAAAGACTTGATAGGCGAGGTAGTCCCCTTCGAGAGTTGTGGCGTAGTGGGCCTCGGGTGCTTGAGACATCCCAACAGTCTCGCGAAATCAAATGGGCGGCTGCCCGAGAGCGCCGATCAGATGGAGGTGCCGGAAACAGGACCGACGATCAGCGTCCAAATATGGCTCTCCGATCCGCGACAGGCGACGCCACATTCGCGATTGTGGCCTGACTTCACTCAGCGGATTCATCGCTGCAGCTACGGTGGTCCACGAATGGGATCGGGGCTCAGTCCGGGGTCAGAGCTCCAATGGCGCTGGGATGACCATCGACCGCAAAACGGGTACGTGGTTGAGGACTCGGCCGGAACTGAGCTGGCGTTGCTGAAGCTCTCCCGATTTCACGTCCTTCGGGAGATCGCAATCGGTTCTGTCTCGTATGAGTTCCATCAGCACTCCTTTAGGAGGGAACACACACTGACTGACCCGAACGGCAGCGTCGCGACGCTTCGTCTTTGGACGTTGCGAAAACCGGCCAGGATCACTCTGAATGACGGCCGTTGGCTTTGTTGCTCCGGATATGGAAAAGGACGCAGGGCGTCGATGAGCGTTGCCGATCGGAATCAACGCGTGGCCTTGAGACTCTCCTGGAGCCCGACGGGGCGTTTCCCCCGGAAAGGCGGACAAGCACTGGTTGGCGAACTTGAGCTAGGCGAAGAGCTCCTGCTGGTCACGTGCCTGGCCATCAAGGCGTTCGGTGATTGGAGCAATCGGGGTGGCGGCTCCTGAACTCGGACAGATGAACCGTACGGATGGGCTCTGCATAGTGCGTCCTATCTAGCGGAACTAGATACTCCTCGCCGGTAACGACTCGTACGTTTCAAGGTGGACGAGGCAGAGAGTTAGTCCTGAGAAGACGGCCGGTTTCGTTCGC
>Ga0335072_10009998_pt1 | contig 13661 bp, 11 predicted proteins | sample Lox_Sample_21_FD_206725 | JGI IMG/M metagenome (GOLD analysis project Ga0335072, IMG submission 206725) | Soil microbial communities from Loxahatchee National Wildlife Refuge, Florida, United States - Lox_Sample_2.1 | ecosystem: Environmental > Terrestrial > Soil > Wetlands | place: USA...
ATTTTGCTATGGCAGGCGCTCGGCCTGGCCGGTGGCCTGGCGGCCGTGGGAGCACTCGTCGCGGTCGGGGTTAACAACGAGGGCACCGGCGTCGCGGGCGGCGTGCTCATCGTGGTACGCCGACTGGCGACCGGCGAGCTCACGAGCCACCGGGAGCCGCCCCTGGTCACCCTCGGGCAGATCACCTGCCTTGCGGCCGGGGTCACGCTGCTCGCCATGCTGTGGTGGGTCCTGCTGATGGCCTTCGCGGCGGTCGTGCAGGCCCGGCGCCGTCAGCGCGAGCTGCTGGCCCTGCTGGCCCACGGTGACCCGAAGGCGCCTGGCGCCCTGGTCGTGGACCATCCCACCGCCGCGGCCTACTGCCTGCCTGGCATCCGGTCCAGGATCGTGGTCAGCGTCGGCACGCTCGACCTGCTCGCGCCCGCTGAGCTGGCCGCCGTGCTGGCCCATGAGCGTGCCCACCTGCGGGCGCGCCATGACCTGGTGCTGATTCCGTTCACCTCGCTGCGCCGGGCGTTCCCGCGCTCCCGCGTCATCGCCCAGTCTTATCGGACGGTCGCGCTGCTGGTCGAGATGATGGCCGACGACCACGCGCTGCGGGCGCTGCCCGCTCGCGAGTTGCAGACGGCCCGGGAGCTGATGCCGGCCCGCGAGCTGGCCAAGGCGCTGCTGCGGTTCGGCGTGGCCGGGACTAGCTGCGCGCCGGAAGGGGCGCTGACCGTGACGGGAGCGGCCGCCTCGGGATCGGGCCGGGCCGGGAGCGGGTGGCTGTCCGGCGCGGCATCCCCGGGCGGCAGTCCGCCGCGCGGTACCGAGGGCGAGATCACCGCCCGGGTCAGCCGACTGCTCGAGCCGCCGCCACCATTGCCCCGTTTCGTTCAGGCTGGCATTGTCATCGGGGCGGCCTTGCTCGTGACCGGCGTCGTGCTCCTGCTGGTCATGCCCTAGCACCCCGCCCAGCAGCCGGGCTGGCCAGGCTGGGCGGGATGCTCGTTGTTACCAGGGCCCGTAGGGCCCGTTGCTCGAGCCGCGCCCGTTGCGGTAATCCTTGACCTTCGGGCGGACGTCAACGTGGTAGATCGCGGCGGCTGCGAACGCCGCCACGGCGAGTATCGACGTGATCCCGCCGTACACGGCGAAGGCGAGTCCGATGGCGCTGGCGACGCCTAGGATGATCAGCCAGATCTGCTTGGTCTGCTTCCCGGCCGCGAGGAACGCGGCGGTCGGCCTACCGATCGCGTCGATGAGTGCCCACAGCTCGATGACAAATGCCGCCAGCAGGAGCAGGGCGAAGAAGATCGTGAGGGGTGCGAGGGCTCCGCCAATAATTCCGATCACAGATGCAAACCTACCTCTTATTCGGCTTGACCAGCGGGTGAGTCGTCAGCCGGAGGCTCATCGCGGGGCTCGCGGGTGATCGCGATGACCTCGGCGGTCGTCTCGGAGGGCTGGGCCTCGCGACGGAATGACTCATAGATCTCGACGAGGACCTGCTTCTGGCGCTCGGTCAGGTGCGGGTCGGTCATCAGGGCCGAGCGCACCCCGGAGTCGCCATCGCGGTCCTCGAGGATCCCGGCCTGCACGTACAGGGCCTCCGCCGACACCCGCAGGCCCTTGGCCACCTGCTGCAGGATCTCCGCGCTCGGCTTGCGCAGCCCGCGCTCGATCTGGCTGAGGTACGGGTTGGAGATCCCGGCCGCCTCAGCGAGCTGGCGTACCGACTTACCGGCCTGCTCGCGCTGCTGCCTGATGTAGTCGCCGATGCTGGTCATGCTCCGCCTCCAGCTTGCTTTCTCTCACCCTCCATGCTATCCCGGCCGCTTGCATATGCAAGCGGCCGGCGCTTTTCCCAAGGTCAGGGGGTTGCGACTGCGGAGAGGTGCTGCCGGGCGAACGCCAGGGTCTCGGCGAGGTCCGCCATTCGGTCCTCGCGGCTGGCCGCCCGCCTCGTGTTGACTTCCGCGACGATCACTCCGCCGTAACCGGTCGCGGCCAGGCCCCGCAGCAGCTCGGCGCACGGCTGCCTGCCTCGTCCGGGCACGAGGTGCTCGTCGAGCACAAGTCCCTGCTGGGCCACGCCGATACCGTCGGCCAGGTGCACGTGCGCGAGGCGTCCGCCCATCCCATTGGCCATGGCCATGGCGTCGGACCCTGAGGCTGCGGTGTGCGAGAGATCGAGTGTGACGTTTGGCACGTCAAGCTGATTGGGATCCCAGTGCGGGGCAAACCCCGACATAGCGGCGGTCCCGGCCCTGATCGGGAACATGTTCTCCACCGCGAAGGTCACGTCGGTCTCTTCCGCCATCTTGGCCATTCCCTGCTCGAAGCCGCGAACGTAGTCGCGTTGCCAGCGAAAGGGCGGGTGCAGCACGACGGTCTTGGCCCCGAGGCGCTCGGCGAGGTCCTTGGCCCTGATCAGCTTGGCCCACGGCTCCCGCCCCCAGACGAGCTGGGTTAGCAGCAGGCTCGGCGCGTGCACCGCGAGGACGGGTACCTGGTGGTAGTCGGCCAGTCTCTCGAGGGCGTCACCGTTCTGGCTGACCGGATCGGTGTAGACCATGACCTCGACGCCGTCGTAGCCCAGCCGCGCGGCCGCCTCGAAGGCGTCCGGGGTGCGTGCGGGGTAGACGGACGAGGAGGACAGCGCTACGGGGATCGATGGTGGCCCAGGCACAATAGCCAGCTTATGCGGCGCTGAAATGTCGGTACCCCTCGGTATGGTGCCACCATGGCGAAGGCGGTGTCGGGCTTCCGCTGCACGGAGTGCGGCTGGCAGGCCCCTAAGTGGACCGGGCGCTGCGGGGAGTGCCAGGCCTGGGGAACGGTTGAGGAGATCGCTCCGTCCCGGCTGGTGCGGGCGGGAATCCGGGCGGCGGGCTACGGCGCGGGCGCGGGCGGGAAGGCCGGGCAGCGCGGGCTTGGCGCGCTCGGTGGCGGGCCGGTGAGCACGCCGGCGGTGCCGATCGGCCAGGTCGACGCGACCGCGGCCAGCGCCAGGCCCACCGGCCTCGACGAGCTTGACCGGGTCCTCGGGGGCGGCCTGGTGCCCGGGGCCGTGCTGCTCCTGGCCGGAGAGCCGGGCGTGGGCAAGTCGACTCTGCTGCTCGAGGCCGGGGCACTGGTCGCCGGGTCGGGACCAGTCCTGTACGTCACGGGGGAGGAATCGGCCGCGCAGGTCAGGCTGAGGGCGGACCGGATCGGATCGGTCAGCGACAACCTGTACCTGGCCGCCGAGACCGACCTGGACGCGATCATCACGCACGTGTCCACGGTCGAGCCGACCCTGCTCATCATCGACTCCGTCCAGACGATCTCCGTCTCGGGCGTGGACGGCGTGCCGGGCGGCGTGACCCAGGTCCGGGAGGTTTCGGCCGCGCTCACCGCGGTGGCCAAGGAGCGTGCCCTGCCGACGATCCTGGTCGGTCACGTCACTAAGGACGGCTCCGTGGCCGGCCCGCGCACGCTTGAGCACCTGGTCGACGTGGTCTTGCAGTTCGAGGGAGACCGGCACTCGCGGCTGCGCATGGTCCGCGCGCTGAAGAACCGCTACGGCCCCACCGATGAGGTCGGCTGCTTTGACCTTGGCGAGTACGGCCTGATCGGGCTGGCCGACCCGAGCGGCCTGTTCCTGTCCAGGCATCATGAGCCCGTGCCCGGGACCTGCGTGACCGTGACCATGGAAGGCCAGCGCCCGCTGCTCGCTGAGGTCCAGGCCCTGGTGGCCCAGTCCTACCTGGACGTGCCGCGCCGGGTCACCTCCGGGCTGGACTCCTCCCGGGTCGGGATGGTGCTCGCGGTGCTTGAACGGCGCGCCGGGGTCAAGATCGGCAAGGCCGACATCTTCGCCGCCACCGTCGGCGGGGTACGGCTTACCGAGCCATCGGTGGACCTGGCGGTGGCGCTCGCGATGGCGAGCTCGGTCTCCAACCTGGCCATTCCGCCGGGCGTCATCGCCTTCGGCGAGGTCGGCCTGGCCGGGGAGGTTCGCCCGGTCGCCGGCGTGCCCAGGCGCGTTACGGAGGCCGAACGGATGGGATTTCGCCGGGCGATCGTCCCCGCTGGAGCGTCCGGACCGGGCTCAGGCGACGGGATCGAGGTCGTGGCGGTGGATAACGTCGCCGCGGCGGTGCAGGCCGCCCTCATGGACTGATGGCTCACCGGGTCACCGTGTCACCGTGAAGGTCCGCAGCGGGCTTGACTGGCCATCCGCCGTGGCCATCACGGCATAGGTGCCAGCGGCCTCGACCCGGGCCGGCCCGGCGCAGCCCGCGCTGCCGGGCTGCCCGTTCCAGGAGACGGTCGCCACCCTCGGAACTCCCCGCGTGAACCGCACCCGGCCCGCGGCATTCGCGGTTCCCCCCAGGCCGCAGGCGGCCGAGCTCCAGACCACGTGGCCCCCTCGGGTGACGGTCACGCGCACGACGGCCGGACCGAAGTCCAGTTCGCAGGCTTTCCGCGCCGTGGATACCGCGTAGACGGCAAACTGCGGCCGCTGGCCAAGGCTGTAGCGCGCCTGGCTGGGGAACAGGCTGAGCACGATGCTGGCCGGGCGGCAGGTGGATGGGGAGTCCAGCCGGATGACTGGCGTCTGTACCGGCTGGCCCGCTCCCTTCCCCGGCCCGGAACCGAGCTTGCCGTATGGCGCGAGGACCGTGCTCGCGCTCCCGCCCCTTACGGACCTTGTCGGCCCGAGCAGGGCCGAGATCCCCCAGGTCATGCCGCACAGGGCCGCGAACCCGGCGGCCAGGATGAAGAAGCGTCGCCGCCAGTACGCGTCCGGGTCCCGGTAATCGCGCACGCCCCAGGCCCCGAGAGCGCCGGTGCCGCCGGGCTCACCGCTCGGCGGACCGTCCGGCCAGCCCTCACCGGTCTCGCCCGCCCCCGATTGACTACTGTCCGTATCGGATTCCATAACGCACAGTATTCCTCACGACACGCCGTGCTGCCCGCAGAAGCCGTCAACCCCGCCGAGGCCGTATCGTTTCGTATGCCCTCGAGTTACACCCAGCCGGTGCTCGACTGGTACGCGGCCAACGCCAGGGACCTGCCCTGGCGGCGCCGGGACGCCAGCCCCTGGTCGGTCCTTGTCAGCGAGATCATGCTCCAGCAGACGCCGGTCAGCCGGGTCCTTCCGGCCCATCAGGCCTGGCTCGAGCGGTGGCCCAGGCCGGCCGCGCTCGCGGCGGAAGCATCGGGTGAGGCCGTTCGCCAGTGGGGCCGGCTCGGGTACCCACGCCGCGCCCTGCGACTGCACGAGACCGCTCGCATTGTTACAGAAAACCACGGCGGCATCATCCCGGCCGACCACGACGTCCTCAGGAAGCTGCCGGGCATCGGTGCCTACACGGCCGCCGCCGTCGCGGTGTTCGCCTTCGGCGGTCGCCACCCGGTCCTCGACACCAACGTGCGACGGGTGCTGGCCCGGCTGGCCAGCGGCCTGCAGTTCCCGCCCGGGCAGCCGTCGGTCGCCGAGTACCGGCTGGCCGAGGAGCTCCTGCCCGCCGATCCGGCCGTAGCCGCCACCTGGTCGGTGGCGGTGATGGAGCTCGGGGCGCTCACGTGCACCGCCGCTCGCCCACGCTGCCAGCAGTGCCCGGTGGCCAGCCAGTGCTCCTGGCAGGCGGCCGGGCAGCCACCGTCGACCCAGCGACGTGCCGGGCAGCGCTATGAGGGAACCGACCGGCAGTGCCGGGGAAGGCTGCTCGCGCTGCTACGCGAGTCTCCTGTGCCGCTGGCCCAGGAGCACCTCGACGTCGCCTGGCCCGACGCCCAGCAGCGCGCCCGGGCCCTCGACGGCCTGATCGCCGACGGCCTCGTGGACCCCCGGCCCGATGGCTCTTTCTCCCTGCCCGGATAAATAACCCCCCAGGACGCGCGTAGGCCCCCTCCCGGGCTCGGGAGGGGGCCTACGCGGCTAATCCCTTAGCCGACCGCTGACGCGGTCCCTGGGCCCTCGCTGGCGGCGCTGCCGCCCGAGGAGGGCTTGCTGGCGATCATCGGCTCGCTCGACGCGCTGGCCCCGACAGGGGTTGGCTCGGGAACCGACTCGGGCTTCGGCTCACCAGTGAAGGTGAACTTGGTCTCCTCGCCCTCTCCCTCGACGTCGACGACGACGATCGTGCCCGGGCGCAGCTCGCCGAACAGGATCTTCTCCGACAGCGTGTCCTCGATCTCCCGCTGGATCGTGCGCCGCAGCGGCCGGGCCCCGAGGACGGGGTCGTAGCCGCGCCTGGACAGCAGCTCCTTGGCGGGCTCGCGCAGCACGATGCCCATGTCGCGGTCCTTCATCCGGTCGTCGACCTTCGCGATCATCAGGTCGACGATGGAGAAGATCTCCTCCTGCGCCAGCTGGTGGAACACGATGATGTCATCGACACGGTTGAGGAACTCTGGCCGGAAGTGCTGCTTGAGCTCCTCGCCGACCTTGGCCTTCATCCGGTCGTAGGACCCGCGGGTCTCGCCCGTGCGGGCGAAGCCGACCGACACGCCCTTGGAGATGTCACGCGTCCCCAGGTTCGTGGTCATGATGATCACGGTGTTCTTGAAGTCGACCGTGCGGCCCTGCGCGTCGGTGAGGCGGCCATCCTCAAGGATCTGCAGCAGCGAGTTGAAGATGTCCGGGTGGGCCTTCTCGATCTCGTCGAACAGGACCACGGAGAACGGCCGGCGGCGCACCTTCTCGGTGAGCTGGCCGCCCTCCTCGTAGCCGACGTAGCCGGGCGGGGAGCCGAACAGCCTGGAGACGGTGTGCTTCTCCATGTACTCGGACATGTCCAGCTGGATCAGCGAGTCCTCGTCGCCGAACAGGAACTCGGCCAGCGTCTTGGACAGCTCGGTCTTGCCGACGCCGGACGGTCCGGCGAAGATGAACGACCCGCCGGGGCGCTTGGGGTCCTTCAGGCCGGCCCGGGTGCGGCGGATCGCCTGGGACAGCGCCCTGATGGCGTCGTTCTGCCCGATGACCCGGCGGTGGAGCTCGTCCTCCATCCGCAGGAGCCGCTGGGACTCCTCCTCGGTCAGCTTGAAGACGGGGATGCCGGTCGCGGTCGCGAGGACCTCAGCGATCAGCTCCTCGTTGACCTCCGCGACGACATCCATGTCGCCGGCCTTCCACTCCTTCTCCCGGGCAGCCTTCTTGGCCAGCAGCTGCTTCTCGGTGTCCCGGAGGGCAGCGGCCTTCTCGAAGTCCTGGGAGTCGATGGCCGACTCCTTCTCCTTGCGGACCTGGGCGATCTTCTCGTCGTACTCACGCAGGTCCGGCGGCGCGGTCATGCGGCGGATGCGCATCCGCGAGCCGGCCTCGTCGATGAGGTCGATCGCCTTGTCCGGCAGGAACCGGTCGCTGATGTAGCGGTCGGCCAACTGGGCGGCCGCCACCAGCGCGCCGTCGGTGATGGACACGCGGTGGTGCGCCTCGTAGCGGTCGCGCAGGCCCTTGAGGATCTCGATGGTGTGCGCGATCGTCGGCTCGGCGACCTGGATGGGCTGGAAGCGCCGCTCGAGGGCCGCGTCCTTCTCCAGGTACTTGCGGTACTCATCCAGCGTGGTGGCGCCGATGGTCTGCAGCTCGCCGCGGGCCAGCATTGGCTTGAGTATGGAGGCCGCGTCGATCGCGCCCTCGGCCGCGCCCGCACCGACGAGGGTGTGGATCTCGTCGATGAACAAGATGATGTCGCCGCGGGTGCGGATCTCCTTGAGGACCTTCTTCAGCCGCTCCTCGAAGTCACCGCGGTAGCGGGACCCGGCCACCAGGGCGCCCAGGTCGAGGGTGTACAGCTGCTTGTCCTTGATCGTCTCAGGGACCTCGCCCTTGACGATCTTCTGCGCCAGGCCCTCCACGACCGCGGTCTTGCCGACGCCCGGGGCGCCCACCAGGACCGGGTTGTTCTTGGTCCGCCTGGACAGGACCTGCATGACGCGCTCGATTTCCTTCTCCCGGCCGATTACCGGGTCGAGCTTGCCCTCGCGGGCGCCTTGGGTCAGGTTCCTGCCGAACTGGTCGAGCACAAGCGACGTTGACGGCGCGGACTCGCTGGAGCCGGCCGCGGCTGACGCTGGCTCCTTGCCCTGGTAGCCGTGCAGCAGCTGGATCACCTGCTGGCGCACTCGGTTCAGGTCAGCGCCCAGCTTGACGAGCACCTGCGCCGCCACGCCGTCACCCTCGCGGATGAGGCCAAGCAGGATGTGCTCGGTGCCAATGTAGTTGTGGCCGAGCTGCAGCGCCTCGCGCAGTGATAGCTCAAGTACCTTCTTGGCACGTGGCGTAAAGGGGATATGCCCTGACGGTGCCTGCTGGCCCTGGCCGATGATCTCCTCGACCTGCTGGCGAACCGCCTCCAGGCTGATGCCCAGCGACTCAAGCGCCTTGGCCGCGACACCCTCGCCCTCGTGGATGAGGCCTAGGAGGATGTGCTCCGTGCCAATGTAGTTGTGATTGAGCATCCTGGCTTCTTCTTGGGCCAGGACAACAACCCGCCGCGCTCGGTCGGTGAACCGCTCAAACATCTCGTCGCTCTCCTCACAGCGGGGGATCCGGCAGGCTCTGGCGTGCCTGTCCTGCTCCGCATGGTAGCCGCGTGCCCGACCCTGGACTTAACGCAATATGCGCCAACTACAGGAGAAGTTCCCCGGACACAGCGTCTGTACCCCATCCAACAGCGTGAACTAGCGGCGTAGTTCCAAGTACGCCACCAGCGAACGGCCCCCATCCGGGCACGTGCGAGGCAACGAGCGAACCCGGGCGATCTTGCGCGCCGAGGGGTGAGGGCTACCCCCACGGCGGCATGCCTACTCGGGCCAGATCCCATAGTCCGGAGGGCCGGGTCGGGCAGTGCTGAGTCGGGCAGTACTGACCGGTCTTGCCGCTGGCTTAGCTCCGGTTCCTACGGGAGGCTAGTGAGCGGCTTCGTACTCGGTGACGATGTTGGCCGGGATTCGGCCGCGCGCATTGACCTCGTAACCGTTTGCCTTGGCCCACTCGCGGATTCGCGCGCTCTGCTCGCGGCCGGCCCCGCTGCGCGTACGGCGCGGACGCTCCTTGGCGGCGGTCTTCGACGCTTTGCGCGCGTGTTCCACATAGTGGGCGAGTTCTTCACGGAGCTTGCCAGCGTTGCCGGAGCTTAGATCGATCTCATACGACACGCCGTCGAGACCAAAGGTCACCGTCTCGGTCGCCTCGCTGCCGTCGAGATCATCGACGAGAAGCACTTGTACCTTCTGGGCCACGGGAACATCCCCTCTGTGGGAGCAACCTATTTGGTTGCCAAACATATACCCACGATCTTGCCTTGTACAATTCGCCGTGGCAGATTCGTAAGGTATGAAGACGTCCTCTGGAGTTCCGTACCTGCGCAACCAGAGTCGGCACTGGTGTACTGGTCTAGTAGAACGCCTTAACGCACCAGCTAGTAACGCTCCGTAACCGTGCATTCGGTGCATCATCCGCGATAGCCGACATCGTGGGTAAGATAATGCCGATGTGCCCTAATTTCGCCTAGAGCCGCTCGCTTGCGGCATCAGGCTAGCGCCCGGTTTCACGGTCCGCTGGCCCCTTGGTTGCGGCTGGCACAGCAGGCCTAGACCGGCCAGAGGCCGCCCGTCGCTTCGGCGCCAGTTCACGGCGAAGTAGCGCGCCCACGCCGACAAGGAAGGCCACACAGACAATGACTGGCGGTGCGAGCGCCGCAAGATCCTGCAGCATACAGGCCATACTACCGTATAAGGTTCCGGCCCCGACGGGCGGTAGGGCCTTCTGCGGCCGCCCCCGGCCTAAGCCCACGCAGAGAATATACTTAGCGTGGCTTGAGCAACACTGGGCAGAGTGTGCATATCACCACATCCACACAGAAGAACGGCACGTGCCTTTGGCACATTCACAGCCTCAGCAGCATCCTGGTGTTACCAAGCGTGTTCGGCTTCACTCGATCTAGTTCCAGGAACTCCGCCACTCCGTCGTCGTAAGAACGCAGCAGCTCGGCGTACACCTCAGGGGCGACTGGGGTGCCGTAGATTTCACGGAACCCGTGGGCAGCGAAGAAGTTCACCGCGAAGGTCAGGCAGAATACTCGCGTCACACCGACGGCTCGCGCCCGGTCCAGCAACTCATCGACGATCAAGTGGCCGATGCCGTGGCCACGCAGGCTTGGATCCACCGCGACTGTCCGTATCTCGGCCAAGTCTTCCCACATTACGTGGAGCGCCCCGCAGCCGACAACCGCGCCGTCCGCGGAACTCTCGGCGACGCAGAACTCTAGTATGTCCTCGTAGAGATTGACCGTGTGCTTGTCTAGCAGCCGTCCCGATCCCACGTTCTGGTCGATCAGGGCACGGATTACCTGAACATCGCGGGTGCGCGCTTGCCTGACTGTGTACCCCATGGCGGCACCACTGTATCGGCACTTTTCTCCGGACTCAGAGCATCCCCGGCCCCGTCCAAACCCGGGCCCGCGCTATACCCGCCGACCGGCGCCCTTGTTTCCGGGTCCTTACGGCTGTCTGAAGTTGCCTCCATGGGCGATCCGGTCACGGTATTGTGCGTCGTTGTGCGTGGAGTAAGACGTCTTGTACCGCTCGCGGCCACCGCCGTGGCTTTGGCCATCATGCTGCCCGTCGGTGCCAGCGACGCCCAGACCATGGCGCCGCAGCCCAGCCTGAACCAGCTGGTCGCCCAGGCAAAGCAGTTGTCCAATCAGATCACCTCGCTTGGCCAGCAGTACGACGGCCTTCAGATCGAGTTGCAGCGCGCCCAGTCCGAGGAGCGCTACGCCGACGCGGCGGTCAAGCGGGACAACGCGGCCATGGCCGGCGATCAGCAGGCGGTCGCCCAGCTCGCGGCGGGCACCTATATGACCGGGGGCCTCGACCCCACCCTGGACATGCTGGCCAGCGGCAGCCCCGAGGAGTTCCTCGACCAGGCTTCCATCGTCCAGGAGCTGAACACCGAGTCGGGACTGCGGCTGTCCAGCCTGGACAACGCCCAGCAGGCCGCCCAGCGCGCTGAGCTGGCCGCCAAGCAGCAGATTACTCAGGTCGCCCTGCTGAAGAAGCAGATGTCGACCAAGCTGAGCCAGGCCAACTCGAAGATGACCGTGCTGGACAGCACGGCGATGTCGCAGGCGCTGACGATCTTCCAGCAGACCGGCTCCTACCCGAACTACACGCTGCCGACGGTCAGCAACGTCGAGACGATCGCGCTGCGGTACGCGCTGGAGAAGGTGGGCGACCCTTACGTGTGGGCCGCCGCCGGCCCGAACGCGTTCGACTGCTCCGGCCTGGTCGTCTGGGCCTACGCCCAGGAGGGCATCTCGCTGCCGCACTACACCGGCGACCTGTGGAACATCGGCGAGCACGTCTCAGAGAACGACCTGCAGCCTGGCGACCTGGTGTTCTTCTACGCGGACATCAGCCACGTCGGCATTTACATCGGCAACGGCCTGATGGTCGACGCGCCCCAGACCGGCGAGGACGTCAAGGTCCAGCCGATCTCGCAGGACCCGTACGTGGGCGCCGTCCGGATCTAGCGCGAAAGCGCGATAGACGGCCTATGGCCCGGCCCGGCAGCAGCCGGGCCGGGCCATATCCGTTGACTGGCGGCGCTTACTGCCGGACGAACGGGAACAGGAACGTGTCCCTGATGCTCTCGCCGGTCAGCATGATCATCAGGCGGTCGATGCCCATGCCCATGCCGCCGGTGGGCGGCATGCCGTACTCAAGTGCCCGCAGGAACTCCTCATCGAGCTGCATGGCCTCGGCGTCGCCCCCCGCGGCCAGCAGCGACTGCGCGGTCAGGCGCTCCCGCTGCACCACCGGGTCGACCAGCTCCGAGTAGCCGGTTCCAAGCTCGGCGCCGAAGGCCACCAGGTCCCAGCGCTCGGCCAGCCGCGGCTCGGTGCGGTGCTGCCTGGTCAGTGGCGACACCTCGACCGGGAAGTCGCGGTAGAACGTCGGCTCGACCGTATGCTTCTCCACCAGCCGCTCGTACATCTCCAGCACGACCTGGCCCGCGTTCCAGGACGGCTGCAGCGGCACGTCCGCTTTCTCGCACAGGGCCCGTAGCTGGGCCTCGGGGGTATCGACCGTCACTTCCTGGCCGAGGGCGCGGGAGATCGCCGCGTGGACGGTCAGCGACTCCCACACTCCGCCGATGTCGTACTCGCTGCCGTCGGACCGCCTGATCACCGTCGAGCCGAACGCCGCGACCGCCGCGCCCTGGACCAGCGACTGGGTCAGCTCGGCGATCGTGTTGTAGTCCCCGTAGGTCTCGTAGGCCTCGAGCATCGTGAACTCGGGATTGTGGGTCGCGTCGGTGCCCTCGTTGCGGAAGTTCCTGCCGATCTCGAAGACCTTCTCGATCCCGCCGACCAGCAGCCGCTTCAGGTAAAGCTCAAGCGCGATCCGCAGGTAGACCTGCATGTCGTAGGCGTTGTAGTGGGTGATGAATGGCCGGGCGTTCGCGCCGCCGTGCAGCGCGGTCAGGACCGGCGTCTCCACCTCCATGTAGCCCCGCGACACCAGCGCCGAGCGCACCGCCTGCACGACCGCCGAGCGCATCTCGGCGACCCGCCGGGACTCCGGGTTCACCAGCAGGTCCAGGTAGCGCTGCCGGACCCGCGCCTCGGGGTCGGTCAGCCCTGAGTACTTCTCAGGCAGCGGGCGCAGCGACTTGGCCGTCAGCGCCCACGAGGTGGCCAGCACGGAAAGCTCACCGGACCGGGACGTGATCACCTCGCCGGTCACGCCCACGTGATCACCCAGGTCCACGTCCCGCTTCCAGGCGGCCAGGCTTTCCTCTCCCACGCCGGCCAGCGACACCATCACCTGGATATCGCCGCTCCCGTCCCGCAAGGTCGCGAAGCACAGCTTCCCGCCGATGCGCGACAGCATGACCCGCCCGGCCACGGCCACCTGCTGGCCGGTCGGCGTGTCAGCCGGCAGATCACCGAAGCGGGCCCGCAATTCCGCGGCCGTATCCGTTCTGCCAAATGTCACGGGGTAGGGATCAATGCCAGACTCGATGAGCCGGGCGCGCTTCTCCATCCGGACGCGCACCTGCTCCGGAACGTTATCCTCAGTCACGTCCGAAGGCTACCGTTGCTAGGACCCGGGGAGCACACCAGTTTCCGGGCGCGGGGCCGCTGAGGTGGCGTTCCGCTCGTAGACCAGCCGCAGGCCGATGAGCGTGAGCCACGGCTCGTGGTGGTCGATGGCCGACACCTCGTTGATGACCAGCGGGGCCAGCCCGCCGGTGGCGATGACCGTCACGGCCCCCGGGTCCTCGGGCGAGAGCTCGGCGGCGATCCGTCGCACGATTCCCTCGACCTGGCCGGCGAACCCGTAGACGATGCCGGACTGCAGCGCCTCCACGGTTGACTTACCGATGATCCGCGGTGGCCGGGTCAACTCGACTTTCAGGAGCTGGGCTGCCCGCCTGGCCAGCGCGTCCACCGAGATCTCGATGCCGGGCGCCAGCGCGCCGCCGACGAACTCGCCCTTGGCGCTGACCGCGTCGAAGTTGGTCGAGGTGCCGAAGTCGACTACGATCGCGGGCCCGCCGTACAGGTGGACGGCGGCCAGCGAGTTCATGATGCGGTCGCTGCCGACCTCCTTGGGGTTGTCGTACCTGATCGGCACCCCGGTCTTCACTCCGGGCTCGACGATGACGG
>Ga0335072_10009999_pt1 | contig 13661 bp, 12 predicted proteins | sample Lox_Sample_21_FD_206725 | JGI IMG/M metagenome (GOLD analysis project Ga0335072, IMG submission 206725) | Soil microbial communities from Loxahatchee National Wildlife Refuge, Florida, United States - Lox_Sample_2.1 | ecosystem: Environmental > Terrestrial > Soil > Wetlands | place: USA...
CGGCCGTGCGCGACTGCTACGCGCGCTTCACCGGGCTGCGCCAGGAGTACGCCGAGGTCGCGCACGCGGCCAAGCACCAGATCATGCGCGAGGAACTGGTCGCGGAGGTCGAGCGGCTGACCGGGCTGCTCGCGGGCGTCTGCGAGCGGCACCGCCGTCAGCGCGATCACACCCGGCGCGAGCTGCGCGACGCGCTGCGCGAGGTCATCGCCGCCTTCGGCGTCTACCGGACCTACGCCAGGCCCGGCCGCCCTGCCACGCCCGCCGACCGGGACAGCGTGGCCGCGGCCGTGGACGCGGCCTGGGAGCGCCGCCCCGACCTCGACGCCGAACTGCTCGGCTTCATCGGCGACCTGTTGACCGGGGTCTACCCCGGCGCGGCGGAGACCGCGTTCGCCGTGCGGTTCGCCCAGGTCAGCGCGCCGGTCATGGCCAAGGGGGTGGAGGATACCGCGTTCTACCGGTACCAGCCGCTGGTCTGCCTGAACGAGGTCGGCGGCGACCCCGGCACCCTCGGCCGCCCGGCGGAGGACTTCCACCGCGCGATGGAGCGGGCGGCGAGCCGCTGGCCGGAGGCGATGCTCACCCTGTCCACCCACGACACCAAGCGCAGCGGCGACGTGCGGGCCAGGATCGGCCTGCTTTCCGAGCTGCCCGAGGCGTGGGAGAGCGCGATCGGCCGCTGGGCCCGGGCCAACGCCGGGCACAAGCAGGACGGCTGGCCCGACCGCAACGCCGAGTACCTGCTGTACCAGACGCTGGTCGGAGCCTGGCCGATCGACGCGGAGCGGACCGCGGCGTTCATGCAGAAGGCGGCGAAGGAAGCCAAGGTGCACACGTCCTGGACCGATCCGAGCGCCGGATACGACGAGGCCCTCGTCGCCTTCGTGGCCGCCGTCCTCGGCGACCGGGATTTCGTCGCCGACCTGGAGGACTTCCTGACCGCGAACCGGCTGGTTGAGCGCGGCCGGGTCACGTCGCTGGCCCAGACCGCGCTGCTGCTGACGTGCCCCGGCATCCCGGACCTGTATCAGGGCACCGAGGTGTGGGATCTGTCCCTGGTCGACCCGGACAACCGCCGCCCGGTCGACTACGGCCGGCGCCGCGGACTGCTGGACCGCCTGGCCGGCGCGGGGCCGGAGCAGGCGCTGGCCCTGGCCGACGAGGGCGGGCCGAAGCTCTGGCTGATCCACAAGGTGCTCGCGCACCGCCGCGGGAACCAGAGTGCTTACGGCCCCGGCTCCGGCTACCGGCCGCTCCCGGTCACCGGCGCGAACGCCGGTCACGCGGTGGCGTTCGAGCGCGACGGCGGGCTGGCCGTGGTTGTGCCGCGGCTGGTCGCGACCCTGGACGACTGGGCCGGCACGGAGGTGGCGCTGCCCTCCGGCGCCTGGGTCGACGTGCTCACCGGCGACAAGCTGGACGGCGGCCCGGCCGAGGTCGCGGATCTGCTGCGGCGGTTCCCCGTGGCGGTCCTGGCCCGGGAGGAGACCGGATGACGCATACGTTCCGGGTGTGGGCCCCCGACGCCAAGGACGTCGAGCTGGTGCTCGGCTCGCGGTCCGTGCCGGTGCCCATGGAGCGCAGCGCCGGGGGGTGGTGGGCCATTCCGGTCGACGAGGCCGGACCGGGGAGCGACTACACGTTCAAAATAAATGGTGGTATTCCACGCGCGGACCCGCGCTCGGCCTACCAGCCTCAGGGGGTATCCGGCCCATCCCGCCTCGTCGATCACGCGGCGTTCGCGTGGAACGACAGCGGCTGGCGCGGGGTGCCGCTGGCCGGGTCGGTGCTGTACGAGCTGCACGTGGGCACGTTCTCGGCCGAGGGCACCTTCGACGGCGCGATCGCCCACCTCGGCCACGTGGCCGGCCTGGGGGTCGACGCGATCGAGCTGATGCCGGTGGCCGAGTTCTCCGGCGATCGCGGCTGGGGGTACGACGGGGTGGACCTGTTCGCCCCGCACCACGCCTACGGCGGCCCTGACGGGCTCAAGCGGCTGGTCGACGCGGCGCACGATCACGGGCTCGGCGTGGTGATGGACGTTGTTTACAACCACCTCGGGCCGGCCGGGAACTACCTGCCCGAGTTCGGCCCCTACTTCTCGGCGCGGCACCGGACCAACTGGGGCCCGGCCGTGAACTTCGACGGGCCCGGCAGCGACGAGGTCCGGCGTTTCGTGATCGACAACGCGCTGATGTGGCTGCGCGACTACCACTGCGACGGCCTGCGCCTGGACGCCGTGCACGCGATCGCCGACGACTCGGCCACGCACATCCTCGAGGCGCTCGCGGCCGAGGTGGCGGCGCTCGAGGCGCACCTGGGCCGGTCGCTGTTCCTGATCGCGGAGAGCGACCTGAACGATCCGCGGTTCGTGCGCGCCCTCGGCGCGGGCGGCTACGGCCTCGACGCGGCCTGGGCGGACGAGTTCCACCACGCGCTGCACGCCGCGCTGACCGGCGAACGGGACGGCTACTACGAGGACTTCGGGCCGCTGCCGCTGCTGGCCAAGGCGCTGCGGCAGGCCTGGGTGTACGACGGCACGTTCTCCCCGCACCGGGGCCGGGTGCACGGCCGGCCGGTGACCGGCCTCTCCGGCGGGCAGTTCGTGGTGTCAGCCCAGAACCACGACCAGATCGGCAACCGCGCGGCCGGCGAGCGCCTGGGCGCGCTCGTCACCGACGGCCGGCTCCGGGTGGCCGCCGCGCTGCTGCTGACCTCGCCGTTCGTGCCGATGCTGTTCCAGGGCGAAGAGTGGGGAGCGAGCACGCCGTTCCAGTACTTCACCGGGCACCCGGACGCCGGGCTGGGCCGTTCGGTCAGCGAGGGACGGCGGGCCGAGTTCGCCGCATTCGGCTGGGACCGGTCGCGCGTGCCCGATCCGCAGGACGCCGCGACGTTCGAGCGCTCCCGGCTCGACTGGTCGCAGAGCGATTCCGGCCGTCACGCCGCGTTGCTGGACTGGTACCGTCGGCTGATAGCACTACGGCGGCGGGTTCCGGTGCTCACCGATCCGCGGCTCGACCGCACCAGGACCGAGTGCGACCCGGCGGCCGGGTGGCTGGTCGTGCGCCGCGGGCCGGTCGCGGTCGGCGTCAACCTGGGCGCGGCCGCCTGGACCTTCCCGGCCGGGCCGGGGGCAGAACTTCTGGCCGCCTCCGACCCCGGGATTCACCAGCTGAGCGGGGACCTCGTCCTCCCGCCGGACACCGTTGCGATCGTGACCGGGGCACCCGCGGCCTGAGTTGCCTGTAGCGTGGCCGCTCCAGGTTCGACAGGAAAGGACGTCATGAGCGAGGCCATCGAGAACTGGCCGGGGCGTCCGTATCCGCTGGGCGCGGCCTACGACGGCGCCGGCACGAATTTCTCGCTGTTCTCCGAGGTCGCGGACCGGGTCGAGCTCTGCCTGTTCGACGAGGAAGGGCGCGAGGAGCGCCTTCGCCTGGAGGAGATCGACGCGTTCGTCTGGCACGCCTACCTGCCGGGCATCGTGCCGGGGCAGCGCTACGGGTACCGGGTGCACGGACCCTGGGCGCCCGAGCACGGTCAGCGGTGCAACCCGGCCAAGCTGCTCATCGACCCGTACGCGAAGGCCATCGAGGGCAGCGTGCAGTGGAATCAGGCCTGCTTCCCCTACACGATCGGTGACGAGAACTCACGCAACGACGACGACAGTGCTCCGTACGTGCCCCGGTCGGTGGTGCACAACCCGTTCTTCGACTGGGGCAACGACCGGCCCCCCGACGTCCAGCTCAACGAGTCGGTCATTTACGAGGTCCACGTGAAGGGCTTCACGGCCCGGCATCCCGATGTCCCCGAGGCTCAGCGTGGCACCTATTCCGGCCTGGCCCATCCGGCGGCCATCGAGTACCTCACCGGGCTCGGCGTCACCGCGGTGGAGTTGCTGCCCGTCCACCAGTTCATCCACGACGCGCACCTGATCGAGCGGGGGCTGCGGAACTACTGGGGCTACAACTCGATCGGTTTCCTGGCCCCGCACAACGAGTACGCCGCCGGCGGCGAGCGCGGCGAGCAGGTCGCCGAATTCAAGGCCATGGTCCGGGCACTGCACGAGGCCGGCATCGAGGTCATCCTCGACGTTGTGTACAACCACACAGCCGAGGGCAACCACCTGGGGCCGGTGCTGGCGATGAAGGGCATCGACAACGCCGCCTACTACCGGCTGGCCGATGACCAGCGCTTCTATTACGACACCACGGGCACAGGCAACAGCCTGAACGTGCGGCACCCGCACACCCTGCAGCTGATCATGGACTCGCTGCGCTACTGGGTGACCGAGATGCACGTGGACGGGTTCCGCTTTGACCTCGCCGCCAGCCTGGCCCGGCAGTTCCACGAGGTCGACCGGCTGTCGGCGTTCTTCGACCTGATCCAGCAAGACCCGGTCGTCTCCCAGGTCAAGCTCATCGCCGAGCCCTGGGACATCGGCGAGGGCGGCTACCAGGTGGGCAACTTCCCCGCCCTGTGGTCGGAGTGGAACGGCCGCTACCGCGACACCGTGCGCGACTTCTGGCGCGGCGAATCGGCCACGCTGGGCGAGTTCGCGTCCCGGCTGACCGGAAGCTCGGACCTGTACCAGGCCGACCTGCGCCACCCGGGCGCGTCGGTCAACTTCGTGACCGCTCATGACGGGTTTACCGGGCGGGATCTGGTCTCCTACAACGAGAAGCACAACGAGGCCAACGGCGAGGGCGGGGCCGACGGCGAGCCGTACAACCGGTCATGGAACTGCGGCGAGGAGGGCGACACCGACGACCCGCAGGTCCTGGCGCTGCGGCGGCGTCAGCAGCGCAATTTCATGGCCACGCTGCTGCTGTCGCAGGGCGTCACGATGCTGCTCGGCGGCGACGAGGCCGGGCGGACCCAGCATGGCAACAACAACGCCTACTGCCAGGACAACGAGATCTCCTGGTATGACTGGGAACGCGTCGACGCCGACCTGCTCGAGTTCACCCGCCGCCTGATCGCGCTGCGCCGCGAGCACCCCGTGCTGCGCCGCCGGCGCTGGTTCCAGGGCCGTTCCATCCGCGGCTCGCTCGACCTGGGCTGGTTCAAACCCGACGGGTCCGAGATGGGCGACGACGACTGGGACGCTGGCGCCGCGCGTTCGGTCGGCATCTTCCTCAACGGCGACGCGATCACCGACCGGGACCGGCGCGGCCAGCGGGTCACCGACGACTCGTTCCTGCTGCTGTTCAACGCGCATGCGGACCCGGTCGACTGGACGCTGCCCAAGCAGTGGGGCCAGTGGTGGGAGCTGATCATTGAGACCGCTGACCCGGCCCGCGGCGGCGAGGTCCTGGAGAGTTCCGCGACGATCGGCGTCGGCGGGCGGTCCGTCGTGGTTCTGCAGCACCGCGATCCGCCGGAGTGAATCGCGCGTCCGGCGGGTCCGGCGGGTCCGGCGGGTCCGGCTAGTCCGGTGGGTCCTCGCCGACGACGCCGTCCACCGACTCCCTGATCAGGTCGGCCTGGCCGACATGCCGCGCGTACTCCTCGATCAGATCGACGAGGATCCGGCGCAGGCTCGGGGAGCGGCCATCTGGCCAGGTGAACCGGGCCATCTGGTCCATGCCGCCCTGCGCCAGCGCCGCGCGGACAGCGGCGCGCGACCGGGCCACCGCCTCCTCCCAGATCGCCATGAGTGCCTGCGGGCTGTCATCCGCGGCCGAGTGCCACTCCCAATCGGGGTCGGCGTCCCAGTCAGCGCCGTCCCACGGCGGTCCGAGCTCCCGCCCGGCCAGGCGCCGGGTGAAGTACTCGTCCTCGACCAGGGCCAGGTGCTTGAGCAGTCCGCCCAGGGTCACCGACGAGGCGCCGGTCGTCGCTCGCATGCCCGCCGCGTCCAGGCCGCCGCACTTCCACGCCAGGGTCCTTCGCTGCCGCTCCAGCGATCCGATCAGGGTGTCGGCCTCGCTGCCGGCGACCGGCGGTTCCCTCAGGATTCCGTCATCGCTGTCTGTCATGTGAGCAGGCTAAGGGCTATTCCGGACGGTTGCCTGCCGGAATGAGTTTCGCGATCTTGGCGGTCAGCTCACGGCGTCGTCGGCCGGGAACCGGCCGCTGGCGTGCAGGAGCGGGCGGCCCCGCCGGCGGCAGCCGGGTGTTTCTGAGCGGCGGAGCACAGGCGCGCGGGACCGGCGAGCGAGCCGAGGACGACGCCGACCAAGACCAGGGCCAGCGCGATGAAGATCACCGGGCCGGGGCGCAGTCGCCACCGGGTACGCCGGAGCTGCTCCCTGGTCGGCATGGCTTCCTGCCTGGTCAGGCGGGTAAAGATCGCAAACAGTGACCTGAAGCGGGGATCGCGGGCGAGCAGGCCCGCTTCGATCCCGGTCAGGACCCGCGCTTCGGAAGCTGGCAGGCTCATCTCGTTCTCCGGTCATCGATCCTGGACACCGCGGGCGGCCCAGGGGGCCGCCTGCGCGGCTTGACTTAGCAACTACCCGGGCAGCGGGTTCAAAACAGGCCGACCGCTCATCAGCCGGCCGCCCTGGCCGTCGCCGGGCCGGCGTCTTCCGCTGTCAGCGGCTGGGCGATGTCCTCCAGGCTCTTCCGCTCGGCGCCGACGCCGAGGAAGATCTCGACCAGCCCGGCCAGGATCATCAGGCCCGCGCCGATGGAGAAGGCGAGGACGGTATCGAGCACCTTGCCGGTGCTCACCAGGGACGAGAACAGCAGCGGCCCGGTGATGCCGCCGGCGGCCGTGCCGATGGCGTAGAAGAACGCGATCGCCAGGGCACGCGTCTCCATCGGGAACACCTCGCTGACCGTCAGGTAGGCCGAACTGGCCCCGGCCGAGGCGAAGAACAGCACGGCGGTCCAGCACGCGGTCATCGTGGTGGCGTTGAGTGCGCCCTGATCGAACAGGTAGGCCGTGCCCAGCAGCAGCAGACCGGACAGGATGTAGGTCCCGGCGATCATGGGTTTGCGGCCGAGCGTGTCGAACAGCCTCGCGAGCAGCAGCGGGCCGATCAGGTTGCCGACCGCGATCACCGCGAAGTAGTAGCCGGGATCGGCCTTGATGTGGAAGAACGTGGTCAGGATCTGCGCGTACCCGAACGTGATCGCGTTGTACAGGAACGCCTGGCCGATAAAAAGGGAGAAGCCGAGGATCGACCGCCTCGGGTACAGCATGAACATGGTCTTGGCGATCGTCACGAAGCCGATCGTCTTGCGCTGCCGGACCGTGATCGACCGGCTGGGCTCGCTCAGCCGGGTCCCGGTCTCGCCCTGCACTCGCTGCTCGATGCCGTTCACCAGATCCTCGGCCTGGTTCGCCCGGCCGTGGATGAACAGCCAGCGCGGGCTCTCCGGAACGTTGCGCCGGACCAGGAGGATCACCAGGCCGAGGATCACGCCCAGTCCGAAGCACAGTCGCCAACCGACCGCGACCGGCAGGTCGCTGGTGGCGGGAACGGTGATCAGGGCGCCGGCCGCCGCACCGGCCCAGTAGCTGCCGTTGATGATGATGTCGATCATGCCGCGGTGCCGGCTTGGTATCAGCTCGTCGATCGCCGAGTTGATCGCGGCGTACTCCCCGCCGATGCCGAACCCGGTCATGAACCGGAACAGGAAGAACCACCAGGGCGCGAACGACAGCGCGGTGAGCGCGGTGGCCAGCAGGTACACGCCGAGCGTGATCATGAACAGCTTCTTGCGGCCGAACCGGTCGGTCAGCCAGCCGAAGAACAGCGCGCCGACGCACGCCCCGGCCACGTACATGGCGGCGCCGAAGCCGGTCACCTGCGCCTGCGTGATGTGGATCCCGCTGCCCGGCTTGGCGAGCTGCGCGGAGATGTTGCCGACGATCGTGACCTCTAGGCCGTCAAGGATCCAGACGGTGCCGAGCCCGATGATGACCATCCAGTGCCAGCGCGACCACGGCAGACGGTCAAGGCGCGCCGGAACCTTCGTGCGGACCGTTCCCGTCTGAACCTGGTTCATCGCGGGCGCCTCCTGCGTGGACGTGTGCGCGCTGGCTCTGCGCGCTCATGGGCGTCTTCCCTGGTCACGCCGGCTAAACACGGCGAGTGCGGGCGGCCGGCCGACGTCGTCAGCGGCGTCGGCCGGCCGCCCGCCGCCGGCCGCTCAGCGGCGGCGCTGGCGGGGCAGGTCAGGTGCGCTGGTCACAGGCTCGGCCAGCGGCTCATCGTCCGCCAGGGGCTCATGGTCTGCCAGCGGCTCATCGTCCGCCGTCGGCTCCGCGACATCGACCGGCTCAGACCCGTTCATCGGGTCCGGGGTGGCGGCCGCCTCCCGGACCGCGACCGGCTCCGAGGCGGCGGTCTCGGCGCCCAGCAGATCCTGGAACAGGGCGCGGTAGTGGATCATGGCCTGACGCAGGTCCTCCGTGGACGCCGACCCGTCGGCGGCGCGCTGACTGATCCCGTACGCAGACCGGTAGTGGTCGAGCACCCGCGCGTGCTCGACCGACAGGTCCGCGAGCACCTGCTCGGTGTCCTCGGTGGGATAGCCGCGCTCGTTCATCACGGTCACGACCAGGCGCTGCGCCGCCGCGACCGCTTCCTGCGGCGCGTCAACGAAGCGCTCCTGGACGGCGGTCCACTCGCCCGTGTAGCGGGCCTGTGCTTCCGGGCTGAGGGGCCGGATGTCGAGATCCCTGACCCGGCGCTCACGCGCGGCGAGCTCGGCCTCGGCCTGGCGCCGGCTGGCACCCTCCTCGACCAGGCGGTCGTACTCCGGGCCGAAGCGCTGCCGGAGCCGGCGGCGCCGGGCTTCGTAGGCGACTGCGGCCACGATGGCCACGACCACAATGATGGCGATGATGATGATGACAATGGTCCCGGACGACATTGCTTCCTCCCCGGGTTGGTTCTCGGGTCCGGGCTGCACTGCCCGCGAGCACCAAACTCAAACAGGTGCCGGCTTCGCCCAGCGTCCGCAAGGGCAAAGGCAACGGCCCGTCCCCGCAGCTACTCGGGGACGGGCCGGCCGGTCTTTTCGGCGGCGGGTTTACCAGTAATACCAGCGGCGGCGACGCGGGGCGGCCGCCGATTCCCCGACGCGCAGCAGAAAGCCGAGCGCCCAAATGACCAGCGCCGCGAGCGCGATCCACCACAGGACGTGGATGGCAAATCCAAGACCGCCCAGGATAAGAACGATCAGCAAGGCCACCAAGACAATAGCCATCTGACTTCCTCCCCTTCCTTCTTTATTGCGCAGGCCGGCCCAACTCGTCACCGCCACCCCGAGCTGGCCGCGCTGCTGCCCGGGCTGTACCCGGGCGTGTTCCCGAACCTGGCCGCCCTGGTCAAGTCCGGTGCCGCCCGAGGCCGCGGGGCTGATCACTGACGGGCTGACAGCGGCCGGCTGCACGATCTGGCAAGACGAGGCCACCCCGGCTGCCACCGTCACGGTACGAGGCGGCCAGGTGGCCCGTTACCAGCTCGTGCCCGTCAGGCCGGCTTGATGTTGGCGTTGAGGTGGAACAAGTTGTCCGGGTCGTACTCGGCCTTGATCGCCGCGAGCCGCTCGTACTTGGCCGGGCCGTAGCTGTTACGGACCCGGTCATCCGGAAACTCGGTAATGCCGTTCACGTATCCGTCTCCGCTGCCTATGGCCAGCGGATTCAGCCGGTCCCAGAACCCGCGCACCCAGTTCCTGTCGGCGGCGAGCAGTTCCGCGTCCGGCGCCGCGCCGATGAGAAAGGTGGCGTAGCGAGGCGAACGGCCGCCGCTGAAGGCCGTCTCGTCGTCCCGGACCTCGCTGTACGCGCCGTCCAGACGATAGAACAACGCCAGCGACATCGGCGAGTTCTTGGACGAGACCTGATCGGTCACCACGTCGATCACGTCGTCCGACAGGTTCTCGATGTAGGTGCCCTTCTCGTATCCGTAGTGTCCCCACGCGGTCGCCTCGTCGAGGATCCGCTGCAGATCGACGTATGGCATCGGCGTGACCATCTCGAACAGCGGCGGCAGCTCCTGGCGGATCCGGTTGGCCAGGCGGGAATGCTCCTGCGTGCCGTCGAACCCCGTCATGAGCAGCGCGAAGCCGGGCGCGAAGCGGTGTTCCGCCGGGACGAACGGTGCCGGTGGCGCGTTCAGCGCGGCGATGACGGCATTGATGTCCTCCGGCATCGCCCCGGTGATCTCGCCGAGCAGGGCGAGCGCCTCCCTGCCCTGGTCGAGCCCCCAGAAGAACAGCCCCATCTGCACCACCGGATCGAGCTCGTTCAACCGGAACTCGAACTCGCTGACCACGCCGAAGTTGCCCCCGCCGCCCCGGATGGCCCAGAAAAGGCCGGGGTTCTCGCCGGCGGACGCCCGCAGGATCTGCCCGTCGGCGGTGACTACTTCAGCCGACGCCAGGTTGTCGATGCTCAGGCCGTACTTGCGGCTGAGCCAGCCCATTCCGCCGCCCAGCGTGAGCCCGCCGACGCCGGTGTGGCTGATCATGCCGGCCGGGATGGCCAGCCCTTCGGCCAGGGTGGCCGAGTCCAGGTCAGCGAGCAGCGCTCCGCCGCCGACTCGCGCGCGCCGGGCTGCCGGGTCGACCGCGACCGAGTTGAGCAGGCTCAGATCGATCATCAGGCCGTCGTCGTTCACGGCCGTGCCCGCGGTGTTGTGCGCGCCGCCGCGGACGGATATCTCCAGGCCAAGGTCGCGCGCAAGGCCGATAGCCGAGGACACGTCGGTCGCCGTGGCGCAACGGGCGATCACCCGCGGGCTCCGGTCTATCTCCGCGTTCCAGACCCGTCGCCGATCGTCGAATTCCGAGTCACCGCGCGCGACAACCGGGCCGTTCATGACCGCCCGGAGCTCCCCGATGCCCTCGCTCACCGTCTGCCTCATACGTCGTTCCCCCCTTTTTTTCAGCCGCCCCCGCAAGCTGCGTTCCCCGGACGGCTCGCTGGCCGCGGCGGCTCGCCCGCCCCGCACCGCGGCGGGGCCGCCGTCATGGGCACCTCACCAGGGCACCGTGCAGCCAGGCTGCCGAGCCTGTGGAGATCAGGTGAAGGCGGTGCGCCGCGGGCCGCAGCGGACTGATTTTCGTTATCCGGGCGGGCTGGCGGGTAGAGGTCGCGCATGGACGTGGCACAAAAGGCCGCGGCCGAGCCGATGGAAAACCCGGCGGCCGTGGCCGACGCCGAGCAGCATGCCCGGCAGGAAATCGCGGGTCTTCGCCACAAGGCGGCCCGCTACGCCCGACCGCTCGCGGCCGCGGCTGGCGTCGTAGCATCCGGATTGCTGATCCGGCGGTGGCGCCGAAGGCGCTGACCACCGCCGGTGACCGGTTCTCGTCAGGAGGAGGTCAGGCGTTGGCCAGGGGAAAGGAGCAGCCGCACGGTCAGGCCGGCGGCACGAGCTTGCCCGGGTGGCTGGATCCCGAACTCGCCACGCTCACCAAGGACAGGTTCTCGGACTCGGGCTGGGTCTTTGAGCGCAAATTGGACGGCGAGCGCTGTCTGGCCTTCGTCGCCGAACCGGACGATGGCGGAGTGCGGCTGATGACCCGAAATCAGCACGTGATCAGCAGCACGTTCCCCGAGATCGCTACCGCGCTCGCCGCCCAACGGCGGCAGGACTGCGTCGTCGACGGGGAGATCGTCGCCTTCGATGGAAGCCAGACCAGATTCGAGCGGTTGCAGCAGCGGCTCGGGGTGGCTAGTCCGGGCCAGGAGTTGCTGAAGCGCTACCCCGTGTATTACTACGTGTTCGATGTGCTGTACGCCGACGGCCGGGACGTTCGTCCGCTGCCGCTGCTGGAGCGCAAGGACGTGCTGCGCGCCGCGGTGGCCTTCGAGGATCCGCTGCGGTACACCGATCACCGCGATACCGATGGCCTGGCCTACTACCAACAGGCCTGCCGGGACGGCTGGGAAGGCCTGATCGCCAAGCGCGCCGATGCCCCCTACCGGGCCGGCCGGACCAAGGACTGGCTGAAGTTCAAGTGCGAGGCCGGGCAGGAGTTCGTCATCGGCGGCTTCACCGACCCCAAGGGCTCACGGGTCGGGTTCGGCGCCCTGCTGCTCGGCTACTACGACCCGGACGGCCGGCTGGCCTACGCCGGCAAGGTCGGCACCGGCTTCGATACCCGCACGCTGCTCAGCCTGCACGACGCCATGGCGGCCATCGAGCGCGACACGCCGCCGTTTGACCTCGGGGCGCTGCCGCGCTCCAACGTGCACTGGGTCGAGCCCCGGCTGGTGGGCGAGGTCGGGTTCTCCGAGTGGACCAGGGACGGGGAGCTGCGCCACCCCCGGTTCCAGGGCCTGCGTGATGACAAGGACCCGCGCGAGGTGGTGCGGGAGATCCCGGCGGCCGGGCAGGCCGGATCATGACCCCGCGGCAGGCCGAAACCATCACCGTCTCCGGCATCAGGATCGATCTCTCGCATACGGCCAAGGTGTTCTTCAGCGATCCGGAGATCACGAAGGGCGATCTGGTGGGCTACTACCGGGACATGGCCGACCGGATACTGCCGTACCTGCGGAAACGGCCACTGGTGATGGAACGCTACCCGGACGGCATCAGCGGCCAGCGGATCGTCCAGAAGAACGTCCCGTCCTACTTTCCTGACTGGGTGACCCGCACCGAGATAAGGAAGCAGGGCGGCTCGCTTGTCCAGATCCTCGCCGACAAGCCCGCCACTCTGGTGTACCTGGCCAACCAGGGGTGCGTGGAGATGCACGGCTTCCTTAGCCGGATCGGTTCGCTGGACCACCCTGACCAGCTCATCTTCGACCTGGACCCGCCCGACGGCGAGCATTTCGGCGAGGTGCGCCGGCTGGCGCTGGAGCTGCGGGAGCTGCTGGAGGGCGAGCTGGGGCTGACGGCGTTCGTCAAGACCACGGGCGGCCGGGGCCTGCACGTACACGTACCGCTTGCGGAACGTGACGACTTCGACACCGTCCGCGGGTTCGCCCGCCAGGTCAGCGAGGTGCTCGCCGCCCGCGAGCCGGACCGGCTCACCACGCAGCAGCGCCGTGAGGGCCGGGGTGACCGGGTGTACGCCGATGTCATGCGTAACTCCTACGCGCAGACCGCGGTAACGCCCTTCTCGGTGCGGGCCAGGCCCGGCGCGCCCGTCGCGACGCCGCTCGGATGGGACGAACTCGACGACCCCGACCTGACTCCGCTGCGCTTCACGCTGCGCACCGTCGGCGAGCGCCTGGACCGTCTTGGTTCCTCCGATCCCTGGAGCGATCTGGGCCGGCGCCGCTACGGTCTGGCCCGCCCGGCGCAGCGCCTGGAGAAGCTCGCGGCGTCGTAGGCGATCGGCCTTTGTTTAGTGGCGGGGATCGTGGACAGTTCCCGTGGTTCGACACGCGAAAGGAGCCGCACCATGGGAGCCGAGAACAAGACGGCCGACAAGATGAAGGAAATCAGGGGCCGGATCAAGAAGGCGCTCGGCCAGGCGGTCGGGAACCCCCGGCTCGAGGGCGAGGGCCGCGCCGAGCAGGCCGAGGGCGGCCTGAAGCAAGCCGGCGAGAAGATCAAGGACGCCTTCCGCAAGTAACCGCCCCCGTCGGCTGGAGCCCCGCCGGATGGAGCCCCCGCCGCGATCCCCGTCGGCCGGCGGGTGCTCGACGGTGCCCGGTTTGCGCCGGTTCGTTGCGGCGAGGCGCCGGAGGATACGACCCGAATGGCGCCAGGCCCTCGAGGTGCCGCTTA
>Ga0335072_10010000_pt1 | contig 13660 bp, 13 predicted proteins | sample Lox_Sample_21_FD_206725 | JGI IMG/M metagenome (GOLD analysis project Ga0335072, IMG submission 206725) | Soil microbial communities from Loxahatchee National Wildlife Refuge, Florida, United States - Lox_Sample_2.1 | ecosystem: Environmental > Terrestrial > Soil > Wetlands | place: USA...
CAGGTTCGGGCCCAGGGCAATGAGGAAGCTGACCGGCCGCGATCCGCAGACCGGCAGCGGGATCGAGCCCATGGAGATCTGGGCGCACCAGCCGAAGATGATGATGGGCATGGGCAGGTTCAATCAGGCGGTCCGCGGCGGCAAGGCCGTGAGCGAGCGGATCAGGAACCTGGTCGAGCTGAAGGGCGCGCAGATGATTGGCTGCGAGTTCTGTGTCGACCTGGGGTCGCAGATATGCCGCAACTCCGGGATGTCTGACGCGGAGCTCCTAGCGCTGCCGCGTTACCAGTGCAGCGATCTGTTCACCGAACAGGAGAAAGCGGCGCTTGACTATACGGTCGCGGTGATGCGCACGCCCGTCGAGGTCACCGACGAGGTGTTCGCTCGGATGAAGGAACACTTCAGCGACAAGCAAATCGTCGAGATCACCGCGCTGCTGACGCTGGTCAACACGGACCGCTTCAACGCCGCGTTCGGTATCGGCTCGGCGGGCTTCAGCGCCGGAAGGGTATGCGTCCTCCCGGACCGCCCAGAGTATGCGCCGCCGGTAGCTGCTGTCAGCCCGGATTCCCGGCCGGCCTGAACATGCTGACACTAATCGTGATTATACGATCACGCATCGTGCGCAGACTGTGCGTGCAGTGTCCGGCGGTGCGTGCGGTGCCCGTCTGCGCACAAGGCAGTTTTCCAAATGATTTGGCCAGCAATCCGGGCAGTAGGTACGGTCGCTTGCGTGAGCGGCAGTTCGGATGACACCTCATCGTGGGACTCGTGGTTCCGCCCGGAGCCCAGGGCCGCTGAAACCCGGCCGGGCGCGGAAACCCGGCCGGGGGCGGAAACCCCACCGGGGGCTGAGTACCGGCCGGGGGCTGAGTACCGGCCGGGGGCTGAGTACCGGCCGACTGGCGAGTACCGCCCGACTGGCGAGTACCGGCCGACCGGCGAGTACCGGCCACCGGGCAGCAGGCACGGGATGCAGGGCAGGAAGCGGCGAAAGCTTCCGTATGTGCTGGTCGCCGTCATTGTAGTGGCGGCCGGTGTCAGCGCGGCGCTGGTGCTGCGGGGAGGCAAGCACAGCCAGACTACTGGTTACCTGCCGACGGGCTCATCGGCTAGCCAGGACGCGCAACAGACAGCCCGCGCTTTCTTGCGCGCCTGGGACGCTGGTGACCTGAAGCAAGCGGCGAACTATACAAATCGCCCGGCCCTCGCCAGGGCCGCCCTTACGGCCTTCAGGACGTACCTCCACCTCAGCAAACTCACTAGTACCCCAGAATCCGCAACAGCGATCTCGTCGAACTCGTCGACCCCGCGAGAGACGGTCATCTATGCGGCCAGCGCAAGCGTCGCCGCGAAGGACGACTCCGCCACGGTCAGCGGAACCTGGCGCTACCACGCATCGCTGGTCACCTACCAGGCGAAGCAATCGCAGTACTGGTACGTCGCCTGGGCGCCCGACGACCTGGCTCCTAACCTCACCGCGTCCACCCACCTTGACGCCGTTCCGGTTGCTCCGCACGTCACCTCGGTCTCTGACGCCAGCGGCAACAATCTCACCAGTTACGGTGACCCAGGGCTGGATAACGTCGCCGCCGGCATTGAGGCAGGCGCGCCGCCCGGGGACGGATCCCCGGGCCTGGACGTGGAGATGCAGACGAGTAGGGGCAAGCTCCTCGCCCGAACGGCGGCGCACGTGGTCGCACCGAGGAACGTCTCCGGACTCGCCACGACGATCGACCCGGCAGCGGAGCAGGCTGCCCGGTCCGCCGTCACCGCGCATAAGAACAGCTCCATGGTCGTCATCCAGCCATCGACCGGCAAGATCCTGGCCATCGCCAACAACGCCGGTTTCAACGATTTTGCGCTCACCGCGAGGGTGGCGCCCGGCTCGTCGATGAAGACCATCACCTCGACTGCCCTGTTTACCGAGGGGGTGCTCACTCCTGACACCGACGTTGCATGCCCGAAGGCCTTCCCGGTTCAGGGGGTCGTTTACCACAACGACAAGGGCGAGTCGGAGCCGCCAACGACGCCGTTCATCACTGACTTCGCCCAGTCCTGCAACAACGCGTTCAGTACGCAGTATGAGCATCTGACGAACGGCCGCCTAGCCGAGACAGCCAAGAAGTATTACGGCCTGGACCAGAACTGGGACATCGGCATCGGCACGGAATCCGCGAGCTACTTCAACGCCCCACCGTCAGCATCTGGCTCCGAACTGGCGCAAGAAGCATTCGGCGAAGGTGAGCTGATCGCTTCACCGCTGGCGATGGCTTCGGTTGCTGCCACCATCGACAACGGCAGTTTCCTGCAGCCGTACCTGGCAGCGGGTGCCCCGCGCGTCACTGCGACACCGCTTCCGGCCAATACCGACGCCTGGCTGAAGGAAATGATGCGGGCGGTGGTCACCAGCGGCACGGCCGAACCGATCGGCTTCGGACCGGATGTCTACGCCAAAACCGGTACGGCGGACATCGACCACCAAGGGCAGCCCAACAGCTGGCTTATCGCTTTCGAGCCGTCAAAGGACGTCGCAGTTGGCTGCCTAGTGGTCGACGCCGGTTACGGTGCTCAATTCGCTGGCCCCGAGGTCAAGGCTTTCCTCGACAATTACTGATCTCGCCAGCCCTGTCGCTAACGGCACACGCCAGCCTGCCCTCGCGCAGATCGAGCTAGACCAGTGCGGCCAGCAGGAGTGCGGTGGGCCTGTCCCCACGGGCCGTACTGGTATACCGGAGGCATGGCGATTGACGAGACCGCTGTGCAGATGCGGCAGGAGGCAGCAGCGCTGCTGGGGGAACTTGACGACGAGCAGCGCAAGCTCACCGCGCTGGATTTCGGCGATGACGGGGCGCGGCGATGGATCGAGTACCGGCCGAACCGGCGGCCGGGCGGGTGCCTGGCAATGATGAGCGTGGCGGGGCGGAAGGCCGCGCACCGGCTGCTGGCCACCGGGCTGAGCGAGCACTGTTTCGCCCAGGCGATGGCGATCGTTGCGCTCGAGGAAGTGCTCGATCTGCAGGAGCAGCGTGCGATGAACCGGCACAGCGACGGCTACTTCGTTAGCGTGTTCGGCGATCCGGCCGGGGACGATGTGTGGTCCTGGCGGTTCGAGGGTCACCACCTGTCCGTGACGATAACCATCGCCGGTGACCAGGTTTCCCCGGGTCCCGTTTTCCTCGGCGCCAATCCGGCGTGCGTGAGTTACGCCGGGAGGCCGGTGTCCCGCCCGCTTGGCCCTGAGGAGGACCTGGGGCACGCGCTGGTCGACGCGCTCGGGCCGGCCGGCCGCAGGAACGCTGTGGTGGCCGATCATGCGCCCGGCGACATCCACTCGGCGACCTCGGCTCGCGCCGGGCAAGTCAAGCCGCTGGGTGTTGCCAGGTCGGCGCTCGGGCCGACAGCGCGGGCGCTGCTCGCGCAGATCGTGGCTCTTTACCTGGACCGGCTGCCGGACCCAATGGCAGCGCAGGAGGCGGATAAGTTCGCGAGCGGCGAAGCGCACTTCGCCTGGGAAGGCCCGCTCACGCGGGACGACCGGCACTATTACCGGGTGCAGGCGGACGACCTGCTCATCGAGTTCGACAAGACCAACGCCAATCACGCACATACTGTGCTGCGCCGGCCTGGCGGCGATTTCGGCGCGGATATCCTAGCGGGGCATTACCGCGAGGCAGATCACCTGACCACGTAGAAAACGTTCAGTCGCTCTCGTCTTCCTCGAACCCGATCAGCCAGTGGAGACCGTAACGGTCGATGACTTGCCCGTCGGAGGCGCCCCACGGCCGCGTCTGCAAGTCGTCGACGACCCGGCCGCCTTCGGCAAGACGGGAGAACCACTGGCGCAGCGTCGGGGGAGCGGCAGTACCGAGCAGGGCCAGCATCAAGCCTTCGGACCGGAACGGTGGCTCGCTGCCGGATACGTCGGCGCCAAACAGCGCGACGGGTCCGTCTGCGAGGTAGCCGTGGGCAATGGCATCGCCCGGACCGTCGGCCCGGTTGAATTCCGCGAACGTGTGCAACTGAACTGCACAGCCAAAGACGTCACCGTAGAAGGTCAGGGCCTCGCGGGCGGTGCCGGAAAAGTGAACGTAGGGCGTCGGGTCTGCCATGGAATGAAATGTAGTGCACTATTCGGTTCGGCGGCTGGCCACCACCGCAGACCTGCACTGCCAGTGCAATGCCCGGCCCGCTACGCTTCGTGCGTGAACGCTGCCAGCATCTCCGGTCCGGCGCAGGCATGGACCCGTCGGCTGCTGCGCTGCGGTGTGGCCGCGGGCCCGGTCTTCGTCGGCGTCTTCCTGATCGAGGGAGCAGTCAGGGACGGTTACCGGCCGCTGCGCCATCCGGTCAGTTCTCTTGCGCTCGGACCGCGCGGCTGGATCCAAGCCGGAAACTTCGCGGTGGCAGGGACGTTGTTCCTGGCCGGAGCCGCAGGCCTGGCGCGCGCTGGTGACGCCACCACCGGCGGCCGGGCAGCTCCGGCTCTAATCGGCGCCGCGGGCGCGGGGCTTATCAGCTCGGCGGTCTTCACCACAGACCCGGTCAGCGGCTACCCGCTGGGAACGCCCGACGCGCTCACCCACCCAAGCCCTACCGGTACCGCCCACAATCTGTCGGCGGTACCGGTGTTCGCCGGCCTGCCCGCCGCCGCGCTTGCCTGTAGCTGGCGATCCTGGCGGGCCGGCCAGCACCGCTTCGGTCTCTACAGCGCGGGCACCGCCGCAACCATGCTCACGACCATGGCTGTGGCCGGTGCCGGGTTCGGCCAGTCGCCTCGGCTCGTCAGCTTCGGCGGGCTATTCCAGCGCGCCAGCATCATCACCGGCTTCGCCTGGCTCACTGCGCTGTCCGCGCGAGTGCTCCGGCGAACGCCGAGATAACGGGAGCCATGACATCGCGGGCAGCAGGGCACGACGACGCGACACGGACGCTGGGCGAGGCGGACTTCGCTGCCCCCATCGAGGATCGCTATTTCGAGGATTACGAGGCGGGAGCGATCTACGAGTACGGCTACACGACCGTGGCCGAGGAGGAGATCGTCGCCTTCGCCCGCCGGTTCGACCCGCAGCCGATCCACACGGATGCGCGGCTGGCCGCCGCCGGGCCGTTCGGTGGGCTGATCGCCAGCGGCTGGCATACCGGCGGGATTTTCATGCGGCTGTTCGCCGACCACTACCTGTCGCGGGTAGCCAGCCTGGGCTCTCCAGGTCTCGATGAGCTGCGGTGGCCTGTCCCGGTGCGGCCCGGCGACCAACTGCGGCTGAGGACCACCACCGTCGAGACGCGCCGGTCCCGATCCAAGCCCGACCGCGGCGTGGTGCGCACCAGGGCCGAGTTGCTGAACCAGGACAGCCTGACGGCTCTCAGCCTCGTGGCGGTGAACCTGCTCCTGCTGCGCGAGCCAGGGGACGCGCGGTGAGCTGCCCCGTTAGCTATCCAGCTGCGACGGGCTCATGTTCGCACCGGTGATGATGACGGCGACGCGCTCGCCCGGCGCGGGCTGGTAAGCGCCGGTGAGCAGGGCCGCGACACCGACTGAGGCGGCCGGCTCTGCCGCGATGCGCGCGGTCTGCCATAGGGTGCGCTGCGCGCTCCGGATGGCGTTATCGTCCACGAGCACTACGTCCTCGACGTAGGCCCTGGTGATCGGGAAGACCATTTCGCCGACACGGCGCGGCGCCAGGGCATCAACGGCGATGCTCCCGGCCGGGGCATCGACAGGCGCGCCTGCCGCCCGTGCGCGGGCGAGGGTCGGTGCGCCGTCAGGTTCCACGCCGATGATCCGGGCGGCGCCAGCGAAATACGATGCGATTCCGGCGATGAGGCCGCCGCCACCGACCGGGACCAGCACCGTGTCCAGCGGCCCGGCCTGGTCGTCGAGCTCGAGTGCGAGCGTGGCCTGACCGAGTATGGTCTCCTGGCCATCGAAGGCGTGAACGCTCATTGCGCCGGACGCCGCGATCCATTGCTGCGCGGCCTCCAGCGCGTCGGCGTAGCGGTCGCCGGTGACCACCAGGTCCGCAAGCTGACGGATGCGCTCGATCTTGGCCGGGGATGACACGGTCGGCACGAAGATCCTGGCCGGGATGCCCAGCCGGTGAGCCGCGTACGCGACGGCGACGCCGTGATTGCCGCCCGACGCGGCCGCCACGCCAGCCGCCGGTACGTCCCGCAGCAGGAGGTTCGTGAACGCGCCGCGGGCCTTGAACGATCCCGCGCACTGTAGCTGCTCAAGCTTCAGGGTGACCGGGCCGGCCAGGTCGAGCTGGATGACCGGTGTCCGGCGCAGGTACTGCCCGATCGTGGCGTAGGCACGGTGAACATCCTTGCGCGTAATCACCAGATGCTGCCCTTGGTCACGAGCCGGGTCCGGCGATGGCCCGGCCTCGATCGCGGTGCCTACCGAGAGCCGGTGCTCGCTGGCTCGCATGTCACCAGTCACTAGCGAGTGCCTCCTTCGCACGGGCAATGCGTCCTCGTCGCGCTTGTAGAAGACCCACTGCCTGATCTTCGTGCCCCGACGAGGCTACCTTCAGGGGGTGCCTCTGGTTGAGTGAGGCGGCCGCTGGCCTCAACGACGCCCTGCGCCGGTTACCGATGATCGCTCTCCGCAATGCCACCATCGGCCGGCTCGAGCCTGCCCCGCGGATCCCGCAGCCACTTCACACCCGAGGCGTCCGTGAACTCGATCGCGACCAGCCACGTCGGCTGGTTCCCGGTTGCCTCCTCCTCGGTCCTGAGGTGGTCGGGCATCTCGACGTGCTCCTGGCCCGGCGGCACGAGACGCAGCGCGCCCGCGAACCGCTCGCCCTGGCGCCACGTCAGCCATGCGGAGGGGTCGCCAGCCACGCAGAGCGATACCCGGACGTTGTACACGGGCAGGTCCGAAGCGTTGCTGATGATCGCCCCGTAGCGCAGCCACTCGCGGTGGTCAGCTGTCATCCCAGGGCCTTTCACCACCGATGACCACCGGCCGTACCAGGCGGCAACCCGGCTTGCCTGCGCCCGGCGTAGTGCTTCCTCGCGCTGGCGCTGCTCTTCCACGATCACCGCATGCCGCCGCGACTCGGCGCGCAGAAGCTCCTAGGTAGCGAGCACGGCGAATGCCGCGGCGACGAAAGCCAGCAGCATGGTGACCGCGAGCACCCACGTCGGCACGTTCCCCCAGCTGACCCGCCCGCCGAACACGGCGCCGGCCGCGATCAGCACGACGGCGGTGCCCGCCGCATACGGCCACACGCTGCGGAGGGCTTTCCTTGCCAGCGCGCGCAGATCAGGAGCCGCTCCGTCTGCGTCCTGCGTCCGGACAACGTTGAGGCTGTCGTTAGCACCGGCGAGGCGGTGGCAACGTCCTCCGCGCGCGGGGCGTTCAGCCCGGCAGCAGGATCGTCAAGCTTTTCGTCGACGCTCATGACGGGGCTCTCTGTGCCCCCGTGCAAGAGGAGTAAACGGCCGCCTCACGGGATGCAACGCAGCGTGCCCGTTGCAGACACTGGCTGACACAGCTAAGGAGGTTAACGGGCGGTCAGGAACTCACCGACCGAGAGCGCCCTGTTGACGATGCGGACGTCTCCGACCCAGCCGTTCCAGATCTGGTTGATGGTCCCCGCGTACTCATAGCCGCCGAGCGCCCACGGGAGATTGAGCTGCGTGATCCCGTTGGACGACACCAGGTTGGCGATGTCGACGGTCGGGCAGGGCCACGGCCGCGGAGGCGGGAGCCGCGGTGAGCCCGCCGAGCGCCGCCGCACCCGCCCCGGCTAGCCCTGTCGTCCACAGGAAGCTGCGTCTGTTCGGCCCGGGCGATGACTCAGGAGACGAATTTACGCCATCGGAAAGACACATTGAGTTTCTCTCCAAGCCATTTGACGTGCTTAACGAATGACTCGGACTGTACGCACGACCGACCAATAGCAATGAAATAGCGGATGACGCGTGTCAATCGGCTGCGTAGCGATCTCAGTAACCAGCGCGCGGTCGCACCCCGCAGGCCGCGCGGTCGGATTACGGCGCCTGCCTGGTCGGCAGCAGGGCTCAGCCAACGGCGACGGGCGTCGCAACCCGAGAGCGCCAGTACTCCTGGCCCGCTTCGGGCAAGAGGTGAATCGGGTCGTAGTACTCGTACTCACGCTGCAGCGCCAGCTCGTCGCCGGACTCGACCGCGGTGCGGTAGTTCTTCGTCCAGTACGAGATACCGAGCTCGCGGTCGTACCTCGCGACCTGGTGGACCCAGCGCTTGCCGACGTAGGGCACGTCGCAGATGAACCTCGGCGTCGCAAAGCCCGGCAGGTAGCCCATGATGTCGTGCTGCAGTTTCTGCGCTTCGGCGAGCGACAGCCGCCAGTGCTCGCTGCCGGGAATCATGTCGCACATGTAGAAGTAGTACGGCATGATCTTGGCGTCATCGAGCAGGGCGAAGCACAGGTCGAGCAGCTGCTCGGTCTTGTCGTTGGTGCCGCGGAGCAGCACGCCCTGATTACGGACGTCGCGGATACCGGTGTCGAGCATGGCCTTGGCGGCAGCCGCGACGAGCGGCGTCACCGACTGGGCAGTGTTCACGTGCGTGTGGATCGCGATGCTCACGTCCCGCTCTCGTGCCACCTTGGCCAGTCGCTCCATTCCGGCCCGGACTTCGTCGGTTAGCCAGAACTGGGGCAGGCCCATCAGCGCCTTGCTGGCGAGCCGGATATCGCGGATGTTCTCGATCTCCAGCAGGCCGGCGACGAACGACTCGAGCCGGGGCCAGGGCATGTTGGCCACGTCGCCGCCGGAGACGACCACGTCCCGCACGCCCGGGTTGTTGCGCAGGTATCCCAGCATCGCGGTCAGCCGGTCCTCCCGGGCGAGCGCGAACTTGTGTTTGTCGACCACCGGGGTCGGGTTCCCGACAAGGTCCATGCGCGTGCAGTGACCGCAGTACTGGGGGCAGGTCGGGAGCAACTCGGCAAGCACCTTGGTCGGGTAACGGTGCGTGAGGCCCTCGACCGCCCACATCTCGGCCTCGTGCAGTGAGTCACGTGAGGCCAGCGGGTGTGACGGCCAGTCCTCGCGCCGGTCGGTGAAGACCGGGATCATGTACCGGCGGACCGGATCGGCGTAGAAGGCGTCCGTGAAACCCGGGTGGGCGGGGGAGAGGTGCGGCACCATCGTGTTGACCATTTGGGGCGGTACCAGCATGGACATGGTGGCGCGCTCGGCCTGGTCACGCTCAAGGTCGGCGTAGAACCGCTCGTCGAGGCCGTCCCCGACCACCTGGCGAAGCTGGCGGATGTTCTTGACGCAGTGAGCTCGCTGCCACTGGGCAGATGCCCAGTCTCGCGGCGAAACGTCGGCCCAGCCGGGCAGCCGCTGCCAGTCCGGCTCCACCAGTTCCGTATGCCGGTAGACGTACGGCTGCTCGATCATGCTCCACCTGCCTTCGGGGATGCTTCGGCACCAAGGATGATATGTGTTTTTTGTTAGATTACAAAAGATGCTCCTGTCGGTATAGTGAGAAGCAGGAAAATCTTTCGAATACTCATAGTACCCTTGCGTCTACGCAAATCACTCATAGCTCGCGAGTCTGGCACCAGCCGGAAGGCATGCGAGCCTGGCCGACCGGAAGGACCGAGTCATGCCCCGATCGCCGCTCTATCCGCACGACGGTGCCGGACCTGAGCCCGGCGGGGCGAGCGCGAGCGCCGGGGCAAGCCTCAACGGCCAGGCCAGCGCCTCCGGCTCGCCGCTTGGCCTGCACAGGGTGCTGGAGCCAGCCGGCGTCCTGCCGCAAGCTGCGTGGCGCCTGAACGCCAAGGCCGCCATCTGGCCGGACGAGGTGCGCGTCGCCGTCACCCGGCTGAACCTGGACGCGGCCTCGTTCCGTCAGCTACGCGAAGGGCACGACGGCAACCCGGACAAGATCAAGGCTGCGGTGCTGGAGATCGTCCGGACTCGCGGCAAGATGCAGAATCCGGTGACCGGCTCCGGCGGCATGCTCACGGGGACTGTAGCCGAGGTCGGGCCGGACTCGCCGCTCGGCCTTGCCGCCGGCGACAAGATCGCCACCCTGGTATCGCTGAGCCTGACCCCGCTGGTGATCACCGACGGCCTGGCCCGCTGGGACGGAAAGTCTGAGCAGGTGCCATGCGAGGGGCACGCGATCCTGTTCGGCCGGTCGATTGCCGCGAAGCTGCCCGATGACCTGTCTGCCGAGCTCGCCCTGTCGGTAATGGACGTCTGCGGCGCGCCCGCGCTCACCCACCGGGTCGTTGCCGCCTGCCAGGACCGCAGTAGCCAGGACCGCAGTAGCCAGGCACCGGGGCCGGTCGTGGCGATTATCGGCGCCGCAGGCAAGAGCGGCTCGCTATCAGCGGCAGCTGCCCGGCAAGCTGGCGCGGCACGGATCATCGGCGTTGTGCCCCACGAGGCCGAGGCTCAGCTGCTGCGCAGCGCCGCCGGTTCGCCCGGCCGGCCGGATCAGCCGAGTCAGCCTGGCCTGGTGGACGAGATCGTCATCGCGGACGCACGCAATCCGGTCGCGGTATCGCGCGCAATCGAGAACGCGGGCGGCCCGGCGGACGTTACCGTCGTCTGCGTAGACGTGGCGGGCTGCGAAGGCGGCGCGATCCTGGCCACGGCCCAGGGCGGCACGGTGATCTTCTTCTCGATGGCCACCTCGTTCACGGCTGCGGCGCTCGGCGCCGAAGGGGTCGCCGCTGACGTCACAATGCTGGTGGGCAACGGGTATGTCCCAGGGCATGCGCAGCTGGCACTGGACCTGATCCGCGCGCAGCCGTCCGTCCGGGACCTCTTCCAGCGCCGCATCGACGAACACAGTGCTCCTAACCACGGTGCTCCTAACCACGGGGAGTGACGCCCAATGGAAACCCGGCTTAACCTCGACCCCGCGCTGATCCGCGAGGCCCGCGCGCTGGCCGCCAAGGCCGGCGAGCCGATCGTGGCGATGGCAAAGTCCCATACCACCGTGTCGGTGGAGCGGGCCGTGCTGCGCCTGGCCGGCCTCCAGGGCGCCGACGATGACGGGATGCCCTGGGTGAACAGGCTCGTCGACGCGGTCCGCGAGACCACTGGACTGGAGCACGGCGTGGCACTGCCCGCCTGGGACGCGCTCCTCGCCGGCGGCTACGACAATCTCGCTTCCCTCGCGGCAGCGGCGGCACAAGGCAAGGTGGCGTTCCGTATCCCGGCGGGGGCCGACGCCGCGGTTGCCCGTGCAGCCGCCTCGGCTGCGCTTGCTACCGGGATCGGCCGGATCGACGCTAACCGCCAGGAGCGGCAGCGGATGATCGAGCAAACGTCGCAGCCGCGCATGCCCTGGATTTACCTGATCGTGGCGACCGGCGACATTTACGAGGACATCCCGCAGGCTCAGGCCGCGGCCCGCGAGGGCGCCGACATCATCGCGGTAATCCGCTCCACCGGCCAGTCGCTGCTCGACTATGTGCCAGAGGGCGCTACCCGCGAGGGCTTCGCGGGCACGTACGCCACGCAGGAGAACTTCAGGCTGATGCGCGCGGCGCTGGACGAGACCAGCCGCGAGCTCGGCCGGTATGTCCGGCTGACTAACTACGCCTCCGGCCTGTGCATGCCGGAGATCGCGTCGCTGGCGGGCCTCGAGCGTCTCGACATGATGCTGAATGACTGCATGTACGGCATCATCTTCCGGGACATCAACCCCCGGCGGACGTTCATCGACCAGCGGTTCTCGCGGCAGATCCACGCCCGCGCCGGCATCATCATCAACACCGGCGAGGACAACTACCTGACTACTGCTGACGCGGTGGACGCCGCGCACACTGTGGTGGTCAGCCAGCTGATGAACGAGTTCTTCGGCAAGGAGGCGGGGCTGGCCGACAGCCAGCTCGGCCTGGGCCACGCGTTCGAGATCAACCCGCAGGTGCCGGACTCGTTCCTGCTCGAGCTCGCCCACGCGCAGCTGGTCCGCGAGCTCTTCCCGGACGCGCCGCTTAAGTACATGCCGCCGACCAAGCACATGACCGGCAACGTATTCGCCGGGTACCTGCTGGATGCCTTTTTCAATCTCTGCGGCATGATGACCAGCCAGTCAATACTGCTCATCGGCATGATGACCGAGGGTATTCACACCCCGTTCCTCTCCGATCGTGATCTCGCCCTGGAGAACGTGCGCTACGTACGGGACGCGGCGGGACGCCTCGGCGAGAGCTTCGTGCCGGCGCCCGGCGGCCTCATCGAGCAGCGCGCCAAGCAGGTGCTCGGCGAGTCGCTCGCGCTGCTGCGGCGCATCAATGACGAAGGGCTGCTGACCGCCATCGCCGAAGGCACGTTCGGCATCACTAAGCGCCCGGCGGACGGCGGCCGGGGCCTGGAGGGCGTGGTCAGCCGCGCCGATGACTACTTCAACCCGGCGTCGGAAATCCTTGAGGGCGGGGAACGTGCACCTGCGGGCGGACTCGACCCGCGGACCGCCCCGGTAGAGGCGGGAGCTGCGAGATGACGGGCAACATTGTGCGGCCGTACGGCGACACCACCGGCGACGGGCGGATCCAGGTGTCGTTCACGCTGCCGGTCCCGTACGGGACGCCGGCTGAGAAGGCGCGGGCCGAGGGCGCCGCGATGCAGCTGGCCGGGAAGATGGGGCTCGAGCCCGCGATGGTGGTGCACGGCAAAGGCATGGGCCCGGACTACACGTTTTTTATCGTGTACGGCCGGGTGTCGCACCTGGTCGACCTGTCGCAGGTGACGGTGACCGAGCGCGAGTTCCCGCTGCTGAACTCGGCAGAGGTCAACCTGCGGATCCGCTCCGGTCTGGGCCGCAAGCTCGTGGTGGTCGGCGCGTGCATCGGGACTGACGCGCACACAGTGGGCATCGACGCGATCCTGAACGTCAAGGGCCACTCGGGGGAGAAGGGCCTGGAGTACTACCGGGAGATCCGGGTGGTGAACCTCGGCTCGCAGGTCGCCGTGCCGGACCTGGTCGCCAGGTCGGCGGCCGAGGGCGCGGACGCGGTGCTGGTCAGCCAGGTCGTCACGCAGCGGGATGCGCACATCACCAACGCAAAGGAGATGTCGGCAGCGTTCCGCGCGGCTGAGCCGTATTCCAGGGGGCCACTGCTGGTCCTGGGCGGGCCCAGGTTCGACCCGTCAATGACGGCCGAGCTAGGCGTCGACAAGATATTCGGCAAGGGCACGACGCCGGGCGAGGTGGCGAGTTACCTGGCCTACGCGCTCGCACCTGATTCCGCCGGCGCAAGTGCGGAAACCGAACAGCACGTAGGTGCCAGCGCGTGAGCGGCGACGACTCGCGGCTCGGGCTGATTGTCACGCACCGCCGGTACGTGCCGTACAGCCATGCCCACTACGGCGGCAACCTGGTGGACGGCGCGTACGTTCTGGGGCTGTTCGGCGACGTGGCGACGGAGGCGTGCATCCGCACTGACGGCGATGAGGGGCTGTTCGCCTCGTACTCGGACGTGCAGTTCCGCGCGCCGGTGATCGCCGGCGACGTGCTCGAGGTGTCGGCGACCGTGACGCGGGTCGGTACGCGCAGCCGCGATCTGAAGTTCGAGGCACGGGTGGTGTGCCGTGCTCAGCCGGAGCGGAGCCCGTCCGCCGCCGCCGTGCTGGCCGAGCCGGTCGTCGCGGTGTCCGCGACCGGCACGGTTGTCGTGCCCTGACC
>Ga0335072_10010001_pt1 | contig 13660 bp, 14 predicted proteins | sample Lox_Sample_21_FD_206725 | JGI IMG/M metagenome (GOLD analysis project Ga0335072, IMG submission 206725) | Soil microbial communities from Loxahatchee National Wildlife Refuge, Florida, United States - Lox_Sample_2.1 | ecosystem: Environmental > Terrestrial > Soil > Wetlands | place: USA...
CCCCGCCAGCTGTTGCACCAGCTGGCACTAGGGCCTATCTTTGGGCCACTCAGTCGGACACGTACACTGGACAAAAATCGCCCGTAAATCAAGTTTGTGCAGCTAGGATGCCGCAGATGGCTCGCCGATTCGGAAGCACAGACAGACCCTACGCGGGGTCTCACCCCTGGATCAGCTTTGCCATCGACCTGGACCGGCTTGGCGCCATGGACTTCGTGCGACTCGGCGAGGCGCTCTCCAAGTGCGACCACATCGCGGGTGTCCCCCTCCCCCCTGACATCGCCAAGACGCTCCACATGATCTACCTGGTCAAAGGCATTCACGCGACGACGCAGATCGAAGGCAACTCACTGTCCGAGGACGAAGTCCGGGCGCGCGTTGAGGGCGACTTGCCGCTACCTGAGTCTCAGGAATACCTCGGCAAGGAAGTCGACAACATCCTCGCGGCCTGCAACATGGTGGCCGATGAACTGGCAGCCGGCCGGGACATGCGCCTCACCAGAGAGCGGATCGAGCAATTCAATGAGATGGTGCTGGACGGGCTTCCCAGGAAGGAAGACGTCATCCCCGGCAAGATCCGGACAAAGGGAGTGGGTGTCGGGAGTGTCTACCTCGGCGCCCCGGCAGGCGACTGCGAGTTCCTGCTCGAGGAGCTATGCGGCTGGCTTGAGCAACTCGTTGAGGACGCCGGACCGGACTGGCGCCGCCCTATAGGGCTACTCAGGGCCGTCCTGGCCCACCTCTATCTCGCCTGGATCCACCCGTTCGGCGACGGAAATGGACGTACCGCACGGCTGGTCGAGTTTCAGCTCTTGCTCGAAGCCGGATTCCCCTCACCTGCCTGCCACCTGCTGTCGAATTACTACAACCGGACTCGGTCGCGGTACTACCTGGCTCTACGGGAAACGAGCCAGGGCCCGTCCTATCCGGTTTGGAGGTTCGTCTCCTACGCAATGCAGGGTTTCGCCGAAGAACTACGAGACCAGCTCAAGGTGATCCAGAGCCATCAACTCGGAACAGTGTGGGTGAACTTCGTTCACACCACTCACCTTGGCCGGAGCGCCCCGACTACACAGCGACGCCGGGATCTCGTTCTTGCCTTGCCTGGCGACATGGAGCAGCTCACCCAGATCTCAGCACTCACCCGTCTGACTCCTGATCTTGCAGCCCATTACGCAGGAAAGACGTCCAAAATGTTGACACGCGACATCAACGCCCTACAGGAAGCTGGGCTGATCGTGCGCCAAGGATCGGCTATTCGTCCATACCTTGAGCAGATGTTCGCGTTCCTTCCTCTACGGAAACCGACGCCACCAAGCTCCGACCAGCAGATGTTGGGTTCCCTGGCCGCGGCGTCGACTCCCAATCCCGCAGGATGACGCCGCGCGCCTAGCGGCGCGTGACGGCGTACCGGACATGTGCAGGAGAGGGAGCAGCGCGCCGCTGAGGAACCCGCCGCACCATCCGACGACCCACTCGTCTTACCGCGGAAGCATGGAGATAGGAGACCGTCCCAGCGATCAGCGCCAGCAGCGCCACACCTCCGATCGTGGTCCAGCGAATCCACCGATCCGCCCCCGCGCTCACCGAGGGCCCCCGGAGAACCAACTCACCAGTGATGGCCGGTATGTACGTAAGCGGCGACTCGCTCCGCCAGCCTGGACCCGCAAACGTCCCGTGACCAGGCCGTTTCATCTACGTGGGCATCAGTGACCGCGGACTGGATTTCCGTGACGCTGAGAATACTGCCATCAATGGTGGGCCGGAGAGCCAGCGAAGTAGGCGACTAGGCCGGCGGCGATATCGATGATGAGGCTGATAGCCGTCAGGGGCTTCAGGCCCAGTCGGCCGGGGCCAGCTTGGCCATTGGACCGTTTACATTCCTAGCGAACGACAGCACTGACGTAGGCGCCTACCCTTTCTTTGGTCTCATGCCGAGTCCGAGAGCCAGCACTCCTATGACGACCGCGACGTTGTTCGTTAGCTCGTTCACGGCTGCAAGGGTTTTTTCAGGCAGGTCCGCTTCCGCGATGGAAGCCTTGATCAGGACGTACAAGACGATGAATGTTACAAGGACCGCCGCAGCTACCCGCCTGTCTCGTCGGACGCCGACTTGATGTTCAGGTGTGGTAGAGATCAGAAGCGCATTGTCCGTGTTCTCAAGCGTCTTTGCGATCACGGGACGCACTAGAGTGGCGGAAGTCATTACCATTGAGTCGGCTCTTTTAATAAAACCAGCTACCTGCTCGAGGCCAAGCTGTTCTAGCCACAAACGAGTAAGTTGATCATTGATGAGATCCGTTTTCCCACGGTGGAGCTGAGCAGCAAAACGGTCCAATGCCTCGATGCTTTGAGGGTTCAGCCGCACAGTCATGCGCCGAGGGCCGCTGTCCCCTGGCACAAGCGGCATATTGCTCATCGCGGAACCTCCGGCTCCTGAGGCGCCACACCCGATCGAATCACAAGACCAGCGTGGCAGGGCCCGCTGAGCTGGTCGAGCCGCCGACCCGCGGCACCCGCCCGATACGAGGGCGATGCGCAGCTCGGCCGACCCCGGTCCGTTACGGTACGCCGTCCTAGGGCCGTGCGGTCGCCGGGAGCGGTAGCGACTTCGCTCGGCCCCTCGCTGGCGGGGTGAGGAGGTACCTGCCTACGCGAGGCAGGGCCGCCACGGACGCGTCGACGGAAACGGAGTACCGTGATCAGCGTCGCCCGGCGGATTCTTTGGCTTCCGCCGGGCGCGGCCGACAGGATCGTGTGCACGTGCCGGACAGTGCGGGGGCGACAGCGGGCCACCGGCCCTTTTGTGCAGGCTGGCGATTTGCCTGGTTTGTTGCGACCGGTACGGGGTCCTGCAAGCCAACACGTTGCGTGTGGGCTCTGCAGCGCATGGTGCGTATGTGCGGATGATCTTGCTCCTACGTGGTAGCGAGCGCATTATCCAGGCATGGGGGACTTTAAGGTCGTGGCCCTGAAAGGGCCGCCAAACCGGAACGTCAGCGGACCGGCCCGTTCTCCGGCGAGCGCACCCGGGAGGACTGGGGCGACGCTTTCAACCAGCTACGGGAGGAGCCTGGTGGGGAAGAGGGCCTGCCGGGCATAGGTTCAATCGCCTTCCCGCCCGCCCGGAGAGCTCAGCGCAACCCTGATAGCGCGGAGCCGACGGCTCCCGACGCATACCGGGACCTGGTGGAGCAGATCACAGACATTCTCCGGGCGATCAGGGAAATCTCAGATGCTGAGGCGCCGGACAACGCCGTGAGTAAAGCTGACCGCCGCGAGGCAGTGATGTTCGGCAAGGAGTGGTTGGGTGGCATAGGTCGCGCCATGGAGGAGGCTATCAAGGATAGGCTTCGCGAGGCCGACCCACAGGAGGTGGCTTCGTTCAAGGACGCTGTTCTCCAGGTTGCTAAGGAGACTGGGCCTCAGGCGTTCGAGGACGTCGCTCGGGAACTCGTGAAAGATCCCAGTACCTCGGATGTGATGCGCGGGCTGGCGAAGCTGGCGGACCACGCAGCTGTAGCTAATGCGGCGAACGAGGCGGAGGAGATGGCCGGTACGCCGGACCACCCCGCTTCGGCGGACCTCCGCTTCCTGGTGCTTGCCTGTGCGGCTGTCATCGTGAGCGGAGGGGCAGCGGCAGCGGTGGTGCTGCCGCTGAAAGCGTCCGCCGTTGTAAACAGCATTTTCAGCGACCAAATGGGGGTATGCGCTGCCGTGATTGGTGTCGCCGGGCTCATTAAGGACCGACACGAGAAGCGCGATGGCCGCCGAGTGAACCGCCCCGATGCGGGCATGCCGCGTCAGGAGGATGACCTGAACTAGACCGCTTGGGCAGCGGCAGGTCGCGCAGCTGGGTCCTTCCCGCCAGAAGTACTCCTAGAATTCCGGCCGTGACCCCGGCGGCAGTCGGCCCCGACTGGGCCGACATCATGACTGCGTTTGGCACCGTTAGCTCGGTGGTTGCGGCGCTCGGTCTCGCCATCTATGGCCGTGTCCAGGTCAAGGGAGAGCGCCGGACCGCCCGGGACCGGGAGCAGTTGGTGGAGGCGTACGCCGTGCGGCGACCGCAAGCACACCTGGCAGACCCCAGCGCCTGTCCTGTTCCTCCAGGTCCCTGATCGCCGCAGCGAAGTCGTCGACCCGGTGACCGAACTCGAGCGAAACCATGCCATTCAGTACCCGCTGAGTGGCGATGCCGGCGCCGGTCATGGTCCCGGCAATGGACAGGAGCCGCCCGTAGCTGGGGGTCAGCACCAGCCGATCCGTGTCGGTGGTGGTTATCTAATTTCCCAGCTGACGGACCGTGTTCGCGACCCACTCCAGGTATTGGCCCACGCGGTCCTGCGCCGCGCCTGGGCCACCTCCGCACATCCGGTCGTGGTTCACCGAATCCACCGGTCGGCTTGGCCGGTCAGCGCTGCACCCGAGAAACAGCTCGCTGGTGACCGCTGGCATGTACGTAAGTGGCGACTCGCTCCTCGATCTGGAACCCCTCCATCTGAAAGTCACTCTCGCCCTGCGGGTGCGCTGGTGACAGAGGATATTTGACCCGCACACCCGGCGCGGCGCCGGGGCGTGGGGTCAGCCGCAGGCCGGCGGCAGGTCCAGGAAAGGTCCATCAGTGGCCCGCACGGTGCACTGTCATTGCCCCGGGGCTGGCACGCGGCCGTGCCAGGAAGTCCTGGCCTCCGGTGAGCGGTACCGGCGGTGCCGACGGGTCACCCGCCGGGCATCTGCGCCGGCCCTGCGTGCCCGCGAGCCGCCAGCTGCGGGGTTCACCTGCCTGCCGCCCCGGGCCCGGCTGCTCCCCCCGCGGCCGGGCAGTCCGTCACTTCGTGCGGCTTCGCCTTCACCGGGGCGTGATGAAACGTGCGCGGCGCAGCTTTGCGTCGTTCGCTGCGCTCGCCAAGGCTGGTGCCGCGCCCGGAAAACGGGAAGCCGGCGGCACGGTTCCCGGCGGTCCTGGGCAGGACAACCAGCCAGGCGGACGCCGTCCCCGGGGGCATCACCAGCGATGCCACCGCAGCACACGCCTCCAGACAGCGCAGTCCGGTATCCGCACGCCGTGAACGGGGCGGCCAGCACAGGCCACGGCGTGGCCACCGCGGCGGGACTGGCACCATAGGAGGTGATGAGCAAGTCAAGTTCCCGGCGCTTCCCCGTGACCGTCACCCATCTTCCGGTCACCCGCTGCCAGATATGCCAGCGCACCATCGCCTACCGGCCCGGGAAGGCCACCGACGCCCTGACCGGGCACTACCGCCAGGCTCACCCCGCAACCCTCGGCCTGCCCCCCTCCCGGTAACACCACACAGACCGCCCACCGATCGCAAAGACCGCTGCCCGCCACGGCCAGCCGGACCGGCAGGACCACGCCACAGACCGCAGCTGTCACCGGCCGCGGCCAACCCACCGGGAGGGCACGGCCCGATACCCGCCCCGGCGCGGCCAGGCGCCTCGCTGCCGCGGTCAACCGGGCTGTGCACACCAGGCCGATCTGGTACACCAGATCACCTCCAGGCCGTGCCGGGAAACATCCGGAGCCGATGAGCGCGCGTCCTGCCGTCAGTATCCGAGGCGCACCGAACGAGTGATACACAGGTAAGCATTTCCGCATACAGGATCGAAAATAATAGCGAGGAGCACCCATATTACGCCGAATCCGTTTCACATATTATGACCGAACAGCAGCCGGTACCTATTGGGCAAATCTTCTGGAGGCGAATACTGTGAGAACAGGCGAAGACTGGAACTGGCCGCCAGAAATGGACGCTGTGGTAGCAGCGCCTGAATCCCACAATGTGCTATTTGAGAACGAGGATGTGCGCGTTCTGGAGGTCATCATCCCTCCCGGGGTACGCGAACCAGATCACACGCATCGTATGCCCAGCGTTATGATTGTCGATCGGCCAGCGATGATCCGATATTACCAGGGTGCGGCGCTAATTTTTTCGTCGCCTCCCGGCGCTTCAGCGAGGGCAACGGTTGGGCAATGGATGGAACCGGAGGGCCCGCACGCGGTGGAAAACGCTGATATTAACACGTACCATGCCTTTCGCATTGAGCTGAAGGGGTATCAGCCAGGAGCGGCACCTGAATCACCAGAGGCGGAGGACTGACCAGATAAATCCGCCCGCGCTTTGTGTAGTTTCCCAATTCGATTATTGCGGCCGTTAGCGTTTGTTATTTGGCTCCAGTGGGCGAGGCTGGCGCGGGTGGCCTGGGTGTCGGGGTGGTCGGCGCCCAGCACCCGCTCACGGATCGGTAGCAGCGCAGCGAACTGGTCGCGCGCCGCCGCCGCGTTTCCCGCGACACCAGTCCAGTAGGCGACGTTAGCGCGGGTGGACAGGGTGACGGGATGTTCAGCGCCCAGCACCCTTGCGCGAATCGGCAGCAGCTCGGCGTACTGGTCGCGGGCCGTTGCAGCATCTCCTGCCTGCCCGGTCCAGGTAGCGAGGCTGGCACGGGTAGCCAGGGTGTCTGGATGCTCAGCGCCCAGCACCCGCGCCTGAACCGGCAGCAACTCCGCGAACTGGTCCCGGGCTGCCACCGGATCTTTCGCGGTTCCAGTCCAGCGAACGAGGCTGGCGCGGGTAGCCAGGGTGTCTGGATGCTCAGCGCCCAGCACCCGCGCCTGGACCGGCAGCAGGGCCGCGGCCATGTCACAGGCGGTTGTCGGATCTCCCGCCTCTCCAGTCCACGTAGCGAGAGACGCGCGAGCCTTGAGGGTATCTGGGTGCTCGGCACCGAGGATCTGCTCACGGGCCTGAATGATCTTCCGGACAAGACTGCAGGCCAGCACGTACTGGCCCTCGTAGCCGAGATAGTTAGCGATATTGGTCACTGCGCTGTCACTCACAGGGAGTGCGACCTCGGCATGGGGCAGCAGTTCCTTAAAGGTTGGCCAGTTGTTGGGCTGCTGCGGGTCCGCCGGAAGCGCGGAACGTATCAGGGATGCAGTGGCCTGCTGCCAGCTTGCGGCTTGCTCGGGGGCCATCTGGTCAAGTGTGATGGCCTGGACCAGTCGGTGCACGGACACCGTTCCATCGATCACCGGGCTGATCAGTGAGTATCGGCGTAGCGCGGTGATGGCATCATCGGCTTCCAGATTATCTTCCAGGAGCGGTGCGATCATTGACGCCATCTCGGGGCTGAAAGTCCTGGCCAGGCCGGGACTGTCCAGCAGACGACGGATCGGGATATTGTCCGGGGCGCAGCTGGCCAGCACGCGCAAGAGCCCGATCGCCCGGGGCGTGTTCTGGATCTGGTCGAAAGCCAATGACCAGGTAGCAGTGACCTTCCCATCGTGACCGGCAGGTTCTCCGCGCCCCAGTAGATCTGTACGCCGCTTGCGGAACATGGACTGGTACTCGGTGAGCTCGCGTCCTGTCGCCGTCATGAAAGCGCAGGCCTGCTCCAGCGCCAAGGGCAGGCCGCCCAGATCCCCGGCCAACCGACGGGCAGCGGACTGGTCGGTGCTCCCAGTACGCTTCTGCAGGAATTCTGCCGCGATGTCATCGTCTAGGGCAGGGACCTCAACAACCCGGCCCACTGACCAGAGCGGATTCTGACTGGTAATCAGGACCCGGCCATTCCCAGTCGGTGGCAATAGATTCTGAACTGATGCCTGGTCCTGTGCGTTGTCGAAGATCAGCAGCCACCGGTTGGGGATTACCGCCAGCACGCTGTGTACCTGCGCCACCGGATCACCTGCGTCGGCCGGCCTACCGGCTCCCAGAAGTGCCGCAAGTTCACCAAACTGAGCTTTGAGGGTCGTGGCTTCTTGCGCAGTGAACTGCCATACCACCGCATATCCATCAAGGTGTCGGTACGCGAACTCCACAGCCAGACTGGTCTTGCCGATACCGCCGAGCCCGCAAAGTGTCACGACCTCCAACCCAGTGCCGTCAGGTGTATACAGTTCGGCTTCCAGGTCACTCAGCAATTCCTCGCGCCCGACCAGGAATGCAGGTCGAGGTGCAATCCGCACAGGCTTCCTGGATGATTCGGATTCTCCCGGTCCATGGCCAGCAGTTGGGGCTTGATCCGCTCGATCGGCCTCGTGGCCGATCCAATACAGAACCATACCCAGAATTAAAAGTCCGGCGAACAGTAGATAAGGCCACCATGGTGCATGCTTGACACTATTCGTCAGAACGGCTATCAGATATGCGCCGAGGAGGGCGGCACCCAAGCCGGTAATACCGCGCCCTGCGGCGAAGAGGTGCCGTTTCATCGGCACGGCCGGGTGGGCAGTCTTGGATAATAAATGACGCCCCTGTGCCTTATCGCGCTCTCATCCCTTATGCTAAACATTATATGCCCTCAACTTATGGATAGATCGACACCGGATAGATCCAGCGATCTTGATAAGGCTTGGCCAGCTACACAGTCACCTGATCGAACTCCTAGCCCCTTGAGGCAATCTGATTAATTAGCACACGAAAAGTAGGGGCCGATATCTGCGGCTACTAGGCGCAGCCTCAGCCATGAGGCAAGCCTCAGGGCCAGATCGGCACGCTTCCCCCATGCAGCCATAGCCATCACGCTATCACTGCTATGTCAATGACGGATGAAAATATCAGTTCCAGTGACGTACTGCTGCCCTTATCAGGCAAGCAGATTGCGGGTCGCCGTGCGGTTCCCAACAGCCCGTTACACCGTTGGGCTGCGTGTAGCCGCGGTTATCCCAGCCCGGCGATCGGGGATTTCCGGCCTCATCCCCGGTCCGGTGCGCTGGACCAGGAGGTTGACCTGATGACCCGTGTGCCCGAGTCGCCTGGCGCGGATCGTTGCTCGCCCAAGCTGGTGGGGAGCTCCCTGATGGCAGGCATGAACGTCCTCGTTACGGACGGTAGCTGGAGGGCTGGCGGTAGCGAGCACACTCCCGGGTGATCTGCGCGTCCGTAGGACGCGTCCTGGCCAACTGGATCATGAGCGAATAATCGGCGATCCGGCGCGAGGCACTACCATCCATCCGCGTATCGGCGTATGACCGTGACCAATCCGGCCTCGCCAGATTGGGTGTTCTGCGCCCCTGATACGGAACTGGCCTGTTAATCACTCTGGCGCTGGTCAGGCAACGCTGGACGGCGATATCACGGTCGCGCTCTCCAGCAGTTTCCGGAATTCGGCGGCGAAGCGGGCGGCGGGCGCGCCGTCCACCACGTTGTGGTCGATGGCCACCGTCAGGTCCAGGATGTCGCGGACGGTGACCTGGCCGTCGATGACGCGCGGGCGCTGGCTCATCCCGCCGACGATGACCTCTAGGGAGAACAAGGACAGGGGCGTGATGCCGAAACCTCCGCCGCCGGCGAACATGCCCACCGCTGTCACCGCGACGGTGCCGATGCGCTGCCGGGCAGCGACCGATTTTGCCATCACGGCATACATGGCCGGGATCACGCCCGGGATCCGGGTCGCTGCTGGCCCGGCTCGCTCCAGCCACCTGCCGCTGCGGCTGGCCGACGGATCGTCCTTGACGTGGCGCAGCTCGGCGGTGAGGTCGGGCACCTCGCGGATGTCAGCGTCGCGCAAGAGATGGGGAAGGGCGAACGGCCCTTGCGGCGTGGAGATCTCCACCATCGTGCCCACATCGACGTGCCGGTGGGTGACCAGTTGCCCGCGCCAGTTCCGGTAAGCATGCACGGCCGGGTGGGCGGCGGCGGCGCGGGCCACGCTGGCCACCACGAAGGCGGTCAGCGACCAGGGCGGATCGTGCCCGGCCAGCAGCCGGTTCGCTGTGGTGATGTCCACATCGACTAGCCCGTACATCGGCATCTTGGGCCGGCCAGCGCGCATGGCCGCAGTGACCAGCCGCCGATTGGGGGGAAAGGGCCGCACCTCCACCCGGCGCGTACGTTCAATCGCCACCACTAGAGTCTGACACCGCCCAGGTCCCCAGCGCCCGTTGCCTCCGGCGGCGGTGCGGTCCCGCGCGTGCCGTGCGAGGAAGCGCAGCCCCGACAGTACGCCGTTGACCACGCTGTCGGCGACGACAGCGGGGTGTCGGGGTGCCGTCGCTGCTGGAGGGCGGCCCGGGAGCCGGGCGGAGCGCGTGGGCGGCGAACACCCCCGCGCCGTCGGCATGCAGGTCGGCTGACAGCCAGCGTGCCGTGCGGCCGCTGTTCAGGCTGCCGTCGGCCAGCAGACGGCACGGACCGATGCTGACCTGCCCCCAGGCCAGGCTGGACGGCATGATCAGCGGATGCCGGTTGACCAGCGCAGCACGTACCGCGCTGAGCGCGGCCTGGCCCAGTGCCAGGTCCCCGGCCAGGTCGGGAACAAGGGACGTGACGACCCACGCCTGACCGTCAGCGGTGGACAGCCGGCCAAGCGCGTCGGCCTCGATCTCGCGCGCCCGGTCTGACTGGCGGCCCCCGGCGGCGAGCCGCTCCCGGTACGCGGCGGCCACCTCGGGCTCGGACAGGTAACGGGTGGTGGCGCCGTTGCGCCGCGGATACCTCAGCCCCTCGTTGACCAGGACAGCATGCGGGGGCAGCGGGCTGCGCGCAACGGCAATCAGGACGAACCCGTGGCCGGGCCTGTCCGGGTCTTCCACGCGGAAGACGTCGACAACCGGCATCGGCACCACCTGCGAGCCGACGATCTGCCGGATCCGCCGCTCGTCCGCTTCCGCCAGCACGACCCCTGGGGCCTTGGCGGCACGAGCCTGGCCGTCTTCTTCGATACCCGCGACTATCAGGCCACCGGCAGTGTTGGCGAGCGCCGCCACATCGGTGGCCGCTTCCCGCTTGTCCCTGTCCGAGGCGCCGTACATCTCCGACTTGAAATCAAGATCGAACGCTTCGGGAACCTGGTTACTGACCAAGGTCATGACCGCTGCGTAATCAACTTGATCAAGGCGAGACCCGAGCAGGGCTTCAAGCCTCGCAGAACGGAAAGCGGCCATGCCCAGGATGGTACGTCAGCCAGGCATAGCCCCGGCGCCGTCACCGATGGCTGATCTGGCCTGCTGGCGGCTCAGACCATCCTGCTGGCCGTGGGAAACTGGTGTCTGGCTTCATTGGACAAACGGCCAAGGCGCTGACCAACCCAAGCGTGGAGCTGCGCGGCCCAGCGCGCGACATGTGGCCCTCGACAGCGCGCTTAGCCGCGCAGCTCCCGGCCTCGTCCGGCGCTTGGTCGTCTGGTCCGCGCGAGCCCTGCCTGTTCGGGTCGGGTGTGGCTGCCCAGTATCGGCCGCAGTGCTATGGCGAAGTGTCCGGGCTGGCCGAGGTAGCCCATCTGCGCCTCGAGCAGGTCGGGTGACGTTGGTTTGCAAGGGGGCGGCGAGCCATTGCGCTGCCTGGTATCTCCAGTGCCCGGCCGCCGCGCTTTCGCGGTTGCCGACGCCGGCTGTGACCGCGGGGTAAGGGGGGCACTGGTATCGCTGCGAGCTGGCCGGGTGCGGGGTCGTAGGCGAGGAAGGGAGCCATCTCGATACTGAACAGGACCTCGGCGTTGCCCAGTTAGCCGTTCGCGCAGCTGCGGATCGAGCGACTCGTAGACCGCATCGCCCGCCACGCCGCGCAGGTTCAGCTCCAGCGCCGCGCGCGGGCCGGCCCTGGCCATTCCTTCGTCCATCCGCGCCTGGCGCGCGGCGTTGATGGCGCCGATGTCCGATACTCCGGGGCGGGAATACCGGTTCGCGGAAGATCGCGCCCTGCAGCACGTGCGGGTGGCGAAGGCACAGATCGGCCAGGATGCCTGCGGCGGTGCCGGTGCCGAACACGATCGCCGGTGCCAGGCCGAGCCTGCGCAGCTGGGCGGCGGCGTCGGCCTGCTCACAAGTCGTGGTCGACGTCCAGCCCGCCCACGAAGTTGTACAGCCGTGCCTGACGATCACCAGCAAGATGCTGCTCCTAGACCGGTGAGAAGCCAGATGGGCACTGCGGGCTAGGGGACCTGGCCGCGCCAGGCGGCTCTCAGATCCGCCTCCCTCGCCGCGGCGGGGCTCCCCGTGCGGGGTGAGCTCAGCCGCTGACTGGGGCGGCCCGCGGACGGGACGCGGCCCGGGCAGGGAGTGCTATGAGCAGCGCACCTGCCGCCAGGAAGATCGCCCCGGCGATCAGCAGGCCGGTGGCGACCCAGGGCAGCGCGGGCAGCGTGGCGGCGACGTTTATCCGGATGCTCACTGGCGCGGATCCGTCAGCGTTCATGGCGATCACGGTCCAGCGGCCGCTGGTTACCGGCCAGGTCAGTGTCTGGGTGCCAGCCCCCGCCGCCGTCACGGTCCAGATACCGGCCTGCGCGGGCAGAACGGCTGGGGCGCCACCGGCGTGGCCGAGGTAGGACGGATGACCTCCGTGGCTTCCGGTGATGGTGGCGTACGCCACGCCGGACAGGTAGCGGCCCGCCGCCCCTGCCGGGGCGATCCCGGTGAACACCGCCGTCCCGGCCGGGGTCGCGGTGATCCGCAGGCGCACCGTGCCGAACAGCGACCTGGCCACATCCCAGCCCCCGGTCGCGGTATCCAGCTGGATCTGGCGGCTGGCCAGGGCGTAGCCCGTGGTGCGGTAGCTGCGTGTGCCCAGGTCGACGTATCCGGCGTGCCGGTGCGCGGTTGTGGCCCACACCGCGCCGGCGCCGCCGCCGAGCAGCCCCAGTGAGCAGGCCACCAGCACGGCGCCGGCCACTACCGAGATGACCCGCCCGGCGGTCCACCCCGACGGCCCGGCGGCGGCTGGCCCCTGGCCAGATGGACCCGGGCCGTCTGGCCCGGGCGCTCCTGGCAGGTCCGGCTTCGGGTACGACTCGGCAAGATCGCGGCCCGGGGCCGCGCTGAGGGGCGGCGGCGCGCTGGGGGGCGGCACGGTCAGCGTGCTGCCCGGATCCTGGCCTCCCATGTCCAGCCGGAACGGCGGGTAGGAGTCGGTCATCAGCCCCGCGTAGGCCGCGACCCGCAGCACCCACCGGTTCAGGCCGGCCACGAAGTCGAAGATCTGCCGCGGGTATTCGCCGGTGAACAGCAGGATGACTGCGGCGATCAGTGCCAGGATCCCGATCAGCCCGGTCCCGGCCCAGTTGGCGTTGCTGCTGCCGTAGTGCCAGGCGAACCAGGCCCCGGAGCCGGTGAACAGGCCGATGATGATGTACTGCGGCAGCGCTAGCAGCCACCACTTCACCAGCACCAGCCCGCGGGACAGGTGCCGGGGGTAGTCGATCCCCAGGTGCGCGGGATAACCGGGGTCATCGGCGAGCGTGAACGGCGGGTACCTGTCGGTGCCGAACGCGCCGATCGCGTAGTACTGCACCCGCCAGGTCCACCGCAGCACCCCCACATTGAACTCGAAGATCCCCCGCGGATACCTCCCGGTGAACAAGATGGCGAAGAACGCCACCACGCTCAGCACCGCGAACGCCAGCCACAAGAACGCCAGCACCAGGTAGTGCGGGATCACCAGCACCCATTTGACCAGCCACAGCCAGCGCGACAGCGGCGAGTCCAGTGAGGCGTCCACCCGGACCGGATATGCGCCTGCGGCAGCCATTGCCACCACCCCCGTCAGCAGCGTTCTCTTGATCCCACCGTGCGCCCGAGCCGGTCATAGCACTGCGGCCAAACGTCACCAGGACCGCAGCATTGGTCCCTCCGCTCCAGGCGGCCAGCCTGGTGACGTCCGGCCCTGCACAGGAGACTGGGATCATGCGGACC
>Ga0335072_10010002_pt1 | contig 13659 bp, 17 predicted proteins | sample Lox_Sample_21_FD_206725 | JGI IMG/M metagenome (GOLD analysis project Ga0335072, IMG submission 206725) | Soil microbial communities from Loxahatchee National Wildlife Refuge, Florida, United States - Lox_Sample_2.1 | ecosystem: Environmental > Terrestrial > Soil > Wetlands | place: USA...
GGTGGAGCAGGGAATTGGTCTCGGGCTGGCGATCCACGGCGGCCTCCGAATCGGGACAGACCACCAGGAATCATGTTTTGTTCTGCCTGAGAATCCCCCGAGACCGTCTCAAACCTGGGGGTGTGAACAGCTCGCCGGGCCGGGCGATGGTCGATGGCAGGACGGTCGTGGCGGTCTACTGGTTTTGTTCTCCCCCCATGTTTAGGACGGTCTCCATTTGCAACACTGGACGGCGTCGAATGATCGGTGCCGCAGAAGCGGAAATATGGAAGGTCGGGTCGGCACCACCGGGCGGTTGGATGGATGCCAGTGGCGGAAGTCGGTCCGAAATTGTTGCCAAGGCAGTAACATACTCGCCAATCCCGCCTTGACAGAACCGCATCTTTGGAGAGCTCGGGTCGCCTGTCGGCTGCTTCGTCAGGCCGAGGTCGTCATGGACTTGCCGGATGCGCACGGCGACAGTTGGCCGCCGCCCGTCGCGCAGCGAGCGGACCACGGCTATATCGGAACGGCCGCTGATGACGGCGTTTTCCCAGAGCCCTGTCTCCCGGCTGCGCCGAGCGGCATGGAAGGTCCCGTTCAGGAAGGCGTCGACGATCCACGGGTTGCGGCAAATGGCGCGCCCCCCCGAAGCGGTCATGGAAGCACCCGCGATCCCGGAGATAGTAGATCGAGCCCACTGAAATAACGCCGACGCCAAGGGGATTATAGCCGCCCCGGCGGCGCTGCGCCTTGTACTGCCTAATCATGTTTGACTCTCCTGGACACAGGCAGCCGAGCCGCCGACTGACTTGGTCGTCCGGCGGTTCGGCTGCGATGTTGGTGCCATGATTCAAATGCGCGGAACGGCCCGCACCCGGGCTGGATCAACTACTGGATGGGTTTCAAATGACCGTTCACGGACTTCCCGCCTCAGGTCGCCGCCGTTGAACCTGAGTGCATAGCGTCGTTTGGGACGGTCTCTCGACCGACCGTGTACTTGGGCGGATTTGACTGGCGGCGGGCAGGTTGTTGAGGCTGGGCATTTTGTTGTTCGGCATTCGGATCGGCCCGGAACGGCGCCCGGGAGAGCTCCGTGTCCTTGCCCGCCGGGTTCTTCATCCTGGCGCCCTGATGCCGAATCAAACGTGCAGCGGCGTGGCGCACGAATGTCCGATTGGCATTGTGTTAAAAGCTTTTGCGAGCCCTGGGGTCGGAGGCACGGACGCCCTTGACAGTTGCATTGACCGACTGCATATCCCCGAGCCAATCAAACGTGGTCAATTCACACCACTTGTGATTGCGTCCATCGGGGCTGGAGTCGCTGGGCTCGTACTTGCCGGTTAGCGGCCCGCGGTAGCCGTAGTATTTGCATTGCAGGAAGCCCAGCGAGCGAAAATAGGCGGCGCCGACGCTCGCCAACGACTTGGTCGCCGGAGAGAAGGTGCCGCGCTCCAGTTGAAGTTGCCCGTCGGGTGACCGGAGGGCGCCCTTGATCCGACCGTCCTTGGTCGCGGAGAACGTGCCGGTGCCATGCTGCAACTTCGGCGGCTGGTCGAGCCCGCTGTAGCAACTGTAGAACTTGATGGTGCCACGGAAATCGCGTTCCAATCCCATCTCGATCAGGCGGTCGATCGCTTTTTGTATTGTTATCGATATATCGTCGTTCCGGTAATGGGTCGTCAATTGCGCAACCCCCGGCATGCCGTGACCGCGGATATAGATGCTGGAGCCTTTGATAAGGTTCAACAGCATCGGGTTCGGACCCCAGAGCGGAGAACGCATCAGATTATAGACGACGACGCGGAAGTTCTTGTCGGGCCTCTCCAGCAGCCAATTGTTGGTGCGTTCGAGGAATTCATGCGCATACGGTTGTTGAAACGGAATGAAAACGACGCGATCCATGAGCGGACTCCTCATTGGGTCAGACGGTCATCAATGGCTGAAGGAGTTCGGCATTGAATCTTTAGTCTACCCGCGGCACGGGCGCGATAGAACGTCGACACAATACTGTTAACTACCCGTCAAGTATTCGTTACATCGATCATTCCTTGGCTGGCCGCTCTCGCTTTGGCGAAGGACTGAGCTGGCCCTTCGCACGACGCACGCTTCGCTCGTTTTGCCCGGCTTTAAGAAGGGGGGGTGTAAGCCCAAACGAGACCGTCGAGGACCTGGGGGTGCTTACGCCGCATTTCGAAACGGACGACATGCCCAACGTTCCGCGGCAGCGTGATCTTTGTTGAAGGTTCCATTGATGACAGAGGTGCGGGCCTTGAGCATCAAGCGCGCGCCTCTCGGTGACCAGCGCATCTGCTGATTGGCGCCCATTCGACGGTGCAATAACCACTGCACTGTGCTTTCGGTGGTCGCCGTCGAGATCGGCTCCTTGCTGCGTCTTGCGCTCGCATAGTCGATGATCAGATCGGACTGTCCGGACACATAGGCCTCGAGACTGCGAAGCACACCCGCCACCTTGGCCGCCTGCGCGGCGGCGGGTGATCCGCCTTTCGCCATGGCGTCGAGCGGTTCCAGAGTGTCGCCAATCAGATCGAAGGCTCGCTTCACCTGACCGTGCCACAGGCGCCAACGAATATGTTGATCGACAATATCCGCCAGTCGGGCGCCTTCCGCACGATCTTCGATGGTGCCATCCGGCCCGCCTTTGACTGCCTGGGCGACGTGCTGAACGCGCATCGACAGATGGAACCAGTCCAACACGTGATGGGTTCGACCGATACTCGCCTCTTCTCCCAACGACCGCGGACCATCGCCTCCGTCGCTCAGGATGGTGACCGGCGTCCGCAGTGTCGCTCCAATGTCATGCAGCACGCCACGCAACCGTTGTGCCTGCCGATCGGCCTCGGCCGGCATGCTGCTGAACGCCACCTGATTCCCTTCGTCATTGCTGACCTGAGCGACGAAAACCTCGAAGGATCGCCCCTGGTAGCTGCGAACTGCTTTCACATGCCCGCCATCGATGGCGAGTGCGATCGATGGCGCTTCGCCCGGCGGAGCGACGGCTGGTAGCGTCTTCGCTTCTCTCTCGATCCTGGCACCGACATGCAGTGTTCGCTGCCGAATCGTCTCCACGTCCGGCGCGTCGCCGAGGGGGAAGAACGCCTCGAGCAGCGAGCGGGCACGGCGGTATGGCAGTTCGCTGCCCATCCTGGCGAGGGTGCGCTCATATTCCGGCGTACAGCGGTCGGGCACGATCTCCGCGATCGGGGTGATGGTTCGGCGGGACGCCACGCCACATCGGCAGGGGTCAAAACGTGGCGCACGAACCTCCACGATGCCCTATAACGACGTCAGCCGCCGAGGCCGGAAGTCCTTGAGCGGACGTTGCGCGCCACAATAGTCACAACGCCGTCGGCTCCGGCAATACTCCTCCGCTTGCGCTTGGATCAGGTGGCGCTGCAGACCGGCCAGGGTCATTTTCCCTTCCGCCATCGTCAGCCCCAAGGGTTCCGCCGAGCATTCAGCCGTCGCGGACCCGCCGGCGCTGACCTCGTGCAGTTGCACGGTCCCCTCAGCCCCGCCCAGTTCGAAAATGACCCGCCACCTCATCTCGCCCTCCCGGCCAGCACCAGCAGACCGATCGATAGACTGCCGATCCGATAGACTGCCGATCACACCGGCCGTGCTGCCCCTTGACCACCAACATGCCGCAGCCGACGGTTGGAGCCAGCATTCATTTCGTTGAGCGGCGTAAGCACCCCCAGGTGCTCGACGGTCTCCCCAAACATGGGGGGAGAACAAAACTAGTACTCCGCCACGACCGTCCTGCCGTCGACCTTCGCCCGGCCCGGCGAGCTGTTCTCCCCCCATGTTTGGGACGGTCTCTTCGAGCTTCGATGAACACAGCCAGTGGCGGATCAGAGCTTGAGGTTCGGGTCGACCCTCACCGCCAGATCAAGTTTCGCCAAGGCATCGCGCAGCGCGGCCAGTGCCGCCATGCCGCAGCTGGTATCCTGCTCGCCGTTGCCGCCGCTGAGCCCGACGCCGCCGACTACGTCGCCATCGACCACGATGGGAAAGCCGCCGATAAACACGGCAAAGCGGCCTTCGAAACTCAATTGGATGCCGAACGCCTCATTGCCGGGCAATGCCGGCCCGTTCGGCGGTTGATTGAACAAATGCGTAGAGCGCTTGTGGCCCGCGGCGGTGAACGCCTTGTTCCAGGCGATCTGCGGCCCGGTGATGCGTGCGCCGTCCATGCGCTCCAGCACCATCGGATAGCCGCCTGCATCGACGATGCATACCGTCTCGAGCACGCCGATCTCCGCCGCCCCGGCGAGCGCGGCCTGCGCCATCAGTCTTGCTTCTTCCAGTTCCAGCCTGCGGATTGTCTTCATCGCCTCATGTCCTTGCAGAGCCGCCGGGGGTGCCGTCGCGTGGCACCCACGAAACGGCTATGTCGCCGCGCACGAAGGTCTGGCACGCCATGCGATAGCCCTCGGCGAGATCGGCCTCGGTTAGATGCCGGCGCTCCTTGGGCTTCACGGCGTCAGTGTTCTCTACGCCGCGCTCGATCCTGCACCGGCACGTACCACACAGCCCGCCCCCGCATTTGAACGGAATCCCGCCCTGATCCCGTAACGAAATGCGCAGCAGGTTGCTGTTGTGCGACACGGTTACCGTCTTGCCGTTATTGGTGACGAAGGTCACCGATACGGTCGTGGCACCGGTATCGACCGTCGCTTCCATCCGGGCAAGTGCGGGCGGGTCGGTCTCGCTCATGCCAGCCGCCGCCGGCCTTGCTGGGGGAACTGCCGGCGAAGTTAGCCCAGTTATGGATGGCGTGCGGATCTACCGCCAGCACGGCGACGGGCGGCGAGAACAGTAGCAGGAGCCATAAAGGCTGGGTCCATACTTGCAACTTTGCCAACAGGGTCATGCCGAACACGACCAGCGGGATGATGATCAGCGAGCCCAGGGCATAGCCGATCGGCAATGGTATGCCGAAATAGATGTTGAACGCCTGGGCCATGATCGACCCTTCGAGCGCGAAAAAGATGAAGGTGAACGAGGCGTAGATGACCGAGGTGATGGTCGATCCCAGGTAGCCAAATCCGGCGCCGCGGGTCAGCAGGTCCACGTCCACATTGTACTTGGCGCAGTAGTACGCAACGGGAATGCCGGTCGGGAAGATGATCAGCGCGGCGGCGAGAATGCCCCAGAAAGCGTTCTCGAACCCGAACTGCACCGCCAGCGAACCGCCAATGGCCTGATCCGCGAGATAGGCGATACCGCCCAGTGCCGCCGATGCCACGGCATAGGACGACCAGGTACGGAAGCTCTTCGGGGCGTAGCGCAGCGAATAGTCTTCCAGCACGGGGTTGTTGACGAGCTTGTTGTATGATCGGCGCACGCGTGGTGCGTCTGCGGTGATGTCAGACACTGTTCTTCGACTCCCAGTTCAATCGCCGGGAACCGTAGAATCCGGATGTCGCGATGTTGTATGCGGCATTTGACGTATGCGGGGCAGGCGCCTGCCGGATGTCATTTGCCACTGCCTGGGCAGGGTGGTTCGGCTCTGGTGCAAATGGGTAGGTCCGATATCGTGCGGACCGTTGGTTGGCTTTTGGGGCGGCGCGGTGGCCAGGTTCTTGGGCTTGGAAGATCTGTTCAGGGGGCGGCACTTCGACCGCGAGGTCATCGTCCTGTGCGTGCGGTGGTATTAGCGCTTCAAGCTCAGCTTCCGGGACCTGGTGGAGATGATGGAGGAACGTGGCCTGTCGGTGGCCCACACGACCATCATGCGCTGAGTGCAGCATTATGCGCCGGAGTTTGATGCGCCGGAGTTTGAGCGCCGCTGGAACCGCTTCGCGCAGCCGGCCGAAGCTGGTGGTGCTGGACGAGCCGACCTCCGCGCTGGACGTGTCGCTACGTTCGCGCATCATCCTGCTGCTGGAGCAGCTGCGGGCGCAGCTTGGGCTGGCCTATCTGTTCATCTCGCATGACATTGCCACGGTGAAGTACCTGGCGGAGCGCATCGCCGTGATGTACCTCGGCGCGATCGTGGACGAAGGTGAGGCCGGCAGCATCATCCGCGCACCGCTGCACCCATATTTCTTGCCGGGCGCGATAACGGCCTATCCGGACGGCATGGGTCCGCCGGCCGGGAAGGCTCGCCTGGTAGCGTTGCGCGGCGGCTCGCAAGGACTGCCGGCGTGCCCGCCGCGAGCAGTCGCCGCTGCAATAGACCTGGCCGCGGTCGCAGCAACGACAGATGACGACCTGACTGCGGCAGCCCAGGCACAGAAACAGCCGGCCCGAGATGGGTTCTGACTGTCCAGCAGCGCAGACGCGTCGTAGACGAACGCCGCATTCGGCGGGATGCTGATCCTGCATTCGTGCCCAGCACGGTGTGGGGCACGGCGTCGATGCGGAACTGCCAGGTTAAGATCGGCGCCGTGCTTGCCCCTCAGTCTGGCAGGCTCCCGGCACGCTGCTGAGACGGCATCCGACCTGATCGCATCACCCGACAGTTCGGCGGACGCGTCGCGTCTGTCAGTCGCCTCTGTCATGGGCCGCCTTTGGTCGGGGCTAACGTCCCTCCCGCCGGCAGCCCATGATAGACGCCATCACTCCAAGTCGGTCTCCCGCGCCGGATAGACGCGGGTCACGGCCGCCGCTGACAAACACGGCGTCGAGAGCGGCAGATGCAACGTTTCAAATCGTCTCCGCAGGCGCAGCGCTTCCTGTCTGCGCATGCGTTCATCTATGGACACTTCCATCCATCACGCCATCAAATGGACGCCGACCGCTACCGGACCTCACGTGCCTTGGCATTCAGGGTTTGGCAGCAGGAGACGTGTGCCAAAATGGCGGAGAGCGCCTGCACGCGCATTGACAATAGAAAGCTCGCCTCGCCGAGTAAGAGGCAAAACTCAAAACCGCCGAGCGCAGGCAGCGCATCCGCTACCTCACCGAGGCCGGCGGACTAATCGACAAAGCCGGCTTGCGCGACCTCGACAGCAGTGCCCTCTACGGCGCGCTGCTGTCGCTGCGCGACAGCGCCGCCGACAAGAAACAAGTCGAGCAATGGACGACGCTCGGCGGCCTGGCCTTCGAGCGCAAGGCCCGCCGGCGCGACGAAGGCAAGGAGCTATGAGGTGATCGGGCCAAACACGTATCTTGAACCTACCCCAGACTGTTATCCGACAAAAATCTCAGGAGTCGTCCAACGCGATAGAGGACTGTGACTCGCAGCAACCGGGGCACCAGTCTGGCCGGTGATGTCGTTGGTTTGCCACTCTCCCCCTCCGACCGGCCGAAATACTTCCCGCAGGTGCCCAGAGCCGTCAATGTAGACGACGTGCTCATACAGGGCGCGGTCCAACCAGCTCGTCAGGGCACCAGTGGCCCAGCTCGTCTGGCCGGCGCCGCTGGCGGCAAGAGGGGCGCCCGTCTGGTTGGTGACGTCGAAGGGCTGCCACTGCTCGCCGCTCCCTTCGGACACCGAAGCCACCACCTGCAGGTGCCCGTTGCCATCAATGTAAGCAATATACTGATTCCAATTGTTAGTGTCTGCCCAACTTGTGAGCGCGCTGCCCCCTGCCCAGACGGGTCCTCCAGACGGGTCGGGGGCGCCGGTCTGTTGAGTAATGTCAGTGGTCTGCCACGAAGCGTTCTGGTCTATCAATGAGTAGGCGTCCACGAGGTGCCCGGTGGCGCTGACGTAGGCGACGTGCTGATAGGAGGCCCCACCGGTAAGGCTACCAGGGCTGCCGCCGCTCGCCGACGTGCTCACCCAACTCGTCAATGGACTTCCCGCATTGACGAAGGGGTCGCTGCCATCAACAAGGTCGAGGAGGTCGAAGCTGTTCCACTTTCCGCTTTGCCCGAGCGGACAGTAGGCCACCGCAAGGTTTACCTGGCTGATGTCGAAGTTATCGGTGCCTATGTAGCCGACGCGCTGATAAACGTCGTCTTGCCAGCTTATAAGGGCGTAGCCAAGAAACTGGCCGCTTGTCTGGCTGGTGACGTTGGTGGGCTGCTGCCACTGCCCTACTTGCCCAATTGGGCAGGCCACCTGCCACACATTCCCGTTGAAGTCAATGCAAATGACGTGTTGATAATTGGCGTCGACCCAACTCGTCAGGGGGCTGCCGCTTGGGGCAACGATGGCGCTTATCTGGGCGGTGATGTCGTTTACCTGCCACCCCCCGCTCAAGGGAGGCCCAGAGGAGACGGTGATTGGGCAAAACGCGTCTAACAAGTGGCCATCGCTCAGGTAGACGACGTGTTGATATGTGCCGTCGAACCAGCTCGTTAGCCCGCTGGAACTTTGCGCGGGGGGGCCGCCACTCTGGGCGGTGATGTCGGTGACATACAGCCATGGCCCAGGAGCGCCCGACCCCGAAATGACCCCAAGGGCGACCTCCTGCAGGTGTCCGTCGCCGTCAACATAGACGACGTGCGCGACGTAGCTGTTTGATGTCGGAGGCGGGCCAAAACAGGGCGTAGAATATTCGGATGCCGTAATCACGGCTTCGTTGTTTACGCCGCCGGTAAAAGCGTAATTAGAGCTCGTAGATTTGCCCGTGGTGAGATCGATAGCGACGACGCCGATTCCGTAGTTTTCTCCCGGGAGATCGCCACATTTAACCTCGGGCAGCGTGAAAGTGAACTGCCCTTCTGAATCTGCCATTATAGTCGCAATAAGCGTGAATGGGACGCCAGAGCTGATTTGGTATGAAAACTGGAGATCAACGAGCCCCTCCGAGGAGAACCAGATTCCACTGATCGTGAAGCTTCCGTATGGGTTACCAGGCTGATCCTGCCACTGCGGGTTGGTCAAATAGGGACAGACGTATGAACCCGCCGACGGCGCCCCCGCTCCAAGATTTTGGATAATCTGCCCAGCAAGGCCCACGTCGCCCCGCACTGCCACTTTGCCTTCGAGGTATGCCGCAATAGGAGAGTAGGAACCGTCAGCCATGCGACGCAGGGTGTCCGCGGTCGTGACTATCGCGAGAGCGGGCTCGGCGACGGTCTCCGGGTTCGTAAGGACGCCGGTTGGCGTAAGCTCAATGGAAAGAGTCGTCAGGGTTCCGGCCGCTCCCGCTTCGATCACCCGCAGCTGGATAAGCGCGGTTCTTTTAAGCCCATGGAGCTGTTCGGCAGCGTGACTCACGATCCGGTCAGTTGTCTCGTTTGCTCCTGTTGGGAATGGCTGGAGCGTTGGGTAGTGCCTGTTGGCCATCGCTCGGTTTCCTGGATGAGTGATTGAGGCGCGCATTGTCATGTTCGATCAGATCTACATGCTTCCACGCGATGCGCTGCTCGAGGCCATCCCGCGGCCAGAGCGGATACCGGCGGATCAGTTTGGCCCGCGGGCGACAGCAAGCGCGCGCGATTGTGGAGGGACGACGGGGACCAAGGATCGTCGAAGCGGCGGCCGCATGGGCTACGGACGAGAGAATCGGCACCGGATATATGTACTCCGGCTGGTGCCTGACGGCATTGCCCAACGACGTTGCCGCGAAGCGCCGCCAGACGGAGTTGCAGACCCACCAAAATCAGCGCCTTTGGCGCCAGGGTGGCGGCGAGCGAGTGCAACACGTTCTGTACCAGGTCAGGATAGATCACGCCATTCAGTGCCATCGCGAGGGCGAGTGCCGGGGTCGGCGGGAAACAGATGATCCGCTTTAGAACCGAGTTGCTCTGCGTGGCGCCCTCCGAGTACAGCGTAGCAATCGCAATTCCAAGCGTGCTCAGCACCATGTACGTGCCGAGCGGGTCGATCAGGATTCCGATCGCCATGCCGCCGCGGCCGTAGAAGGCTCGATCATTGGCAGGCCGACGAAAGAGGTGTTCGCGAGCCCGCCAACCAGCATCGGGCCGCCGATGGTGGTATCGGGCAGACGCAGGGCGCGCCCGAGCAGCCAGAAAAATCCGCAGGCAAGCAAGAACGATATCCAGGGCATACCAACGGGGAACAACAGTTCGGGCGGCAGGCGGGTGCCGTGAAGCCGCAGCAGAATGACGGCAGGCAAGGATATGTGCACAATGACACTGTTGAGCACTCTCGGGGTCGCAGGCGGCAGCAAGCCGCGATTGCCCAGGAGGACGCCGAGACACAGGCAGACAAAGAGCGGTACAACATTGCTCATGAGCGGGTTGTCTCTTCCACCTTGCCTCCGGTCTTGCCCGGTTTCGGCGATTGTTGAGATGGCCCGGAACTGTTGTGCGGTAGGGCCCGACGGCCTGGTGCTGATCCGAGGCCAGATGTTCATGGCGAAACGGAGAACTGGTCGCCGACAGCGCCCGCAGAAGCGACCCATTCAGGCGTCCCCTGCATTAGCAGCAGCGCTTGTAACTCTCGATACGCCTCAGCGGTGCTGCGCGGCGCCGTCAGGACCGCCATTGCGACCAACAGGAGCAGTGTGGCGATGATCATGGCATCGGTGGCTTTAGGGGCGAGCCGATCGCACGCTTGAAAATTGGGTCGGTTTTTGTACAGAAAACGCATTAATTTCATCAATCTCGCGCCTGCCCGAATTGCCTGCACCGTCATTGAAACGGAGGCTGCGTGAGGTGACTGTGAGTCTTGCAGCGCGTGCGGACTCTCGCTGTGATCCTGGTCATACCGGTTCACCAGAGCGCCGGGTAGGCAGGGGAAGCTTGGCTCCATACACGGTCCTTTCTCCATGAAGTCCGTCTTTGTCGGATCCGCGATGCTTGGTTCCGCGGCACGGATATGCCGCTCCCCATCAATCGATTCACCCAGTGGCGGTGCCCGCTTCGGTTCACGCCACGCTAGCCGTTCAGCCCTGCGCGCCCTCCGGAGTAACTCCGGGATTGCGGTCGGATGGGCCAGAGGATGCCGTACGTGCCGACCATCGGCGACGAGGCTGTCCCTAAAAATCCCGAATTTGGGGGTAAAAAATTCCAAACAGCGGGCAAAAGGTCTGGTAACCTGACGGTGCCTGCCCACCGCAGCTGGGTGACCCACCGGAGACCGCGTGAATACTCAGACCCAGTGTGACCGCCTCACAGGCAAAGGCTGGGCGGCACGCTCAGGCTAGTTCGGAGCCGCGGGAGGGTGAGGCATGGATTCGCTCGTTTCGGCAACCGTCTTCCAGTTCGATGGCTTTCGCTTCGATAGCGCCCACAACTGTCTATTTCGCCTGGATGACACTGGGGGCGCCGAGCCGGTGGCGGTCGGCTCGCGGGCTCTCCACATTCTCGCTCTGCTGATCACACACAAGGGACAATTGGTCTCAAAAGACGAGATCATGCGTGTTGTTTGGGCGGGCATGGTCGTCGAGGAAAGCAATATGACGGTGCAGATATCAGCGCTGCGCCGCGTCCTTGATCGCGGCCGCGCAAATGGGAGCTGTATTCAGACGGTTCCCGGGCGCGGCTATAGGTTCGTCTCTTCGATAACGCCGATTGAGGCCGCAGTCACGGTTTCGACCTACGGACCTGACGATGGGGCCGCGGATGCGCCGATTACCGATGAAGAGGCAACACTATCGTCCGCATTCGGCGGCAGCGCTGACGCATCGGTCGAACCAGCACGGAGGCTGCGGCGTTGGCCGAAGCACGCCATCATTGCTGCGATTGCAGGTGCTGTCTTCATAACTGCGGCTGTGCCCGCAACCATAGACTGGCGCTCGCTCTTGCCTTGGAGTGCTTCGGCGCCTCGCCTGTCGATCGTGGTGCTTCCGTTCCAGGACTTGAGCGATGACCCCGACGGCCAGCACCTTGCGGATGCCGTGACTGGAGATCTCACGACCGACTTGTCGCGCGTTTGGGACTTACTTGTGGTCCCGCGTGACGGCGCGTCCGGCTACCCAGAGATGCCGGCCGACGCGAAGCAGATCGGTCGTGAACTTGACGTCCGTTTTCTGCTGGAGGGCAGCATCCAGCGATTATCTGATGTGACCCAAGTGAACTATCGGCTGGTGGACGCCGAGCGCGGCGAGCAACTCATGGCGGACCGGTTCCACGCCGACACAGCCAATGTTACGAAAATGCAGAATGAGATTAGTAGCCGCATTGCCCGGACACTTTATTTCACGTTGGCCCAGATCGAACGCCGCCGTATCGAGCATACTCCTCCTGGTGATCGGGGTGGGCGCGACCTGACTATGCTCGGCTGGGCCCAGCTGAACTCGGCGCACGCAGAATCGACGGACGTTGAGCGAATTTTCGAGCGTGCACTGGAACTTGATCCGCAGTCTGTCAATGCGCGGCTGGGGCTCGCAAAGGTACTCATTGGCCGACTAACCTATCCCAGGACCGATGCGTTTCTGCGGACCGAGGTACGAACTGAGCAACTGCTGGACTATGCGCTGAAGTCTGGCAGAGACCAAGCACAGACATATGCGACAATTGGAGCACTCCGCCGGGTGCAAAATCGATTAGCCGACTCACGGGTTGAATTAGAGATGGCGATAGAACTTGACCCAAGCAACTCCTGGGCATATTATGAGCTGGGCATCACGCTGATGTATCTCGGTCAACCGAACGCCGGATTCGGCTATATCGAGAAGGCAATGTACCTCAACCCTAGTCATCCGAATGTCGGTTATTATTATTGGGGATTGGGCGCCTGCCAACTGCTTCTGGGCCACACGGATGAAGCAGTCGAACTGTTGCGCAAGGCCCGCGCTGCGAACCCTCAGCCGTATTACGTCCATGAATGGCTGGCCGGTGCACTCGCGTTGAGGGGCGATCTCGATGGGGCAAAAGCCGCATTGGCGGATATGCTCAGAAGCGAGCCGGAGCTCACATCGCTCGAGGCGATTCGCAATCACTTTCCGTGGAGTACCAACGCCGAGCACCTGGCGCTTCGTGAGCAGACGATTGATTTGGGGCTTCGAGAAGCGGGACTTCTCGAGCACTGAGATTAGGTTGTGTGGACGGAATCCCAGCCATGCGTAATTAACGGATTCCCGAATCGGTATTTCATCGAATCACTGCGTGGTCGGCAAGGGAGGCCGGCGATGCTGACGCAGATGACCGAGGAGGATTGGGAGACGGTGCTGACGGTGTTCGACGCGGCGCAGTCCAGGCGGGGCGAGCCTGGGCACGATGATCGCAAGTTCCTGGAAGCAATCTTCTATTTCACGGTACACAACATAACCTGGCGTGCCCTGCCGGCGGAATTCGGCAAGTGGAACAGTGTCTGGAAGCGGTTCTGGCGGCTCAGCCGCAGCGGGGTTTTCGAGGCTTTTTTCCAGTTGCTTGCCGAGCAAAGTTCGACGGCGCATTTGGTGCAGTTGTTCGACAGCACCGTGGTTCGAGCTCACGTCTCGGCGGCTGGCGCAAAAGGGGGCAGCAAAATCAAGCGCTTGGTCTCTCGCGGGGGGGACTGTCCGGAAACTGGTGGGATGTAGCGGGCATCGATATGACCGGCCAGGAGATGTTGACCTGGGGGTCGCCGATGCGTTGGGTATTGCGATTGATCGAGACAGGCATACCCAGCGGGGTGGCTGGCATAGACGTAATGGAGATCAGCCGGCCCGATGGGGCCAGCAATATAGCCGATCTGGGGCTGACGCTGTCCGAGGCGAAGCAGCTTTTGGCGTGCGTGGAGCAAACGATTGTCGCCGCGCAAGCGGGAGACCTCGCGGCTCGGCGGCCGAAGTGTTCGTCTTGTAGTGGTCGGTGTCACGTCAACGGCCGGCGATGCCATTTGCTCGCGACACCGTTCGGCAAGGT
>Ga0335072_10010003_pt1 | contig 13658 bp, 7 predicted proteins | sample Lox_Sample_21_FD_206725 | JGI IMG/M metagenome (GOLD analysis project Ga0335072, IMG submission 206725) | Soil microbial communities from Loxahatchee National Wildlife Refuge, Florida, United States - Lox_Sample_2.1 | ecosystem: Environmental > Terrestrial > Soil > Wetlands | place: USA: Florida...
CACATTGTGTGGCCTCTTCTTGCTCGCCGGTTTTGAATCGTCTAGTTTTGGTATTGTCGAGATCGCTTCACTAGGCGAGAACTTTCTTTTCAGAATTGGGCGACTGTTTCTGACAGGACTTGGATCCCGTAGGGTATCTCCGCTCAAACGAAGTTCTGGAAGAGGAGGAATTTCAGGAGAACTGGAACTGTGACGAGGAGTAGGCAGACTCGAGACATGCTCTTCTCTAGCGAAGACTTTGGGTTGGAGGCCAGCGACAGTGTCCCCGTTGGCGGTTGAAGGCGAGACTGGGTACGAGGCGTTTCCATGCACATCGCAAGCTGACGCGTTGTCGGTGTCGATTGTGGCAATTGAGGATCCAGAACGAGTTGCTGATGAATCTGCCTCACCGCTCCAGTCCATCCATTGATCAAAGTCCTTGCCTGCAAGGTTCTCGTGGTACATCGGTGCTTCCATATCTGGTTCTGGTCTACCGCAACAACATGTTGAATGTCAAGAAGCGAGCAGTCCAGAAAAGTAGCAAGATGTGTAATTGATATTCATGGTCGATCATTTCGTGGACCCTTGATTCGCTTGTCACTGTGGCTGTGCTGAGCCCCAATCAGTACAGGGGTTAAGATTGTCAATGGCGGATGCGATCTTTCCCGGAGGGATCTTCGGCACTGGGCCAATATGACAGCCAGAACTCCAAAAAGGCCCCACTCTAGAAAGTTCTCAAAGGCAAAGGTTGACGTTGCCGTCAGCTTTCGATCTGAAAAAATGGGTCAAACGCAGGTGTCCTGTGTCCGATTTGAAATCCCCATATTGTGGGGGTGCCAAATGACCATTCTGTAAGCCATTAATAGAATTTCAATCGTGTTGTAGCCATGAATGTGGAATCTTCGTCTTCCAATCATATCCTCTTAATCAAAACACCCTTTGAATTCCAGTCGAATTGATCGATGTTGGGCAGCTACGGTGATACACTAAGAGAGGCACGGGGGCAATAAACACCAGAGTATTTGATGGACTATACAGATCATAGCTAAACTGCCTCGAGCCATTGAGCCCTGTCGAGTCGTTGTCGACATTTTCTCTGCCATTTATACCTGGGAGAAGAGGACAGAACTCACTTGGAGTCTCTCCTTCCTTGGTAGATCTACTGCGACATGAAGCTTGATTGGTCATGGAATGCCGAATCCACGCCGAACAAATCTTCGCATCCAGCACCAAAACTGCATTCATTCTTTGGGCTCTAGTCAGATCTTCTTGACAATGTCTCCAATTGTTCAACTTCTGATCCAGAGTACTTCACGCTACATCCTGGCTTCAGTGTTTCTGCTCGCCGCCGAAGCACGCTTCACTGACCGCCTAACCGCCCGCCTTTCATGAGTACGAGACGTCCAAAACGCTTCGTACGCAGTAGCATTCGTGGTTGCGAGTTTCGCCTTAGCTGCACCAGCGGATAGTTGGGATTCCTGTTGGGTTGGTAGGGCTAGGCTTGCTGGTTCCGAATTCATTGAACATGCCGTTGCCGTTAAAACCGCTGCAGCCGAGAGAATCTAGTGCGCTGATTCCGGTAGTGCCGTTAACTATGGGGATTACTGCTCGCGGGAAGGGGGGATAGTCAGCGGCAATCTACGCTGTAGCGCGACATTGTGATTCAATCCGAATACCGCAAATATCTGAAGCACTTTCTCATCCCAAGATGTATCGCACTTGTGTGCTACCAGGAATTTGGTAGAGATGGTAGCATAGTCACTAGAAAGACATGAGATGGCCCAAATTTCGCAAGGGTGATAGTGTACGTCGGCCAGCTTAAATGGAAAGGTGGTCGGGCGTCAGTGGCTCCAGAGGTGTAAATGTGTCTTCCTTACGTGTTCGGAAGTGCAAAAGAAGACTGGATTTGCGGATTGCAAAAGTACGCAAACCGGCTGGGTGAACTGGCGTGGTGATGAGCGACTCGCAAAAAGTGCCTCGTGCACGCTAGTGCAACCACTTAGCGATTATTTAGCGCGGTTTTTACGCGTTCCTCGCGTCGCGGGAAAAAGGGCCGTTGCTTCGAAGAATTGACCTCCCCCACAACAGGTGTCTATCTGATCAATCCTAAATACCTCTATCATCATGAATGGCATTCAACTTCGGGATGAGGCTGTGCGAGATCGCATTCGTGCTGCGACCGAGTTTCTTGACCCTCCAGATCCCCGTGCTCGCAGCTATCGCGCCGACATCGTTTTGATGCTGAATAGGGGACTGCGAAGACTTGTTGTCAGCATTGACGAGATTAGGGCACACAATAGGGAACTCGCAGATGGCATTCTTTATCAGCCTTTTGACTTCTCCCTCTGCTTTGATGAGGCGCTCAAGCAAGTGATTGCGACTCTTCCAAATCGATCTCCCAAAGAAACTGCAGAAGATACGGTTCGTTCGATTGCTACAAGCCAGAAAATTCACTACTAAGGCAGATAGGTGTACTACTGCGCCTACTCTGGCAGCTTTGGAGAAAATGCCTGTAACCCGAGAACGCTCAGCTCCTCCTTACTCAACCGCATGGTGTCACTGGAAGGTATCGTCACAAAGTGCTCGCTGGTCCGGCCCAAGGTCGTGAAGAGCGTGCATTGGAATGAGAAGAAGGGAACTTTTGTCTTTCGCGAATATCGGGATCAGACCATGACAGCAAACGGCGCGGCAAGTCTGAGCGTGTATCCACAAGAAGATGAGGATCATAATCCCGTAAGTCGTCCAGGGTCTCACAGGAATTCAAGCACCTTACAAAGAACAGCTTGTCACCGAGTATGGCTATTGTACCTACCGAGACCACCAAACCATCTCAATCCAAGAAATGCCTGAACGAGCCCCCGCTGGTCAGCTTCCGCGTGGCGTCGATGTAATCATGGACGACGACATGGTTGATCGGGTCAAGCCAGGAGACAGAATACAACTTGTTGGAATATTTCGTTCTCTCGGAAACCGGAATGCAGGCGCTGGATCATCAGTCTTCCGCACCCTCATCCTCGCCAACAACGTAGTCCTTCTTTCATCCAAATCCGGAGGCGGCATTGCACAAGCCACAATTACGGACAAGGATATTCGCAACATTAACAAGATGTCCAAGCAGAAGAACATATTCGAGCTGCTCTCTCAATCGCTGGCACCGAGTATATATGGACATGATCATATCAAGAAAGCCATTCTGCTCATGCTTCTAGGGGGCATGGAAAAGAATCTTGCCAACGGGACACATCTGCGAGGTGACATAAACGTGTTGATGGTGGGTGATCCTTCAACGGCCAAATCTCAGTTGTTGCGCTTTGTCCTCAACACGGCTCCACTTGCAATCGCGACCACAGGGCGTGGCTCCTCCGGCGTCGGTCTGACCGCAGCTGTTACAACCGATAAAGAGACAGGTGAAAGACGGCTTGAGGCAGGCGCTATGGTTCTCGGTGATAGAGGAGTGGTCTGTATCGACGAGTTCGACAAGATGAGCGACATTGATCGAGTTGCCATTCATGAAGTCATGGAACAGCAAACAGTGACCATCGCAAAAGCTGGTATCCATACCTCCCTCAATGCGAGGTGCAGTGTGATTGCAGCTGCGAACCCTATATTCGGTCAATACGATAGCAACAAAGACCCACACAAGAACATAGCCCTACCAGACTCACTGCTCTCACGTTTCGATTTGCTTTTCGTTGTCACAGATGACATCAATGATGCAAGGGACCGACAAATCTCTGAGCACGTGCTGCGAATGCATCAATATCGCCACCCCGGAACGGAAGAGGGTGCGCCAGTACGGGAGCAGTCCCAACAGACCCTGGGTGTTGGTTTAGAGGAGGACCCGGCTGCTGGAAAGGAGACAAACGTCTATGAACGATTCAATGCCATCCTCCATTCTGGCATGACAGTGACATCCGGTAAAGGTAAAAACAAGAAGATCGACGTTCTAAGCATTGGGTTTATCAAGAAGTACATTCAGTATGCGAAGTCAAGGATAAAGCCCGTGCTTACAAAGGCTGCTTCTGACCATATTGTGGCGACATATGCTGATCTTCGAAATCAAGATTTGGAAGCGAACCAACGCAGAACAAGTCCGATGACCGCACGAACCCTCGAGACGCTAATTCGTCTAGCAACGGCCCATGCCAAAGCGAGACTGTCAAGTACTGTCGACGAGAAAGACGCAGACGAAGCAGAAAAAATCTTGAAATTTGCGTTGTTCAAGGAGATGCCTGAGAAAGAGGATGGCAGGAACAAGAGGAGAAGGACTGGTAATGCCACAGTGGTGTCATCGGATTCGAGCGGCGAGGGCAGTGATGATAACGATGACTCGGACAATGACTCGGATGGTGGTTATCATGGCAGAACCAGTGGCACATCAAGATCTACATCGGGCAGGCCAAGAGCAGCACTTCGCACACGAAGTCAGCGAACCATAAGAACAAATGGTACCGCAAATGGCGCATCTTCTCCACCAGCCGAAGATGACGCCGAAGCAGAGGAAGAAGACGACCTTTACGGATCTTCTCCCCGTAGGATGCAAGCTACCGGCGCTGAAAGCCAGCTCTCTCAAATGTCTATCGCATCATCAATGCCAGCGTCGCAGCTACCGAGCACACAAACAGATTCTCAGTCGAGGGACGATTCGCAAACGCAAGCACATGACGAAGCCGAGGTCTCGCAAGACAGGCTAAAAACGTTCAGAACAGCGTTGGGTTCATTGATGAATACTGATCTCTTCGCAAATGATGCTGCAGAGATCGAGCCTCTGATTCAGCGAGTCAACGCAAGGGTGCAGGCAAGAGCAGGTGGCGCTTTCGAGACGGACGAGGCTATGGCAGCACTGAGAGTTATGGCTAACAGCAACCAGATCATGTAAGTTTCTCCCCGGCGACGAAGACTAAAACACATTCTAATCTCTGTCCCAGGTTGATGGAGGAAGATGGCATTGTTTACAGGATATGACTAAGCTAAATTATGAATAGTTCTGGGGGGTCTTGAGGATGCATTTGCCGGAGCCAATGGGGTAAATATGCGATGTAGCAAGGGCACAGATGATAGGAGGGCTTGCTATGGTGTCATTTGTTCATGAAATGCTATACGTCGTATTCGCCCTTGGGGTCTCCTTCATCTCCGCTTTCTCCAACACCGCGCCCTGCATTCCAAGTCTCTCAACCCTGAGTCGTTTGACACTCTTGTGACTTCGGTGTGTGTAGGTACGTGACATCTTCCTTTGGTCCATGTAGATTACACGCCAGAAAGTTAGATGTAGTTATAGACCTGACTGTTCGGCATGATTGTTCAATTTAGAGACATTTCCACTCGAATTTTACCATTGAAGCCTCACTCTTCCATACAATGTCTCAACACAACGTAACGAAATCATCTGACATCACACTCTACACCGACCAAACACCCAATGGCGTCAAGATTTCGATCGCCCTTGAACTCCTCGGCCTGCCGTACAAAGTAGTCCACCTCGATATATCCAAAAACACGCAAAAGGAGCCTTGGTTCCTCGAGATCAACCCCAATGGCCGCATCCCCGCCATTACCGACTCCTTCTACGGCGGCGGGACCATCTCCGTGTTCGAGTCCGGCAGTATCTTACAGTACCTGGTCGATGAGTACGACAAAGACCACAAGATCAGCTACATCCGCGGCACGAAGGAATATTACGAGACCAACAGCTGGCTCTTCTTTCAGAACGCCGGAGTCGGGCCGATGCAGGGCCAGGCGAACCATTTCGTGCGCTATGCGCCGGAGAAGATCGAATACGGGATGAAGCGGTACGTGAATGAGACTAGACGGCTGTACTCGGTGCTAGAAGCACATTTCAAAAAGTCACAGTCACAGTATCTGGTGAACAACAGGATCACGATTGCGGATATCACGCATATCGGGTGGGTGTTGTGGGCTGGATGGGCCGGCGTAGATATTGATGAGTTTCCGTTGGTGAAGGCGTGGAGGGATCGCATGATGAGCAATCCGGCAGTCAAGAAGGGGAATGATGTGCCTCAGCCGAGCAAGATTTTGGAGATGCTCAACGATCCGGAGCAAATCGCGAAATTTGCAAAGCACAGTAGTGGGTGGATCATGAAGGGCCAGGAAGAGGATGCGAAGAGGTGAGGAGAGGTATGCTGAAGAGCAGAGCAAAGTCAAATGCAGGTGCACAAAACAGACTTCACCGTCACTGGAAGATTTGTGACCTCATAGAAAAGCATGACATTCAGCACATCTCACAGCTGGCTTCACCTCCCAGTGGACTGCATGATAGCCACAGATATAGCTCGATGCTCGCCATAGAGAGATATATGCGGATTTGATTGCGGCGCCGCTTCCAGAATCTGGGGTGAGCCTTGAGGCGGCGACGACCAGACTCCGGGGTGAGCGCTGGTGCTTGTGTGGGTGAGCTCTTTCCCAATGCCTGGGCCGGCACTGCGGCCGCCAAAGGTGGTTGGTGAGCTTGGGCCCCGCAACGTACCCGTCTGGACGACACAATTTCAGCCAAGACAAATTGGCACGTGACCCGTGCCCGTGCCCGTGCCAGACCACTGCGATTGACAGTAGTTACCCACCCCTCCATCCCCACCAGAACCTAAAGCTATGCGCGATATGTGCAAAGCAGCATGGGTGATACCAGGGCCCAGATACACAACAGGTTCGACAATGAAGGGAATGTCGTAAATCAAGCTGGGCAGCAGATTATTCATGGGGACTTCATCATCAAGCAGTCAGTATATGACTCTTCTATGTGCTCTTTAGGCCGTCTAATATGAATGTACTGCGTTACAGAAATGAGCCGGATCTCCTAAACCTACTTCCTTCTGCTGCCACAGCAGCCTTCAACTCTTCCGACAAGTCGCACGATCCTCTCTGCCTTCCCGAAACCCGAGTCGATGTCCTCCAGCAGATAATGGCGTGGGCTGATACAAGCGATGAAAGGTGTATCTTCTGGCTGAATGGAATGGCTGGCACTGGAAAGTCCACGATCGCCCGCACGATCGCCCGTACATACTATAAACAAGGACGTCTGGGAGCGAGTTTCTTCTTTTCCAGGGGTGGTGGAGATGTTAGCCATTGTGGCAGATTTTTTACCACCATAGCCGTCCAGCTGGCAGATATGTCAGCTGCCCTCAGACGCGCTATCTGCGAAGCTGTTGCAAGGCGGCGCAACATTGCCAACCAAACACTACACGATCAGTGGAACCAGCTCATCGTTGAACCGCTCTCCAAGCTCGATTCAATTCAATCGCCATGGATTCTTGTGGTTGATGCCTTGGATGAGTGTGAGGGCGAGAACGATAGCCGGGCAATCCTTCAACTCTTCACCGAGGCAAGGAATCTAGCAGGAATTCGATTGCGAGTTTTGGTGACAAGCAGGCCAGAAACCCCGATCCGCCTCGGCTTTAGAACCATGCCCACTATGGTGCATTATGACCTGGTACTCCACGATGTGTGCCGGACTACGATAATACATGACTTATCCATATTCTTTAGGGATGAGCTTGGGAAGATTAGGGCCGAGTTCGAGGCCGAGTTCGACTGGCCCGGCGATGATATTATCAACTCTCTTGTTCACAAGGCTGATGGCCTGTTCATCTACGCTGCGACTGTGTGCCGTTTTATTAGGGGTAACGACATATACTCACGGCGGGATCTTCTCAAGCTCTTTGTCTCAAATCGAAGTAATGCGCACTTCCCAGAGATTGAGCCCAGTGAGCTTCCTAGCAAAACGCCGACTTCAGAGCTAGATGAGATCTATATGCAAATCCTCAACCACTCACAGAGGAAAGTAGATAAAGAGCGCAAAAGGCAACTATCTATGACTTTCAAGAAAATCGTCGGCACTATTGTGATTCTGTCTGAAACTCTTTCTACTACTACTCTTGCGAAACTGCTCGCTGTGGAGAAGGAAGAGATCACCATCAGATTACGAGCTCTCCGTTCAGTTCTTAACGTCCCAGAGGATACGGTGTCTCCTATCCGCTTATTACACCCTTCTTTCCGCGATTTTCTTCTTGATAAGCAAAGGTGCCCTGACGATCACTTCTGGGTGGACAAAAGAGAAGCACATCGCACTCTGGCTGAGAGCTGTCTACGACTTATGTCCGGCAAACTTAAGAGAGATATTTGCGGCCTACGCGCGCCAGGCGCACTCGTGACTGAGGTGGGCAGCTATCAAACACAGCAATGTCTTCCTCCGGAGCTTCAGTACGCGTGCCGATACTGGGTTGAGCATCTTCAGAAGAGCGAGACTCTGCTTTATGACGACGGGCAAGAGCACATATTTCTTCGCGAGCACTTGCTTCACTGGCTTGAAGCTCTTAGTCTAATAGGGAAAACTTTAGAAGGAGTTCATGCCGTTATTCTTTTGGAGTCTATGGTAAGAATAAATCGTGACAAGAACTCGAGAGATAAGGCTGACTCTACTAAGGTTAATGAAAGCCTCCTTCTTTACAGCTTTATCTATGACGCTAAACGTTTCCTATTGTACAACCGATCAATTATTGAAAAAACACCTCTTCAAATATATTGGTCAGCCCTTGTATTTGCGCCGCAGCGGAGCTTAGTTCGCATGCAGTTTGAGAAGGAAATGCCCTCTCAGATCAGGAGGGTAGCAGAAGTAGAAGATCAGTGGAGCTCATTACTGCAGACGCTCGAGGGTCATACGGACTGGGTCAGGGCCGTCACCTTCTCACCGGATGGCAAGACGGTGGCGTCGGCATCGGACGACAAGACGGTACGGCTCTGGGACGCCGCGACGGGCGCCGCTCTGCAGACGCTCAAGGGGCATACGAGCTTGGTCAACGCCGTCGCCTTCTCGCCGGACGGCAAGACGGTGGCGTCAGCATCGGACGACAAGACGGTACGGCTCTGGGACGCCGCGACGGGCGTCGCTCTGCACACGCTCGAGGGCCATACGAACTGGGTCAGCGCCGTCGCCTTCTCGCCGGACGGCAAGATGGTGACATCGGCATCGGACGACAAGACGGTACGGCTCTGGGACGCCGCGACGGGCGCCGCTCTGCAGACGCTCGAGGGCCATACAAACTCCGTCAGCGCCGTGGTCTTCTCGCCGGACAGCAAGACGGTGGCATCAGTATCGGGCGACAAGGTGCGGCTCTGGGACGCCGCGACTGGCGCCGCTCTGCAGACGCTCGAGGGCCATACGGACTCGGTCAGCGCCGTCGCCTTCTCGCCGGACGGCAAGACGGTGGCGTCGGCGTCGCACGACGAGACGGTACGGCTCTGGGACGCCGCGACGGGCGCCGCTCTGCACACGCTCGTGGGCCATAGGAACCGGGTCAGGGCCGTCGCCTTCTCGCCGGATGGCAAGACGGTGGCGTCGGCATCGGACGACGAGACGGTACGACTCTGGGACGCCATGACGGACGCCGCGACGCACGCCACTTTGCAGACGCTCAAGGGGCATACGGACTGGGTCAGGGCCGTCGCCTTCTCGCCGGACGGCAAGACGGTGGCATCAGCATCGCGCGACAAGACGGTACGGCTCTGGGACGCGGTGACGGGCGCCGCTCTGCAGACGCTCGAGGGCCATACGGACTCGGTCAGGGCCGTCACCTTCTCGCCGGACGGCAAAACGGTGGCATCGGCATCGGACGACAAGACGGTACGGCTCTGGGACGCCGCGACGGGCTCCTCTCTGCAGACGCTTAAGAGCCATAGGGACTGGGTCAGGGCCGTCGCCTTCTCGCCGGACAGCATGACGGTAGCGTCGGTATCGGACGACGAGACGGTGCGGCTCTGGGACGCCGCGACGGGCACCGCTCTGCACACGCTCGAGGGCCATACGAACTTCATAAACGCCGTCGCCTTCTCGCCGGACGGCAAGACGGTGGCGTCGGCATCGCGCGACAGGATGGTGCGGCTCTGGGACGCCGCGACGGGCGTCGCTCTGCAGACGCTCGAGGGCCATAGGGACTGGGTCAGGGCCGTCGCCTTCTCGCCGGACGGCATGATGGTGGTGTCGGCATCGGACGACAAGACGGTACGGCTCTGGGACGCCGCGGCGGGCGCCTCTCTGCAGACGCTTGAGGGCCATAGGGACTGGGTCTGGGCCGTGGCCTTCTCGCCGGACAGCAAGACGGTAGCGTCGGTATCGAACGACAGGACGGTACGGCTCTGGGGGGCTGCGACAGGCGCCTCTCTGCAGACGCTTGAGGGCCATAAGAACTCCGTAAGCGCCGTCGCCTTCTCGCCGGATGGCAAGACGGTGGCGTCGGCATCGCGCGACGAGACGGTGCGGCTCTGGGACGCCGCGACGGGCGCCGCTCTGCAGACGCTCGAGGGCCATACGGACTGGGTCAGGGCCGTCGCCTTCTCGCCGGACGGCAAGACGGTGGCGTCAGCATCGGACGACAAGACGGTACGGCTCTGGGACGCCGCGACAGGCGCCGCTCTGCAGAGGCTCAAGAACTGCGTTATTCAATGGCTGGTTTTCTCCAGAGAGGGTTCATACCTCGAGACTGATCGAGGATTTATACATATCCGGTCTAACTCGGTGGGTTCATTAGCTCCTAAGTTACGGCCTACGGTCTTTCTTAGAGGGAACTGGATAACGCAAGGCGAAAGTAATCTCCTTTGGCTACCTTTGGAGTACCGGCCTATTTGTTCAGCGTTCCAAGGCAATCTTCTTTTGTTGGGACATTCATCTGGCAAGATTACATGGCTGAAATTTGGCCTCTCCTGAGACACATTACTGTATGAGAGATATTAGAGATACTACATGTTCATGAAGACACAGCAAGAGCCCACCGCCCAAGTGATTATTGAGATCATAGACTGGCCGAGTGCGTCGCCCGGTAAAAGCGTTGATCACCACACTAGGTCCTGCAGGCGTTCTGCCTAATGTACTGAGGCCTTCTGTAGGAATCGGGGCCCAATTCGAAGTAGAGTTCGTACACATCCTGCCGATTGCTCCAGCTGACCGGTACCAAGTCCCAAGTTTGTAAAGAGTACTCCCGAGGAGACGGTGAGCATGCCTGATGGCATGGTTGGTAACACACCTCCATTTGCGGTCCCTGTTTGACCATTTATCCAAGGATACACAGATGGGCCGGTCTGGGTGACAGCTGGAATCATCGACGAAGGAGAGTTTGTAAAGGTTCCATGGTCTCGTCGTCATCATGGTACAATCAGCAGTAGGACTGGGCGTGAAGAGCGCCGCGGACGTATTTTCTATCACTGGGATAACACTCGCTGGTCCGCCAGCTGCAGAGCTACAGGTGTGGATAACCTTAGTCCCGTGCAAGTTCTCCAGAGATGTAAAGGTTGTGGTCGTGGAGGGAATCGTGGGAGCGGAGGTGGCTGCGGCTGTGGCTGTATTGCGTTTCATGCACAGTCATTCTAGAAAGCCGCATTTGAGATCGAAGTGGTCTTTATTTCGCTTGCTTGAAGCAGTTGTTGAGAGCAGATCATTTCACTGTCAACCTGTCTGCTAGACTTTTGTGAATATCCCGCATGAACAAAGATCTGCTAGACGCCCCAAACCTATGCTCCACTTTTGACACCTTAGCCTCTGGTGTAGTTACACTCTTTCTCGAGCCGAGCACATGGGCCACAGGCAGGAAGAGCCCTATCGCATTTCCTTTTATTATTCTGGCAGTTTAGGCATGGGTAAGTGGCAATGGGGGTGGTGACTTGTGGATGTTTCTGTAGACTTGCAATAGATATGGTCGGTTGACGGGATGTGATTCGATTGGTGGCTTCGGTGGCTTCCTGGGTGGAATTTTCAGTCATGTTCAGAGCGGCTTCACTCAACTCGACGGCGTAGTACCTATAGCGAGCCCCCAGGGCGTTAGCTTCGTTAGCTGTATTGGAAGTAGGAATTGGGATTGGACGAAAAGAGGAGTTTGGGAGCTAGTGTTGGTTTACACGACCTTCGAGATTCCAAGTGTACTGTTTGAATAATTCCATGGCATACTTTAGTGCCTGAGATTTTGCCAGGTCTTCTACCATGGCATAACCGCTCCCATCGTGTCTCATGTGAATCTTAATAAGTGTACCAAGCAAGCGCATTAGATTGTCCTTAATGCGAACCCAGTCAGCATCGCACCAACAAACACGCCGTACTGTTTTGCCGGATTGAATGAGTAGTCATCACACCACTTCTTCCATTGTAGGAGGACGCCATTCTGCTGCTGTTGCTGACTTCTCGAGATAAAGCCGTCATTCTGCGCCTGAAATATCGACAAGAAGCTTGAGCTGCTTTCTGATCTCTTCACGCAGCGCTTCTTTGTGCCTGTGCTCGCCGGTATGCTGTGAGGCTGGGGTGGCGTTCGGAGGTTACTGTTGGAGGAGAATTAATTGTCTGCGGTTATCGCCACGCCTACCGCGGTTTTGCGATCGATATGAGTGGGTGCGGTCGCAAGGCGGGCATCAGCGGTTGTGTCTCACCAAGGCCTTCCCTTCACACTGAATTTCGGGGCCTGCTGACTGAGTTGAGTTGGTGAGACTGGAGGAAACACGCTAGAAATTGGAGCTGTGCGATGCATGTGGGTTATCATAGGCGTCGCCGCAGTCTTGCTGGCGGGCTGGCTGGCCGTGGTTGCGGAGGAGACGTTGGAGATTGAGGTTGATCGACTATTTGAAACTTGTGGAGGGGTCTGATGAACGAGGTCTGCCACGGTGACTGTCACGGCGGCTAAACTAACAAACTGGCTTGACTCTCCGACTTTCACGAATATACTTTCACTGGTAGCCGGCTTGATTCTTCGAATTTTGCTGATATGCTTTGGCTAACTGCCCCAAGGCGACCTTCTCGAGTCCACCTCGCCCTCTTCGTTCGTTCCGCAACCCAGCTCCATTCTATCCTAAGGTCAGGATTTCGCGTGTCAGTTGGCATTATCTCGACTATGTCGCATGGTTTCTGCCCCGCACCTGATATTTCGAGAAGGAGTTCGCCGTCAAGGTGGTTCGGATAATTGCTGCATAGCTCTTTGAATGAGAGACCGGGAGGCGGAGCAAAAGATTGGAGGGGTATTATTGCCATGACTTCATAGTCTTGAAGCCTGTTATGGCCTGCGCTTTTTCTGCTATTTGAGAAGCCTCAAGGGGTTCCACCAATGGCCTACACTGGTAGGGTCGTCTTGTCTGCGTAGATGGTAGCATCGAGGTTGACAAGTCTGAGGGACCGCTTTCCGTATTAGATGTGGACATGGGGGGCAAAGTATGCGGTTGTATTGTGGTCAAGGAGAGCAGCTACGCAAATGTTCGGCTCGAAGCGGGAGATTCGCTCAGCAGATTGCACTCGGATAAGTACACCCCCAGGTGTTCGTTTTCTGAAGGCCACTGCTCTAGTTTTTTGCCAGAAATTTCCACTTTACATTTGTTCTTCCACTGATGAGGACGTTGCAGCGTCCTCCGGAGACTGGTTTGACTATTTGATGGTCTGATCACAAGTGATCTCGAGCGTGCTCTGGAGGTGGCTTGCTACATGGCCTGCTGTGGCGAGCAGCTTCTAGGGTCTTCCAGAATTGGTTCTGCGGCGGCCATGCTCAACATGGGCAACCCAGCACACTTCTAAGGCCAGTGGTCGCAGTTTATGGGCCGCGGGCTCGAGCCCATGGGCCGGGCTGGGCAGGCTTTTTCCTCCAGGCCCACGCTGCGGGCCCATGGGCCCACGCTATAAGCGCATGTGGCTTGCGTCTAGGCCA
>Ga0335072_10010004_pt1 | contig 13658 bp, 10 predicted proteins | sample Lox_Sample_21_FD_206725 | JGI IMG/M metagenome (GOLD analysis project Ga0335072, IMG submission 206725) | Soil microbial communities from Loxahatchee National Wildlife Refuge, Florida, United States - Lox_Sample_2.1 | ecosystem: Environmental > Terrestrial > Soil > Wetlands | place: USA...
TACGACCTGGCTTTGATTGTCGCCGATGGGCTGTCGGCCCTGGCAGTTGAACGACACGTTGCGCCGCTGCTTGAGGAACTGCTGCCGCGTCTGCAGGACTGGAAGCTTGCTCCAATCTGTATCGTCGAGCAGGGCCGCGTGGCAATCGGCGACGAGATCGGCGCGGCCCTGCATGCGCAGATCGCGGTGGTCTTGATCGGCGAACGGCCGGGCCTCAGCTCGCCGGATTCGCTCGGCATCTACATCACCTGGAATCCACGCCCCGGCCGCACGGACGCGGAGCGGAATTGCATCTCGAATATTCGCGCCGAAGGCCTCAGTTATGCGCAGGCCGCCACGCAGCTTGAGGTTATTCTGTCTGCAGCGCGACGCCTGCAGCTTACCGGCGTGGCGCTGAACAAGGAAGCGCGTTTGCTTCAGGAAGGTTGAAGCGTGTTCAGCATTTTGGGCCAGTGGATCTTTCGTGCGTTCGTCACCATGGCGGCGTGCTTTCTGCTCACGTACGCCGGCGACTGGACCATCTTCCATCTGCGCGGATCGCCAACAGCGACCGCGACCGTCAATCGCTACATGGGAGTTCCGCTCAAAGGGCAGAAGGAAGAGTACGACTACCTGGGCACGATCACGGTGCCGTGCTCGGTTTCGCTGTTTCCGCAGGGCGGGCTCGATCCGTGCTGGCGTCTGCGCCAGCATCCGGACCAATGGGATAATCTCTGAGCCGCAACGCTGCGGGCTCTGGAAGTTTCAGCGCCCGTTGTTCACCAAACCCTGAGCCGAGCCCGTCTCAAGCAGTACAAACGAATTGCCGTCTGGATCGCTGACGAAGACCAGCTTGCCCTGCCGGTTCACTTTCAGGCCCATGTGATGCAGCTGGTCGGCTGCCTTGCGCGCGTCGGGCACCGGCAGCAGCATCTGCGGAGCGCTGTTGGGCGTGGCTGTGTGCAGAACAACGCGCAACCCCGGAGCCTGCGGCGCCGTGAGGTGAAGGCTACCGCCTTCATCGTCCACGTCGAAGCCCAGCTTGGTATAGAACTGCTTGCTGGCGGCCAGATCGCCGACGGGCAGATCGAAGCCCAGCAGATCTTCGGAGATCCTGTTCTCTCCGAGGTGCTGCCCTTTGTCCTGGTCGTGGCGCGAACCGGGCATGTACTGAGTGAACTCGGTCACGCGCCCGTCAGGATCCTTCAGGGAGAAGATCAGGTTGCCCGCTGAACCCTTCGCAACTTTCGTGGCGTTGAGGCTGCGTCCCGCGTAGGCGGAATCCAACGCCTCCAGCGCATCGGACTCGTAGCAGACGTGCATCCAGCCCAGCGGCTGCTTGGGATCCGTCTGCGGATACACCTCGATGAACTGGCGGTCGTTGACCTTGACGAAGACTTCCATGGTTCTTGTGCCATTGGTACTGGCGAAGGCTTCTTCAAAGCCGAGCTTGCCAAGGAAGTTCACTTCCTTGTCGATGTCGCTCACGCGATACGCGACATGCGCAATGCCGGTGATACCGGGTGTCGGCGGCGGCTGGCCATGCCCGGGAACGCAGCAAAGTGCCGCGGCCACAATTGCAATCCAATATCTGTTGCTTGTTGCCTTCGTCATCGCAAGTCAACCTTTCGTGGTTGTCCCGGCACGTCACCGCGCGGCGTAGAGATCAGGCGTACTCTTCGCGATAGGGCGTGAAAATGTCGAGCACCTCGGATTCTTCGAGCGCCGAGGCTTGGTGCGCTATGTCGCCATCTACTACCACGCTGTCGCCACTGTGCAGCTCCCAGCTTTTTCCTTCGGCCTCGAAACGGATGTGGCCCCGCACGACATACACCATTTGATGATGCGGATGGCTGTGCCGCGCACCATTCCAGCCTTTTTCAAAGGTATGCCGCACCAGCATCAGCTGCGGACTGTAGGCCAGCACCTGGCGCTGCATGCCCGGCTCCGGCGTTGTTACCTTCGTGGCGTCCGTAGCCGTGTAAACTACTCCACCGTCTTTCATCGCGTCTCTCCGTGTTCCCAGCAATGCGCAGAATCTAGCGGTTCATCCAGCCGCCATCCACGATGAGGATATGGCCGTGCACATAATCGCTGGCGCTCGAGGCCAGAAACAGGGCCGCGCCGGCGAGATCCTGCGGCTGGCCCCAGCGGCCGGCCGGAATCCGCTCGAGGATCTTCGGCGCGCGCTCGGGATTGTTTCTCAGCGCCTCGGTGTTGTCCGTCTCCATATAGCCTGGAGCAATGGCATTCACATTGATGCCCTTCGCGGCCCACTCATTGGCGAAGGCTTTGGTCAGCTGTCCTACGCCGCCTTTAGCCGCCGCATACGAAGGCACCAGAATGCCGCCCTGAAAGGTGAGCAGCGAAGCGATATTGATGATCTTGCCCCAGCCCCGCGCCAGCATGTGCCGGCCCGCGTGCTGCGTGAGACGAAAGACGCTGGTGAGATTCACATCGATCAGCAGCTTCCAGTCTTCTTCGGAATGATCCGCTGCGGGCGAGCGGCGAATCGTGCCCGCGTTATTCACCAGGATGTCGATGCCGCCGAAGTGCTCGACGGTCTGTTCCACCAGGCGCGCGCAGACTTCTTTGTCGCCCACATCGCCGGACAAAGCCAGCGCCTGCGCACCGGAGGCCATCACCTGCTGTTTAGTGGTTTCCGGCACCTGGGTTGAGCCGTGAACGGCTACATTCGCGCCCGCTTCGGCCAGCGCCACGGCAATGGCCGCGCCCAGACCGCGCGACGATCCGGTCACTAACGCTGTCTTTCCATTGAGCTTGAATCTGTCGAGTATCAGGAGAGCTCGATCCTTTCGGCGGTCGATCGCACCTGTGTGCGGCGCGCAAACAAGACCGAGAATACACTGCGTGCTCGCGGCCACGCAAACGCTGCGCCGGCTCGCTGTACGGCGGGCTCACACTCCCGTTATCCTGTTGCTAGGCGTCCCCACAAGCCCTTATAGGCTTGGAGATCCGCTTAACTCGCAGAGGTCGATCCATGTCCATCTCCCCCGGATTCACTGCTGTCGCCGCGGTTGCGGGCCTCGCCGGCGTTCTGGTGTGGCGCGTTCGCGAAGGGCAAACGCCGGTGACCCTCCGGAAAATTCTTATTCCGCCCGTAGGCATGGCCACTGGTTTTTCGATGTTCTTTGTCCCCGCCTTTCGTGTCCCCATTCTGTGGGCGATCATTGCATTTCTCATCGGCGCCATCGCGCTCGCCTATCCTCTGCTACTCACCTCACGGCTCGAGCGCCATGGCGAGACCATCATGATGAAGCGCTCGGGCGCATTTTTTGCTGTCGTGATCGTGCTGGCCGCCGTCCGCTATCTTGCCCGCGGCTACTTCGACAGCCTGCTGACGATCGAGCAGACCGGCGGCCTGTTTTTCATCCTCGCCTTTGGCATGATTCTGCGCTGGCGCATGAGCATGTTCTTCGAATACCGCGCACTCAGTGCCTAGCAGCACCACCGCCGCACCGGCTGGGCGCGGTTCCTATCTCGTACTCTATTGTTACCTCAAACTATTACAAATAATGGCTTTATTTTTTGGAGACCGGTATCCAAAAATGCCTTGACAATAATTGAGACGCAGGCCTAGCATGATGCGCGGGTTCGAAACAATAGATTCCGCCGCACACTTCAGGAGGCCTCGCATGCAAGAAAAATCAATTACCATCGATCGAGCTGGTACCTTCAGCTTCCCTTGGAAGGGAACAAGCCATCGAGCCATTCATCGCTTGAAGCTCGGCCTTTGGGCGATCACACTTATCGTCTTCGCGCTGGTATCCCGACCTGCCTTTGCGCAGGTGGACCAAGGGACAATCACCGGCGTTGTGCAGGACAGCTCGGGCGCTGTCATCGCAGGAGCTGAACTGACGGTCACCGACGTCGACACAGGCCTGATCCTGAAGGGCCAGTCCAACTCAGGCGGCGTCTACGTTTTCTCACCGCTCAAGATCGGCCACTATACGGTGACTGCGCGGGCGCATAGCTTTGAAACCACGGTGCAGCAGAATCTGACGCTGAATGTGAGCGAGACGCTGAATGTTCCCATCATTCTGAAGCCCGGCTCGGTGACGGAGACCGTGACGGTCACATCGGCGCCGCCTATGCTTCAGAATGAAGAGGCCAGCGTAGGCCAGGTGATGGATACGCACACCATCAATAACACTCCGCTGGCCCAGCGCAACTGGGTGTACATGGCGCAGCTTTCCACGGGCGTGGTGGCCTCGAACGGCACACGCGGCGGCGGCAACGGCGACTACTCGGCCAACGGGCAGCGGGCGGAACAGAACAATTACCTGCTCGACGGCGTGGATAACAACGTCGACATCGTCGACTACATGAACGGTGCCATGTACGCGGTAGCGCCGCCTCCGGACGCGCTGGCGGAGTTCAAGCTCGATACGGCAGACTACGGCGCCGAGTACGGGCACTCGGCAGGATCGGTGCTGAACGTCGCGCTTAAGTCGGGCACCAACAACGTGCACGGCGACGTGTGGGAATACAATCGCAACACATTTTTCAATGCCGAGAACTGGAATGCCAACCCGAGCCTGCCTCTTCCGCCGTATCACTACAATCAATTCGGCGCCACGCTCGGGCTTCCCATCCTCAAAAACCGGCTGTTCTATTTCGGTGACATTCAGGCAACGAGAATCTCCATCTTCAATGTCAGCGGGCAGATGAGTGTGCCAACGCCCCGCATGCGCAATGGAGATTTCTCCGAGCTGCTCGATGTGAACAATCTGAACGGCGCTAACTGCCCGGTCATTCTCTTTGCGCCTAACTCAGACACCGGCACTTACAACTGTTCCAACCACATGCCGACCACGGCGACGGGAGGCAGCGGGCTCAACGGGGCGCTCCAGCAGTCGGGTTCGCAGGTGACGACGAGCGCAGCGGGCTATACGTACGCGCCAGGGCAGAACGTCTACAATCCCTCCGATCTCGATCCGGTCGCGCTGAAGATTCTCAAACTGTATCCTCTGCCCAACTTCCGCGGCTGGAGTTCTGCGAACAACACCAACGCGTCGGCTTATGGCAACGCGACCAACAACTATGTCATCAACATGCCGACCTGGAACAATACAGTGCAATGGGACCAGCGGATCGACTGGAATATCAGCGCCAGCGACCGAGCCTATGCGCGCTACAGCTACAACTTCAACTACAACACCAATACTCCTCCGCTGGGTCCGATTCTCGATGGAACGGGAAGCTATGCCGGTCTTCGCCAGGATTACATGAGCCAGAATTTCATGCTCAGCGAAACGCACTTGTTCAATGCCGGCCTGATCAACGAGTTCCGCTTCGCGTATAACTGGGGCAACTACGAGAACATCCAGTCGAACGCCACGGTGAATGAATCGGCCAACCTTGGGCTGGGCGGCGTGCCGTTCAGCGGGCCCGGGTATTTCAAGAACGGCGGATTGCCCTCGGTCAGCATCAGCGGGTTGCAGGGATTTGGCACGCACGGCAACGATCCGTCGATTGAGCTCCAGAACATTTACCAGATTCTGGACAACGTGACGAAGATTCACGGCAGCCACACCTTCAAGGGCGGCGTAAGCCTGCAGAACTTTCGCATTTACTTTCTGCAGCCACCGAACCCGCGCGGCAGCTACAGCTATAACGGAACCTATACAGGTTTGACCACATGCGGTGGTTCGTGCGGCTATGGCATTGCCGATTTTCTTTTGAACCAGATGAACGGCAATGGCTTGACGAATGAGCCGATCGACAACCTGCAGAACTGGTACAACGCGGGCTACGGAGAAGATACCTGGAAGCTGACGCCGCGACTTACGCTGACCTATGGCGTGCGTTGGGATTACTTCCAGCCCACGGGCGAGATGGCGGGCGGCTTCGCGAACTTCGTACCCAACCTGTCCAGCCTCGGGTATAACTCTTCCACGCATACGGGCTATGGAACGGCGAGCTACGTTCTCCCGTCGAAGTGGCAGGGCAAGTCGATCATGGCGCCTGCGTTCCTGAATCTGCTGACCGCCAACAACGTCAACCTGGTTTACGACTCGAACGCGCGGCTCTCAACGGGACAGAAGCTGGACTTCGCTCCGCGCCTCGGTGTTGCCATCCAGGTAGATCCGAACACAGTGGTGCGCGCCGGCGGCGGCGTCTTCTACGGCAATATATTCGGCCTGGGCTCGAACCCGAACATCGGCGGGAACTATCCGTTCATGATTCACTCGGGCCTGAGCGCAGTGAGCTGCAAAAACGGCAACACGCCGGGTGGAACCAACCAGACCGGCTATGCCTACTGCCCGTCGTTCGGGCCGACCGTGGCCGTGCATGAAAACAATCCCGCCGGCGTTGTCGCCGCCGGGCAGCCGGGCGCAGCGCAAAACTATCCAACCTCCGGCGTGTTCGGAAACCCGGACGACACGCTGGAACTCGGCATGACAAACCAGATCAGCGGGCCGAATGGTATCGCGGGATTCATCAACAGCACGGTGATCAACGGGCGCGACGCGCATATCGCCACACCCTACGTCATGAACTACAACCTTGCCTTCCAACACTCCTTCGGCAATAACCTGTCGATGACGCTCATGTACGTGGGCAACGTCGGACGACATCTGCCGACCCTGCTCACCACCAATAACGCGGCGGTGCTGCAGGCGCATGGGGCGAGTTCGACACCCGCGCAGTGGTTCCCTTCTTTGGGGGGAGGCAATCCCTGGGAGCACTTCGGCGGGGAGAGCTCCTACAACTCGCTGCAGGCCAAGCTGGAGCGGCGCTTCTCGAACGGCATGAGCTATCTGGCCAGCTATACGTGGGCGCATAACCTCGATAACTCCATCGATCCGCTCGGCGGAGGCACGGGCTACCGCTTCTGGAACATCATTCCCATCACCGACGAGATCACGAACTCCAACTACGATGTACGGCAGCGCTTCACCTTCAACGGTTCCTACGAGCTGCCGTTCGGCAAAGGACGCATGTGGATGAGCAGTGCGCCAGCATGGCTGAATGAGATTGCCGGCGGATGGACGTCTGATCTGACCTTCGTGGCGCAGACGGGTCTTCCCTTCACCGTATCGGCATCGGGCACAGATAATCCGAGCGGACAGGCGGCAACCCATACGTTCCTGGTGGGCGACTACAACGCCGGAGGAGGGCAGCCGAACGCGACCAACCCGCAGTTGACCAGCTGCCCGGCGACGGTGCACAACAAGGCCCACTGGTATAACGCGTGCGCCTTCGACGACCCCGAGAACAGCGATCCCACACCCAACCTCACGAAGGGAGTTGGAAGCTTCCCGGCAAATCCAGTCAGCGACGAGGCAACGGCACTCCTGTTCCTGGGTGGAAAGTCGAACAACGTCTACGGCCCGGGCTACGAGCGGGTCAACATGGGAGTCACCAAGAACTTCACCACGTTCCGGGAACAATATCTGCAGGTTCGAGCCGATGCCTTCAACCTGTTCAACCACCCGACGCTGGGCAATCCGAGCACGACAAACCTGACCGGATCGGCCGGGCAGATCACCGGACCCATCAGTTTGCAGAACAACGTGCCGGATGCACGATTCTTCCAACTGGCGGCAAAGTACGTTTTCTAAATTGCCTGTACTTTCCTTACGGAGCGGATGCCTTCCTGGTGTCCGCTCTCTTTTTCTTCGCGTTTGCAAAACACCCGCGTTCTTCGCTACTACACAGAACTTTTTGTTGGAGTAGAAGGGAATCATCTGAAACCTTCACGCACTACTGATCACGCACAGACAGGAACAGGACAAAGTGGACCGTCGGACATTCAATAAACTGGCTGGGTTTACCGGACTCTCTCTCTTCGCGAGGCGCAGCGGCTTTGCGTTCGCGGAATCAACCAGCTCGAAAACCCGCAGCATGTGGGATCACTATCTTGTCGGAGCTGCTTATTATCCCGAATGGTGGCCCTCGGCGGAGTGGGAGACGGACTTCCGCGAGATGCAGGAGCTGGGCATCAATGCCGTCCGCATGGGCGAGTTCGCGTGGGCGCGCTTCGAGCCGTCGCCGGGCAAGTTCGATTTTTCGTGGATGGACCAGGCCATTGAAATCGCGCGCCGGCACGAGGTGGATGTGGTTCTCGCCACGCCTACGGCATCGGTGCCGCCGTGGCTCTACCAGGAACACCCCGATGTGTTGAGCGGCAATGACAATGGCCCGTACACCTATGGGGGCCGCAAGGGCTACTGCACCAGCAGCCCGAACTATCTTGCCGCGAGCGCGCGCATCGTCACTGCGCTTGCCGAGCACTATGGCCATCATCCGGGCGTGATCGGATGGCAGCTCGACAACGAGCCGGGCTATCCCTTTCAGAGCTACGATCCTGTTTCAGAGGCCGCATTTCAACAATGGCTGAAAAAGCGCTACGGCACGCTCGACGAATTGAACCGCGTATGGAACGGAGCGTTCTGGAGCAATGAGTATTCCGACTGGTCGCAGATACACTTTCCGCGGAACTCGGCCGAGGGCGGCTGGCAGCCAGCGATCAGTCTCGACTATCGCCGGTTCTTTTCCGAAGCATTCCTAAATCATCTGCGCCGCCAGGCCGACATTCTGCACGCGCGCATTGAGAATCAATTCATCTTCACCAACTGGCCGGCTCCGACGTGGTCCGTCAACGTGTTTGAAGCCGCGCAGTTTCTTGACGCGACCGCATGGGACAACTACGTGAGCGCGCCGGGATTGAGCCGGTTTCAGCGCCAGTACATCGCCGGCTTCCTGAGCGATTTCTGCCGGTGCGCGGGACCGCATCAGCGATTTCTCTGTGCAGAGCAGAATGCGTATGTTCCGCCGAATGCCGATCCAGAGGGGTTGCGTCTGCAGGCCTACTGCGACCTGGCGCATGGAGCGCACGGCCAGCTTTATTTCGAGTGGCGGCGTCCATTGGCCGGTAACGAAGAACACCGGCCTTCCTTCATCAAAGGATTCGACGGCAAGATCAATCCGGCGCAGCCGGTGCTGGCTCAGATATGCAAAGAGATGGCGAGGCTGGGGCCGCAACTTGCCGGCGCGACGACGCATGCTGACATCGCTCTGCTTTACGATTTTGCGAATGAATGGGCACAAGGCATGGGTGGCGTGGGCGATCGAAATCCACACTATAGCGGCGAGTGCCAGAGCTTCTACAACGGGCTGAAGACATTGCGGCGCAATATCGACGTGGTGCCGATCAACACCGACTTGTCAGCATACAAGGTCGTCGTGGCCTCGAACCTTCGGCTCATCGACGATGCTACGGTCGCGCGGCTGAAGGCCTATGCTGCGGGCGGTGGAGTGCTTGTGCTGAATTACCGTGCGGCTACAGAGAATCCGGACAATAGTATGCGCAGAACGCTCTCGCCGGGTCCGTTTGCGGAGATTGCAGGCGTACGGTCCGAGGCCATGCTCGACCTGTCCGAGTACAACTCACAAAACGGAATGCTCGACGCGAAGCTGCAGGCCGAGCTGGGCATTCAGTTCGCGGGCAACGAAGCTGTCTTCAAGCCGCGTAGCATACTGGAATCGCTGCGGCTCGATGGCGCCGAGGCAATCGCGTCCGTTCGCGGCGGCGGTCCGATGGAAGGAAAACCGGCCGTGACTCGCAACCGGCATGGGCGTGGGTGGGTCTACTATGCCGGAGTCGACAGCTCTGACGATGGACTTTATGAAACGATCGCGCGCCTGCTGGGGACGACAGCGAACCTGACGCCGCTGATCAACGTGCCTTATGGGGTAGAAGTGACGAGTCGGGAAGATTCCGGTAACACTTACTACTTTCTCCTTAACCTGACGGAAGAGGCGCACGGCAAGATCGAGTTGCCCCGGCCCATGAAGGACCTCATCCATGGAGAAGACAACGTAACTCGAATTTCGCTTGGCCCGTTGGAGGTTGCTGTGCTCGCGGCGCAAAGATAGGTCTACGCGCCGGCGGTCTTATTGAACCGCTCCGGTTTCCCAAGAACAAACAGCGCCACGGTGCCCATCAACGGCATGGCAGCGGCGAGAAGAAAGACTGGCGTGTAGGAGATGCGATCCACGAGCAGCCCGGTGAGGAGCGGAAAAAGCAATCCGCTCAGGCCGCCTGCTACGCCGGTCAGTCCCGTTGCGCGGCCCACGGCAGCCTCGGGGAACAGGTCGGTGATGGCGCCATACATATTGGCGGAAAGAAAGTTGTGGCCGAAGATCGCCACGCTCATCACCAAAAGCGAAACACCTGTCGATGCAACAAAGGGAACGATACAGCTTGCCAGGCAAAGCGCGCTGCTGGAATACATCGTGATGCAGCGAACGTTGCGCGTGCTCACGCCGCGTTTGTGCAGCCATCCCGCCATCCAGCCGCCGGCGATGCCGCCGCCGCTGCCCAGAAAAAACGGGATCCACGACATTGCGCCGATGCGCGCCAGCGACAGGTGCTTGGCGCTGAAAAGATAGCTTGGCAGCCAGTACCAATAGAACTGGATCACCGGCCCTACGAAGAATCGGCACAGCATCACGGCCCAGGCTGAAGACTGCTTGAGGATCGCACCCAGCGGGATGCTTTCGTGTCCCGCGGCAGATATTTTGGCAGGCGCGCGATATACGGCCCACCACGCCAGCGCCCACAATGCTCCCAGAAGTGCGGGGACAAGAAAGGCGGCGCGGAATCCAAACCGCTCGGCAAGAAACACGATGAAGGGCGGCGCCAGAACGGATCCCACCACGCTGCCGCTGTTGAAGATGCCGATAGCCAGCGTGCGCTCCGATTGTTTGAACATCTGGAAGAGCGTCTTCATGCCGCCGGAGTAGTTGCCGCACTCTCCGCTGCCCATCCAGAAAAATGTGCCACCCAGCTGCGCGCCCGAGCGCACAAAAGCCTGCGTTCCAGTTGCCGTTGACCACCACATGACGGCGGCAAACAGTCCGAGGCGGCAGCCAATGCGGTCCATCAGCCAGCCCATGGGCAGTTCGCCGCTCATCATGCCGAATTGAAAGGCGGCCACGATCCGCCCGTAGGCCCCGTTAGAAAGATGAAACGCCTGCTTGATGACCGGAGCGAGCACCGCAACCGTCTGCCGGTCGATGAAGTTGATCACCGTGATGGTGCACAGCAGGCCAAGAATCACCCACCGCCGCGAAAGAGCGTCACGAGAGGGCGGCCCGGCGAACACCTCACCAGCGGGATTGGGACCGGGATCATTCACGGCTTTCAGACCGTGCGTCTCTCTTTCAGAAGAGGACGATCCACTGCTGGTCTTGGATGGCATCGAACCTCTCCGCAGCTTACCGTTTTTACAGCATTTTCGGAAATGATGTAACCCTTTGAAGATTCGTGCCAGGGTCGTCGCTCCTTGCGGTCGCGCCGACTTAAATCCGTGCTTTCGATCTGCAGTATTTCCGAAATGCGTAGGCCAGTCTTCGGGACAATCTATTATCATCTATTTAAGCCGTTTGTCGTCTGCTCAATTGCCCTTCCATTCAGCTTAGGGCGATTGAGTTCGAAGTATTCCGGTCCAGTCGTTTCGAAAAGTTCTCTGAAGGAGAGCAGCATGACCTTTCGCCTCACACCCGGCAAGATGCGCGGCCTCCAAGCCATTTCCGACAGGCGCGGCGTGATCGCGGCACTGGCGCTCGATCAGCGAGGCATTCTGCGCACGGCCATTGCGAAGGCGAAAGGCGTGGAAGATGTTCTGGCTGAGGCGGTGGTCGAATTCAAGGAGCTGGTGACGTCTGTGCTCACGCATCACGCATCAGCCATTCTGCTCGATCCGGAATATGGCCTTGCGGCGGCGAAGCACCGCAACGCGGCAGGCCTGCTGCTGGCCTACGAGCAATCCTGTTACGATGCTGCTCCTCCGCGCATGCCGATTCTTTATGATCACTGGTCGGTGCGGCGCGTGAAAGAGGCCGGCGCAGACTGCGTCAAGATTCTGCTGCACTATACGCCGTTCGAGCGGCCGGAGATCAACGACATCAAGCGCGCATGGACAGAGCGCATCGGCGACGAGTGCCGCGCACAGGATATTCCGTTCGTGCTCGAGCTGCTCGGCTACGACCTTGACGGCAGGGAGAAGAGTCTGGCGTATGCAAAGCTTCGGCCGGAGGTCGTCGCCCGCTCCGTCGAGGAGTTCAGCAAGGAGCGCTACAGCGTAGACCTGCTCAAGCTCGAGACACCCGTGCAGTTGGGCTTCGTTCCGGGCTCACAGGTCTTCAAGGGCGAAGAAGCATACTCGCGCGCTGAAGCGCAGAATCATTTCCGCCGCATCGGAGCTGCCACGAGCAAGCCGTTTGTCTATCTCTCGGCGGGCGTGAGCAATGCGGAGTTTATTGAGACGCTAGAGTTTGCGTCGGAAGGTGGGAGCCGCTTTAATGGGGTTCTGTGCGGCCGCGCCACGTGGCAGGATGGCGTTGCCATCTACGCGCAGCATGGCGCAAAGGCGCTGGAAGATTGGCTCGGCACAATGGGGCGCGAAAACATTGCCCGTGTGAATCGCGCACTCGAAAGCGCTCAATCCTGGCACCAGCTGATCGACGGCCAGCGGATTGATGCGCAGCCGGCCCACGCATGATTCACGAACACTCGCCTCGTCTTTGCGCTGAAGGGCTCAGCGCGCAACCGAACTGCTCGCCGAAGGCTGCGGCGCCGCGGCAATCTGAGTCATGGGCAGTTCCAGCGCGAAGAGCGTTGCGTTTCCCTGATCCGCATGCACCCAGATCCCATGGAAGGCCGTCTGCAGATCGGGATGCAACTGCAGAAGCGCCGCCATCACATCGGTCACCTGCTTGCGAGCCGCCGGTGGATCGCGCAACTGTGCCGCCTGCGCCGGGTCCGGCGTGTAATGTACGTCCAGATCGAGCGGGCCGAAAGTCGTTGTCGTGTCAACGGTCGTCACCGTGAATGCGGAGCCGCCTGCGTTGAGCGTCATTGGATGGTCACCGGGAAAGTTGCTGGGACGCACCTGATCGGATTCGTGCTGCAGCTTGTCGCGATTCGGACTGGCGAGAAAATCCACCGGGGCCAGAAGATTGGAAGCGATGCGGTAGTAGAGCCATGCGGACCAATCCATCTTGGTCTGCGCATATTTACGCGCGGAGACCCAATACCACAGGCCGTCATGGCCTGCTTCGATCATCGGCTTGTCAAAGAAACCGGCAAGCATCCAGCGATCGGCTGCTCCTGCCTGTTTTGCCAGAATTAGAGAAACCTGCTGCGGCTGCGGCACGCCCGTGGCATGCACAATCGCCAGTGCGTACATCGCAGGCGGAAGATTGTTGAATGTCGCAACAACTACCGGTGATCCACAGAAGAAATCCGTGTGCGCCGCACCGGCCGGATCGCCCGAAGCATCGAGAATGTAGAGGTCGTCCACCGTCACGGTCGCAGTCTGGACCAGCGGCTTCAAATACTCGGCCGAGCCGCGGATTCCACTGAAGTCAGCCGCTACGGCGGGAATCGTGTTGGCCTGCAGCCCCTGCACGTCGCCGGTTTGTACCTGCTTCACCATCGTGCGGGCCGCGTTGGACAAAGCGTCCCGCTGCGCTGCCGTCATCTGGCCTTGCGTAATACAGGAAGACGCACGCGCACGAGGAGCCGCGATCAACGCGCAGGCCAGCAGCGCCGCCGGCGCCATCCATTGCCGCTTCACCAAATTCATTTGCATGGTAGTGACCTTTCCGGACCCTGCAGACAAAGATTAGCTTTTAGCTTGGAT
>Ga0335072_10010005_pt1 | contig 13657 bp, 15 predicted proteins | sample Lox_Sample_21_FD_206725 | JGI IMG/M metagenome (GOLD analysis project Ga0335072, IMG submission 206725) | Soil microbial communities from Loxahatchee National Wildlife Refuge, Florida, United States - Lox_Sample_2.1 | ecosystem: Environmental > Terrestrial > Soil > Wetlands | place: USA...
AGATGCCATCACCGTGGATACCGGTTTGTCAAGCCAATGCTCCAATGGTGTCCTCATTGGCAGCGATGGCGTGGTTCAGGCATTGTGGCTCAACTACCTCGGTGAGCGAACGCCTTCCAATCACAAAGATATCGAGTATCATCTTGGACTGGCAACTCCACAGCTTTTGCCTGTCATCTCCAAGATTCAAGAAGGCATTGTACCCAGCTTGCGGATATTAAGTATGGAGTCCTACGTTGTCCAGATGTCTCAGGTGCGCATCATGGGTGTTTCTGAGGAATGGATTCAGAAGGTGGCACAGGCGAATCCCGCCGGTCACCAGCTATTCATGGTCAGAAAAATTGACTGCGCTTCTGAATCGGCACCTATTGGAACTGAGTCGCTTCAAGAGGGTGACATCATCCTGACGCTAAACGACAAGCTTATCACTCGCGTCTCAGAGTTCGACATCATGTATGATCACGATTCGCTAGATGCGCTTGTCGTCCGTGGTGGCAAAGAGATGCGCTTAACAATCCCGACGGTACCGACGGAAGACCTGGAGACATCTCGTGCAGTGATTTTCTGTGGTGCAGTATTGCAAAAACCGCATCATGCTGTTCGACAACAGATCAGCAAGCTACACTCGGAAATCTACGTCAGCGCTCGAAGCCGAGGTTCACCCTCATACCAGTATGGACTGGCACCTACCAATTTCATCACGGCTGTGAACGGTGTCGAGACGAAAGACCTGGATTCTTTTGTCAGGGAGGTCAACAAGATCGAAGATAACACTTATTTCCGGCTACGTGCAGTGACATTCGACAACGTGCCCTGGGTGGTCACGATGAAGAAGAATGACCACTACGTAAGTCTTTGTTGCTCTGGCTTCGACGGGCAGTGTGTAACTAATTTTGTGAATAGTTCCCGATGTCCGAATATGTCAAGGATCCTGTCAATGGCTGGAGGAGCATATCCTATGATTCTGCAGGAAAGAGGAAAACAACTGTTGTAGATGGAGCTCCTGTCACAGCCGACGGCATGGATGAAGGAGGTGATGATGGAGGAAGTGATATAGAGGAAGATGGCGCCTTTTATTAGCTACCGCGGGCAATTTGGTTTGCATCGCGCGGTGTATTGTACTGGATACCCCGCCTGAGGGCTTTCACAAACTGGCCCGCCTGCGCTGTGTCCACATAGATGCAGAGATACCCACCTTAACTAAAATCGTTCACATTGCTCGTCAAGTGGACTCACTAGTTCTAGGTTGTGCCAAGACCAATTCCTTAGCGGCCGAGCAAACAGAGCACATGTCATTGTCATGCAATTTCAGGGGGTTGTTAGAGTAAGTCGCGTGAGGGGGGTGGGTATTGATCACGCCTGGATGCCCAAAAACATAAAGACCACATCTCATGAGCAGGCAGCAGTATTTGTGATCGTAGTTCATCAAGGACGCCCAAAGAAGCAGGGGATCGAAAAAGCCAGTCTGTCAAAAACAAGAGACACGCGACACTGGGAGAGAGGGTGTTTGGTAGTGGCTGCTTCTTGCGTCATGTCACGGGCAACTTTAGCCAGGGTAACAAAGCAGGATCCAGAGCCAGAAATTTAAGTCACCGGGCCCAGATGTGATACCAAAACACGAACAAAACCGCTCAGCAACTTGTCGTCTTGTAACTTCTCACCACGTCTTCCTATCACGAAAGGTAGTTTGTATCTCTGCACGATACACGCCTGCATCTTCTTCGCTCTTCTTCCAAGCTTCAACCGAATTCACCATGTCCGCAGAAGGCACATCTCCGCCTGCCTATGGCATCGATGGAACTTCGTCTACCAACAGCGCCCAACAGAGTTTTGTCGACAGTAAGGTGAGAGCAGTTGCTCTATTCCGTTCTCTTTCAGAGCTGACTTTCATGCATAGTTTACCAAGCTCACGGTGACCCTTGCCCCCTATCTAACGTCATTAGACGCCTCCGCTGCCGTCAATTCAATCCAAAATCATCCAGTCACTCAGAACGCGAAGGATACGGTCACCAATGGTGGGAGCTCTCAGGTCTCGTTTGGCCTTGCCGTCACTCATATTACCGCTGCAGGCCCCGTCGCAGAGTCCATTAAGAATCAGACCGAAAAGACAAGCAATGAGTTTTCTGGTCTAGCCAATGCAGCACGAACTCCTCCACCTTACACCGCCGCCAATGGTCAAAACCTCACACGTAAGAAGTACAACCCCTCTAGGTGATGTACGGCACTGACCTTGATGCAGACTATCATTCTTTCTTCTATACTCTGCTCAGTGTAAGGCGAACCAAGTGGAAGCTAAAGCTGTACTGACACCTACAGTGGGAGCATCCTCGTGCCACAGCGATCACCTTGGCTTCTACTATTCTCTTCATCTTCGCCTGCAGATATCTTCCAATCTTGCGCTGGATGTTCAAAGTCACCTACCTTACTCTCGGTGGTACGTACACATGCCATTCTCCCTTACCATATTAGGTCGACATAATAACCCTAATCTTGGCTTTGTAGTTACTGCCCTTGCTGAGATTACCGGCAAATTTGTTTTGGGCAAAGGAGTTGCCAGCAGTTTCCGACCTCGCCGATACTACAAGATCCCCAAGGAAACCCTTGAGGCCTCTCTTGACGATCTCGAACAGTTGATCAACTTCTTCGTCATTGAATTCCAACGCATCTTGTTCGCTGAGAACCCCATCGTCACGATTGCTGTAAGCATGCGCATTTCATATTTCTCTTTTGGTGACTGAACCTAACTCAACTCTTCTTAGGCATTCGCTTCTTCCTTCGTCTCCTACTACCTCGTCAAGATCGTTCCTCTTTGGGGCCTGGCCCTCCTCAGTACTTGCGCCCTCTTCCTCGGACCATTGATCTATATTCAGAATCAAGAGTTCATTGACGCACAAATCAACCATGCTTCAGAGGTTGTCAGTGCTCAGGCTGCTCAGGTCAAAGATCTCGCCAGCCAACATGCAGGTCAAGGTTTCGAGACAATGAAGGCATACACTGGAGCTGGGGCTGCCAAGGCACAGGAGTTGGTCGGCTCTGCTAGGCAGAAGATGCCCAGCCCCACACTGAGCAAGAGTCAGCCAGCCAGAGGCAGCAACATCAAGGAAGAATCCTTCCCTGATGCACCAAAAACAGAGACCTTTCCCACCGCCCCAAAGACCGAGCCTTCCAATACAGAATCTTCCGGCCCGACCGTCAATTTGAACGGGGAACCTGTTACTGTTTCCTAAGCGGCTGCGGTATAAGTCATATAACAACGCCAAACTCACCTGCGAGGGTCATGTGTGGATGTGGAATATGATCTAGGACGAGGTTATGGCTGATGAGCGTGCCTCGCGGTTTCTAGCCACTTGTCAAGATTGCGCGTCGGCTTGCAAATATGTTGCTTGAGCTTCAATCACGAAAACGGTGGTGGTCTGTCTCGGAGGAGTGGACGAGCAAATTCTTTCCTTTTGTCGATCGGACGGGCTTACACCCCGTAATAGTATCCAAAGGCCAAGCAAGCAGACTAATGCACGACCTTTTGCTGCATCCGTCCTTCCTTTGCTGCTAATTCCATTCTCAGGCTATTAGAGCGGTTTACATCCTATGGAAACTGCTCGTTGTAGCCTCTTCCGACATGTTTTTTGTATCATAGAGAGCAGGCGAATTGAAATAGCTTCATTCAACCATATGCAACAGTATACCTTGCTCGGTTTATCACGAACAGGAACTATCAATGACTACCAATGTCCTTGTCGCCGACGTGCATAATCTGCTCTGACTGCATCACAATCCAGAAATTGGAGTGGTAGCAACCAAAGGCCAATCTCGCAAAGAAGGCCGGCAAAAGGAGCAGGTTTCTACTGTGGGGGCCACTTGGTCATCAGCCCTTATGGGTGGAGGTACTGTCCCTCGGCATCCACTAGAGATAGCAAAGACACATAGCATAGACACTAAGCAAGCTTTCCACACAACATGCCTCTAGCCTTCCCCTTTCCCTCGTTGCCCAATTGAACGACCAGCCATTTGGTATGTCTTTATCCCCTCCACGCTACTCCAGTGAAAACATAAAGCGACGTTGTGATACGTTCCAGGGGCGGGGTTTTGGAAAGCCATTGAGCAAGAGAGGGATATATAAGTCATGCTGAGAGTTGGGTTGGGCCTTTTCAGGGGGTTTTCAGCGAAAAGCACAAAGGGAAAGCGGGCAGTCGGGAGCGACAGAGGAGCGACAGTTTCCAGGCCTCACCACAAGGATAACCAGAAGTGTGGAGGGCATCCCTTCGTGAATAGGCAGGTATGGTTCCCTTTCCAAATGCGGTTGTTTAGTGTTTTCGTCCTTTTGTCTCGTTTCCGCCCTTTTGATACGATATGTGGATGAGTTGAGGGCTTCGTTTCAATTTCGATTTTGCTCTCCACGCCATATCGCCTAAAGGAAACCCGACTGCACCGACACGATGGAACTGTTGTGCAGGGAGCGGCTGGCCTCTTTCGTTTCAGCGAGGACATAACTTCAATGCGCTTCGAGATCGTACTCGGTTTCGGAGGCCCGTCTTGACGATGGTCGTCACAGCAATGAGAGCTGGGGGTTGCCGACTGATTCTGTGCATTATTCACCTAGTTCGCAAAACAGAGTGTGCAATAGCGTGATAACTGGGCAAGATACTAGTGCCTGCTTTGGTGGGTGGCCTCGCGTCCGGCGGATGCACAAAAGCTGCCAGCCTTCGCACAGCGGCCGGCGAGCAACACAAGCCACATTCTGCTTGCCAATCCTCACAGCTTTGTCCTGTTCAGCCTCTTGCTCAATTGCACCTGCGAGTTGCTGGAGTTTGCCGTTGAGTCACGATTGAAAATATGCAGCCAATATCTGAAGCGGTTTGGGCTGAGGCTCGCCAGACTACTACAGCGTCGAGTCGTGATCGCGACTCCTGCTGGTCTTGCGATTTGTGCACAATTTTTCAGAAGATTTACATATACCCATCCGTCCAGCGCTCCCACCAACGCGGCACAGATTGGTGCCAAAAAGTCGACGTGGAAGCGTCCTACTACCTCCAATGTCCTCCCTCTCAGATGCTTATGGCGATCACAGGGCGACGGCTATCGAAGATCGCGTAAGCTATAAGGCCGAGGTTTACCAAAAACAAAACCAATCCCCACGGAGAGGGATCCGGCGGAGCGCTCATCACAGGCGCAGGTGCTTCCAGTTCTGGAGGCGGAAGGTCCTTGACCGGCTTTCCACTGACAAGAATGGCTAGGTGTCGTACCTCGACCAGTCTCCGTTCCCATTCAGCCGCGAATCTTAAGAATCTATCCACCTCCCCTTGCACGTTTACTGCCGACGTGTAGTTCTGGAGAGAGAGCTGCTGCTGTCGAACCGACATCAGATTCCAGCGAATTTTTCGCTCTTCCGGAGTCAGTCCGCAGACTATTGATTTTCCACCTTCTTGCACGGCTTCGGCCGCTCCGGGAAACAGTGCTTCTAGCCGGGAGATGTTGTACTTCTGTCGTCTCTCAAACCCCTCGCTCAAAGCTTTTCCGGCCCCAGTCTCCGAGAAGACTTTGCCTTCGACAACTATTTCTCTTTGGATGTCGAAAACGGCTGTACTTTTTCCGCCCTGACCAACGATATGATGTATAGCTTCAAGAGCTGACTCACGCTCAGCAGACCACCGAAGGATTGCGCTGCCTCTATCTGTGAACGGCTTCCACCAAGGTCTTACATGCGTATGCTCCATCACCAAGCCTTTCTCTTCAGGTACTTTATTCCAGTTTGTAGTGAGGAGAAGAACATTTGGAGCAGCGTCCAGACCGAAGAGCTTCTCCAAGAGCCACAGCTTGCTCAGGCTTGGTGTGTCGTCTCCTTGGTTGATAGGGTAGAGATAGATGATTCCGGAAATCTGGTGACTGCATTTGTACATCGAGGCGAGCAATTTTGCAATATCCGATATGCGATCAATTTCCAAGTAGAAATCCGGCAGTTCGACCAATGAGACAGTAAGCCCGGCTATGAAGGTAGGATGTGCTTGGATGGAATCCCACCGGGATTCACCCTCTTGCGCTATACGGACGTGCTTTGAACCAGTAACTTGCCGGATGAATTGCGATCTGCCTGCACCATGTTCACCCAGAATTAGGATGACTGCATGGTCGTCCGTTGGGAGACACTTTTCGTGCTTAGTTTCATTTGAGTTGGCTTGTTGCAAGTCTTGCGACCTCACTGTAGGCAACCAATCACTACCAATCTCTGGCAAATCCGTCTGTAGCTCCGGCGATGGCATGGCTAGCTGACTAGTTCCGGCCATGTTACGAAAGTGAGGTATGAGTGATGAGTGGCGAACAGCCAGCTTGTCGACGGAACGCAAACGGGATAAAATGCGCAATCTCACCGAGTGACATCAAGTGTTGCATGGCAGAGCGATCGGGGTGAGATATAGTAATGAATAGTTTGAGCAAAGGCCGAGGAGCGCCACGTTACCTGGTAGGAGATGCGCGGATTTTCGCCGCACAGCCTTGCATACGGATTCAGCCTTGTCAACCAGAACTCCAGTCGGACACATATCTGATGGCCCCGATCAGCTTACGCCAGGCATAACTGAGTAATTTTCGAGCTCATGCTGCTGGTAACTTTCAGGGTGCGTTAGAAGGAAGGCTTTATCGAGGCGAAGGGGGGATGTTGGAAGTCGAGGCATTCTGCCTTGCGAAAATGAGAACGTATCAAGATTAGCTAGCTACAAGTATTGCTTCCTCCTCCATGCGCAATGATTCAACTGGATCGAGAATGGTCCTTCCGCCGTCTGATGAACGGGTTGAATAGAACTAACTATTCGGTGTGTTGCCTATTGAAGGTCGGCCTGTGTAGGGGCAGAGCAATTCTATCTAGGGTACAATGAGCACAGTCACGTGACTCGGGCTTGATGCCTTCAACACCGTCTTTAAAGGTCCTTGCTTAAGAACTGGTACAGCTCGATCGCACCATCTATGACACTAGTCTTGTGGACTTTGTCCTGTTGCCCCCTTCGAGCCAGCTGCTTTCAGTGGCCGTCGCCAGTGTGACCATGCAGGCTGTGCTTCCACTTAAGCGTCCAGCCACCGCAATCTCGGTGCTGTTCTCACCCACGGCAGGATCTGCTGTGCCTCCGTTAGGGGAAATATCTTGCAAACATTTACCTACCAAGGGGACCATCTGGATGCGAACATTCAGTAGCGGCGGAAGGGTGTCACAGAAGCGTCCATGCCTTCCTCAAAGCGTTCACAGCCTCTCACCTGGCATAGTTTGAGACGGACTGGCACCTAATGCACCAATTCTGATTCTAAGGCCACTGACAGACGCCATTATTGGAGCATTTCCACTGCTCATGGTCGAAAGCGGCAGCAACAAGATCCACAAACTGTAAATTGTCTGGAATCCAAAGTGTTGTAGCCCGCTTAACTATTCCCAATGTCAACGCAAATGGTACTTTTCATCAATGACAGAGCGCTGCACTCCGGGTCTGACAGTACTCTTTGACGGTCCGACCAGGCCAGAGTGGCACCGCGCCTGATGACCTGTTTCTGTTAGAGCCGTAGATATCCGCTGCTCGCAACATTTGAAGTTCCAGATATGTTAGCGTGGGTCGAGCGTTTGAGGAGTAGTGGCTGTCTCTTAGTCTGCTACTTTCCAGATCATATTTCAGTAGAGCCTGTGTGATTTATGCTTACTGCTGACTGGAAAATATAGTGGAGGAACAGGCTAGGTGAAAGGTGGCACCGTAGCGAATGGCCGCATCCAGAATTATCCGATGTTGAACTATGGGCCAAGGACCGAGCCATATTCAGCAGACAGAAAACTTGGAATGTCGAATGAAGAATCGAAGAATCGCAAGAAGTTCGCCCTATCTCCATTTAGAGAAGTGTAGGCAGCAAGTCGTTAGTTTCGAAGTCGCTAACCCAGCAGATCTTATGGACGAAATCGTATGAGCAGAGGCTGTGCTTGACCTGCTTCTCGAATCAGTTGGTCCAACCGGTGACTCTTCAACAACCGTTACTTCGATAGGCGCTCCAGGCTTAAGCTTATGTGTCTCTGATTGTAAGCCATGTATGCGGTATTCTTTATAGAGCTTTTCATGTTGTTTGTTGTCCTTGAAGTACACCGTGATTGATTTGGCTTTGCGGTTCTTGGAAAGCAACATCTGCACAGCTTGTTGGGCATAACAGTGGTTCTTTTTCTGGCCCGTAGTAATAACTGCATTGATTCCGGCGCTGAAGAGTAAAGTCTTGCCGAAAATCAATGATTGTAGAATATCTCGGTCTTTCTTATCGGACAAGATATATTTCAGCATCGTCGAACTTGTCGGTGACGACAGCACCCCTTCTTCCACGAAATTCTGCGCGACGGTAAAGGTGATTGTGTAGGGTGCCTCTCTCTCTTTTCCAAGGCCCTCAACATCAGGATGGAGGATATGCGGAAAGGGACGGCGATCTGGTGTGAACCTGTGATGGAATATGCGCAGGTGTGTTTGCGGTGTCAATGTAAGTGAGCTTCGATTCACGGTAGTAGCCGTTATCAAACAAAAGGGCGAGCTCTCATTAGCATCTGCGAAGTCCAGTTTGCATTCAATAGCCCTCGCAACAATGCTCGTCTCAAATAGCCTGGCTGTAAATTCAAGAGACTGCTTTGCTGGCGGACCGATATCCATGATGGACGTTCCCGACTGGGAGACAGACGCAGACGTCCACTCTCTACCGTGAGGTCCTGGTGGGACCTCTACAGGATGACTGATCTCATTCACCATAGATGTCGCTTTATCAGCGAAGCTCTGAGATATTTCCATCGGGCTAGACTGGGTAGGGCTCCACCTTGTGATGCTGGTGTCGTCGCTATACTTCGAAAGAGTGCTGAAGATGCTCTCTTTCAAAGACTCTATGGGAGACTCAATCTCGGGCAGACTGAACCTCGGCGAGGTTGACCTTCCATAATGCTGGGCATAACGATCGAAGAAGCGTTTGGCCTCTTCGAGATCTTCTTTAAGCTTGGGAGCCTTGTCATAACCCGGTCAGCCAGACTTTTTGAGCACATCCGACAACTCCTTGAGATGCTTGGCGACGTACTGGAACTTGTCTAAGGACTGTCGCAGGTTTTGAGGAGCGTTCTGGTAGTAACTATATATGTCATGGGCTTGGCGAATAGCACGAGATCCCCCGCTGACCAACCGTATGACATGATGCCGGTTCTTTGGGGGGAGATTTGGAAAGCTTGTGTCAGTGATAGTTTTATCTCCCGATCCAGCAGATGGCGGTGTCCACTATTTCACTGGTAATTATGCAATATCTGGGTCGAATGGCTCGGAGGAGTTGGCGGCGCGTGCTGTTGGGAATGAAAAGTAAGGCGATGTCACAAGGCCCTTGTGGTAGACTGGGTTGCTAAGATGGGGTCATTTCGATTGAGGCCCATGGCGAGGTATGGTATTATCGTGAGACCGCGCAGTGGCAACTCGGCAGCATTGTCTGCTGGAGAGAAATGTGGAAGATAGCGATCTCTCGCTAATAGCAGCGAGGTAGGCGGCAAAACCGAGATGGTACAAAGGGAGTTGACGCACAGCAAAGTAACGGATTTGATAACGGGGCGCCGATACGAAGAGCATTTCAGACTCAGATAGGACATGTGGAAGTGGTGCCTGATGGTTCATTAGTCCGATGTGATAACCGATGGTGTTGGACCACCGGAGATTAGCAATGGGTCAGCTTTAAGGCACGGCGCACGTCGTTTTGGTTCACATCAATGGTGTGATACAAGGCATTGTGCAGTCGGTACTTCTACAGTACGTTCATTAGCCAGTCGGGCCACCTTGGGGACTCGTTCGCGAAATAAGCGGACTATGGCGTTCTATGCCTCGTTTGGGGGCCTAGCGCCCGAGTTCGCGGCCTAGAGGTGGTCAACGAGCCAAGGCCCTAAACGCCAATAATGCCTCATTTCATCACATATTTGTCTCAATTCTGCCACAAGGCAGACTTCAGAATGGGCAAAGTCGCGCAGCATACCAGGCTCCTGCACCGACGAGACCTTTTCCCCTGGGACTGCTAGGGTAGAACTCGCTGTCAGACTAGTCTTGCCTGCACGCCCTCCCTGCTGCCGAGCTTTTTGACAGAGTATTTCGTGGTTTGTGGCATGCTGGTGAAGACTGGTTTTGCCTTCAAAGCCTGACACGACTTACACTGGTTGATAGGCCTCGACGATTGGCTGTTTCAAGTTCCAACTGAAGTCCTGAAAGACGAATACTTCGCTTTCCTTCTGCTCTTTGTTATGTCCGTTTTGGCAATCTTCTGACCCCTGTCAGTTGAGCAGTGGTGAGCTTTGGTTGCATTTAGCACTTTCAAGCTGCCCTCGTTGGAGTTGTGCTTCGCGGTTCTTCCGCCTAGCATACCGGCGCGATGAGGCTCCTGTCCATCATTGGTCAAGGTCGCCTCCATTGGTTCATTGATCACGCGGCGAACAACAAAGATGAAGGGACAAGTTAAGTGCCTGCCAAAAAGAAAACCACTGCGCTTACCCACAATTCTACTAGAGTCCACGTCAAGGACGTCGACGGACATATAATGCAATTGAAAGTGGAGGAAATGAGTCCCTTGTATGGTTTGTAGCGTCGGCAGGCTTTTTCACAGATTCTTATATCGTGGATGACTCACCGACCCCCAATAAAGTCAAAGAGGACTGACATGACCCAGATCTTTGCAATACCGCCTATGCTCAGCTTTGTCTACTGGCCGACAGTAGTTGGGCCGGCCCCGCGAAGAAGCCATCAATATTGCAACGCTGGCTGGATGCGTTGTCGGCATGATTCTATTTGGCGTCTTGGGCTACATCTACGGCAGACGCAAAATGTATGGCATCGAGTTAATCGTTCTAATTGTTGGCGTGCTGATGGGCTCTAATGGTTTCGCTACTGGAGACGGGCTTAACGGCTCTATGGACATCGAGTCTTGGCTCATATTCTTCAGATTCGTGTCTGGTATCGGAATCGGTGGCGACGTAAGTTTCCCCTATGATATGAATATGAAATCAAGGATAAATGCACAGGTTTGGGAGAGATTGACATCCTCCCGAACACCTTCTACCATTGTTTCCGCTAGTCCGACCTATTAGAGAAACCATCGCTAACTGCATGGTCCACTTAGTGTCCACTGAGTGCCGTCATTGTTTCAGAGTAGGGCGTCTTGTATTCCACAAAGAATCTAGCTGATGGTGGGGAACGCAGATTTGCTCCGAAAGCGAAGAGAGCGAGAATGCTTGCTTCAGTCTTTTGTATGCAGGCATGCCGAATACTCACAGCAAGCGTTGTATCCGTGTGTCATGCCAGCCAAGGCATATCATACGGTTGTGGCCCATGATGCGATTCCATCGCATCATTCTGGTCTTTTGGTCTTTTGGCCGAGGCTATGGGCCACGCCTTGACACCGTGGTTGTTGTAGCTGCTGTACGAGCACAGAATCCCGACGTGATTCCAAGAGCTGTTGATCATATATGGCGGTGGATGATGGGACTCAGCCTGATTCCAGCTACTTTTGCCGTTGTTATCCGACTTAGCATACGAGTTGCGCTGGTCCAATTCGGCATGTATTTGGTCTAGGATGTAAGGAATTTAGACTTGGATAATGTGCGATTCAATCAACACATATTGCATAATGACAAACCATAAGCATATGCGAAGTACTTCAAGCTCCTGCACTTTTTGAAGGTGGTCTCAAAGCGAGTATATCGCAATTCTGTCACGTCAGGAAGGATTGGGTGTTTGCTAAACACATCTGCAAAACTTCGCTCCAGAGCCTCAAATTTGTTCCCCATCAAGATTTCAAAGCGGTGAACTTAAATCGGTAAACAAACTGCAGCATCCTACCAATTCAGATCTCAGTTCCATGACTTGCCATTCCTCACATCACCCCAACCATGCCTACCGATAATGACCCTCCTCATCCTTTCCATCGAGTTTATGCCCTCGCAATGAAAACATTCGAAGTTCCAGGACCGCGCCTCAGTCCTGGAGTCGTGAAAAAGCTGGGTGTCGAAATTCATCGGATGGACATTGAATCCGGAGAATCGACCGATGGAGGACCACAGTTCCGCATTCCGTTTGATAAGCGACTTTTTGAAACGGTCTTCGAGAATGCAGTCCATGTCGAAGGGCTCACACACAGTGGAAAGTATAGTGGTGAGGAAGATGAGAGGAACAGCCTTCGATTAATTGCAGAGGAAGAATGGGACGAGGATGAGTATTCCAACTCGGTCCAGATAGCTAGTATTCTTGTGGACACACTGGGTTCCAGTTCGCTCCCGAATCACTTGGCCTACCATGGTCGCTACATGCGACGCGAGTGAGTTTCCTAAGCCCTTGTTCATGCAGGTCATCTTCCTAACGCAACGTGTAGTTGCAAAGCTAACAACCCTCTTGAACGGCTCTCCTGGTTCAAGCCTAGCTCTATGGGCGAATACTGGGTCACCGGGGGTGTCTTGGACACATTCGACCGCAACGATCCCCTTAGCTGTCTGCTTTGTGAGAGCGCTGAACTGGATGAGTCGTGGATTCTTCGAAGTGAAGTTCACTGTGCTGCTGCTATGATAGCGCGCCGAATCCAATGTCGCGAGAGGAAAGTTATTCCGGTGCGTAATGCCTCTGCCAATCAACGTCGGTTCTCTAACCCTTTGATGTCAAGTCATTTGTCTACACCCTCTCTGGACACAAAGCTCGTGTGATCCACGCTTACTTCAACGACACGACTGGCAAGCTCATCATTCGGAAGACGAAAATCATATCCTTTAGAGACAGCGACCGCCTCGAGAATTTCAAACTAATGCTTCGATGGATAATGAACCAACGGTATCTTGGATCTTCCACTGCTGGCTCGGACCTCCATACAAGTACCAAATTCGACTAGAACCTGCGCTTTCATATCGCCCATCATCACAACATAACCCCTTCCGCATGCATATGCCCTCATTCCTGCATTCTTCTTTGCGCTCCCGTAGCCTTCTACGAAACACGCATCTCCTTCTCACCACAATATTCGCCTGGGCCGCAGCACGTTCTCCTATTGCGACCTTCACCTACACCAGACGAAACTCCAAGGAAAGCGGCAATGGTTTAAGTAGGAATGGGTGCGTTCCGATGAGAAATCCTAGCGTTTATGGAGAAAGAATTTTTGCGTCGGAAAGCATAGACATAATGAAGGCATTCAGATAGCAATCCATTTCCACTCCCACTGAGCTATATCGGGCCATAAGGATAAGGAGTAACCCACAATTGGAAGTGAATTTTGGACAGACAGGATCTGCCCACGGCTTCCGAAGTTCCTTCAGGTCCAGGTCAGCCTTCGTTCCGGATTGACTGGTGAGATACCAATAGCCCCACACTTCCCTGTGCAACATCGTCGCAATCAGCTATCAAGAGAGGGCTTTAAACATTGACTTCATAGCGGGAAGGAGATGGTAGTGAGCTGTGCCTGCAGCATAAGCCATATTCGCAAGCTGGTACCGTCGCGCAGTATCCCACTCTTGGCCAGCTTCTTGACTCCCCATGAATGCCCAGTCGCCGTCCAACTGTGTGGAAATGCCTGACGTGACTACATAACGTGGTTCTAACAAGCTGTACAAAGCCCTGGCCTGTGTGGCGCGGCCTAATGCCTAGAATAGAGGAGATCCTCCTTAATAGTA
>Ga0335072_10010008_pt1 | contig 13657 bp, 18 predicted proteins | sample Lox_Sample_21_FD_206725 | JGI IMG/M metagenome (GOLD analysis project Ga0335072, IMG submission 206725) | Soil microbial communities from Loxahatchee National Wildlife Refuge, Florida, United States - Lox_Sample_2.1 | ecosystem: Environmental > Terrestrial > Soil > Wetlands | place: USA...
CGCCACCGGATCAAGATCCGCAGCCCCCGATGCGGATTCCCCGGCTGCCGCCGACCCGCCCGACGCTGCGACGACGACCACACCATTCCATGGCACAAAGGCGGAAGGAGCTGCGAGTGCAACCTCCACCCGCTCTGCCGACGTCACCACCGGTGCAAACAAGAACCCGGCTGGCACCTGGCCCAGCCCCAGCCCGGACTCCTGATCTGGACCGCGCCCAGCGGCCGCACCTACACCGTGACGGCGGAGCCCTATCCGGTCTAGAAGTGGATGGTCTCCGGGTTAACGGCGGTGCCGCCCAGGAGCGAGCCGTCCTCAGCCTCCCGCGAAGGGGGGCAGCACCTCGATCACCGCGGCGTCTTCCAGCACGACGGAATCCCGCGCCCGGCTCCCCACCGGCTCGCCGTTGATCAGGAACGACGATCGGGCCAGCACCGAGCGCAGCCGCTCGTCCTGCTCGCCGGGCCCGCCCGGGCCGGCCTGGCCGCGCGCCGCGGCCAGCGCCTCGGCCAGCGTGGCCGCGTCGATCGTCTCCTCGGCGATACCCGCCGCCTCCTTCGCCGCTGCCCAGTAGCGCAGGGTCACGATGGTCATGTCAGCTATCCTTGCCTATGACGAACCCGGGCGGCGCAGCCCGGGATAGGGCGGGAGTCAAGGCAGCCTCCCGCGGATGACTCCGCGGGATGGAGGTGGCGGCGGTTGAGCACTGTGCTGCTGCTCACTGACGCACCCGATCCTGCCGCCGACGTCCTGCCCTCGCTGAGCCTGCTGCCCCATATGGTCCGTACCGGGCCGGCCTCCGCGACGGCGGCCAACGGCGGTTCCGGTGTCGACGCCATCCTGGTCGACGCGCGGCGAGACCTGGTGCAGGTCAGGCGCCTGCTCCGGTTGCTGCACGGCGCCGAGATGTCCGTCCCGGTCCTGGCCGTCGTGACCGAGGGCGGCTGGGCCGCCGTCACGGCGGACTGGGGCGCGGACGACGTGATCTTGCACACCGCGAGTCCCGGCGAGGTCGATGCCCGGCTCCGCCTGGCGATCGGCAAGCTGGCGCCGGCCGCGTCCGGCGAGATCCGGTCCGGTGACCTGCTCATCGACGAGTCCACCTACTCGGTGCGACTGCGCGGCCACTCGCTCGACCTGACGTTCAAGGAATTCGAACTGCTGAAGTTCCTGGCCCAGTACCCCGGGCGGGTCTTCACCCGGGCTCAGCTGCTCCAGGAGGTGTGGGGCTACGACTACTTCGGCGGCACGCGGACGGTCGACGTGCACGTGCGCCGCCTGCGCGCCAAGCTCGGGGCCGAGCATGAGGCGCTGATCGGCACGGTCCGCAACGTCGGCTACCGTTTCGTCCCGGTCAGGGGCGACGAAACCACCCCGGGCCAAAGCACGGCAGACCAAGGCCGCCAAAGTACGACAGACCAGGGCCACACCGACCAAGGCCACACCGACCAAGGCCACACCGACCAAGGCCCGGCAGACCAGCCCGGCCCGGACGACCACGGCCGACCGGCCAACCAGGGGGAGGCGCGTGCCGCGCATGCCGACGTCTGACCGCCCGGAGCCGCATCCAGGCAACACCACCCCGTCCGCGGCCGGCGCCTCCGAGATCAGCGTGCACGGACGGCTCGACGAGGCCGACGCGCTGGCCGTGCGGGAGCTGGTCCGGGCGGCCGCCGAGGAAGACGGCGTCGGCCCGCTCTCCGAGCACGTCATGCTCCACCTCCGCTACGGCGGCGACCCGCGCGCCCGGAACCTGCTCCTGGTCAGCCACGGCGAGCTGGCCGGATACGCGCACATGGATCCGACGGATCCGGTCGAGGGCCCGAGCGGCGAGCTCGTCATCCATCCGGCGCATCGCCGTCAGGGACTCGGCCTGACGCTGCTGCGCGCGCTGGTCGCCGAGGCGGGCGACCGGCCGCTGCGGCTGTGGGCGCACGGCGACCTGCCCGCCGCGACCACATTGGCCGCGGCGGCGGGGTTCGAGCGGGTGCGCTCGCTGTGGCAGATGCGCCGGTCGCTGCAGACCCGGCTGGACCGGCCGGAGATCGCCGAGGGCATCACGATCCGGACGTTCGTGATCGGCCAGGACGAGGACGCGTGGACCGAGCTCAACGCCCGGGCCTTCGCCCGCCATCCCGAGCAGGGCGCCTGGACCCGCGAGGATCTCGACCAGCGGGAGCGCGAGCCCTGGTTCGACCCGGACGGGTTCTTCCTGGCCGAGCGGGACGGGAAGCTCGTCGGGTTCCACTGGACCAAGATCCACGGTGGTGCCGACGGGGCGGCAAGCGCGAGCGCGGCCGAGGAAGCCGACCGGGCGCACGAACCGATCGGCGAGGTCTACGTGGTCGGCGTCGCCCCGGACGAGCGCGGCTCCGGCCTCGGCCGCGCGCTCACCCTGATCGGCCTGCGCTACCTACGTGACCGGGGACTGTTCCAGGTGATGTTGTACGTCGACGAGGCCAACACCCCGGCCATCCGGCTCTACGAGGGGCTGGGCTTCACCCACTGGGACACCGACGTGATGTTCGCGTACCCCGGATCGGCGTGATCGGCGCGATCGGCCAGACCAGGCTGATCAATTGGAGCAGGCCGAAGCCCCCGCCACGGGCCGCACCCCGAGGACCTGATCGAGTTCCTCCGCCGTGAGCGGCCGGTCGGCCGCGGCCACGGCGCTCAGAACCTCGGCGTACAGTTCGATCTCGTCCAGCGCGACGCGATCGTGGACGCGCAGGTCTAGGTGCTCTCGCAACGCGCCCACCTCCATTGCCGAGCGGATTCGCGGCCACCTGGGTTCAGGCTATGCGGCATTCCCGCTGCCCCGCATGACCCATCAGGATCATTTCCAGAACCATCTTCTAGTAAGGCGTACCCAGACCCGCACGACTAATTCCGCCAGATTTCAGGCAGATTTCAGGCGTTCCCGCCCAGCTCGGCCCAGGTCGCGCCGCGGTGCCGGGCGGCCCGGGCGACGTAGTTGACCGCCGACTCCGCGAACGTCGCCCGGTCCTCGTCGGTGAGCTCCCTGACCACCCGTCCCGGCACCCCGGCGAACAGCACGCCGGCCGGAACGCGCAGCCCGGGCCGGACCACCGAACCCGCCGCCACCAGCGTCCCGGCCCCGATCTGCGACCCGCCGAGTACCACGGCCCCGATCCCGATCAGCGCGCCCGCCCCGACCTCGGCCCCGTGCACCGTGGCGTGGTGCCCGACGGTGACCCGCTCCCCCATCCGAACCGGCTCGCCCGCGTCCACGTGCAGGCAGCAGAGGTCCTGGATGTTGCACTCCGGGCCGACCACGATCTCGTCGTCGTCGGCCCGCAGGACGGCGCCGTACCAGACGTTCACGGCCCGGCCCAGGGTGACCCGGCCCACGACGACGGCGCCCGGGGCCACCCACGCCTCGGGATGCACCGAGGGAACGGAATCGTCCAGCGATCCAAGGGGGCTCATGCGGTGTTCCTTCCCGGCTCGGGCAGGACACCAGCGCCCGTGCCTCGATCAATCCAGACATAACTGGATACTCGGCCGTTTCGGTTGCGCGGAAGGGTGCTTCGGGACAAGAGTCGTGCCCGTCATTTCATAACGCCGCGCCCGGCCCGCTAACGGCAGCTCACAGCAGCTCACCGCCGACGGGCCGCCTACAGTAGACAACATCAGCAGACCCGGCTTGGCCACCGAGCGTCTGCGTGAACCATCTGACGGGTGGACATCATGACCGAGCACACCGACCGCGCTGCCGAAGCGGGCACCGAGGAATTTGAGCTGGAGAGGCGCGGCTACAGCCGCCGGCAGGTGGATGAGTTTGTGGCGAAGGCCCGCAACCAGAGCCGCCAGGCGCGCGATCTTGAGAACCGCCTGTCCCATGCCCTCGATGAAAACGAGCGGCTCCGGCTCGAGCTGTCCTCGGCGCGGCAGGCGGCCAGCGGCAAGCCCGCCCACGAGGAGATCAGCGAGCGCGTTGGTCAGATCCTGAAGCTGGCCGACGACGAGGCCAAGTCGCAGCGGGACCGGGCCAACGAGGAAATCGGCCAGCTGCGCAACGAGGCCAAGCAGGACGTCGACCGGATGCGCTCCGAGGCCAAGCAGGAGACCGACAAGTTCCGGGCCGAGGCGCAGAGCCAGGCCGAACGGATGCTGCGCGCCGCCCAGGAGCAGGCCGAGAACTCGGTGGCCAGCGCCAGGTCCGAGGCGGAGAAGACCCGCAACACCGCGCGGGCCGAGGCCGAGCGGTCGGTCGGCGAGGCGCACAAGCAGGCCGAGACCGCGGTGGCCAGCGCCAAGGCCCAGGCCAAGCAGGTCCTCGACGAGGCGACGGCCCGGGCCACCGCGATTCACGATGGCGCGGAGCGCCGCCTCAACCTGCTGATGTCCCGGCACACCGAGGCGCTGCGGCGGCTGACCGAGATCCGCGACGTGGTCACCACCCTGGTCGCGGGCGAGGTCGCCCGCGGCTCGCTGGAGGACGAGGTCGAGAAGGCGGTGGCCAGCGCGCTCAGCGACAAGCCCGGCGCCCGCCCGGCCGAGGCCGGCCGCCACGCCCCGGCGGGCAACCAGCCCGGTCCGGCTGGCTCCGGGCCGACGGCGCCCGCTCCGGCCGCCGCTCCCGCCGCCGCCCAGGCGCCCCAGGCCGCGGCACCCGCCGCGCCCGCCGGCCCCGGCGGTTCGGTGACTCCGGCCGCCGCGCCCTCGCAGGGCGTGGCCGCGGCCGCGGCCGCCGCGCAGGCGGCCGCCGGACGCATCCGCAGCGCCGAGCAGACCGCGCGGGGGCAGGCCAAGCCGGCCGAGGCCGGCGGCGCCACCGGCAACGGCGCCGCCGAGGCCCGGCCGGCCGCGGCCAGCGAGGGCGCCCGGCACGCCGCGGGCGGCCCGCGGCCAACCTCGCCGGACGACACCGCGGACAACGTCCGCATCGACTGAGAGTCAGTAACCGGCGGAGACTACGTAGCCGCTACCGGCCCGGGAGGGCGTCAAGCCGCCGCAGGATGACGCCTTCCCGCAGCGCCCAGGGGCAGATCTCGAGTTCGGGCAGGTCGAACAGGTCCATCGCCGCGTCCGCCACGATCGCGCCCGCGGCGAGCTGGGGCGCGCGTCCCCGGGACACCCCGGGCAGCTGGGTCCGGTCGGCAACGCTGGTCCGCGACAGCCGCTCCGCGAGCGCGGTCACGTCCGGGTGCCGCAGCAGCCGCGGGACGTAGGGGCCGTCGCTGGACGGGGCCGCCCCCGCGATCCTGGCCAGCTGGCGGAACGTCTTCGACGTGGCCACGGCCTGGTCCGGCCGGCCATCGCGCATGACCGCGCCCGCCGTGGCCGCGATCTCGGCCCGCACGTGCTTGCGCAGCTGCCGCACCTCGTCGGCCGACGGCGGGTCGCCGCCCAGCCAGTCCCTGGTCAGCCGGCCCGCGCCGAGGGCCAGCGAGATCGCCACGCCGGGCTCCTCGTCGACGCCGGACGCGATCTCCAGCGAGCCGCCGCCGATGTCGAGCAGCAGCAGCCGCCCCGACGACCAGCCGAACCACCGTCGCGCGGCCAGGAACGTCAGCCGCGACTCGTCGGCGCCGGGCAGCACCTGGATGTCGACCTGGGTCTCGTCCTTGATCCAGGCCAGCACCTCGTCGCCGTTGTCGGCGTCCCGGACCGCCGAGGTCGCGAAGGCCAGCAGCTCCTGCACGCCCTTGTCCTCGGCGATTCGCAGCGCCTCGTTCACGAAGTCACGCAGCTGAACCGCGCTCTCCTCGGTCAGCCGGTTGGCCGAGTCCAGGTGCTCGCCCAGCCGGAACTCGGCCTTGTGCGAGAACGCGGGTTGCGGGCGCGCACCCTGGTGCGCGTCGACCACGAGCAGATGGACGGTGTTCGAGCCGACGTCCAAGACCCCCAAGCGCATACTCTGACGCTATCCGATCACGGTTGGGAGCCGGAATGACCGACATGTTGGGCGTCCGGGTCGAGCAGGTCCGTATCGAGCAGAGCCCCAAGTCGCCACCGGCGAGACCGAATCCGCTCCCGGCCGCGGCGACGGCGAGCCTGCCGCCCCGGTACTACCTCCCGCTCACCGACGTCCGGATGGACCTGCTGCTCGCCGGGCGAGCACGAGGACCTGGTGTGGATCTACCGCGCCCCGCTGCCGGAGAGCCAGAAGGTGGCCGGCCTGGCCTGCTTCTACAACGAGAAGGCCGGCATCTACCTCGACGGCGAGCTGCAGGCCAGGCCCACATCGCCGTTCAGCTGATCGTTCGTCGTCAGCCGACCGCGGTCGCCGCCGGTTCAAAGTCCTCGATTTTTGAACGCCCCGGTCCCCGCCGCATCTGGATCGCCCGCGCCGTGGCCTCGGCGTCACGCAGGCTGCGCACCGCGTTCCCGCTCGCGAGTTTGCCGCAGTCGGTCTCGCTCCAGCCCCGGCCGCGCAGTTCGGCGATCAGCGCGGGGTAACGGCTGGTGTCCTCGAGCCCCTCGGGCAGCGAGTCGACGCCGTCGTAGTCGCTGCCGATGCCGACGTGGTCGACGCCGGCCACCTCCCGCACGTGCTCGACGTGGTCGGCCACCTCGGCCAGCGTGGCCGTCGGCCGGGGATGCCTGGCCGTCCACGCCTCCCGCTCGGCCCGCATCTGGCCGCGGCCCGGAACGTTCTTGAGGTTGATCCCGCGCTGCTTCAGGTCCTCGGCGAACTCTCGCTCCCAGTCCCGGCAGGCCTGGGAGACGAAGGCCGGCACGAAGTTGACCATGCACGTCCCGCCGTTTTGAGGGAGTCGGACCAGCACGTCGTCGGGGACGTTGCGGGGGTGGTCGCAGAGGGCGAGCGCCGAGGAGTGGGAGAAGATGATCGGCCCCTCGGCCACGTCGAGCGCGTCACGCATGGTCCCCGGCGAGACGTGCGACAGGTCGACCAGCATGCCCAGCCGCTGCATCTCCCGCACCACCTCGCGGCCGAACTCGCTCAGCCCGCCGATGGCCGGCTCGTCGGTCGCCGAGTCGGCCCAGGCCAGGTTGCGGTTGTGCGTGAGCGTCAGGTAGCGGACCCCGAGCGCGTAGAGCGCCCGCAGCGTGCCCAGCGAGTTGCCGATCGAGTGGCCGCCCTCGGCCCCGAGCAGCGAGGCGACCTTGCCCGTGGCGCTGATCCGCTCCACGTCGTCGGCGGTCAGCGCGAGCTCGAGATGGCCTGGATACCGCCGGATCAGCTCGTGGACGAGGTCGATCTGCTCCAGGGTGGTGGTGACCGCGGTCTCGCCCGCCAGGTCGGCCGGCACGTACACCGACCAGAACTGGGCCCCGACGCCGCCCCGGGCCATCCGGGGCCAGTCGGTCTGGATCGCCGGAACCGGCCCGGACAGGTCGGTCGCGTCGACGTCGACCTCCGGGGCGACGCGCAGCGTCCACGGCAGGTCGTTGTGGCCGTCCCAGATCGGATAGCGATGAAGTAGGTCACGTGCGTCATCCCAGGAGCTAATGGTCATTGGGCCAGCTTACGGGCGGGCTGCGGCTCGTTCAGAGCGGGGTTTTCGGTGATTGGCGTCCAGCGTTGGTTCACGCACAGCCAGATCAGCGCGACCGTGAGCGCGGTCAGGGCGATCGGGGCCAGGCCGCGGCTGATGGCGTCGGCCACCTGGGCCAGCCAGTGCGGCTGGAGGCCGGTGTAGAACGTCACGCCGGGCAACTCGGCCGCGCTGGCCACGACCAGGCGCCCGAGCGCGATCCAGTCCAGCCGGGTGGCGGGCATCACGGCCAGCAGCGGGAAGATCATGGCGTCGAACCAGGGGCGCTGCTGCGGGGAGGTCACCAGCCAGGCCAGGGTCAGCGCCAGCGCCACCCGGATCGCGGGCTGGCCGGGAAGGCCCGCCGGCATCCGCCACAGCAGCAGGACGGCCAGCAGCACCGCCGCCACCGCCGCGATCACGTCGATCCGCTGGCTCGGCGCCGGCCAGGCCAGCAGCCGGTACAGCAGCTGCCAGGGCTCATACAGGTCGACCGGGCCGGCCGCGCCCTTGGTCGCCAGCGCGGTCAGCGCGTGCCGTCCGGCCAGCAGGTAGCCGGGCACCAGGACCGCCGCGGCGCCCAGGGCGGCCCCGGCCAGAGCGGGCGGCGACCGCCGCGCGGCCCAGGCCACCCCCGCCCCGAACAGGGCAAACGGCGCCTTGATCGCGACAGCCGCCGCGACCAGGATGCCGGCGAGCAGGGCGTTAAAGAAAGTTCGTCGCTTTATGGCCAGCACCCCGACCACCCCGGCCGCGGCGGCCAGCCCGTCGACGTGCCCGCCGGCCATCACGGCCAGCAGCATCAGCGGGTTCAGCGCCCAGAGCAGGTGGGCCCGGGCGCGGCCGGCCGCGTCCGAGCGCAGCAGCAGGTCGAGCGCGGCGACGATGGCCAGGTAGGCCAGGGCGTTCCAGGCCTTGAGCCAGAACAGCGTCCGGGCCGGCGACGGCCCGGACAGCTGCGACGCCGCCCGCTGCGTCCCGGTGGCCAGCGGCCCGTAGACGGAGACGATGTGCTCCCACGGGACCGGCACTATGGCGGCGACGGGATCCCCCGACAGCCGGAACTGGGCCGGGGTCATCAGGTACGGGCTGTGCCCGAGGGCCGCGATCCGCCCGTACACGGCGTAGTCGAGGATGTCGGTCGAGCCGATCGGGGGCACCAGCATCAGCGCCACCACGGCCAGCAGCGAGCCGATGATCAGGTTACGGGCCCGCGGGCGCCAGCCGCGCCGGACGGCGACCAGGCCGGCCGCGACCCCGGCGCCGCCGATGATCACCGCCAGCCACAGCGCGAACGACACCACGGCCGGTGACGGCGAGAGCGCGGCGTGGTAGGGCGGCCATCCCGGCGTGGACGGGAAGCCCGGCTCCGCCGCCGACGGCCCGGCCACGCCGACGGCCACCGTCAGCGCGACGCTTACGCCGATGGCGGCCAGCGCGGCCCGGTGCACAGTTACCTACCGTATCCACCTGATGACGCGGCGGTGGCGCCAGGGCCCGGGAAGGCGCGCTATCACAGTTCAGGACGTGACATTGCACCGCGCGATACAGTACGAAAAGCAGCAACATGATCGGCTGCCGACGGGGTGTCAAGGAGCTGTCAGGTTTAGCCATGGAATTAGCGGTCATCGCGGGGGCGGTTGCCTGTGTTATCGGGTGGCACGCGAGCCGGGTGCACATGTCCCATCGCGGCATCCCGATCCGGAAAGGCCAGCTCCGCACCTTTCGTCGGGTCCGCACGCATCACCTGATCTGGTTCCTCGGGGTCGGGGTCGTGTTCGTGCTCCTCTACGCCCTGTTGCTGGTTCACTGACCGGCGGGTGACCCCCGCTCGCCCCCGGCCTACATCTCGCCGCCACATCGGCGGCATCGGCGTTCCACAGCCGCCCGGTTACCTGGTAGCCATCGTCCGGCCACCCCGGCCGGCCCGGCCCAGGGAGCTATCACCTGATGCGTGACGTTCCGCGCGTTACATCGGTCCTGGCGGTGATCGCCCGGCCCGGCCAGGAGTCGGCCGACCTGGGCGCGCTGCTGTACGCGTTCCGCCGGTCGGGCGCCCGCCTGGCCGTGCTCAGCCTGACCCGGGGCGAGGCCTCGCCGCTCAACTCGACGATTGAGCGGCTGGAGACCCGCAGGCCCTGGGAGCTGCAGGTGGCGGTCGGGCTGCTCGGCGTGACCGCGCTGGCGGTCGCCGACTATCCCGACGGCGGGCTCGCCCGCCGCCCGGCGCAGGAGCTGACCGAGCTGGTCGGCCGCGAGATCCGGCGGCACGGCGCCGACCTGGTGATCATCCTCGATCCGGTCACGGTGGACTCCGACGATGCCGTGGTCGCCGGGGCCGCGCGGGCGGCCGCCGGGCAGGCCGGGGTGCCGACCGTGGTGCGCATGATGCTCGGGACCGGCAGCGGCCGGGTGGTCACGCTGGGCCCCGAGGCCACCGTGGCGCGGGCGGTGCAGCGCTCGGCCGCGGCGGCCCACTCCAGCCAGGCCGAGGCGCTGCCCGAGGTCGAGCGCCGCCTGAACCTGCTGGGCGACCGCGAGATGCTCCGCTGGCTGGCACCGGCGGCCTAGTGAGCACCCGAACCCGAGGCGGCCCGAATGATCAGCACTGACCTGATCGTGGTGACACCGTGGGTGATCTTCGGTGCCGCGCTGATCGCCGTTTGCGTCCAGCTGTTCCGCGCCCGGCGCGCGTCCAAGCCGACGCACCGGCGCCGTCCCGACCAGGAAGACGAATGTTCCAAGAAGAACGAAACGGCCCGGAGACGATGACGCCCGCGCTGCCCGCCGGACCCGGCGGCCCGCACTGGCGCACGCTGCTCGAGGCCCGGTGGCAGGCCCTGCTCCGGGAGGTCACCGAGCTGTCCCTCGCCTACCACGCCGACGCGCAAAACCGCGGGCTGCTGTGCCGGACGATCGCGGTCCGGCGGAAGCTGGCCGACGTCGAGGAGGCCCTCGACCGGCTGGCGGCCGGAACCTTCGGCCGCTGCGAGCAATGCCACATGCCGATCCCGGCCGGCCTGCTCGCGGCCTCCCCCGACCGCCGTTACTGCCCGGGCTGTGCTAGCGAAGACCCGGCCGCCGAGGACTCGCCCGTCCCCGGGCCTGCGCTCGCCGGGCGATCGTCCCAGCGTTGACCGCGCCCCTGTGGGCGTGGCTGGCCACGCTGGCCGTCTTTGCCGTCCTGATCGCGCTGGACCTCGTCTTCACCAGGAACGCCGGCCAGGGGCTGCGGACGTCGGCCATCCTCAGCGGGCTGTGGATCTCCGCCGGCCTGGCCTTCGGCGTGGTGCTCTGGCTGTGGCAGGGCGGGGACTGGGCCAGCCAGTACTACGCCGGGTACCTGCTGGAGAAGGCGCTCAGCGTGGACAACATCTTCGTGTTCGTGCTGTTGTTCACCTCGCTGGCCATTCCCGCCGAGGCGCAGCGGCGGGTGCTGTACCTCGGGGTGCTGGGCGCGCTGCTGCTCCGGGGCGGCTTCATCGCCGCCGGCGGGGCGCTCATCGACCACATCAGCTGGATCTTCTACGTGTTCGGCGCGATGGTGCTGCTGGCCGGCGCGCGCATGCTCCGGCCGGAGCCGGTCGGCGGGGGTGAGCGCAACCTGACCGTGCGCGCGCTGCGCAAGGTGCTGCCGGTCACCACCGACCATGCCGGGGACCGTTTCTTCACCCGGCATGGCGGGAAGATCATGGCCACACCGTTGTTCGTGGCCCTGGTGGCCATCGAGACCACCGACCTGGTGTTCGCCTTGGACTCGATACCGGCCGTCTTCGGCGTCACCAGGAACCTCTTCATCGTGTTCACCTCCAACGCCTTCGCCGTGCTCGGCCTGCGGGCCCTGTACTTCCTGCTGGCCGGGTCCATGAACCGGTTCCGCTACCTCAAGCAGGGCCTGGCCGTGCTGCTGGTGTTCATCGGGGTGAAGATGCTGATCTCGCCGGTGCTGCACCTGCCGGTGACCGTCAGCCTGGCCGTGATCGTCGGGGTGGTGGGCGCCGCGGTCGGCGCCAGCCTGTGGCGTGAGCGGCGCGACCGGGCCCGCGGCCCCGCAGAGCGCCGCAAGCCCGAGAAACGGCCGGTGCCCGGATGAACGTGCTGACCCACCTGTCGGTGGACTCCCCGCTGTCCTACCTGATCGCGATCCTCATCCCGGCCCTGGACGCGATCTTCCCGGTGCTGCCCAGCGAGACCGCGGTCATCGCCCTCGGCGTCGCGACCGCGGGCAGCACCGATCCCCGGATCGGGCTGCTGGTCGGGTTCGCCGCGCTCGGCGCGTTCCTCGGCGACAACCTGTGCTACCTGGTCGGCCGGCGCTTCGGGCCGTGGGTGGAACGCCGGTTCTTCGCGAGCGACAAGGGCAAGCAGCGGCGGGAGTGGGCCGAGCGCTCCCTGGAACGCTTCGGCACCCAGATCATCATCGTCTGCCGGTTCATCCCGGGCGGGCGGACGGCGGTCACGCTGAGCTGCGGCCTCGTCGGCTACTCCCGGCGGCGTTTCGTCCTCGCCACCGCGATCGCCGCCGTGATCTGGGCGCTCTACGCGTTCTTCCTGGGCCGCCTGGGCGGGCAGGCGTTCGAGGACCGGCCGTGGCTGGGCTTTCTGGTCGCGTTCGGCGGCACCCTGGTCGTCACCGGCCTGGTCGAGGCGGGCCGCCGGATCTACCGCATGGTCAAGACCTCACACCGGGCGCCTAGGGCGTCACACCGGACAAATTGAGCCCGACCACGCCGGCCAGGATCAATCCGATCGACACCAGCTTCACCGCGGTGACGGCGTCGCCCATGAAGACCATGCCGACCGCGGCCGCCCCGGCCGCGCCGATGCCGGTCCACACCGCGTACGCCGGGCCCACGTCGAGGTGGCGCAGCGCCAGCGTGAGCAGGCCGAAGCTGATCAGCGCGCAGGCCGCGAACCCGGCCGTCGGCCACGGTCTGGTCAGCCCGTGGCTCTGCTTCAGCAGCACCGCGAAGCCGGTCTCGAACAGGCCTGCCGCGAAAACCATCAGCCACGGCATCGGGTCTCCTCCATCATGGCCGCGCCCACCATTTCGCTCCTTTATCTCTCCTATCCGGAAATGGAGGAGCCGCGGTGTGCCGGTGATGGAACCCCCATGGAGCGGGGCGGGGCGACCGGCGGGCCGCCCGCTGCGGCCGATAATTGTGCCGTGACTGACGACGAGACGCGCGATCCTGCGGAGGCCATCCGCGCCGCCGCGCTCAGCGCGGGCTGGTCGCACGGCCACCGCGACGTGTCGGGCGGCTGGCTGCGGCCGACCGTGTTCGGCGCCGTCGACGGCCTGGTGACCAACGCGTCGCTGATCGCCGGGGTCGGCGGCGGCGGCGTCTCGCCGCACGCGATCGTGCTGACCGGCGCGGCCGCGCTGGTGGCGGGCGCGTTCTCGATGGGCACCGGCGAGTACGTCTCGGTCACCAACCAGAACGAGCTGGTGCACTCGGAGGTGGCGCTCGAGCGCAAGATGCTGGCCCGGTTCCCGGACGCGGAGGAGGCCGAGCTGGCCGGCTACTTCCGCAGCTACGGCGCCGACCCGGAGACCGCGGCCCGCATGGCCACCGCCGTGTCCCAGGACCCGCACACCGCGCTGCGCCTGCATACCCGGGAGGAGCTCGGCGTCGACCCGGACGACCTGCCGTCGCCGCTGCTGGCCGGCGCGGCGTCACTGCTGGCGTTCTCGCTCGGCGCCCTGATCCCGCTGCTGCCCTACCTGTTCGGCCTGGCCGAGCTGGCCGTGAGCCTGGGCATCACGGCCGTGGCCCTGATCACCGGCGGCGCCCTGGTCGGCAAGCTGACCGGCCGGCCGCTGGTGTTCTCGGGGCTGCGCCAGCTCGGCCTCGGCGCCCTGGCGATCGGCGTGACCTACGCCGTGGGCAGCCTCATCGGCGGCCACGCGTCGTGATTGTGCCAGTGGCGGCGCACCCGGCGGCGGAACCGGTGCGCGGCGAACAGCCCGGTCAGCCCGGCGACCAGCAGCAGCACCAGCATGACCTGGAAGAACGCCAGGATCACCCAGGCGCCGCCCGGTACGAACACCGCGGCCAGCAGGAACAGGGCCACCAGCGGCGCAATCCGCGGGCGACGCCGCATCACCAGCACCGGGCCGCTCGCCGGCACCGGCGCGACCGGGGCGTCCCCGGGCAGGTCGGCCATGAGCCCGCGCAGGTCGCCGACGG
>Ga0335072_10010009_pt1 | contig 13657 bp, 10 predicted proteins | sample Lox_Sample_21_FD_206725 | JGI IMG/M metagenome (GOLD analysis project Ga0335072, IMG submission 206725) | Soil microbial communities from Loxahatchee National Wildlife Refuge, Florida, United States - Lox_Sample_2.1 | ecosystem: Environmental > Terrestrial > Soil > Wetlands | place: USA...
ACCTTGTTTCTTGCGAGGAACGCAACACTTCATCACTGCGCTCCCCGCAATGACAGGCCTACACCGCTCCTCGCAATGACAAGGCCGCAGCACTTTTCCCAATGCCCGGGCAGCCCATGCCATCGGCGCCCTATGCGACCCGATCAATCACCCCGCCGCATGCCGCTTGATGAACTGCCGCGCGATAATAATGCGCTGCATTTCGTTCGTCCCCTCCCCAATGCACGTCAGCGGCGCGTCACGAAACAGCCGCTCGATATCGAACTCGGTGGAATAGCCATACGCACCGTGAATGCGCATGGATTCGGTAGCATTCTCCAACGCGGCTTCGGAGGCAAAATATTTCGCCATCCCCGCCTCCATGTCGCAGCGCTCGCCCCGGTCGAACGCGGCAGCAGCATCCAGAGTCAACAGCCGAGCGGCACGCGCGCGCGTCGCCATCTCACCCAGCTTCAACTGAATCGCCTGGTGCTCCGCGATCGGCTTGCCAAACGTCTGCCGAAGTTGCGCGTAGTCAGCAGCCAGCGACAGAGCCCCCTCGGCGATCCCGACGCCCCGCGCCGCGACATTGATGCGGCCCAACTCCAATCCGCCGGTCGCCTGATAGAACCCCTGCCCTTCCACACCGCCGATCAGGTGGTCTGCCGGGATCCGATAATCCTCGAACACCAGCTCTCCCGAATCGATGCAGTGGTACCCCAGCTTCTCCAGCTTGCGCCCGACCCGGAATCCATGTTGCTTCGGCGCAATGAACAGACTGATGCCGCGGTGGCGGGGCTGCGCGTGCGGATCGGTTTTCACTAACAGTGCGACACAGTTGCCCTCGATACCGTTGGAAATCCAGGTCTTCACCCCGTTGATCACATAGTCCTCGCCGTCCCGCCGCGCCGTGGTGCGAATCGCCTGCAAGTCGGTCCCGCAATCCGGCTCGGTCAGCGCCAGGCCCCCGCGCACGTCGCCGCTGGCAAAGCGCGGCAGCCACATGCGCTTCTGCGCCGGCGTGCCGAATTTCTCCACCGCCAGCGCCAGCATCAGATGCGAATTGAAAATCCCGGTCACCGCCATCCACACCGCGGCAATCCGCATCACGATCAGCGCATAGGTCCGCGCCGGCAGCCCGAGGCCACCATATTCCTCGCCGATCGTCGCCCCAAACAATCCAAGCTCCTTCATTTGCTCGACGACATGCGTGGGATAGCGATCGGCGTGGTCGTATTCCTTCACGATCGGCTTCAGCTCGCGGTCCACCCAGCGGTCGATCGTTGCGAGCAATTGGGCTTCGTCCGCTTCATCCAGCTTGCGCATCGGGAAGGTTCCTTCAGGGGCGCCGCGCGCCAACCGTGAATGGCGACATCAGGCGTTGCTGGTGAGAAAGGCAGCGCACCGCCCCCCGGTCAAGCATGGCCCCAGACCGCCGCGGTGCCTCGCCGCAACCGAATCACGCTGCTATACCGCCGCTGAAACGCGACGTGCCGCCTGACGGGAGGTAACGATGAGTGAAGTCCGGGCCGCGGCGGCGCGCCCCATGCCAACCGCCGCAGCACAGCCCACCACGATACGCTGGCGCCTCTTTCTGTTCATTTTCGTGGTGACGGTGGTCAACATGGCAGACCGCACCTCGATCTCCGTGGGCATGCCCACGATTGCGAAAGAATTCGCACTCTCCCCCGCCATGCAGGGCGTCATCCTCAGTTCGTTCTTCTGGACCTACGCGCTGCTGCAAATCCCCAGCGGCTGGATGATCGATCGCGCCGGCCCCAGCCGCGTGATGTCGGTCGGCATCTTGCTCTGGGGCGTGTGCCAGACACTGGCGATGGCCACGGTCAATGGCACGACGCTGCTGCTGACACGCCTCGGCCTCGGCGCCGCCGAAGCGCCGATGTTCCCCGCCGGCGGCAAGCTCGTCGCACTGTGGATGGCACGCCACGAGCGCGGACGCGGCGCCGTGCTGATGGACAGCGGCAGCTATTTCGGCGCCGCACTCGGCGGCGTAACGATTGCCTGGCTGATCTACGTGCTGGGGTCCTGGCGCCTCGCTTTCGGCATCGCCGGCAGCATGACGCTCCTTCTTGGCGTGGTCGCGTGGCGTTTCCTGCGCGACAACCCGGCGAATCATCCGGCGGTGAACAAGGCAGAACTCGACCATATCCACGCGGTGCTGCCGGCCGCCGGCAGCATTGCCACAACCCCGCGACGCTTCAGTTGGCTGCGCGTGGCGCCGATCATGGCCGGCCGTTTCGGCTGGGCGATGATGAATTTCGGCTTGCTCACCTGGGGACCGAGCTACCTGGCACAGGCACGCCATCTCGACCTGAAGCAGATGGGATCGGCGACCTTCATCATTTTCGCCGGCGGCTTCCTCGGCTCGCTGACCAGCGGCTTCCTCAGCGACGCGCTGCAACGTCAGGGACTGCGCCAATCGGCGGTGCTGAAGGGCATGCTGACTCTGTCGGGCCTGGCCATGTTCTCGGCATTCCTGGCGCTGCCCAGCATTTCCGACGTCATCCTCGCCGTCGCCGTACTCACCGCGACCGAGTTCATGCTGTGCTGGGGCAGCCTGTATTGGACCCTCCCCGGATTATTGGTGCCGGCAGCGCAGGTGGGCATGGTCGGCGGCCTGATGAACTTCGCCGGCAGCGCCGGCGGCGTGGTGGTGCCGCTGATCGCCGGATTCATCCTGCAACTCACCGGCTCCTATGACGGCGTCCTGTATTTCTTCGCCGGCTGCGCGGTGTTGTTCATTCTCGGCACGGTGGTGATTCCGTTCGGCCGGCTGAGGCACGAGTGATGCCCCGCTACACAGGTCCCGTCGTCGATGCGCACCAGCATTTCTGGGACCCGTCGGCCAACGACTATCCGTGGCTGCGGCCGGGTGAAAGAATTCCGTTCCGCTACGGGAACTACGATGCCCTCAAGCGCCGCTACCTGCCGCCGGATTACCTGGCAGACGCGCACGGACAGGACGTGCGCCAGACCGTCTATGTCGAAGCGGAATGGACCCCCGACGATCCAATCGGTGAAACACGCTACGTCAGCAACGTTGCCGCGCAGTACGGGCTGCCGAACGCGATCGTAGCGCAGGCCAGGCTTGATCGAGCGGACGTGGCCGACGTGCTGGCAGCGCAGGCGGCATTTCCTCTGGTGCGCAGTGTGCGCCACAAGCCCGGCGGCCCGGCCACACCGGGCGATGCCGGACGCACGCTGATGTCGGACGAGACATGGCGGCGCGGCTACGCGCTGCTGGCGCGCCACGGACTGAATTTCGATTTGCAGACGCCATGGTGGAACCTGCACGAGGCAATCGCGCTGGCACGCGATTTTCCTGCGACGACGATCGTTCTGAACCACACCGGCCTGCCGTCGGACCGCAGCGAAACGGGACTCGCAGGCTGGCGCACTGCGATGGCGGCACTGGCAACGCAGCCGAACGTGCGGGTGAAGATTTCCGGTCTCGGCCAGCCAGGGCAGTCATGGACCGCGGCAGCGAATGGCTGGATCGTGCGCGAGACGATCGCAATGTTCGCCGCGGACCGCTGCATGTTCGCCAGCAATTTCCCGGTTGACAGCCTGTGCGCCGACTTCACCACGATCTTCGACGGTTTCCGCGAAATAGTGCAGGATTTACCGGTGGAAGCGCAGGCCCGGTTATTCTGCGGCACGGCGCGAGAGGTTTATCACATTTGATAGCCGTGGCGATTACGGCAGAGCCAGCACTCATCCCACAGTCCGTGCGCCAGGTGGCAGATGCCCCCATGTCACTGCGAGGAGCGAAGCGACGAAGCAATCTCGCTCGTGCAGGCGCGCGACACCGTCCGTGCGCCCGCCCGGAGGAGATTGCTTCGTCGCTCCGCTCCTCGCAATGACATGAGGGCGCTGTATCGCGCGTCCCGTATTCTAATGACATGAGGGCGCTGTATCGCGCGTCCCTGATTCTAAGGTACTACCCGAGCCAGATCTTCGTCATAGACCGCAGAAGGTCATGCCGGCCGCCGCAACATCTGCGTGCATCCGCGTGCATCTGCGGCCAATCTTTCTTCGCCACCCAACCGCAAGACAGTTCACAACCCATAAACCTCGGCAGCAGTCCCACCCAGCACCGCATCGCGATCCGCCTCGGTCAGCTCACCAAGCAGTTCCATCGTGGCCTCACGCCAGCGCGTATAGCCGCCCGCCAAATCCACCACCGGCCAGTCGCTTCCCCACAGCAACCGCTGCGGTCCGAACACATCCAGCAGATGCGCGACATAGGGTTGCACGTCAGCAACGGTCCATCCCACCGCCGCTTCCGTCACCAGACCGGACAGCTTGCACACCGCCGCGCTCTCCCGGGCCACACGCGCGATGCCATCCGCCCATGCCTGGAACCCGCCCCCGGCAATATCCGGCTTGGCACCATGATCGATGACGATCCGTAACCTCGGATGCCACCGCGCCAATTCCAGTACAACGGGCAAATGCCGCGGCTGGATCAGCGCATCGAACACCAGCCCGCGCGCCGCCATTTCGATCAGGCCCGGCTGCACTTCGGGACGAAGAATCCAGCCCGTCTCGGCAATGTCCTGCAACATCGGCCGCAGCCCCTTCAGCAGCGGCGTCCGCGCCAGCCGGGCAACGCGAACCGGCGCATCCCCCGCCGTAAGATCCGTCCACCCCACCACCCCGCGCACCAGACCGCCCGAACCCCGCGCAATCTCCAGCAGGTAGTGCGTCTCCGCCTCGGTCGCCGCAGCCTGCACCAGCACCGTCGCTGCGACATCCCCCAGCAGCGGACGCAGATCGTCCAAACCGTAATCGCGATGGATCGCCAGATCGGGCGTCAGCCAGCCATAATCCCCGCGCTCCAGCCGCCACACGTGATGATGCGCATCGACCCGCATCACGTGACGACCCCCTTGGTCAGCATGATGTTGCCGTACAGCCGGCGTTCCCCGGTCTGCACCACCGCGAACGCCTCCCGCACCGCGCGATAGAAGTCGTGCCGCGCCAGGCGCGTCGGCGGCGCCAGGCCGGCGGCCGCCAGCACCCGCGTGAAATCCGCCACCGCTTCGGGGGTCTCCTCCGGATGGTCCACCACGGCCATCACCACCACGGGATCCGGTTCGAAATCGTCCACCGGCAGCACCGACAGCACCGCCACCAGCGCCGCGCTGGCGTTCGCGCCATGCAGAGACACCAGCCGCCGCGCCATGCTCACCGCCGGAAAGTTCGCATCCACGATCGCAATGCGGTCGCCATGCCCGGCGCTCGCCAAGGCATACAACAAATCGGGCGACAGCAGCGGGTCCAATCCGCGCAGCATCACACGTTCCTCCCAATCCCGCGACAACCTGGCGGCGAAACCACGCCGCGCGGAAGGTTGCCTGATGACGCCCGCAATGACACTTTCCCCCGGCACCAGAGCGGAGGCTCCGATGGACGGACTTTTCCCCACGCACGCCAACGCGGGCGAACATGAGCGGCTGCGCATTCGCAACGGCAGTTTCACCGGCCCAACGTCTGGCCTTGCACCGGGCAACGTGCAGGCCAATCTGGCGATCCTGCCCAAGGCCTATGCGTTCGACTTCCTGCGCTTCGCCCAGGCCAACCCGCGCCCCTGCCCCGTGCTGGCGGTGTCCGAGCCGGGTGCCACCGGCTTTCCCACGCTCGGCGCCAATCTCGATATCCGCACCGACCTGCCGCGCTACCGCGTCTGGCGCAACGGCGAGCTGGTCGCAGAACCAACCGACTTGCTCGATGTCTGGCGCGACGACCTCGTCAGCTTCGCCATCGGGTGCTCTTTCTCGTTCGAAGAAGCGCTGATGGAAGCCGGCATCGAGGTCCGCCACATCGCCTGCAACAGCAACGTGCCGATGTATCGCACCAACATCGCCTGCACGCCGGCGGGCATGTTCCACGGCCCGATGGTTGTGTCGATGCGGCCGCTGAAGCCGGCGGATGCGATCCGCGCGGTGCAGATCACGTCGCGCTTCCCATCGGTGCATGGCGCCCCGGTGCATCTCGGCCTGCCGGAGGCGATCGGCATCGCCGACCTGGCCAAGCCGGACTACGGCGACGCGGTGCCGGTGCGCTCCGGCGAACTGCCGGTGTTCTGGGCCTGCGGCGTGACGCCCCAGGCGGTGATCGCGCAGGCGAAGCCCGACTTCTGCATCACCCACGCGCCGGGGGCGATGCTGATCACCGATCTGCGGAACACCTCCCTCGCGGCGCTCTGATCCGCGCGCATGGACCCACGGGCGCGGATCGACGCAATCGAGACCCTGATCCACCAGGATGTCGGCCGCCACACCGCGCCCCTGTTCGCCGCGGCGCGCGGCGGACTGTGGAAGGCTGCGTCGGCGCTCGCCGCAACACGAGCACCGCGGGTCGGGCTGATCACCGGCTTCTACGTGCCGCTCGGCCGCCCGCCGGCCGCGGAAACGGACGGGCCGGCCGCTGCCGCGCTCCTCGTACTGTTCTTCACGCGCATTGGGGCGGCATGCCGCGTCCTGACGGATGCTCCGTGTGCCTCGGCATGCCGGGCTGCACTGGACGCCGCCGAGCTTGCGGACGTGCCGCTGGACGTAGCGGCAGTGGACGCCAATCCGGACGCGGCCGAGGCGTGCTGGCGCCAGCATCGCATCGACTGGGCGATTGCAATCGAGCGGTGCGGACCGGCCGCCGATGGACAGCCGCGCAACATGCGCGGGCAGGACATGGGGGGGTGCACGGCGCCGCTGCACCGTGTGTTCTCCGCCGGTCCGTGGCGGACGATCGGCATTGCCGATGGCGGCAACGAGTTGGGAATGGGGTCGTTGCCCGCTGGTCTGGTGGCTGAGTTTGTACCCTTTGGTGACGCGATCACCTGCGTGACGCCGGCCGATCATCTGGTGATGGCGGGGGTGTCACACTGGGGTGCCTACGCCTTGATTGCGGCCTTGGGCGTGCTGCGGCCGGCGTGGCGGCAGGCGGCACTGGAGTGCCTGGATGCCTCCGTGGACCAAGGCATCGTGGACGTCCTGGTACAGCGGGGACCGGCGGTAGATGGCGTGACGTTGGAACACACCGCGACGATCGACGGGCTCGACATGGCAACGCATGGGCGCAAGTTGGCGGCGGCGCGGGCACTGGTGGAACAGGCCAGCGGCGGTTACGCTTGGACTTGCTGAAAAGTCGGTTCAGGTTAATGCCTCGGCAGTCGGCAAGTAGGGCGACAGTTGCTATACGCGTCTTGGCCGGCGCAGGCCGGCCATCCACGACTTTTCTTGTTGCCAGCAGCGTAGTCGTGGATGGCGGGCCTGCGCCCGCCATGACGGCCGTAGGCAGTGTCGCCTGACTACCCGACTTCACAGGAATTCCGAACCGGACTGGATAACCTACGCGGTTCGCTTCGATATTAAAGATTCACCACAAACACGAAGATTGCACCGAGTGGGCGTCGCCGCTCTTTGTCCCGGACTTCGTGGCTTTGTATCTTCGCGGTGAATCTGTTTTGCGTCCTGACGCAGACGGTCCGATGGGCCAGTCATTGTGCGATCTGGTACTTCAGTACTTGGATAGCCGGCACAGTAAACTGAAAAACCGCGCCGCGGGGCTCGTTTGCACAAGCCCACAATCGTCCCCCATGCCCTTCAATGATCGACCGGCAGATCGACAGCCCCAGCCCCAACCCGCCCGGCTTGGTCGTATAGAACGACTCGAACAAGTGCTCCACAGTCGCCGGCGCCAACCCCGGACCCGTATCGCGAACCGCCACGAACACCCCGTCCGCCTCCGCCTTGCCGGTGCTGATCAACAGATCGCGCGCCCCGTCATTGCTGACGCTCATCGCCTCGAACGCGTTGATGATCAGGTTGAGGATCACCTGTTGCAGTTGCACCCGATCGCCTTCCACCAGCGGCAAGCCCACCGCAAGTTCCGTCCGCACCGAAACGTCCTGCTTCACCGCTTCCCCCCGCGTAAGCCCGATCACCTCCCGCACCGCCCCATTGATCTCCAACTGGTCCTTTCGCGGCGGTGCCTTCTTCACCAGGGCACGGATCTCGTCGATCACCTCCGCTGCTCGGTTACCGTCCCTGACAATGCGCCCGAGCGCCTGCCGCACCTCCTCCACATCCGGCGGCCGCCGATCCAGCCAGCGCAGCCCGGCCCGGGCATTGGTGAGCGTCGCAGCGATCGGCTGGTTCACTTCATGCGCGATCGAGGCGGCAAGCTGCCCCATCGTCGTAACGCGATTGGCGTGCGACAACTTGGTTTGTGCATCCAGCCGCGCCTCCTCCGCCCGCCTGAGCTCCGTCCGGTCAATCGAACTGCCCACGAATTCGACCAGAGTTCCGGAAGGACTCAAAAAGGGATGGCCAGCCTCATGGATATGCCGGATCGTCCCATCCGGATGGACAATCCGGTAATCCAGCTCGAAATCCGAGCGTTCGCGGATGCTCTGCCGGACCCTGCGCAGCGTGCTGTCTCTGTCCTCCGGATGAAGCCGCCGGGCCCAGTCTTCCCAGACCGGCATGGCCGCCCCGGAATTGAAGCCAAACAAGCGATGATGCTCATCGGACGAGTGCGTGAAGTGTCGGCTCGCGACATCGAACCCCCAACTGCCGGTGTGGCTCAGCCTCTGCGCCTCCGCCAGATAGGCCTCGCTCCGCCGCAGGTCTGCTTCGATGCGCCGGCGCCGGGCGATTTCCTCCGTCAGGCTCAGCGCCAGCTCGTTCTGCCGCCCCGCGAACGCCGCGACCAAGGTGCTGACCGCGAGCAGGACGGCAAAGAACGTGATCAGCAGCGCAAGCAGCGTCGGCGACAGCGCCATGCTGTAGGCCGGCGCGTCGGGAAGCGGATAGAAGATCGCAGCTTGCATCGCCGTGTAATGCATGCCGGCGACGGCGCAGCCCATCACCGTTGCCGCGCTGATGGTTGCCGCCAGGCCGGATGATCGCGGACGATGGAAGCGGATGCTGAGCGAAATGAAGGCCAGCACCACCGCAACGACGACCGAAACGCCAACCAGCCCGGGATCGTATCGCAGCATCGCCTGCGGCCGCATCGCCGCCATGCCCGAATAGTGCATCGCGGCAATACCGCCCCCCATCAGAACCGCGCTCACGAAGCGCCGCCCCAGCCCAGGTTCGTCAGGCTTGCTGATCGCATCCAAAGCGATGCCGCTGGCCGCCATGCCGGGAATCAGCGACGAGACCGTCCCGACCGGCTCATAGGTGATCCCGCAGGGCAGCGAGAACGCCAGCATGCCGACGAAGTGCATCGACCAGATGCCGCCGCCCATGCTGATGGCGCCCGCACTGGCCCAGGCAGAACGGGCCCATTGCGTCGTCGCGGCAACGATTCGTCCGGAAATTGACAGCGCGACAAACGCTGCCAGAATCGCAATCGCCACCGATATCGTTACCAATCTCAAATCGTAGGTGCTTGGGTACGCGGTTGCCTGGTTCAGGCCATCGAAAACCGGCAGGAAGTGCCTGTTGAGATGCAGCAACGCAGACCGCCCCGGATCCCGAGAACTGCTCGCCCCGATGCGTCAAAGGCCCGGCGGCGATAAAGGCCCGGCGGCGATTCTACGGCAAGGGATTGCGGACGGTCCAGGCAGGCGGCCAGTTGAAGGCATGGTTCAGCCGGCACTTCGCCCGACTTTGATCCACTTCATCGCTCAACTCCGCGCGCGGCCCATTGATCCGCCCTCAACTCGTCGCCTTCAGCCAAGGCGCCGGATTCACCGGCTGATCCCCATGCCGCAGCTCGATGTAGAGCGACGGCCGGTTGCCCGCCCCCGGCTCCCACCCCGGCATCACCCCCACCGGTTCGCCCGCGCGCAGATCCTGCCCGGCCTTCACGTCCAGCCGCTCGAACCCGGCCAGCACGGCATGGTAGCCGCCACCGCAATCGACGATCAGCAGCAGCCCGTAGCTGCGGAATTGCTGCGCGAAGGACACCCGCCCGGCGCAGGGCGACACCACCCGTGCCGACGGCGCCGCATGATACGAAATGCCTGTGGCCGGCCCGGCATCGGTAGGATCGCCCCAGGACCGAAACACCGTCCCCGCCACCGGCGCGGTCAACTGCCCTTTCGCCTGCGCTGCCGCCGCCAGTGTGCCGGCCGTAACCGGCGTCAGCGCCGCCTCACGCTCACGCGCCGCCTGCACATCGGCGGCTTGCTTCTCCCGGGCCGCCCGGGCGGCTTCCTCGCGCTCCCGCGCGGCATCCGCGCGGCGCTGCGCATCCAGCGCGGCCAGCATCGACCGCAGCGTGTCCGCCTGCGCTGCCGCATCCGCCGCCCGCGCCGCCGCTTCATCGGCCTCCGCCTGAGCCGCCGTCTGGTCCGCGTGCGCCGCCGCGATCTGCTGGTCCAGCGCCCGCCCCTCTTGCTGCTGTGCCGTCTCGGCAGCGGCCAGCTTCGGCGCCTCGGCCGCCACCGCGGCCGTGGCGGCATCCAGCGATGCCTGCGCTGCGCGCAATGCCGCTGACTCGTGTTGCAGTTCCCGCGCCAGGCCCTGCAGCACGATCAGCCCGCGCAACGTGTCCTGCGGCGCGGCGGGAACGGCAAGCAGAGTCTCGGCGGGATACAGCGAGAGGCGCTCGATGACCGGCAGCAGCGGCTGCATGGCCCGCGCGCGCGCAGCGAGTTCGGCCTCGGCGTCCTGGCGCCGGTGCTGCAGCTCAGCCATGCGGCTGGCCGCGGCCTCGGTCGCGGCTTCGGTCTCTTGCAGGCGGGCGGTGGCGGCGATGCGTTGTTCCGCCAGTTGCTGCGCCTGCGCTGCAGCGGCCGCGGCGCGCGCGGCGGCCTGTTGCTGGGTGGCGAGTTCGGCAGCGTGGGCTTGTTCGGCGGCTTCCAGGTCGGCGCGGGTGGGATGGCCCTTGCGCGGGCCGGCCGCCGCAATCGCAATGACAGCAGCGAGGAGAAGGCTACTCCGCGGCGCGCGCCGCATCGTGGCGGATCAGGGTATGGCCGGTCATCTCGCGCGGCTGCTTCAGGCCCATCAGGTCCAGCAAGGTGGGCGCGACGTCAGCCAGGATGCCGTCCTGGATGGCGTCGGCGTGACCATCGACCAATACCACAGGCACCGGATTCGTCGTGTGCGCCGTGTGCGGTCCCCCGGTTTCCGGGTCCTTCATCAGCTCGCAGTTGCCGTGGTCCGCCGTCACCAGCAGCGCGCCGCCCTGCCGGCGCACCGCCTCCACCAGCCGCCCGAGCCCGGCATCCACGGTCTCCACCGCCTTGATTGCGGCGGGCAGGCTGCCGGTGTGGCCGACCATGTCCGGGTTGGCGTAGTTCAGCACGATCAGGTCATATTTGCCCCCATCGATCGCCGCCACCGCCTTGCCGGTAAGTTCCGGGGCCGACATTTCCGGTTGCAGATCGTAGGTGGCAACCTTGGGGGACGGGACCATGATGCGGTCCTCGTGCGGGAACGGCGTCTCCTCGCCACCGTTCAGGAAATACGTGACGTGCGGGTACTTCTCGGTTTCCGCCATGCGAAGCTGGGATTTTCCGGCCTGCGCCACCACCCCACCCAGGATGTGTTCCAGCCTGGCCGGTGGAAACAGAACGTCCAGGAACGGCGCCAGCGCATCGGAATAGAACGCCATGCCGAGCGCGGCGGCGAAGCGGATCGTGCGCCCCCGGGAAAAACCGTCGAACCCGGGATCGAGCAATGCGGCGAGGATCTCGCGCACCCGGTCGGCGCGGAAATTGAAGCACAGGATGCCGTCGCCGTCCCGCATACCCTTGTAGTCACCAATCACCGCAGGCGGGACGAACTCGTCGAATTTTCCCGCGTCGTAGCCGGCCTGCACCGCCTTCACCGGATCGTCGAACCGAGGCGCATCGGCATCCGCCAGCGTGGCATAGGCCTTGGCGACACGGTCCCAGCGCTTGTCGCGATCCATGGCAAAGTAGCGGCCGCACACGGTGGCAACAGGCACGTCCTGCGGCAGGGCAGAGCGCAGGCGGATCAGGTCGTCGATCGCGGATTGCGGCGGCGTGTCGCGCCCGTCGGTGAAGGCATGAACGACGGTGGGAATGCCGGCGTCGTGCAGGATATGCGCCAGCGCGGCGGTATGGTCCTGATGCGCATGCACCCCGCCCGGCGAGACCAGCCCGAGCAAGTGGCAGGTCCCTTGCGACTGGCGTAGCCTGGCGATGAAATCCGTAAGCGCCGGTGCCTTGGCCACGCTGCCGTCGGCGATGGCGTCGCCGATACGCACCAGTTCCTGCGCCACCACCCGCCCGGCGCCGATATTCATATGGCCGACTTCGGAGTTGCCCATCTGCCCATCCGGCAGCCCCACATCGCGGCCGGAGGTGTGCAGGAAGGCATGGGGGGAAGTCTGCCACAGCCTGGTGAAGGTGGGGGTCTTGGCGAGACGGACGGCATTGTCCTCGCTCGCCTCGCGCCAGCCGAAACCATCCAGGATCACCAGCATCACCGGTCGAATCGGCTGTGGCATGGATCAGGTCCCCCCTGTGGTTCGGCTAGCATGGTTCGGCCAGCACGTAGCGTTGCGATTGGGGCGGAACAAGGGCCGGGTCCGGCTCGCGAAAGAAATCAGGGTTTGAGGCGAAACAAGTGCTCCAATTGGCGCGGCTATCGTGCGTACCGTGTCATGGCCGGGCGAAACAAGTGCTCCAATTGGTGCAGCGATCGTGCGTACCGTGTCATGGCCGGCGCAGGCCGGCCATCCACGACTTCCGTGCTGCGGCTGCAAAATCGAGTAGAGAGACGCCTCACGGCGCCCCCCTCTCACACCACACCTGAGGCGAAACAAGTGCTCCAATTGGCGCGGCTATCGTGCGTACCGTGTCATGGCCGGGCGAAACAAGTGCTCCAATTGGCGCGGCGATCGTGCCTACCGTGTCATTGCCGGCGCAGGCCGGCCATCCACGACTTCCCTGCCGCGGCTGCAAAATCGAGTAGAGAGACGCCTCACGGCGCCCCCCTCTCACACCACACCTGAGGCGAAACAAGTGCTCCAATTGGCGCGGCGGCAGTGCTCGCCGTGTCATGGCCGGCGCAGGCCGGCCATCCACGGCTTTCCTTGATAGACGCTGCAAAGACGTGGATGGTGCACCTTCCTGCACCATGACACAGGAAGGCTGGTGCGTCGCTCGGCTGATTCGTTTATTCCGCCTCAGAGCCTAACTCTCAACATCCACGCGTCCCGCGATGCCTCGCTGCGACCAGAGTGCCACCGCACCGCAAGTCCCCGCGATCCAATATCGTGCCATAAGCAGCAAATTTGATTCGCCACACGGCGTGTTCCTGATCGTGCGGCCGCCCGGCCCGACGGCCAGCGGCAAATGCGATTGCCCTGCCGCCCCGCACCACGCCGTACTCCCTTGAAATCGTCAGAAGCACGAACATATGCCCGACGACATGGCACGCCGGCCCCGGCTCGACACCGTCCGCCCTGCCGAAAAAAATTGCCTCCCGCGAAAGTTTTCGCTGGACCTGTGACTGACAATCAGTTACTATGTCTATCCGTTGCTAACTTAACCCGAACCTTTCCCAGGATGACATCAACACCCGGCTGCCCTCCCTGCCAAGCCTCCCCAACCGATCCGTCCGCGGACCGTGATGCCCCTGCTTTGCCCAACCTCTCCGTCGTCCTCCGCGTCGTCACGATCCTGCTCACCTACGGCCGCCATCTCGCCGACACCTTCGACCGC
>Ga0335072_10010010_pt1 | contig 13654 bp, 9 predicted proteins | sample Lox_Sample_21_FD_206725 | JGI IMG/M metagenome (GOLD analysis project Ga0335072, IMG submission 206725) | Soil microbial communities from Loxahatchee National Wildlife Refuge, Florida, United States - Lox_Sample_2.1 | ecosystem: Environmental > Terrestrial > Soil > Wetlands | place: USA: Florida...
AGCCACCATGGGCGGGTGTGAGCACGAAAACCGTTCCGCAACCAAACCCGTTGCAACCGGGGCCACCTTCCATCGTAGTGCCATAAAGGTTGCCGGCCCGGTCGAAGACGAGGTCCCCCTGTCCGGGATCTGCGCTGTCGCTCCCGCCGGCAAATTGGTACAGCGGGGTTTCAGTCCAGGGGCAGAGCGCAGTCTTGCAGACGGTGGCAGCGGGTCTCAGGTTAAAAATTGTGCCGAAACCATTTCCTCCACTGGAGGTGCTACCGTAGAGACTGCCGTCTGGTCCGAAGACCACTCTGGAGGTTGGCTCAGCGCCATCATTGCCTGCGGCAAAGCTGTAGAGCGGAGTTAAGACCCAGTCGGAGTTCTTGTGCGTTAGCTTAAAGACCGTGCCGCACCCGTTTTCCCAGCATGGCCCTGCACGATTCCCGCCGTAAGAAGCTGTGCCGTAGAGGTTCCCTGCTCGATCCAGTGTCAACCCGGCTGTAGGGGCTGCTCCGTCCTGACCGCCGGTGAAGTTCCAGATCACCTGGAAGTTCTGGGCTAGTGCTGGTTGGGTGAAGATAAGTATGAGCGCAAGCACAACGACGATCATGGGCGCGAGCGTTGCCGCCCGTGAGATAGTGCGTCGAAGTGAATTCTGAAGTTGCCGTTTGCTGCGCATGGGTTCGCCTCCTTTGCATGCGGTTCGGAAGTGAATACATCAAGGCAAGCGCACTCGGATGTTGGAGAGAAGGAAGGTCGGCGCTTCGTAGTTCTAGCTGCGCGATTTGAGGAGCCTGGAGAAGTGCCGGAAAAACGTCTCCCGATACACCCATCAGAATTTAACGCCGCTGGTGGGCAGTCTGTCAGTGACGTTTGGCTCTCGCGGAGGTGATGGACGAAGAGTCCAGCAATTGGCGACGAGCCCGGTGCCTGGGGCACCAGCTTTTCTGATACCAGATTCAACCTAAGTCCTGGAGAACGAGGACGAGGAAGCCTTGTCCGGGTTGAAACTTGCAACGCTACCGCTTACTGGCAGACGATTCCGAAAAACCAGGGATAACAGACCACCGGCCGCGCTACGATTGCCTGGGCTGGTCCATCCTCGCCGGGTATTGAGTTGATCGCACTTCCCCACGCTGCATTGAAGTATCCCGACCCTAGTCCGCAACAAGGGTGATAGGTCCAGGTGATCGTTCCATTGACGATGGTATTGCCCTGGGGAGAAATCTTGCCGGTCAAAACTGCCTTACCCGGATACTGGCCGCAATCGGTGCGATGCATGATGACCGAGTCCGGGGTAAAGCTTTCCACGGTGACACCGCAATTCGGCATCAACTCCGGATGTGGCGTTCCCGCTCCCACATAGCGCCCGCCACTCCACACCCAGGTAGAACAGTGCTGGGCGCACCAGTGCATAACGCTGGGAGGTCCGGTTTGGCTCTTGCCGATCGTGGCATACCAGTTACCCTTTTTGTCTTCCCAGTGTCCCGGCCATGAGGAAGTAAATTCGCCACCAATGCGATCACCGTGGCGAGTTCCCGTATACACGGCGGTCAAGCCCGCGGAAGCGCCGGTAGAATCCGCGCGACGGATAACCACGCTGTTATCGTCGAAATGCTCCACGCTCAGGTTGGCAACGTCGCCAGAAGGCCATTGACCATTGCCTTGCGTACCCAGGAAAGTCCAGGTTGCGCAGTTGTTGGTTCCTTCGCACTCCGTCATGGTGACCGGGCCGGCGGCTTTCGTTCGGGTCGTTCCGTGGACGGTACTTGGTGCGGATTGGGCGCTTGCCATAACACAGAGCGCTAAAACAGCGAGCCCGTGTCCCACAATACAGGCGCGGTTCGTCATCGCAGCAGCATCGCACGGGTGGTTTCGGAAAGACAAGCATAATTAACCTGAACCCACCCTGTTCGCCAAAACCGGGCGACAAGGGTGGGGCACCCACAGGACAAGAACATTCCGAAAAATCGGGCGACATAAGAACATTCCGAAAAACCGGACGACAAGGGTGGGACACCCACAGGACAAGAACATTCCGAGATCAACCAGGAGTGGGACAACCTCAAACTTCCCACACTGTGGTACAGTCGTAAACCGTCGTCCTGCAAGTTTCGGCGCTCACCACGTCGAAATCCTGCGCCTTGTGTTTTAAGCTAAGCACTTCGCTGCCGGTTATTGCGCCAACGTGGTACGCGAGTGATCCGATCCAGTGAGATACCTGAATCCGCCTACAGGTTTTGAACCATGACCCCTTCTGGCCGTAAGGTCATCCGTGTAGCCGTCCTGGCAAGCGATCCCGTGCGTTTTCTTGGATTGCGTGCACTTTTTTCTTCCCAGCGGGATATCAAACTGCGCGCGGCCGATGTCGATTCGGTGCTCGCCAGCCCGCACGACGAACTGGTGCTGATGACTTCCGACCGCGGCTCTTCGTTTTATGCGGCGATGTCGGCGTTGAAGGCGGTGCGTCCGGGAATCTGCATCATCGTTACCGCGCCCGGCGATCGCGATGAGCACGTCCTGCGCGCGGTCATGGCCGGCGCCAAGGGCTACGTACCGGAAGAATCTCCGGCGGACGTCTTCAAGAAGGCGATACGCGAGGTGCACGACGGCTCGGTGTGGATGCCGCGGCGGGTGATGGCGACGTTTATCGAGCGCGCCACGACCTACGCGCCACGCGGGCACGGCCGCGGCTCACCGCGCATCAGCAAGCGCGAACGCGAGGTGCTGCGGCTGCTGGTCTCCGGCTCTCCCAATCGGGAAATCGCCACCCAGTTGGGCATCAATGAACGCACGGTGAAATCGCACATCGCGCAATTGCTGCGCAAGGTCGGCGTGGCCAATCGCACGGCGTTGACCGTCCACGCCGTCACCCACTCGTTGCTGACGAACCCACAATCCGCAGCCAAGCCGGGTAAGTAAACGCCCAGCGCGAAGATCGCCACCTGGGCGTGCGGGCGGCAAATTTTGCCCAGTTTCAGCAGGACATTACGAGCGAGGGGGTAGGTTACTAAAGTACAGTTACTTTCACCTGTACTTTCGTTATCTTGCACGATGTATTTCGGCATTGCATACTGCACTCACCTACCACAGAACCTGGGAGACAGGGCTGATAGAGGTTACGAGGGTCTCCTCTTTCAGCCCTTATTTTTTGGTTGTCGGTTGTCGGTTGTCGGTTGTCGGTTGTCGGTTGCCGGTTGTCGGTTGTCGGTTGTCGGTTGTCGGTTGCCGGTTCTCGATTAGCGCAGCCACCGGGCACCGCCCCACCCGCACTTTCCTCACAAATCGGATCATCGCCTGGTATTCCCGGGGGCAGTAACATTTACTTCTCGAATCACTCGTCTTGTTTCGAGTTGCGTGTTCTGTGATTTCGTCCCTGCTCTTCGCATAACCGACAACCGGCAACTCACAACTGACAACCGGCTACTGACTGCTGACTCTAAACAGTAACCATCCCCGGCTCTTTCTTCCCGCCGATCCGGCCATCAAACGCTCTAAGATGAACTCACTAACGAAGCTGTCCAGCTTCGATAAGTGGAGTTGCCCATGAAGAGAACCGTACTGGCATCGGCACTTGTGTTTTCGCTGGCGATCGCACTCAGCGCCTCCGAGCGGCGCGACGCGGACATTGATCGCATTCAGACCGCCAGCACCGTACTCAACCAGATCATGTCGGCGCCGGACAGCGCCATCCCCGACAGCATCATGTCGGGAGCGAAGTGCATTGCCATCATTCCCTCGACGCTGAAGGGCGGCTTCCTTTTCGGCGCCAGCTACGGCAAGGGAGTGGCGACCTGCCGCACCGCGACCGGCTGGAGCGCTCCGGCCTTCTTCAAAGCGACGGGAGGCAGCTTCGGCTTTCAGGCCGGCGGGCAGGCCTCTGATCTGGTGCTGATCATTCGCACCGATGACGGCATGCAGCATCTGCTGCAAAGCAAGTTCAAGCTGGGCGCCGACGCCTCAGCCGCCGCCGGGCCGGTGGGCCGGGATGCGGAAGCCATGACCGACCTCACGCTGCGGGCGCAGGTGCTGACCTATTCGCGCGCTCGCGGCTTGTTCGCCGGAGTATCGCTCGGCGGCGGCCTGATCAAACAAGACCAGGCCGACACGCAGGCTTTTTACGGGAAGGACTGGACCTACCGCTCGCTGTTGAACGGACAGGTGCCCGCGCCGGCGGATGCGAACGTTCTGCTGCAGACGGTGGAGAAGTACGCGCCGACCCCAAAACCGAGACCGGCGCCGATGGCGAGCGCCGCGCCCATGGCAACGCCATCGGCGGACGCAGCAATGACGCCGGCGCCGCCGGCTCCAGCCACTACTGCAACGCCGGAGACTGCGGATTCGGAAGACGGCCCTGCGCCCGCTCCTGCCGCTGTGCCCGCGCCGACGACGGCTCCTGCACAGCCGGCTACGGCAGCCTCGCCGGGCTCGGGCGGAAGTCAGTAACGATGCTCTGTTGAACCATGAACGGCGGCCGCAAAGGCCGCCGTTGCTATTGGCGGAATGACGCCATTATTCTTCCGGCGGGCAGGCCACGCTCGCCGCCTGCATCCCGGCGGCAACTTCCGGAATGATTCCGAGCTTGCGGTAGATGGGCCGCACCACGGCGCGAATCTTCGGCAACTGGGTGTAGAACCACAGGCCGCCAAGTATGCAGATGCTTCCGCCGATCATCAGCGTACGTGGCGCGCCGATGCGGGCCGCAGCCGCGCCGGCGATCAGGCTGCCGAACGGCGCTGTGCCCATCAGTGACATGGAATAGAAGCTCATCACTCGCCCGCGCTTTTCTTCATCGACGATGGTTTGCAGGATGGTGTTACTGGCGGCCATCTGCGTCATCATGCAGAAGCCGGCGACCGCGATGAGCGGCAGTGAAAGCGCCAGCCAGCGCGACGAAGCAAACCCGATCAATCCCGCGCCGAAGCCGATGGCCATGAACATGACGAGCCGGCCGAGTCCGAGGACCGAGCGCCGCGTCGCCAGAGTAAACGCGCCGGCCAGCGCTCCCACGCCGGCTGCGCCCATCAGAAATCCCAACGTGTGCGCCCCGCCGTGCAGCACCGAGCCGGCGAAGATCGGCATCAGCACGGTGTAAGGCAGGCCGACCAGGCTGACCAGCCCCAGCAGCAGAAGAATCGAGCGGATCGGGGTGAAGCTGCTGACGTACTGCCAACCCTCGCGCAATTCATGCAGCACGCGGGTGCGGCGGGCGCGCGGTTGCGCGACGACAATATGCATCATCAACAGCGACGCGATCACGGCGATGTAGCTGATGCCGTCGATCAGGAAGCAATATCCCTCGCCGAAGGCGGCAATGATGATGCCGGCCAGCGACGGTCCGATGAGGCGCGCTCCGTTGACCATCGACGAATTCAGGGCGATGGCGTTGCTGAGGTCGGCGCGATCTTCCACCATCTGCACCACGAACGCCTGCCGCGCCGGCATATCGAAGGCATTGATGGCGCCCTGGAACAGGCTGAGCGCGATGATGTCGCCGACGGTAATGACGTGCGCCAGCGCCAGCCCCGCCAGCCAGAACGACTGGATCATCGAGAGTACCTGGGTGACCACCAGCGTGCGATGGCGATCCAGGCGGTCGACCCAGACGCCGGCGAAGGGGCCGAGCAGCATCACCGGAGCCTGTCCGCAGAAGCCCACAAATCCCAGCAGAAACGCTGAGTGGGTCAGGCGGTAGACCAGCCAGGCGGTAGCGATACGCGTCATCCACGTGCCGATGAGCGAGGTGCTCTGGCCGCCGAAGAAGAGACGGTAATTGCGATGGCGCAAGGCGCGCAGCGCGAAGGCCCACGCGGAGGCTTGCTGACCTCCCGTTGCGGGCTCGGGAGGCAGTTGCGTGGGGTTGGTCGGACGGGCCACGAGAATTAGATGAAAACCGGAGCAGTTGCGATGACGTCGGGCAAATTTCCCGCGTCCGGTGGCTTGGTGAGGTTCGCCGGCAGCGAGCGAACGTTATGCGGCGCAGAAAATCGGGGCCGATTGCGCGCCGCGGGTCGCTGGGCGTGGCATGATGTAAGTCAAGGTTCCCGATGCGAATTCGTAATCTGTTGTTGACCTGCGCGCTGCTGCCGGCAGCGCTTTTCTTCGTCCAGCCACATTCGGCTGCCCAGATTCCGGTTCCACCGCCGGGCGTCACCGAGCAGGATCACACGACGCCGCACCGCGCCACCAGCACGCCTTACACCGGCGATCTCTCGATTTTTGAGACGCCGGGGCGCGACCAGCGGCTGCACATCAATCAGGTGATGGACGTGCTCGGCATTACGCCGGGCAAGGACGTTGCCGATATCGGCGCCGGCTCAGGATGGTTCACGGTCCGCGCGGCGCAGCGCGTCGGCAACTCGGGAAAAGTTTATGCCGTGGATATTAATCCTGACGCGATTGACTACATCAACGACCGCCTCAAGAAAGATCACGTGACGAACGTGAAGACGATCGTCAGTGAACCGGACAATCCCAAGTTGCCGCGTAACAGCGTTGATGCCGTGCTGATGATGAAGACTTATCACGAGGTGGAGGATCCGGTCGCGCTGCTGCGTAATCTGAAGCCTGCACTCAAGCCGGGAGCGCGCGTTGGCATCATCGATCGCGACGGCAACGGTACCGATCACGGAGTCCATAAGCAAATCGTGCTGAAGGAGGCCGGCGAAGCGGGATATCGTTTGCTGTCAGAGCACGACGATTTAGTGAAGGCCGATCATGTTGATTATTTTCTTGTTCTGGGCGTGAAGTAAGGGGAGTAGGGGGTAATCAGCAAACGACATCGCGCAGTCGAGGAGACCTGCTTGTTCGGAATGCGTTGGAGCGCGAAGGAACAGCAGATCCCTCGAGTCCTCGCTTGCCGGCGCGCGCTCGTCGCTCGGGATGACAATCTTAACGATGGAAGCTGGTTCGGCACGACTGAAGTCGTGCCCTGACACAAAGCCCGGTCTCTCGGCTCGCGCCAAAAGGCGCTTGTCGCTCGGGATGACAGGTGGAAAAGGGTCGCGGCATCGCCAGAGGTCAAGGTAAACTGGGCGGCTCCTCTACCTTTTGTCACGCCGGGCGGGAAACCATGAACGTGATTGGCGTACGATCGACCACAACGCGCACCCTCGCGCTAAAACGCGACCGTCGATTATGGTGGGCTGCGATCTTTTTTGGCGTGGCCATGCTGGTTATTCTATGGACTAAGATTGGCGTTGCCATCTATGCAGTCTCCGGCTTCTCGTGGGTCCACGCCAACGGCACCGTCACCAGTTCCCGCACGACCGATGTGCCGGCGATCCAGTTCACAACCCGCGATGGATCTCCCGTTGTTTTCCGAGAAGACTATGACCTGATGTGCCATCGCAGCTTTTGCCTGGTGCGGCATTTCGACCCGGGCGAGGTGGTCCCGGTGGTCTATGACCCGGATGCACCGACGAGGGCCTATGTCTACGATTGGGCCCTGTACGTGAATGCCATTGAGTGGTTCGTGGTGGCCGCCTTGTTCGTGATTTTCATCTTATTGCTGGTGGGGGTCCGCTTACCCACCAGGTTTTCGATTGGTATCGGGCGAAGCCCCGATACGCAATGATCCACAGAAACCGTAAGCTTTACGGCTGGACCGGCTCGCCCACCACCACGCCGGTCAGCTTGTGCTCCGCCATGGCCGCATTAAACGCGGGCAGGTCCGTTTGCAGGAACTGATTGAACTTCTGGATCGCTGCCTGATATTGCGGATCGAGCCGCTGCTGAAACTCCAGCATCGCCGGAGTCGGCGCCTCGTCGGCACCTTCCAAAATCTGATCCAGTGCAAACAGATGCTCGCGAACCTTACCCGGCGCGCGCAGCGTCGACTCGCCCGCCCCCGGATTGCTGGTGATCTCGCCTTCGACAGCTTTAATCTCTTTGGCAAGTTTGTCACTGGCATCTTTCACCGGCTTTTCGTCCGGCGTGCCCTTGGCTACCACGGCAAGCGCTTTCACCTGCGCATTGATCGCATCCAGCCGGTTCAGCGCCACGTCCAATTGTGAGATCTGGTGCAGTACCGATTGCGCGAGGTCGTAACGCCCCTGCATATCCGCCTGTGTGGCATGCGAGCGCGGATCGTTGACTACCTGAAGCTTCTCGGTTGCCGTCACGCCGCCGATGGTCATGGTCGCGGTATATTCGCCGGGCGGCACCAGCGCACCGGAACGCGGTCCCTTGTTGAAGTCCTTGGTGTTCTCCCAGCGGACTGGGCCGTCGGCGCGCAGGTCCCAGTACATACGCTGCAAGCCGGGTTTGGTCGGCACCCAGGGAAATTCCTTGTGCTCGCCGGCTTCGGCTTCCTCTTCAGCCTTGGCGGGAACGAGTTGCTGCTGGGTTTGCGATGAGGTTGCGGGCTGCGACGGCCTGGCTTCCTTCCGCTCGCTTTGGCGCGAAGCCGGCGCGCCTATCAGGGCAGCCGGTGGAATGTCTTCGTCCTGCGGCGGCTTTTCGCCTTCATCCAGCGTGTGCGTGCCCTTCATGGTTCGCACCACGTGCCCCTGCGAATCGGTAATCACCAGTTGGCCGGGCTCCTTCACTTCCTTATCGAGGGAGTAGCTGAGCTGCGCGCCGTAGGCGGGATTCTTGCCGTAGAACGCGCCGTCGCCCAACTCCTCGATCTGCGACCACGGCCAGAAACGAAGCGCCGACGGTATGGGGAACAGATGCAGGCTGGCCTGCGCGATCGCCGGAGTGTACTGCTGGAACGGCGTCAGGTCGTCGAGGATCCACATGGCGCGGCCATGGGTGCCGACGACGAGATCGTTGTCGCGATCCTGATACGCCAAGTCGTACACCGGCGCGCTCGGCAATCCGAGGCCGAAGAGATACCAATGCTCGCCCGCATCCCAGCTCACGTAGAGCCCGTTTTCCAGACCGCCATAGTACATCTGCGAATTGCGGCGGTCGCGCATAACGACGTGCGCGTATATCTGCGGCAGGTCGCCGGAGATCGCCTGCCACGTCGCACCCCAATCGGTGGTGCGGAACAGGTATGGCTTGAAGTCGCCGCTGAAGTGACGATCGACCGAGATCAGGGCTTCGCCGTCCGTGTCCGGCGGCAGGTCGATGGATTCCACGCGTCCCCACGGCTGCAGGCCAGGAATGTGCGCGGTGAGGTTGGTCCAGGTCGAGCCGCCGTCACGCGTGAGCTGCAACTGGCCGTCGTCGGTCCCGATCCAGAGCACGTTGGGATCTTTTGGCGACGGCGAGATGCGGATGATGGTGTCGTAAATCTCCGCGCCGGAGTCGTCCTTGATCACCGGACCGCCGGAGGACTGCTGCTTGCTCTTGTCGTTGAGCGTGAGGTCAGGGCTGATGATCTTCCAGGTGCGGCCGCGGTCTTCGCTCTTGAAGAGGACATTCGCGCCCGCGTACAGCACGGTGGGATTTTGCGGCGAGACCGCGAATCCGGCGTTCCACGCCCAGCGATATTTGAAATTCACCGCGCCGGCGCCTTCGATGTCGATAGGATAGGGCTCGATGTCATTCACGTGCTCGGCGGCGCGATCAAAGATCATGAAGACGCCGTCCTCGGTGCTGTTGTAGATGAGGTTGGGATTATCGGCCGCAGGGATCGCGTAGATGCCGTCGCCACCATTCATGTCGAACCAGTGGCGATCGAGGATGCCGGAGGGGTCTTTCGAGCGCGACGGCCCGCACCAGGCGCTGTTGTCCTGCAAGCCGCCACAGACCATGTAGGGCAGCTCGTTGTTGGCGCTGACGTGATAGAACTGCGCGATGGCGATGTTGTGAATGAAGTCCCAGCTGCCGCCATTGTCGCGCGAGAGCGCGAGGCCACCGTCGTTGCCGATGAGAATGCGGCCCGTGCCTTTAGGATCGATCCAGACGGCGTGATAGTCGCCATGAATCTGCTTGGCGATGGGACTGAAGCTCTTGCCGCCGTCTTTGGATTCCTCAAGATTGTTCGACAGGGCGAAGATGTGATCGGGATTCTTGGGATCGACCGCGATGCGCGAGAAGTAGAAGGGCCGGACGTCGACCTCTTCGTCTTTGCTGACCAATTGCCAGTGCTCGCCGGCATCATCGGAGCGCCACAGCACCCCCTCGTTTGATCCCATCACGGCGTACACCGTGTCAGGCGAACTGGGAGCGATCGCCAGGCCGATGCGCGCGACCGGCTTCTCGGGGAGTCCGTGGCCGGTGAGGCGCTTCCAGGTTTGCCCCTGATCGATGGATTTGTAGATCGCATCGTCGGGACCACCGCCGTCATAGCTCCAGGGCGTGCGGCGGAAGTGATAGGCCGCGGCATAGAGCACCTGCGGGTTCTGGGGATTCATCTCCAGATCGGCGATCCCGATGCTGGGGCCGAGATAGAGAACGTTCTGCCAGGTTGCGCCGCCGTCGGTGGTGCGATAGACGCCGCGCTCGTCGCTGTCAGCCCATGGGCTGCCCATCACGCCGACTAAAACCGTGCTGGGATGATGCGGGTCGATCATGATCTGCGAGATCTGGAAGCTGTTTTCGAGGCCCATACGCTGCCAGTGATCGCCGCCGTCGGTCGATTTGTAGATACCGTTGCCGAAGGAAACTTCGTTGCGGACGTTGGCTTCGCCAGTGCCAGCCCAGATCACGTTGGGATTCTGGGGATCGACGGCAAGCGCGCCAATGGAGGCAACGCCTTCGTACTGAAACAGCGCTTTCCAGGTGATACCGCCATCGGTGGTGCGAAAGACTCCGCCGGCAGCGGCGCCGATGTAGTACACGTCAGGATTGCCGGGAACGCCGGCGACAGCAGGCACCCGCCCGCCGGAAATTGCCGGGCCGATCTCGCGGAAGCTGACGCTCTTGCGCACCATCATCGGGAGGCGGGTGCGGCCTTCCTCGTCAGCTTTCTGCGGGCCGGCCTGGCTGACGATGGAGCCGACCAGTTCGGTGGCTTCGCTGAGCTGCTCCGGATTGGTCGCCGATGTCTTGCCGGTCGAAGGACGGTGGGCTTCGCCGGAGCGCTGCGTGGTCGCTGGAGCCGGTTGCTGTGACCATCCGAAGATGGTGGTAACAGCGAAGAAGAATGCGGTCAGCAGAGCGGATCGAACAGTTGACGGCAACGGTGCCTCCATCCCAGCGAAGACTCGAAATAAAGTAAGTAGAGTAGCACGCGAAAGATGCAATTGGCGGTGCTGTAGAAGCGTACCGCGCAGGCGCGGCATCAATTACGGGCAGGTTGAGGATTCAATCCACATGACAGGCACAACCGGAACCCCCGCATTTCGTCAGCCGTCCGCAATCGAGCGGCTGTTCAATCGCATCTTCGGATTTCTGGTCGGGATGGGATGGGGATTCAAGCACCACTACGTGCTCGAAGTGCGGGGGCGCAAGTCGGGCAAGTTGTATTCCAATCCGATCGATCTGCTGCAATTCAACGGCAAGCGTTATCTGGTCGCCCCGCGTGGGCGCACGCAGTGGGTGCGCAATGCCGAAGCCGCGGCTGAGGTCGCGCTCAAGAAGGGAAGCTGGCGGCAGAGCTTTCGGCTAAAGCCGATTGCCGATGCCGACAAGCCGCCGCTGCTGAAGGCGTATCTCGAGAATTTCAAGAGTGAGGTGCAGCGATACTTTCCTGTGCAGGCGGGATCGGATGTGCAGACGTTCGTCGGGATTGCGAAAGACTATCCGGTGTTCGAGCTGATTGCCGCGGCTTAAGCGCTCACACTTCGGGGCGCCGACCTGAGACGACAAATCAAAAATGACGGCTTGATCGGCGCAGCTAAAGCTGCGCCCCTTCAAAGCCGGCGCACGCGAAAAGAAGTTCTTCACACCTCGAGCGTATAGCGGGCGGCGGCGAGGCGGTACATCCTGCGCCATACCAGGCGATTAATCGTCACCACCACCATCGCCATCACGATGGTCGAGCCCAGCAGCAGCGCGAAGTTGCCCGAGTCGGTGGCCTGCGAGATGGTCGCACCCAAACCAATGGTGCTGTAGGTGTGGTCCTTCAAGCGGAAATATTCGGCGAGGATGGTCGCGTTCCACGCGCCGCCGGAAGCGGTGACCATGCCGGTGATGAGATAGGGGAAGATGCCGGGAAGGATTACGTCGGTCCAGCGCTGCCAGCTGGTGAATTTGAACAGCGCCGCGGCTTCTCTCAGGTCGGTCGGGATCGCCATGGCGCCGGCGATGACGTTGAACAGGATGTACCACTGCGTCCCGAGCAGCAGCAGCACGATGGATCCGATGCCGAGTCCGCCGCCGACGCGAATAATCACCAGCAGCACGATGGGGAACAGTGCGGTCGCAGGAACCGAGGCGGCGATCTGCGCCAGCGGCTGCGCGATGCGCGCGAGCTTGGGATTGAAGCCAATCGCCACGCCAACCGGTATGGTCCAGGCGGCTCCGATCACCAGCGCCGCCACCACGCGCAGGAATGTCGCGGCGGCGCCTTCCATGATTCCGCGATATTCGCTGCCGCTGATCTGCATCAGCATGCCGGCCGCTCGTACCACGGCATAGAAAACCGCCAGCACCACCAGCGACGCAATGGTTCGTCCCAGCCAGACCTTCCAGCCGGGCGGCGGACCGGTCTCTTCGGCAGCGTGATACTGGCGTGCGAAGTGCAGCGCCATGCGCTCGCGAACGGGATTCAGCAGCCGCTTGCGAACTCGCACCAGCAGCCGCGAGCCCTGCACCAGGTCGCGAAACCAGGATTGCGGGGCATCGCTGCTTTCGACCTGCTCGAACTTGAACTTCTCTGCCCAGGCGATCACCGGGCGCCAGACGATCTGATCGACCAGCACGATCACGGCAACCATGGTCCCCAGTCCCCACAGAATCGCCTGGGTGTCGCCGTCGTTCGCCGCCGTTTGCAGGTAGGAGCCGAGTCCGGGCAGGCGAAAGTCCTTGGAGCCGAGTACGAACATTTCGCAAACCATCAGGAAGAACCAGCCGCCGGCCACCGACATCATCGAGTTCCACACCAGGCCGATGGCCGCGTAGGGCAGTTCGAACTGGGTGAAGCGCTGATACCAGTTGAAGCGATAGATTTTCGCGGCTTCGCGCATGTCGCGCGGAATACTCTTCAGCGATGAATAGAAGCTGAACGCCATATTCCAGACCTGGCCGGTGAAGATGAGCAGGATGGCGCCCATCTCGACGCCGATCTGGTGATGCGGAAACAGCGCCACCATCGCCAGCATCACGCCTGGCAGGAAGCTAAGCACCGGGATCGACTGCAGAATATCGAGCAGCGGAATCATGATGCGTTCGGCGCGTGGGTTGTAAGCGGCAACATAGCCGTACACCAGAGTGAATCCGAGCGACAGGATGTAGGCGATGGTAATACGCAAAAGCGAGTACGCCGCGTACAGCGGCAGATGCGAGGGATCGCGAGATATCTCGATGTGCGGATTGAATGGACCGAACCAGCTCCGAGCCATCACCAGGATGGCGTAGAAGACCGACAGTCCAGCTGCGAAAATGAAGAAGTCGGTGACGACGGACCAGGTTTGAGCCGGTAGAAGCGACCACGGACCCTTGCCGAGAATGCGAACCGGCTGCCACGTCGAGCGAGCCATCAGGCCTCTTCCGCCACCGGCAACACGTCCGACTCTTCACGGTGAAAGAGGCGTCCGTTCTCCGAGTCGTAGTCGAAGATCTCGGCGTAGCGTCCCCAGTTCAGCGCCGTCTGGAACTGGCGCTCGACTTC
>Ga0335072_10010012_pt1 | contig 13653 bp, 20 predicted proteins | sample Lox_Sample_21_FD_206725 | JGI IMG/M metagenome (GOLD analysis project Ga0335072, IMG submission 206725) | Soil microbial communities from Loxahatchee National Wildlife Refuge, Florida, United States - Lox_Sample_2.1 | ecosystem: Environmental > Terrestrial > Soil > Wetlands | place: USA...
CTAGAATCCCGGTCCCAAGGAACGATGCGATTTTGGTCTTCAGGTAGTACGTGAGACTGGCTGTGATTATTCGGCATCCGGTTGCCGACGCTTTCGTGCGGCCTACCATGGCCAGCGTCTTGTCCAAGCCACTGTGCAAGGCCTAAGACTGACTCGAACTGTGTGTACAGACGAAGGTGTCTTTCGTCGGATTCGGCATCCAACTCACGTTCAGCTGCTTCGAGCCGAGCACGATTATCCTGAATAAGCCGCGCCTCTTGAGCACGGTATTGTTCTCGCAGACGCTCCCTCCGGCGGTTGATATCCCGGTCTATAGCCTCAATCCCTCTGACAAACCATCTAATTTGGATGGTCAATGCAGGGTTCTGACCGACCATGTCAATGATACGTGAGAAGAATGAAGCGTGGTTTGGATCAAGCGGGAAGTCTTCACGCCTCAAGTCTATTATCCAAGTCAGCCAGTCGCTTCAGAAGCGGAGGGCAATATCGGAAAAAGACAATGAGCACGCACATGGACAGGGAACTGTGTCCCTGTTTCGCTGATCGATCTCAAATATCTCCATATAAGCCGCAATCCATAGCTCTTCCGCCTGACTCTGGTCGGAAAGGGTGTAATCGCTCTTCATCTGGTTGACCCTCTCGTACTTCGCCTCTGACAAGTGTTGCGGTTCGATGTCTACGTGGATCAAAAGGTGACGCTGACATCTCGTCAGCACATTTATGTCGGGGCAGAAAGCCATGCAATCGCTCATCAAAGGGCAATAGTAGACTTACACGGAGGACTTCATCGATACTTGAGTTCGACCACCCTATACAACGGGCCTCATATCCATAATCAAAGTTGCGTTTGCAAAAAAGACATGCGAATTCCCGGGGGAGTGCTCCTAATGTTCTGGGCTTCACCCTGGATCTCTTAGTCCTTGATGACCTACGGTCATCGTCACCAGGCTTATTTTGGGTTTCGTCGTAATCCCCTTGGAGGCGCCGCTTGCGATTTGTTGTCGGTGTTTTGTCATTGATAGCCGCAGGTGCTAGATCCTGGCCAGAAAGTGAGCCTCCACGACTTCGGAAAGACCCACCAGGATCAAAGCATAATGCTCTGTACACTTTCTGAACCAGGAGGTGAAACAATTCTTGGCTTGCTATGTCATGAACATCGCCTACCGGCGGAATAGTGGAGATCAAGGGTAAGGTGGTATCCGAGTCGTTGTAACCAGTGACAGACGATCTCGCTACATGGTCAGTCTTGAAATATGTTGCAGAATCGCTGCTACTGGAGCGCCAAAATGTAGGTAGAATTGCCGGCGAATTAGGTCTCGTGGGTTTGTTTAAACTGCTTGGACTTTTTCCAGGTCTTGGTGTCTTGTCTGTTTTGACCGAGTTCAACTCTGGGAATGGCACGCGGCTTCTCGGGGTACCTTGCGGTCCCTTGTCGTTATCTTTGCAATCGGAGAGGATAGCAGGTCGTGGGGAGTAGGTGAAGGGCCGCGGCAGGCTGCTAACACTTCTCAGCTGAATCTGAAGCTGTCGTGCTACCGGCTCTGCCTTGGGTCCTGGTGAGAAGGCAAAAGCTGTTTTGGCTGGTGTAAGAGACTTAGCCTCCGGCGGATTGATTGGTCGTACGATCTGATCATTGGAGCGCTATCCGAAGTTGAGTGAATTAGACTCTGGTCTGCGATGGCCAACTTGCTCTTCAGTCACAACCTCAGGCGTTTGGATCTTACTGTGTAGCCTTCACCATCTAGATAGCCTTGCGCTTCACCAGAGGTCTGAGTACCACCAAGCTTGCCGATAGGTAACCCAGCGGCATAGGCAGATGCACTAGTAGTCCTCGCCCCTAGGGCAGCTTGATCGTCGGACCCATTTCGAGGACTAGCATCCTGAGTGGGGCTGACTGAAGGGTAACGTGGCTTTGGTTGTTGTGTGGACAAAACTGGACGAGAGGTCTCTTGGGGGCATTGCCGAGAAGGATTCCCAGGCTTTCCTGCACGCTCGGAGGCGCAACGTGGGCATCGTCGATGATTACAACTGGTGCAAGCACCGTACAGAGAGCTTAACCAAAATTGCCTGCAATTGCAGCAGAACCAGGTGGCTTCTTTTTCGCCTCCTCCCATATCGTTCTTGTTGGGCCTGCACTCTGATTGCAACACGACTCGGTCCCTGGATCTGCCGCCCAGCACCAAGGAAGAAGGGGGGTTACGCCTTGCGAGCGCAGACTTCGAACTCGACGAATATAAGAAAGTAGGGACGGATGCGACATGTTGGATGTCGGATGAGGCATTACCATATCACTTAACGGATTTCGGTTATCTAGCGGTTTGCAGAGTCGCGGAGACTCGCCAGTTCGCAATCACGGCAAAGCATATTTGCCAAGCGTCCCTTGCCAAACGGCAGCGCTTTGCGATTTCGCAGCCAATCATAGGAGCTCTCCCTGTCTAGCTAGAGATGAAGGGTTCATCATGTCCCATCTGCTGGGGCGTATGTGTCAAGTGAATTTAACCTGCTTGGACATTTGGTCACATGGCCACCGCCTGTCAGAGCGAATTGAGCAGGTAGGATTCCCCTATCACGGAAAATTCCGCGGCGGTTGTAGGCAGGCTCACACATGCCTCCAAGGTTGCGAGCGAAGTCTGAATCGATTCGCAGACCATATCGAATCGAGAAGATGCCATTGCTTTGGAGGAACTGGCAAGATTGGAAGCAACCTTGATTAGCGGCCGTTGCAGGGATGAACATCGCTGACCGGTCAGGTCAGTACGTCAAATGCGAATGGTTCGGGAAATTAGTACCCCGAGGCAGTCGTCCTCCATTTCAAGCAGCAACCACATGACTCAGTGCTCTTTGATACCACAGTCAGGCTGTAAGGTTGCCATTGAATAACGGTCCTGATTCAAGTGTGAAGATGTGCGATTCGCGACCCGTGTCAGAGATAAAAGCAATCATTCGCTTCCATCGACGCTTGAGCAAACTGATTAGGATAGTGCGAAGAGAACGACCTCCACACTGATTCTTTTCAAGGTAGAGGGTCCATTCATGGATGTGATGCAGAAATTTCATTAGCAGCTGGAGATAAGTTTGTGAGAAAATGCGCCAAGTCCAAAAGCTTACATAACTACTAGGGTAGTTACAATTTTTTTCAGCTGCGGCTGTGCCCGATCAGTGACCTAAGCTCCCCCCGCTTTGCTCACCCTCCGCTCACCCTCCGGCTCACCACTGCTCAGGGAGTGCTCCCCCTAGTACTCAGCGAGCCTCACCGTCGGCCCCCACCCGCGCCCATCTGCCAGTCAACTTTAGACGATGGAACCCATCTTAGATTCCGGGGTTCCCCTCTGCGTGCCTCCCTTCTAATATCACCTAATGTCCTATTTGGGCTCTTCGAGATGCGCTCGCTGGAGAATATGCTATCTTCTCTCCTTCCCTTCCTTTGACCGAGGGCTGTGGTAGAGTATTCCTGTTTCATCTGCTAAACGCCTGTTCCTCCCTTTTCTGGGTAATTTTCTTAGTTTTCCTCTAATCATTTTAATCGGCCTTAATTCCTTTTTTCTGCTCACTGCTCGCTTCACTCTTTTTCATGCTGTTCCACTGTTTCAAAACAGTTAAGTGGGTGATCTGTCTGAGCACCTGCGTTTACCGCCGCGTACTCGCATATCCCCCGCGTTTCGGAGGATTTGACCTGATCGACCAGCCATGCCGATCATAGACGGCAGACCTTTACAGAGAGACAAAGCGGCTAAATAGCAGTAATTCGCTGCTTGCGAGGGGAAAGCCCCCCTCGACTATGTACTGCGCATGCCCGAACGTGGAGATCTAGCCTGTCAGATTTTTGCGTTCCCTCGCACTCGATCCCACGACAGCGTGCCTCTGCGTTCTAAATTCCTACCACGAACCACCACATTCGACCGCCGGGTAAGACTTGGCCTTAAGCATTCTACAAGCGTCACTTAGTACTCGAATCGAAGAAAGTAGGTGTTGGATTGAGCCCGGCACGATCATAAATTTCACAATAAAGTGATGCAATGTTTCACTGTGATAGGCAGGAGCTCCAAGGACATGCTATCATTCCGGAAAATGTCGGTAACACGGACAAGTCAGGCGTCCTGTTGAGTGTTTTGAGTTCTATGAAAGTTCTGGAAGAGCTTCCGACAAATGTGGTAATTCTCGTTGATGCATTAGATAAGTGCGAAAAGAAGAGCGATTTCAGACACATCTTTTAACTGCTGAGAAATGTTCAAAGCGTCAGAACATAGCGTCTTCGTATATTCGTGACGAGCGGGCCTGACCCACCAGTCCCCGATACTTTCTCACGATTCGCATCTTCTCCTTATCAGCCACACCCTCATTTACGGGCATGTAAGGCTTGTAGATTGCGGGCAATCTTTGGCTTGTGGGATGGTCTTTCTCAGCAGAGTCAAGCCATTCTAGGCGGTCAAATGCAATCTGGACCGTCAAGTCCTCAAGCTTTTGGCGGCGCTGGGTACCAGGTTCGATTGTGCTTCCAGGACCGAGATTGATATGGCTCTCGAAACTGACATTAATCCTTCCCGAATCGTCTATGCTCAGCCGTACAAGACTCCATCCTATCCTCGTCATGCGAGATCTGTCGGAGTCAAGATGATGACTTTCGGCAACTCTAATGAGCTTCGCAAGATCAAGGCTTACTATCGCGATGCCGAGCTCGTCCTCTGCATCCTCACAGATGACTCGGGCAGCCTCTGTGTCAAAGGCGTGGCCCATAGCCTCGGCCAAAAGACCAAAAGACTAGAATGATGCGATTCATCGCATCATGGGCCACAACCGTATGATATGCCTTGGCTGGCATGACACTCTGCCGCTTGAGTGCCAAGTATAGCGCCAGTTTGAACACCGCATCTAGACGGCTGCACTTGGCGAAATACCTTGATCTTAATGCCATCGGCGTCAGCTTCCACGTAGGATCTGGCGCTTACGACCCAGATGCCTACAAGCAGGCAGTACGTGATGCTCAAGGTGTCTTTGAGCAAGCTGCAGCTGTCAGCCACAACTTCAAGATGCTCGATATTGGAGGTGGCTTCATAGAGGAGGCCTTTGATATCTTCGCCGATGGTGTGAACAAGGCTCTTGACGCATACTTTCCCGGCCCGACCCAGATCATTGGCGAACCTGGCTGGTACTACGTTGCGAATGCCTTCACTTTCGCTGCCAATGTCGTCGGAAGACGTGAGACACAGAAGGGTCGCACTACCAAGGAGGCTTACATACTTTATCTCAACGGCGTGTACGACGATATCTCCAACATTATCTGCGATCATCAGCACGTCATTCCTCAGATCTTGAAGACAGTATCGAACTCGACTCAGCAGCGCCACTACTCGATCTGGGGCCGACTTGCGATGGCATTGATGTCATGAACGATGGATGCTATCTCGATGGGCTTGTAGATGTAGGGGATTGGATGTACTTCCAGCACATAGGACCATATCGGGATGCTTTGAAACTCGCTTCAATGGCTTCCCTGACAATCATAGGGTTGTCTACGTCCGCAGCGAGCCGGGAGCCAGTGCGTTGCTTGACCTGTAGCGACTCAAAGATCAAGTCACTCCGAGGCGTACCGTGGTATGCGTAGGGTGGGATCATGGTAGAAGGACAGGAACAGGCAACGCCACATTCGTTTGATAGACACAGGACCGACCAGGTCCTCGTAATTCAATTCTTACGGTCGTCATCGATGTTTCGGTGCAACAATTATGAATAGAACCTGATACGAATGAAACGGCTTTAGCTGACCTTACTTCCACCTCGTAGCCCAACGTGCCCATCGCAAGTCGCCTAGATAGCGTGTAGTCTATTCCTGTTCATCCGCCAGCAAATCAGTTGCTCAAGCACGGGCCTATTAATAGAGAGATATTACTGATCCATAGCGTAACGAGAGTACAGAAGCTTGGGCAGCATCTCCACGCTTAGGCCCTAGTGCTGATTAGGAAGGTTGGTGTATCGATCAGCGAGGGTTAGAATATTAGTCGTTAGGTTAGTGGAGGTAGGGATCTGTAATGATTATGTATGTTGTTGCGCTATTAGGTTGTGCCTGTGGTGGGTACCTATGTATCTTACAGGCACCTCTAGGTGTACTGGTATCATCGTGTCATGTTGATGACTGGCGCAGAGCGCTTGATCAAGTTCGTATGTTTACAAATGGATGGGAGCAGAGTCTGATGCAGAAAAAGGGAGCCTTTCAGGGGCTTGCTAGCTTCTCTCATGTCTTTGTGTCATATCCGTCCACGAAGCTCACGGATTCGCCTCTCTGCTTCTGCGATGGCTTTCTGAGTTGCCTGTTGCCAATCTGTATTCTTTTGTGAGATTGCGTAATTCAGTTCCTCGCGAAGGGTGCCAAGTTCCTCTTCTGTCCTATCGATCTCCTTGCTGAGTTCTGAGTAGATGCTCATTCCAGCTGTGGTCTCTTTAATTCCCTTCTTGTCATCGATCATTTCCTTCTGTATGTCAAGTACAAGCTTCTGCTTCCTGTCTAGTACTAAGTAAGAGATTATTTTTTCCGCAGAGACACGTCCCTCGTCTTGTCGGAACATCTTGCTCCCAAGAGCGATTGGCTTTCCCCAATAGTGGTCTGATGCCAATTCTTGTTCCCGCCTGAGATACTCTTCTTTACGTTCGGTGTTCCAGAACGTGGTTACTAGTAGCACTCCTCCCATAGATGGTTCGCCACAAAGCTTTTTCCACAAGAGCATGTTCCTGTGGAAGATTGCGCTCATGCGATTTTCAGTGATAGGGTGCATGTACAGGATACCACTCAGCTTGACATCTCTAGAGTAAGTGGCACCAAGCCAAGCAGCAATCTCCTCGAGGACCTCTGTCTCTGATCTGTTGCTATTGTCGAAGGCTGGAGTGTCAAGCAAGTAGAATCTGGGTATAGAATTCGTAGAACATTGGTACAGATCAAGTGAAGCCGTTACTGGATCACTGATTAGTATGCCCAAGCAATCATCTCAAGCAACAAGCGCTACTCACCACTTTCGAGGCTATGACCAATGCGCGGCGCATTCGCGTCGGAGGTGAAGTGTCTAATGAAGGAAGTCTTCCCAGAGCCACTGACTCCTACCAAAGCAATGATGATGTCTGAGGGCTGAGAATGAGTTGCCATTTCGACTTCTGGGATCAGACGAAGCGGTGGCTGTATTCGCGCAATAAGATGGTAGTATCTGTTCGTCACACATCGGTTCAAAGACCGATTATTGTCTGCCAAATCTGATCGATGCTGTTGCACAAATGGCAATGTCGGCAGGTTGCGGAGCGTGATACTCAGTCCCAGGTAATGGCCATTCCAAGATGAATAATGTGACCACAGTAGCTAATACCGCTGGACATATGTGTCTCTAAGGCAGATGAGGTCGAGATGGCGCGAGGCTGTGATGAGGGGTGAAGTCACATGTTCCAATTGGAGCATGACCAATCAGAGGTCGCCGTATCAATAAGCTCCTACGTTCAGATGCCTGGACGTTTGTGCATCTGGTACCGCTTGTAGCTGACACTGAGAAGATTGCCAAGCTACAAATAGACGGATCGATCGACTCATACCAGAATCTTCGACACCATCTTGCCAGTCATACTTGTGCTGTCCCCACTTCCATAGTCCGTAGCAGATTGCTGGTCCACAAATGCCGCTGGATCAAGTCAATACTAAGTGCCTACCATGGATAATTCATTCTGAGCAGGAGTATAGGAAGACCAGACTGACCGTTCATTTCCCGAAACATCTGCAATCTGCGTAAGGCATATATCGCTGTGGCATCATTGTTAACGAGCGCCATATTCTTGGACAAGCTCCAATCAAGGTCAAGAGGATTGTGTCCACGGGTGCTCATTCTGAGATGTCCGAGTATGAAGAACATGACAGATTCTTCCATCTCTCTTACCGAACGCCTTGCATTCTGTTCGGTTTCTCGCATGTACCTGTCGACCGCCATGCTTTCCGCAGCAAAGAGCACTGCGCATAGACTGAGGTATATCGTTGGCCAGTCACTGGGATTTGCACGTCGACACAGATCTTCAAGATCACAAAGAACCCTTTTCAATGCGCTGAACATCAGTCCTTGAAGCATCGTGGACATTTCATCTCTCAGGAAAACCAATATATCGTCTATCTCATCACTAGTGCAAGTGAATCCAGGAGTCTCAAATCTGATCTTGCTAGGAGTGTGAGAAACTAAGTGAGACAGGATCATGATCTTTGTAGCCTGTTGAATTACAGACGACTGCCAGAAAGTTAATCATTGTGCGGCTCAATCTTCGCTAAGATGAATGCGTACCGGCTCCGGATGCGCTCGAATATATGCTTCCACAATCTGAAGCATTCTATATCTAAAAGACTTAGCATCGCGAAACGTATGCTGGAAGTCTGCGAGAGCTCTTGAAGTCCCAAGATTGAGGTCCAGATCAATCGAAGCAGGTGATTTGCCTAATTGTGTTTGGAGGCGCATGATGTCCCAGTTGAAGCGGATCTTGCACGAACCTAGAGAATGCTGGATGCGAAGCAGTCCGTTCCGTTGGATACTGGCTTGGGACGGAGTGTGATACAGGAAAAAGGCTAGAAAACTGTCAGTTGTAACAATTCTACTCCACCAAGATGTTTCTCACGTGGTATCACAATTCCTGTGAGCTGCTTCAGAGGGATCATCTGCCAACTCATCTGTTTTGGAAGACGCGTAGACTCGACTTGGAGGCTAAGTCTGTCAAACTTATCTTCGAGCGCTTGATAATCTCTGTTCTGCTTTGATCTGAATTTTCTTTGATCAGCGAATCCTTTAATGCCTGATTGAGGAGCACACCTTGCCAAAAGATCGAGACGAAAAGATAGTAGTGATAGCTGGGATGTAAAGCGGGAACGGAGCTCCATAAGCTTCTGGTTTCCAGGCCATCTCAATCTCTGCCACAATTGGAGCCTTTTCGATTCCAGTCCACGCCGTTTGCTAGTCAGAGCATTCAGCTCACTGAGAATAGGCTTGAAGCCAGCGATGACATGCGATAACTCTGCACCCTGGTCGTGCGTCATGTTGTTCGAAGTGATGTGATCCTGTAATGCTTGCAGATTGTCGCTAAGTGATTTCACCTGATCGCGCAGCTCTGCGAACTGTTCTGGAGCCTGGCTGCATGACTCGTATACTTGCAAGACGAACTGCGAGATGGTTAAGAGATCGCCTACCCCGAAACCGAAACTCATGATATGTCGCCGTAGCTCTCAAAGCGCGAGAAAGATTTAGAAGAAGAGAGACATATGGAATGAGATACACAAAGGAAACGCGAAGATCTTCACGCCCACCTTTCGAAAAAAGCGCCTTGAGACTCAGCGCCACCGTGCCGCTAAACAGATTTACCGGAGCCACGATCATAGCAGGCATACCTCTACATCAACTAGGCTGAGGACTTCTTCACTAGTGAATGCACTGCCACCGCCACGAAATTGGAAGACACGGTCTAAAGACGCTCGGGCCATATGGACGTCATTTGTGCATTCAACGCATGCCTTTCCTTGCATGTGCCCTCGTGCCTGCGATGCAAAGCTGAGGCGAGGAACATGTCCTCGCTAGACCTCACTACTTGATTATTGACGTACATGTCCTTCCAAACCATCAAACTAAATGGTATCCACCATACCTCCGATTCCTGTCACTATCATCACCGGCTTTCTAGGTTCAGGCAAGACAACTCTCATACTCAATCTGATTCCGCAGCTCGCGACAATCTGCCGCCTCGCCCTCCTCAAGAACGAATTCAGCGACGTGAATCTAGCGATTCGTTACAGCGAGGCAGGACGACGACCGGAGGCATTACAGCTGACGGAGCAAGTGGTGCAACTTCGGAAGACCAAGCCGGGCGAAGACCATCCGTACGCTTTACAGACGATGGAGTTTCTGGCATACATAAGTGAAAGGAATGGTGGAATTTCGCAAAGACCAATAGCAGCTCGTCAGTCACGGTATCAGCTCTCCAGGCTTTGGCGATTGATACGCTCATGGGGGTGGCTGAGCGTCAAGATACACGGAGGTAGCTCACGCTTCTAAGAGATGATCCCACTGATGTCACTTAAACGGTGCAACGTCCCCTCGATGATCTTGATTGATGTTGTTATGCCTTAGGGATGCGCTGTTTCACTATGATTTTATCTAGTGTAGAGTGTAGACTTATGGTGAGCGAAAAACCATCCACACTGGGTTAAAGCCTCGCATGTTGACCAAGACCAACAGCTTCGCACCACTGTGTATACTATCGCGCCCACTCCAACGCCTTACCTCTTTTCGCCTTCAGCTCGGGATGACGTTTGTAGAAGCCTTGGGACTGATTCTCGCGCGAGAGTCGACACCATCGTCGATGGCAGGACTCTGGAAAGCGGAGGATCGCTGAGGTGCGATTGCGAGAGCTAAAGAACGCAAGACCTTGACAGGGAGAGGATATACACGTTCAGAAATGCGCGGTACAGAATCGATGAGGACATTTTCCTCGCAAGGAGTGAGATATCGTTGTTTCGCCGCCTTTCTCTCTCTGAAGATTTACCGTGAGCGCAGCGCCACACCGTGGATCTGGGTGGGTTCTGACGGCAAAGCAGCAGTCTCACGCTTTTTGGTCTTACCACGCGTAGTTGTCGGAAGGTTTGCAGAGCCTATGATTAGCAGGCTGGTCGATCAAGTCAAATTCTCCCAAATGGGAGGAATGCAGGCACGCAGCAGAAAGCGGTGAGTGCATACTGTAGAAACCCTTGGAAAGTGGCTGTATTTGGTCTCCACCTTGGTTTGTGCAAGGGGGTGATAGTACTTACCACAGTACTCGTAGGTCTGGGGGGGGCATCCCACCTGTTTCATCCCGTCTTTCAGGTAACTTTTTAGGCAACTTCAGCCGGGCTACCGGGGGCTTGATCAGGCTCCTCCACGTATCTCATGGAGTCGCTTAGGGATCACTTAGGGAGCGCTCAGTGAGGCTTACCCCAAGGCTCACCCTCTAGGGACGAACCTAGATCTGGTCGAACAGAAAAATTGGTGTGACGAATGGAGGTATTGAGACATAAGATTTTTCCGAAAGTCCTGTGTCGGTTAGTCAGCATCGCCGCCTTTGCGCAGGCGCGAATCAACCTCCGCTCGTCCACGGTTCATGCTGTCCACCCTCTGCTCAGGCGCCTTCCCTCTCTTTCTCCGGTGAGCCAATCATGCCAGTCTCAGACCAGCTGTCCTGTTCTGTCTTCTTCGTCAACTTTACACAGTGATGCGCAGATGCGGCCACGCGATGCTCAAACAACATCGCTCGCTCAAGCGCGGTATTCAAATTTACCACACGCATCTGATCTTTTTGCGACATGGACGGGCTTAGCGATGTTGCCAGCATCATCGCCGCCCTACAGCTTACAGGCGCAGTGATCGGATACCTGAACGACGTAAAGGACGCTCCGAAAGAATGTCAGCAATGCACGATCGAGGCATCTAACATCCAAAACCTCCTGATAAATCTTCGTTATCGCCTCGAACAGGGACAGGCCAGCGATCCTTGGTTCACAGCGGTTCGGGCTCTAAACATTGAAAATGGGCCTCTCGACCAGTACAAGCAGGCCCTCGAACAGCTGCGGTCAAGGGTGGAGATCCAAGATGGCGTACAAAAGGTCAAGAGGCGGCTGTTGTGGAAGTTCAGTAAGGAAGAAGTTGCAAGCATCCTGGCAAGAATGGAGCGGCTAAACAGTCTCGTGAACATTGCGCTCGAGATGGATCACTTGTAAGTACGTCGACATTACAGATCAAAGTCTGGCCTGACATTGCCAAGTAAATTGTCTCTAGCAATCAAGGAAGACACCTCATTCGTTCGAGACACTATCCCCACCCTCCAAACGAACGTCGTAACCATTCGGGATTTGCAAAGCCTGCAATTGGATGCTCAAAAGCTTCAGCAGCACCACACTATGATGCAGTGGCTATCGCCGACAGACTTCCCAGCCCAGCAACATGATATCATCTCTCGCAGGCAGGAAGGCACCGGACAATGGCTTCTAGACTCTCCAGAGTTTCAGTGGTGGCTGCAGGGAGCTGATAGGATATTATTCTGTCCTGGTATACCCGGAGCTGGTAAGACGATGATGGCGGCTATCGCTATTGACCATCTCGGCAGAATAGCACAGGCAGACGTTGGGTTGGCGTACTTATTCTGCGACTACAAGTCCCAAGCTGATCAGAGCGTATGTGGTCTTCTTAGTGCTCTCTTGAAGCAGCTGGTGCAGAGCCGGCCAGACATTGCTGCTCCGGTGACGCGTCTCTACGATCACCACTCGAAGCAAAAAAGCAGGCCATCTCTAGACGACATGTTTGAGGCTTTACTGACTATCTGCTCAAACCACGCTAGAGTACATGTCGTTGTGGATGCGCTTGACGAATGTGCGGATCAAGATGCTACGCGAAGTCGACTTATCGAAAAACTTCGCGAACTACAGGCGAGGACAAACGTGCGACTTCTATTCACTTCTCGCTTCATCCCGGAAATAACGGAGAAATTCCAATCGGATCCCGTGCTGGAAGTACGAGCTAGTGAAGAGGACGTGAAGCGATTTGTGGCAGGCCAGATACCACGTCTGCCGAGTTGCATCAGACGCGACGATGAGCTAACGCGTGCGGTACAAAGCAAGATCGTTGAAGCTGTCGGTGGCATGTAGGTGCTTTTTGCACATTTGCTTGTACAAGGTACCTAGCTTACAAGACTATTAGGTTCCTCCTTGCGCGCCTCCACGTCGACTCGCTTCTCGACAAAAGGACAAAGCAGAAAGTGCTGTCCACGCTGGAGAAGCTATCGAAAGGGTCAGCGGCGCTTGACGAGGCTTACAGTGACGCAATCAAGAGAATAGACGGGCAGTTGGCTGAGGACCGATCGCTTGCCAGACGCACTATATCCTGGATATCTTATGCGCAGAGACCGCTTACTACTCAAGAGCTCTGCCACGCGCTAGCCGTCGAGCCGGGCGACAGAGCTCTAAACGCTGACAACGTTCCCGACGTGGAAGACGTTGTCTCTGTATGCGCCGGCCTTGTAACAATTGACGAGGAGAGCAACGTCATCCGCCTCGTGCACTACACAACGCAGGATTACTTCGAGCGCATCCGCTTGGAGTGGAACCCTAGCGCTCGGGAAGAGATAGCATCGACCTGTTTAACCTACCTGGCATTTGATACATTCCAGTGCGGTACCTGCCGTAGCGATGAGGATTTTGAGGAGAGGATAGGGAATAGTATCCTTCTAGAGTACGCGGCGCAGTATTGGGCGGAGCATGTACTTCCGATAGAAGAGATGGTGTCTGAGCTGGCGTTCGCATTCCTTCGAGATGATGCCTTGGTATCGAGTAGTACCCAGGTTATATCAGTAGGAGGTTATAAGTACAGAGGATATAGCCAAGAATTCCCGCGATCTACTACCGGGCTTCATCTTTCAGCGAGGTTCGGACTAGTTTGCTTGTCAAGAATGCTTTTAACGGTCGATTGTAAAGAGACTTCGATCTGTGCCGATTTGAAGGACAGCTACGGTCGGACGCCGCTGTTGCTAGCGGCCAAGAGAGGGCACGAGGCCGTGGTCAAGCTGCTGGTCGAGACGGGCAAAGTCGACGTCGACTCGAAGGACGGCTACGGTCTGACGCCGCTGTCGTGG